>Ga0179593_1406906_pt1 | contig 16731 bp, 24 predicted proteins | sample CZODoug2_1_08_16_FD_185931 | JGI IMG/M metagenome (GOLD analysis project Ga0179593, IMG submission 185931) | Vadose zone soil fungal communities from Angelo Coast Range Reserve, California, USA - CZODoug2_1_08_16fungal (PacBio error correction) | ecosystem: Environmental > Terrestrial > Soil >...
TGGAAGCTGCCTACAAGAGAGAGAAAGTGCGTGAGAAAGGGGGAAGGGGTAAACGCAGAGGGTGGTAGAGGTGGCGAACAAAAACAAATTCCCTGCCTCATGGGAGAGATGGAGGCCGCTTCTCCGTCAAAGGTGGAAGAACTGGGGTGTGACTGCCAAGCAACTGCGAAAGGCTCAAAAAAATTGCAACTACTTCCTCAGTGTTGAATGTGCGAGAACACTGACTCAAGCGCTTGCTTGCCGAAATCACATTAAAGTACCAGGTGCCCCACGGGGACACCAGGAAAAAAAAACCTGAAGCAATCCACCCAACGGAAGGTGGCACAAGGCGCTCGGTACATGAGATTTCAGTCATGAACGGTCCTGGACGGGGGAGAAAGGTAATAAAGAAGAAGGAAATGATCAAAACCAATTTATGCAAAGAACGCCGGAAGATGAAGGGAAGGCGGCGCGCTAAGGAGATGGAAAGTGATCCGTGCCTTCAAGGACGAGGATGGAAGGCCAGGGAATGACCAGAAGGACTCGAGAAGGGGGCCTCTGAGCGAAGAGAAGAACGGAAAGGAAACAATAGGATGAGCGGGGAAAACCATCGTCATGGATAAAAGAAAATTGAAGGCATTGGAACGGCGCAGGCACGCCGGGACAACGCCACGAGTACGGCGATGCGTAGATACAAGTCTAATGATACTGAGGACGAAGAAAAATTAGGGCTTTGAAGACAAAAGAAAAAAGCCCGGGGCGAACGCGAACGGAGTCCAGAAGGGAAAAGATAAAAACAGGGACAAATGAGGTCCCCAGAAATCAAGACACGCGAAAGGAGAGTAAAAAGTTGGATGATGGCCCTAGCGCCTTCAATGCTGCTGGTACCGCACCTCAAGGGAAAAGGGAAAAAAATGGGGGGAAAAACGCACTTTTGCAGACACTCTAGGGAAAGTCAACGAAAGGGGGGCAATGGGTAGGCACCGTACCAATTTATCCAGGACGTCCACTCAACGAGCAATACGTGCAACAGACTGGATACAGCTTACATAAAGAATTGCGCAAAAAGGGTAGGGGGGTTGGGGTGGGATTTTTTGTTGAAATAAAAAAAATTGGGGTGTTTTGGACAAAAAGTGGTCCAAGGTTTTCAGAATTTTGGGGGTTGTGAGTCAAAAAGTGAACTACAGTTGGGGGACCATTGGGTTTTTTTGCTTCTGCCTACCATGAGGATTTGGTCTTTTGTATAAGTTTCTTTCCACCAAGCCTGGTTTTTAATCCGTGACCATTCCTAAGGCCAGGGGCAGCTCATATTTTTGAGGGTGGGGATGTAAGCATCCGAAAAAAGCAGCTGGGGAAAAGACGCCCAGATGAAAGGGGGAAAAAAAAAAGGGAGCTTGGGGGGTGGCGTTACAGGCGAAAGGTGGAAGAAACAAGGGACATCACAACCGCTTTTTTGAATGACGAAGAGCAATCCACTGAAGATGACGACAAGGTTGAAGAGGTGGGGGTGTGGGCCTGGGGAAAAAAACACACGCTAGCACAGTGAAAAAGAAGGGTCCATGAGGGAATGAAAACGTGACGGGATAAGCACCGCAACGTGCTGCACGGATAGTTTGAGATAACTTATCCACAGACAGTCGACGTGAGGGAGAAACATCGATGAAACAAACAAAGGAAAGTCCGGACGCAAAGGGGGGACAAGGGTTGGGAGTTCGCCGAGGGGCGATGCTAAATCCAAGCAAGGCACAGAGCTGCGGAAACGAGGAATGAAACGGGGTGAGGATGCCTGTGCGCTGCGCTTTGCCTGCATCTAGGAATCAAAGATGGAAATAGTACTAGAAGAGGGAGCTCTTAAATCAAGTCAGACACGGGCGAGAAAAAGAAAATGGGGGACTCCAAATGGCAAAATCTGATGATGGCATCCACCTTGTCCGAATACCACGCCAATATACTTTCAAGAAAAATAGGAGAGGGGAAAGATGGCCAACGGGAAAGAGGCAGCTGTCATTGTGATGACAGTGGGAAAAAGGGGGGGAAAAGAGTGAAGGACGGAGGGGGGATTCAAAAAAAAAACAAACATCATGGGGTGGCCACTGCGAGGAGGGCACCAATGGCGCCGGAAGGGTAGCGCTGGATTGATTTCACAAATGGAAGGTGGAACAAGGAACAACATTGGCTGAAGGGCGAACCAAAAGCAATTTTAGGGCGTGGTAAATCGGGGAAGATTAGGGGGTTTTCCAATCGCAGTCGCCTACGCGTCTGGGACGCCGGGGAAGGAGACGGGGGGGATTCCTTGCTTTAACATAACAGCACAAAGGGGAAGGGCGGTGCGAGAAATCGACATTCCGTCTAAAAGAATAGCGAGGAAACCATAACTGGGAACAACCATACCTACCTCAAAAATAAACGCGATTTCGGAAGACTTAAAAACCGAGAAAGGAAAAAGGCACTTTGAAGATTAAAAGGGCCACGATCAAAGGTTAAAAAAGAGCAAGTCAGTACAAGAAAAAAAGTACGAACAGTGCCAAAGAGCCAGACCCTCGAGCGGGATGAAACAACGGAAGAGGGAAAAAGAATAAGCACTGAAGAAGGGATGAAAAGAGAGGGGGCAAAAGAAAGGAAACGGCATTGGGGCCTCGTACTTGGTTGAGAGGGTAGGAAAATAATGGAGAGTCCAAAGGGACCATTCATTATCGGTAGGAAAAGGAGACTAGGTAAGGTCGTTTTTGGTAAGTGGGATGTGGAAACGGGTACAAACCAGAAAAAAAAAGTCGAGTGTAAAACACAGAATCCGAACCAAGAAAAAATTTGCAGCCAGCAAAAAAGGAATCCCGGCACGTCCGCTGAGGGGAAGCGAAAAGGAGAGGTAAAAAAAAAAAACGAAAACGTAGACACCGTAGGGAACTGCACGGGGGTGAACCCCGGAGGGTGTAAGAACGCGCCAAGGGGAAAAGGAACAAGAAATACCATCCAGCTCGCACAGCGAATGCCAGTGGGCTAGAACGCATCTGCAGAAACCCTTTTCCTAAAGAGAAAAGACCGAAAGGAAAAGAGGCAAAATCCAATGTCAGAAAAACTCCGGAGAAGAGGAAGACGGAAACATAGTCGGGTCTAGAACTCTCTTGTGCGGGGGGGTACAATGACGACCACCCGGGCTGAAGATTGCACGGGGGGCTGGGATTACCACCGAAAGCATTGAAGAGCACAGCGGTATGGAGAACATAAACTCAAAAAACAAAAGTAGAATCAAAGAAAAAGTCCGGATAACACGAAGGAAGACCAAATTCAAGCAGGAACTAATCAACCGGGGGAGATACAAACGCATCTATCAGGACGCAAGATGTTCAAAAAAAAGGAAAACCTCAAAGCGGTCGGGGAAAGAAAAAAACAGAGGAAAGTGACCAAGGTTGGGCATCTTAATTGTAAAAGTCCGCATGTGAGTGGTGAATTCATAGGAGAGGAAAAAGGGCAGCACGGGAGGGATAGCAAATAGTCCCCTTAATGGGGGGATGCAAGAATGAAAATCTGGGGAACAGTCGTTGGTGAGGCGCGGGCGTCGTGTCACATGTAAAAAGGAGAAAAAAGTGTCAGTCTAAAGAACGGATGCGATGTAACACTGAAAACCAGCAGGGGAACCAGGAGGAAGGTGGAGACATAAGCAGAGGAAGACAAGGCAAACAAAGAGAAAAAAAACACTCCGGGCGCGGGGAAAAATGATGGGCGAAAGAACTAGCCGCTGACAAAAAGGGGTTCAGCCGATCGTCAATTGTCATGGCACAGAGTAGAATCACAGATGCGGTGAAGGCGATAGTGATAAGAGGGGAGGGGAATCTACCTGGGAAAAAAGGTGACAAACTTGAGAGCTGTTCGACGATCAGACCAACAGTGTGGCATGGAAACAAAAGGTGTGCTTGAAAAGCAACCTTGAAGGAGCAAAAAACTGGGGAATGTAGATAAGTCATAGGAAACGCGGTGAAGAAACATGTGGTCGGTGCGGGGAATTGGATCGCCTACAGGGCGGATGGTCAGGGCAGACCTCAGGGGGGGGACCCTTAGAGGATAAAAAAAAACAAAGAGGAAAAAGACGTTAAAGTATTAAAAGGAGGACACCGGAAAGGGGAACAAAGGGTATCGTTGGAGTCGGGCATAAGTAGCATGAAAGTGGGATCTGAACAGGGAAGAAATAGAACCGTATACGACCGGCGGGGGTCAAGACGGCACGAGATCAAAAACCACAGAAGGCGTTAAAAAGCCATGAGAGAGTTAGCAAAAGGAAATGAAGAGGGTGGGAAAAAAGAAGAGGTAGCAGGGGGGGAAGGGGAAAGCCAGCATTGTATTCAGGCCCCGAGGCCCCCGTGCGGCAGCTGTCCAGACCCGGCAGGGGCCAGGACGACTAAAACCGGAGGCGGCACTCAGAAAAGGGGCCGGGTGTCCCTTGGAGCCAAAAAAAAAAAAAAAGGTATCATCAAAGAGCGACGAACGCCCGGAAAAGCAACGAAAGGGGAACGCGCAAACGCGAAAAGGGGCCGGGCTAAATGAAGCTAAACGGTGGATTAAAATCTACACCCTAACCATAAATAAAGGGGGAAGGCATCCTATAATTCCAACAAAGAGCGCTAAGGGGTCTACCACGTCTCGTTTGAGGGGGGCGGGGGGGCTTCCATGATGGGGCAGGGGGCAATCTTTTTGACCTGCTTGGGGAGAAATGCTTGTGATTTGGCGGGCAGAAAAAGTCATCAACAGCTTTCTTTCAGCTGTAGCGCGCAAACGGAACCGACCTTGCGGTAAAACCTGGTCGCAGGAAGGGTAAGGTCTCCTGGAGCAAAAAAAAGAAGTGGGGGAAAAGTGGGGGGGAAAATAATAACAAAAGGTGCCACCGTTGGGGTTAAATTAACCGAAGGGCAGTCAGAACAACACTAAGATGGAAGGGGAAGGTCAGGTGTTTGGGGGGTGGCGTGCACAGTTTAGCCAAGAGAATTTACTGCGTTAACACGGGGGGGAGAAATGAGCAAGGAAATAGGGATAGGGTGGATTAAAAAAACGGGGGCAGCTGAAATCTCGAGAACAACAAAAAAAAAACACCAACGGAGTGAGGTGAGGGATTCAGCGAACTGGCATACGAGAAAATGCCGCACTGGAGGAAGGAACACCGCGGGGTAACGGAAGGAAAAAGGTCAAACTTTGGGCGAAATCACGGGGAAAAAAGGGGAAAATCCAGGCGCATGTGGGGGGCTGGCGACAACGGGTCCGAGCACAAAGTGGGGAAAGGACGGGGGGATTATGGATGCAAAAAAAACTGAGGGACTGGGCTCAGGCCACCTGAAAAAGTCCAGGCTAAAAAGCTCATTTTTCGGGTAGGGCTACTAAAATAGATGCTCAAGCGACGGCTGAAAAGAGTCATCCTAAAAATAGAACCGTGTACCAGGTAACGGATGGAAACCAGGCAAACAAAAAGGTGGCCTCCAGAAAACACTATTGAGTGGGGAGAAAGAGTCTCGGGAAAAAAAAAAAAAAAAAAAAAAGGAATGAAAAAAGAAAAAAAACATTAAAGTAATGCATCTGGACGGGTGAGAGCATGTTACCGGAGAGCTAAGTAGTAGGCACATAAGCGCGGTGGAGGAGAAAGGAAGGAGCTAAAGACATTTCAGGATTAAATGACCGGTGAGAGGAACTCGCTCACAAGGGGAGGGCCAATAACGCATTATCCGTTTTCCCACTCATGAAGATGAGTGGCGCAGAGCGGGGGGTTTCCAAATAGGACGTAGGGAAGGAAGTAAGCGGGGGTCAAGAATTCTCCAAGTTCTCGCCCGATCAGGGAAGGTGAAGAACATCAAAAGAGCTGACGAGCTAATGGGGGCGGCCAAAAATCCTGGGGGATCGGGAAGGAGCGAAAAAACATAGGACCTGGGAAGGGGGCGTCCGTTAGATAACCCGGGTCAAATAATGTCGTGGAAAGTCGGAAATGGAAACAACCCAACACAAAAAAAACACAACGGACAAACAAAAAAAACCCCAAACCAAAAAAAAAAAAACCAAAAAACAGCGTAATAGAGTTAAACGAAAAAAAACTGATACAATGATTACAAAGGAGCTGCATAATAGAGGAAGGGTACACAATGTCTCCAGAAAAATAAAAATGTAGTCACTCGCCCCCCTCAGAAACTGGACACCATTTCTGGGGAGAGGAAAGTTGATGGGAACGCTGGCTGATCGAAACGGCAGAAAAGGGGCATTCAAAAAATCTCTGCCGAGAAACCCCTGTGAATTTACACCTGTTTGGAAGAGACAAAGGGGGGGGAGTCGAACTCTGACGAAAGTGACGACGGGGGGGAACGGAAAAAACCGTCCAGTGTGTTGGGGTCGAGAAAAAAAAAATCGAATCTTCAAAGGTAATGTAACAAGATTTCAACTAATGGAAACTACGGAAAGAAGACTTGTCAAAATATATGGGTCCACGGTACGTGATAATCCTGGTGTGCAGGCTCTATGGAATTGTTGGGGGAAGGGTTCAAAAGCATAATGTACACAGTCTGAGGGGGGGGAAATCTCAACAGGATGGAGTTGAAAGACCTGAGGTCGTTTCGAAGGTGGGTGGGTGAGGCTGGGTCGTCTACTGATGAGCCTGTGGACCGAAGACACGATCAAGCCCAGGTCTGGGGGGTGGGGGCACAAAGGGACCGATAGAATAAACAGAAGAAAAGGATGGACGACAGGAGGTAAGGGGTTAGAAGTTGAAACTTTTGTACACGAATCAAACTGCAACTCGGAAAAAGATTTGATGATGACAAAACTTTCCAAAGAGTTACGGGGGACAGGGAGTGAAAAACACCGCAACTGACTGCAAGTAGGGGGGTATTGAAAGGGGAGCCGACTACAAATAAGACTGGTCGGGGGATAGAAAAATCAGATGCGGGCACACAAAGGGGAAATGAAAAGGCAGGGTACCGAAAGCTTGGGGAAAGCGGGGAAGATGGGGCGATGCTGAAAATACAGAGCTGCAGGTTACAGAGATTGGAGGGGTGGGAGGTTACGAGGTACCAAAAAGTTGAAGAGGGGTAAACAGGCGGGGCTGGGAACTGCATTGGGGACGTGGCATCTGACAAAAAACCACCTGTGGGGGAGGGAATTCAGAGGCTGTGGGAATGAGCTACCCATGAGAGACAAAGTAGGGAATTAAAGGGGATGAGGGTAACAATGGCAACGAGTTAAGGACCGGGTGGTGGCCGGGAAAATTGGGGACCTGATAAAAACCACGAAAACAAGAGGAAGGGTAGGAGTACTGAATATGGGAAAACGAAGGCTACGACAGTAAAGGGACCAGGGGTCGGGAATTGGGTGGCGGCCATTGGCGTGTCGCGGTGACAGGGGGGGCAAAGCAAATTGGTTCAGTAAAAAAAAGTGGTTGAGGAAGATGGGTCGGGTAGAACCACTGGTCGCAAAAATAAAGTCGTTCGCGGGGCGATGTACATTGGTGAGAGTGAAGAGGAAAAAACATTTGAAATACTGTCCGCGGACAAAAAACCGGGTCAGCGTCCGTTTGCCGAGGTGGGGAAAAACCTTTGAAAAGGCTGGGGGGTGGACAAAAAATCCAGTAACCGACGACGCGGAGCGGGTCGTCCTTGCAGGGTAGGTGGACCTGGGGGCGGGGCTTCTGTGAAAGCACGACATAAAAAAAAATAATGGGGGGGTCTGCGGGAGTGGTGAGAGCCTTAAAGTCCAGGTTCTGAGGATGGGACAAAAAGGGGGGGTTTAACTAGAAAGAAACACAAGGGGGGGAGCATAAGACCTCAGAAAAAAAGAGTTCAACGCTTACCAAACGGGCTACTGGCAAAACAATGGGGGCCGGTCACCGAGAGGTTCCGGACGGTTGGGAAAACCGAGCACCGCAGGAAAAGGGGGGGGGGAGGGGGGGGGGGGGGGAAGGGGGGGGGGGGGGGGGGGGGGGGGGGGGGGGGGGGGGGTGGGGGGGGGGCAAAGTAAAATTCAAGTAACTCGGGCAGGTTGCTAAGATCATCACAGGGCGAGGGCCTGTAACTAGAGAAAAACAAAAGAAAATGATTATGAAAAAAAGAGAGAAGGAACAATCTCCATTGATCGAATAGTCATGAGCTGGAACAAAAAGATCGCGTGAAACGGCCTTAAGAAAAGAGGAAAATGTACGGTGAAGTTTGAAAACGAGAAAATAAAAAATAATGAAGTACGGGAAGAAAAGTGTCTCCAGTGGAAGAGCAAGGTGTGGATACTTCAAACGAACAGCACAGATGGGTGACCGATTTCAGGTATGTGGAAAAGTGGGACTGTTGACTAAACTCGTGAAAAAAATGCTGGAGATCAAGGAGGGGACTGTCCAGGGGGGAGAACAAACTCCAGCCGAAGCAAAGTAATAACGCAGGGTGTCTGGGAGGCAAGGCCAGCCACAAAAGGCCAGCAGAAAAAGTTATGTGCGCCAGGCCAGTGAACACACAGCGATAGATTGAAACACATACTCAAGAATTGCAAAAGGGAAAAAGAGGGTCCTTGAAAAAATCCGGCGTGCCGGGAACCGTCACAAAAGTGTTTTAAGGGCAAGACATGGTAAAGAGCCAGAAAGGCGACCGCGAAAAAACGTCGACAAAAGGGGGCAGAAGCGCCAGGGGCATCATGGGGAAAAAAAACCATTACGTGGAAAACCTGAATGCTCAAAGCCAGGACATACCCGCGGGCCACGTCTTCAAGGGTAAGCCCCTTACTACTGTCAGTCCGTGGGAATGGGGACCCTAGATTATGTGGCAGCTAACGGTCGGGGTGAAATTGGTGCTAAAATACCTGTTGAGGGCCACCTGGCCAGTGCCGAAGATTGAGGGTCACGGAAACCCACCAGATCACAGTAATCGAGGGAGGCAAGTGACGAGCAGGAGGCAGCAGAGCAAAAAGTGAAGCCGTAGAAGCTCAACAATGCGTGGGGGGGGTCCGCAATAAAGAATAAAGCAAACAGCAGCGCAAAGAGCAGCAACAAGTTAAAAGCAAACGAGAGATCGCGGTAACTCAAGCTAGATGTGGGAAGGAAAAGGATGAAAAATTAGGTCCGAATGAGGGGGCATGAAATTGACTGTTCTGTCAAAAAACTTAGTTCCCTTGGTTTGGGCATCTGATGTTGGGGTCCCGAAACCGAATCCACTCACATGTTAGGTTTCGACCAATGATTCTCAAAACTATGCACCTGGGCAAGCAACGTTGGGTGGGACTTATAAGCACGGACCCGCGTAACGTTGGCACACAAATGACAGAATTTGGGTTGGCTGGGAGCGTGCTTAAAGGTCAACAGGGGAGAAACTCACAAATTATGCTGTACTACTGGTCTGTCAGGCAGAGCAAGGGGAGGGGGAAATTTGCAGCTGAAAAAGTCAAACAAAAAAAACTCGGGCCTTGATAGAAAATGGAGGGGTTCGGGAATTCAGGAGAAGAAGTCTGCATAAACGCGGAAAACAAAAAATGAAAAACATCTGGGGAACAAACTGGAGAGGGGGGGTTGCACATAAAAATTGCGGGGCGCGTATGGCGGACATCAAAAGAAACTATGCGGAGGGGAAAAAGTCATTCAGGACGCGGGGCCAGCGGAGGGCAGTCGGCAAGTGCAGTAGGAATAAAGCTGTGACTCGTGGGCGGAAAACAGTGGAAGATAGGATAAAGTCGGTCCGGTGATAAGGGCAACAAAAAATAAGTGAGAATCTTCTAAGGGGGGGCGTGGGGCGAAAGAAAGGGATACAAAGACACTCGGTGACTGCACCCACAGGTGGGTTCCTTCCAACGGGGAGTTTTAGGAAGCACTCTTGAAGGGTCTAGGGCACGTCACGCCGGTGAAAAAAGCCTCAACCTAGGGTCCGCACAAGCATCAAAGATCATTCAGGTGTGCAGGGTGTGGGCTATGGCTAAAAGCTCCAGGTTGCGGCTCGGGCAGTCCTTCGGTTACCCGTCACTGGGGAAACTCTAGGGTATCAGTCGAGGATCGTTTTGAGGTAAAAAAACACGGACACTGTAAGGGGGGGAAAAGTCAAAAAAATGGAAAAAAATACTAATGAGAGAGGGTGGTTTTTACCTTGCCCCATCCCGGAAATGCTATTTAATGGGTCGCCCTGCTGTAACCAAACAGATTCGGTGGAAAGGCCATGGTATATTTGAAACATGAAAACTGGGGTAGACCGCAATCGACATGGGTTGACTACCGGGGTGTATTCCAGGAGAAATACCAAAAAAGAACCCGTTCTCTGGGCCATCGCGGAAAATGGGCAGAAAAGAAGGGGTCGGTCGGGGGGCCAAAAGAAGGGGCAGCGGAGCCGGAAGTGAATCAAGATCCAAGAGGGACAGGGCACAGGCCCAGCATTCATCCTGCAGGCTGAAGCATAAACTCGGCCTAAAAAGAAGGAGGTCAGAGTCTGCGCTCTTAATGTGATTACAGCGGGTCTAGCCCGACGCATCCCGGACAGTGAGTCACGTCAGGCAGGAGCTCACGGGGGTCGCACCAATTCACACCGGGGGAAGATGGGGGGCGGGCCAGTTGGGAAAACTTGGGGGCAATGGGGGGTCAAGCTGGGAATCAAGTCGTGATGAGAAGCAAGACGATTGATCAGCTTTATAGCTACATCCACAATGAGGACGGAAGGGGGACTCAGGTAGAGACTGCTAACAAAGGTGGGTGATGGGGGTCATAAATAAAGCTCTCACATCGGCCAACCTTTTGCAGAGAATTAACAACAAAAGTCAACAGGCCGCCAAAAGAAAAAAGAATGACCCTGGAAAGCGTGGGTGGTTGGGAAATGGGGAAACGTGCGGCGGCCAAAGATACACTGGAAGGGGGGCGTTGAAAAACCGAGAAAGGGTGTACTCAAAGAGGAAAGCAAAGAGATTGCTCGTTTATTTGGCCCGAAGGTGGGCAGTCTGAAGACAAAGCTCAAACCCAACAAATCTAGAGGACACTTAGAGAAAAGTTCCGGGGCAGGCAATACCTCGAGAAATTAGAAAACTTGGCAAAGATGAAACAGTAGCGGTGGGGTAAAAAAAAAAAATCGCAGGGCCCTCGTTTGGCGAACTGTCACTGGCAACTCAAAGCAAGGCATCTGGATTGGGGAGGGCAATTCCAGGGTTCCTCCACAGTTGGGGTCAGGATGGCTTGAGAAAAAAAGAAGGGTGCAAAACAGCCTGACACACATTTCAAAAGGGGAAAAAAAGACCGTCCTGCAGGGGTGGTCATGTAGCTCTCGGAAAGCTGCTCAAATCGGCGGGCTGCTGCTCCTCAAATCACAGCCGTGAGGGTCCCGAGGACAAAAACCATGCACGGCAACGACCTGAACTACACCACACGGAAAAAAAACGGCGATAGGAAAGATTCAGCATCCTCATCGGCTGGGGTCGTTTGAGACGGTGAAGCACCCTGCGAGAGACATGAGCAAGTCAAGACCGGAGGGGGTGCCAGGCCGAGGATCTGGACACACCAATCATGGCATGTAATTACGGGCGTAGTAAATCGATCGGGAGTGTGTGCCGCAGGCAGCTCTGGAAAGGAATACAGTGAGGGGCGCGCGTGATGGTCGGTCTCAGTCATGGACCGTATGGCACCGAGAGGGGGTCAAGCTGCAGCGACAAAAAGGGTCCAACCTTCAAGTGGGTCAAGGACTGTCAGAAACATCGGGGGATGGCTACGCTACTCATTGAATTGCGGGGCCCAACGCCTTGGGGGATCGGAAACAGAAACTACCACGCCGAGTATGCGGGAGGCTGAAGATAATTCAAAGTTCTAAGGGGAGTCTAGGAACTTCGACTGACAGCAATAAAGTGCGACAAACGAGCTGCAAATGTCGGCAGAGAAGCTGGGCAAGATCCCGGAAAAGGGCACAAGGCCGAAAAGGAAAAAACATCCTCCCTGGAAATGTCGAGAACATAACGCCCTCAAATCAACTAGGGAAACCCGTGAGACTAAAGGGGGTTGGAAGAGGAGATCGCATAGTTTGCATGGGGGGGGAACATCGCGCCTAAAGGCTTTGTCTAAAACAGACTTTGGAAAAAAAAAGAAACAAGCAAGGGGGGGGGGGGGGTGTGGTGGTGTGGGGGGGTTCTGAAAAAGGTAGAGAAAGAGATCAAACTAACGGGTAGCACCGGACTTTGGGGCAGTCGAAAAAATAAAAAACTGGACAGGAGCGTTAGCATGCAGTCCACGGTACCAGCACGAAAGGTGAAAAAGCTGTAGAATGAGGGATGAAAGAGACCTTGCCGCCGGAAGGCCGGAGGAAGCGGGTTGCAGGCGACATGGGATGGTGTTGTATGGTCCGGCCCTCAAAAGCCCCACACTGGGGCATACTATAAAGGATGAGTGTCCAGACACAGAAAAAAAAAAAGCTTCGGGCATGGGGGGTGGATCGAGGGCAGGAAGCAAGGTCTCCAGTGGAAAAACAAGCTAAACATCAAGGTCCATGCGTGTGTGGGACACAGTTGAACGATGGCACCCGTGACGCGGGAAGAATTTACGCGGGTCGTAAGGTGTGGATCATGACGCTTGAAACGAAGCACGGCGAGCAACTCTTGTCAAAAGGGTTTCATGAGGGGATCAAAACGTGAGCTTGAGACACCCACAAAAAGGGGAATACGAGGACACCGGCAACGTGCTGGGGAACGGCTAGTTTGGAAAAAAATTCACAGGAGGGACCACGCAGCGAAGCGTTGAGGTTAGTAGCAACTATATGCCCAACAAAAAAAGGGTGGGGGAGGGGGGAAAAAAATTACCTTAAAATAGGACGCGAACTGGGGAGGAGGTGGGGGGGGGGAGGGGTTGGGTATGGGGTTCGCAAGCGGACGATGCGAAGCATCATCACTGTGCACCGTTCGCTGATCGACTTTTAGTTTAGGAGAAATGGCGGGGGAGGCCGGTCTAACTGAGGCTTTACGCGGACAGGAAGTCACTAAAAAGGACTTGGATAGGAAGCGACTTTGGGGGGGGGGGCTAAGGGGAACTGCTCCGGACATAGAACGCAGCTGGAGTCAGAGAATTGAGGGTGAGGGGAGAAAGAACCAGTGGAACTCATCTTAAACAGGAACGGTTGGTAGACAACTGGTGCAGATAACACACACCCGAACAAGAGCTTCGAAAAATAAGGAGATGGTCAAAGAACACTTCTTAGCAAGGGCGAACATCAAGGTGCTTTAATGGACGTTGGGGGGGGTCACTGAATAGTCGGGCTTTTAGATTCAGCAAAACAAGTGGGGTCAGGGCCAGATGAAGTATGAGCCCCTGGATGACGGGGGTAAGATGCGCTGGGGGCTATTTAAGCAAGTGGAGGGGACTGAAACAACATGGTTACGTTCGCGCGTACAATCATTGAGTTGAACGGAAGGTGTTCCCAGACGGTGAGACCTGTATGAGGGGGTTTTCAAGATGTGGAGCTGGGCACGACGCGCGCGGGCAGCCGGGAGGACTTGGGGCATTGGGTCGTGGGCTGGAGACAGCTCAAAAAAGCAGGCGACAAGGGGGAGCTCTGAGGTGGTGAGAAAATCAGACCAGCAAGGAGGAGGGCAAAATTGGAAAAAGGAAAAAACATAAAAGGGACCATCTCGAGACCGACAGACAAAACAACACTCGATTCGACGGCATTAACACACAAGCTAGAAGTAGGGACCCTGAAAAATCTCGAGTTTCCGTTAGCGTTGAAAAACGCTAAAACCTTCCGTAGAAAGGATCCAAGGCTCGGGGGACGCATGGGGGACACGCCAGACTCATGAAGGACCGCGAGGTCAATGCGTAGATAGCGCCAAAAAAAAACAAGGAGTAAAAAAGGAAAAAGAGAATTGAAAATACGAAGGGACCATAAGCGTCTAGCGTTAGAAAGGCTTGGAAACTGCTTGAAGCGGAGGTAAGCCCTCCTCAGGGGGAGAGGAACCGGGTGGGGGTCTCTGTGAAAACAGCCGCGAAAATAATGGAAGAAAAGAGGGAGGACAAAACAAACCAAGTGGGTCAACGGGGAAGGAGACATGGTAGGAAAGCGTCGGAAAGAGGCGGGGTCTGAAGTAGGGGGTTGTAACGGATGTGTTGAAGAGAGGTGGGTTCAAAAGCAAAAAATCTGGCATAAATCACGGGAACTGTAGGGGTCTCAAAAGCACAGACGAGCTCAGCACCGGGGTAGGAGGGGAGCCGTGCACTCAACAACGACCAAAGAAGAAAACTTGCGAAGGTAGAGAGTACAAAACGGGAAGCGAATTCGGAGGTGGGGGGAAACAACATAAGAACGTCTCACTTCCTGACAACTGTAAAACGTGAACAAAGGAGGTCCGGAACGGGAAACTTGTTGTTCGATGGAAGGACCCAGTGTTGAAAATACCATCTCATAAGTTCAGGCGCAATGAGGACAAAGTGCTATACCTGAAATAGTCTCGGATCCACCAGGTGAGACGAATCTCAAACCAACATGCGCAATCTGCACCCACTCTTGAAACTTACAATTGTGCATAACCACTGGGCACGGAAAAGGAAAGGGGGGGGAGTGAGTGTACCATTAGGAAATGGAATCTGAATTCTCTGTGAGTGGTGGGGGAGGATGGACCATAACAACCATTGGAATAGAAATAATTTGTTAGGGTCAACTTGCCTAAACTCAAACGGCAGTGAAAGTCACAGCAGTCGGGAAAGATATCAGTAATCGGAAATTAAAAAGACAAAGGATAACCGGCATTGAGAAAAAGGTGTATGGGTATTCCCGCAGCTAATTCGCTAAAGGGCAAAGGGCAGCAAAAAAAGTCCCATCAAAAGCATCGGTCATGCAGCAAAACAGCGGTCTTCGAGAACCACTCTTTGGTGAAGATGGAGCAGCGACCTCGGAAAATAAAAGCGGGAAGACAGTCGACGTGAATTTAAACACCCGTTGGTTTGTCACAGGATGTTGTATTCCCGCGGCCAAGTAATTTGATGTGGGGTGCGGAGCCATACTTCAAAGAGAAGACGTTCATCACTGGGTGGGGAGGGGTGGCAATAACGTAAAAATAACGGTGGACAGGTTAAACAGGAAAATAATTTGTTTGTGTTCAGGGGAGGGGGGACTCAAGGGGTAGGGCAAATCATTCCAAAAAAAAAAACGGACAAACAAGGACGTAAAAGGGAGAATAATCATCAGGCGGGGGAAAGTCAGGTCACTTGTCAAAATAAAGAAGAAGGCGTATTTCTTGGTTCGACACAGGAGAAGCGAGAAGAACAGCGGGGCCACATCAAAATTTCTAAAACAGTGGGGAAGGTTGCCGGGGGGAAGTCTGGAAAAAGGAGGATGGGGTCGAGATGCGGAAATCAAACAAAGAAGATGGGGGAGGGCTGCCAAGATTGGCGGGTCATAAGAATAGGCGAAAAAACTTCGAGGGGACAGTCTTGAAATCCAGCGTTGCACTGATGTGATCATTGGACAGTGTACGGGGCTGGGGAACGTCCTGGATCTACACTAAAACAAGGCCAGTTCAAATCAAAAGGAGAAAAGCATGGTCAGGGCTACAAAAAAAAAGACCGGTTTCTCGCCGAACAGTGAATTCAAGGGGGAGGGGGGAGGTTCTCAGCCTGAAGGCTAAGCCAGGCAAATTTCCTATGAAGAACGTTCATCAAAAAATCAATTAAAGAAGAAAGCCGCAGGTGGTGGGCGGGGGAGTCTAGGTAGAATCTGATCGCCTCCAGGTGGATGGGACGGGGTAAAATGTCGTAACCCCTGAGCTGTTCGCGCACTAACGGAAAGAAATCTCTGGTGGTCGTAACATCCCCAACTTTACTGACGTCGAAGAAAGCATTGAAACTGAAGTACTCCGTGGGTTTCTCACTTTACTGGGCCTATCTCCACTCGTCAGGTTCTCACTCTACATTGGTCGCCGTAACTGAATCGTCCCCCAAGGGCGTGGTGAAAGGGACCTGGTGGTGGCTTTGATCACCTGACGTGTTCAATGAGTACAGCTCACATCTCAAATAAGGGGGATGGGCAACTTGTAGTGCAGATCACCATAGCTGCCCAATTTCGATCGTCCAATCAACGAAAGTGCGACAAAGAGGCCTATTGGCCTAAAAAAAGAAAATCCTTGCGCTCGGCGCCCTACTTCGGAAGGAAGTGTCAAACGGGAAGAGGCAGGGCATAAATCGCCGAGCAGACGTAAGCCCGAATCATAGGCATGTGAATCCTGCAGGCTAACTGCAACGGGGGGGACGGGGAAAGATTGAAAAAAGATCCTTGATTACAGAGAAACAATAACGCACGCCGTCAGAGAAAAGATTGGCAGGACGTAAAAAATGCAAAGATGGACAATGGAACCAATCTCCGTGGTCGGCCACATTCCGGGTTAATGGGAACGTGTCGTTGTCATGTGGGGTTAAAACTATGCAGGGGAAATGCCAAGGGCCCTTTGGGGGGGGAAGCCGGCCGACAGGGGGGGGGGGGGATGTCCGCGGCGCAAAATGGAGAGCAAAATCCCCCTCACTTCGGTGCAGCTATTCTCAATGAGAGGGGGGACCAGGGGCGACCGGTGCCCACAACGAATAAGGTATGGTTATGGGGGCAGAAATAATCCGCCAGTCATGGCCAAGGGTGGTGGCGGGGAGGGAAAGGGGGGGAAGTCTCCCGTCCTCAACAAGATCAAGAATGGTCGTGTTTGTTTGGGGCAGGCAGTAAAAAAGAGAAACCGGGAAAGGGGCAAAAACAGCGAAAAACCGATGGAAAAAAAGGGGGGTAAAGATCCGGCAAGGAGAAGAGTTCTCGTTTAGTGGGCAAG
>Ga0179593_1444959_pt1 | contig 16731 bp, 14 predicted proteins | sample CZODoug2_1_08_16_FD_185931 | JGI IMG/M metagenome (GOLD analysis project Ga0179593, IMG submission 185931) | Vadose zone soil fungal communities from Angelo Coast Range Reserve, California, USA - CZODoug2_1_08_16fungal (PacBio error correction) | ecosystem: Environmental > Terrestrial > Soil >...
AAGAGCAAGACTTATTAGTTTAGCCACTCCTGTCTTCTAGGACTGGGAAGGTTCTAGTTCTTACAATTGAGAGGCTTAGGAAAAAAATATATTTAGACCGAGCAATGCATGGCAGATAGTTGCGGAGCTTGATACGAAATGCGCGTCAGTCTCTCTGGAAGGGCAGGACCGAAATTTACGCGAGAGCTTAGGAGCGGCTGACGGGGGGTCCACTGAATTGGGGGGGTCATAACTTGCTGGGCGCTGTACGCGATTCAGGGATGCTCGAGATAGAGTCTACCAGGGACGACGCTGAGCATGTTCCCGAGAGCTAAAACGTCTAGAAGCCAAGAATCATCTAATGGGGGGAAGTACCACGGGACTGCTCTATCGCAAACGATACCGCACGAGCGGGTTTCAGACGAGAACATTAAGAAGCTCCACACGGGAAGTCCTCCCCGCAGAGTAGCTTTCTCAATCATGAAGTCGGTAAACAAGGGGGCGATCTAAAATCGAAGTGGAAACCGGCGTGTGGGAACACACCAAGCAAAGAGGGGCAATTGAGTCAGTGGGTAGAGATCGCAAGAAATCCTATGCTAACCTCCCGTCTAACGCCTCATAAAAAGGGGACAGCGAATTACAAAGAACCACATAAACGTAAAAGTCGTCCCACTCTCCGAACGTACTCGACCGGCTCACCCGGTATACTCGGAAAGAACAAAAAAAGCGATGATGCCGGACTCTCAGTTGGGGGAGCCAATATCTGGGGTTTTCGCCTTGAACGGGGCGAGGATGGAGATCCAGACATTATCCTGAATTTGGAGGGGCTTAGTGGTTTGGATGACAGATATGGGGATCATTTCTTTTGGGGAACCATTAGGGACCAAGGACCCAAAAATACTTTCAAGGTGGGGGGGGGGGGGGTCCTCGCAAGAAACTCTCCTTGCAAAAAGACACTGAGAAGCTCAAACGGGCTATTTTGGATGCCATGGGAGGACCATCAGAAGCCCTACAGTATCAAGATATTACAAAAAGTCAGCAAGAAAACAACACCTCACCACCCCCCAACTCTGTCAAGACACAGGTTGTTTACAAAGGGGGTCAGATGTGGGTCGGGGGAAGGCGTGATATACGAAGGGAGGTGGGACGCATTATGTCGGGGGTGGACGCGAGGGCGGGGAATGTCGATTTAAAAGGGGGGCGATGTGGGGGGATTGAAGAAGGTCTTCACAGGGGAGAAACTTCTAAACGACTCTTCGCGGAGCGGTCCCTTGACGTGAGAAGAAGGGGGTTCCGTTGGGTGTCCGCAAGAAATCCCAGGGTGCCCGAGCGGCTTTGGGGGTAGTGGTGAAGTAAGGAATTGGGGGGGGGGGAGAGGTCGCACCAAGGGGAAGGCGGGGGCCTGAATTCAGACTTCGCGAGGTAAAAAAAGCAGGTTACCTACGCGGCCAGGTGAAAATGGTCGACACTGTCTTGGGGGGCAAGCTACGGCAGCAAAAAAAGCGGGCTTGATTGACAGCGGAAGCTGAGTTTCGACGGTCATACGTCGTGAGGTTCAACGATGAAGGGGACCGCCCACCCCACACCTCCGAACAAGAGAGCGCGTACTGCCAATCGATATGAGGGGATAATATCAGACTAAGGCAAGGAAAGCAGGCAGCCAGTGTTCAGAGGTGAAGCGGAGCATTGGAGCGGCGGCGGGGGGGGGCAAACACCACGCGCAAGGGAAGCAAGAACCGCAGAAGCACGTTGTTCAAAAAAAGCCGTGCTCCCTCGGGAACTCAAGGGAACAAGACGGATCTACACCAAGTTCGAGGCGCGGTGTAGATCAAGGGGCTTCCCAACTAAAAATCCGCGTCGTGCGAACTGAAATCGAAAGTAATTGGGGAGGGTGGCGAACACCTCTACATGGCATTGAAACGCTCGATGAAACTGGGCAATCGTTTTCTTGAAACTCGAGGACGGGCCGTGCCTTGAGGTCGGCCAAGTTCAAAGAAGGTGCGACTTATGGCGCCGCAACTGCAACGGACATACCCGCTCCAATTCGTTTGGGGCAAGGGTGAGAGAAGAACGTTAACACTCACCACTGTAAAAAAAGCACAACTTCACAAAGGGGCAGTCCTTGGAGGGGGTGGGAATAAGAGTTCCCACCTCCGCGTATTAGGAAGGTACAGACCTGTTTAGGGAGAACGCCTGGTGTGGGGGGGAAAAATTGGGGTGAGTTGGCTTGGGTCTCTTAATAAGAGGACAGCGCCGGGTCGAGACATTTCTTAGAAGGCGAAAAAAGGGTTAGGGACGAAGTTGGAAGGGGAATGTCACTCCGAAGACCATTGGACCCACGGCGGCGGATGGGGGGGGAGAGGACGAGGGTGCTAAGGTCCAAGATTCTTCATGGCCAAGAGATAATTAGAATTTCTCCGAGGGATAACGGGGAAAAACATCGGCAGCATCCGACGTAAGGGCTACAGCGCGAGTGATGACTGGAGGATGGAATGGACGGAAGACCGTTGGCATCCATTAAGCAACCCTTCGGGGTCCCTGTGCCGCGGCCTTTTTTATCAGGTCAGAAAAAAGGTATACCGTGTTGCTGTGAGATTGTGGAAATGGCGGGGGTGTTCGAAGCAAGGAATCCGGCAAAAAGAAAATGAGGAGGGAGCCAAGCCCTACTCCCAAGGAGAGTATGGGACTTTAGCAAAGATCCTCAAAAACAAAAGAGGTCTTTCGAAAGTGGGCTGCATTGAAACAAAGAGACCTTTCAAGGACTTAAACGTAAGATCGTCCGGAGGGTGCTGATCTGAGAGAGAAAAACGCACAGGGGAGGCACACACGAATCACTACAATAATACCTTAATAGCGACGAATAAGAAGTCCCGAGGCAGAAATAGGAATAATTTTTTAGTAGTCTGAGGCCAAACTGGGACTCATCAGTTCACCTAAAGAAGACAAGGATAGATTGAGTGGTGGACATTAATGGTGCCCGAGGGGGTGGGTTTCTTCTAGGAAACCTTAAACTCACTGGATCACCGCGAATGCTCCTGTTGAAATAATTTTAATACTACGGAAACAGCACGAGAAGAAGCCGAAGGCCGACCAATGGTCTTCGTAGGTTAAGGACACTTGAAAGCCAGAAAAGAAGTGTACTACTAGCACAGCTATTCGACCGGAGAGGAAAAGTGCTCAGTATCTGGAGCGGAATCCATAAACGACCACAATTCAATTCCGGAGCTCCCACGAAAAAAAAGTAAAGGGGACTTACAAATTGAATATAGGACGGCGAGGGCGACGTGGGCACTGTGAGTATGTATTCAATTTCACCGGCACTGACCCTGGGGTCTAAGGGTGGACCAATTCTTTTGGTATTACGCTATCTTAAAAGGGGGAAGCAAAAAGAAGGGGGAAAGCGTCGTGGATGAGTCAAGTTCCAAGCAGATATGGTTGAAGATGGAAACACCTTTACAACAAGAACGCAGTCCCGAATTAAAGAAAAGATGGAATTGCAAATTCCAATATCTTAAAGAAAATAATCAAGCTTTGCACTAGGGGATGGAGGGATGGTGGAAATTCTGTATCCTCATAGTATCTTGTTACTACACCGGAGATGTTGGTTTCATCTAGAAGGATCGGGAAACGAACCAGATTGTCAAAGGCTCTGACACGCAACCTTCTGAAGCGTCATTTCTTTAACTTCGCGTGTTGCTGGTCAAAAACCAGAAGACAGGGCGCAATTCAAAACGGTTGAGGTGGAAGATAATGGGCATCGTAATTCAGTTACCCAGGCAGCCGAAAGGAGAGAAGGGGAAATGAAAGGAACGCGCCATCGTTATCTCAGACAGGGAACGGAAAGCACGACTTAAAAAGGGAAGTCAAAGCAAGATTCGTCAGCAAACAAAAAAGCAGAGCACTTAATAGAAATACCTCTACCAGTTAAGAATGGGGAAAGTTGTCAACTGGCATCCTTAGTTTTCACTCATCTACGTAATTGGAAAATTAATTCACCAGACGGTGTAAGACACCGACTTCGGCGGCCACCACTACCAAACGCAATAAAATTTGGAGAAAAAGGGCGGGGTCAAAATAAAAAAGGGCGACGCCACGAAGCCATCGCGTCTACTCGCAACGCCGCGACTCAGTCCATAAGTCAAGTTAACGTTACAAAAAGGCGAGAAAAAGCAAAGAAACTTACCTGCCCGAAAAAATGCCAGCCAACGCCACCGAACTTCTCAGAACAAAGAACAAAGAGGAGAAATCCACGCTGCACCCCGTCACCGGGGAAAACACAGTTGCTAAATACGGTGAAAGGTATATTCGGGGGAAAAACTTTGGTACAGGACATACCAACAGGTCAGTACTTTCCAGAAAGTTAAACCTTTGCCAGACGCGGGGTGGAGATATTCAGGTTAGGTGGTTCCCAGGGTCTCTTGGGAACTCGGCTCTTTCCGTGGGAATTCGGTGGGGAGCCGGGTTACACAAAAGGGGGGGGCTCACAAAACGCAGTCTACATGTACCTTCTGGGAATCCAACCACACGCCCAATTGAAGGGGGATACCGGGGAAAGTAAGGGGGAACCACAAAGTCGAGGTAAGGCCCAACTCAGGGGGGCCGAAAGGGGTGGGGACGTATTCGGCAGACCTCTGCTGAATCTTCTTACCGTGGATAAGGTGAGTTTCTAGGATGGCTAGTGTTTTTCGTTTAGTTGTTCCTGTAATTCATGCAAGGGGGGGCGCGCGGAGGGGAGCCGCTTCCAAATAAAAAAAAAAAGGCCTCTACGGGGAATTAAATCTCTAGAACGCAGGAGTTGCAAAGGGTGGGGAACCACGACAATTAGCTTTTAATGGGGGCACCAAATCGTGAGAAGTCGATTTCCGGTGGATCGAGAAGAAAATCAGCTTAGGGAAAGTACCTCCGCGGAACACTGTAAAGGAGATTGTCTTGATGGGGAACAACAAGTGTCATCCTATGCAAAAAAGAGCAGTTACTCGTGGTATGTTGTTTTGGAAGATCGAATGGCCCAGGTACTCCTAACTGAGTATTTTTTTTCGGCAGGAGAGAAAGAGATAAGGGTCACACACTCTCTAAGAAAAAAGCATTTTAAGGGCTGGGGCCCTTACTCTCGGTCTTACTGCAGTTGAAACTGAACTTCCTGGGAGGTGTACCGACGAAAAAAAAAGGTCACTCATGCTTAAAGAACACGGAAGCCAGGTGAAGGAGGCGTCGCAATGACTATTCCCTTGCTGCAGGTCTAGAAGTTGAGTTCAAACGGAGCCGCCCAGATCGGCCATTCAATGGCTTTGTGAAACTAAAAAGTACGTCTATACATACCACGGGGGGATCAGAGGAACAAGGGAAGCTGTCGTGTTGGCAAATCCTGGCTACTCATCTTTATTAGCTCTCAACCAACACAGGAGGGGTTGTTTGGGGGGGGGGAAGGATCGTCTAACTCTCCGTCTGGCGGGGCTCAAGTGAATGAAACACTCCGCTCTTTTTTCGACATGAGAGAGGGGGGTCATTCTCTTCATTCAGAGATTAAAGTATCCGAGTTGCATGTCCGATGTCGGGGCGGGATACGTTCTAGGGTCATTCAAGATCGTCGGAAAAAAAAGCAGTCATCTCAAATGTGGGAATCTCAGCTTAAAATGACCTGAGGATGGGGTCACGGGGGGGGCAGTTGCGCGACCATTTCTTCTGGTAAAAAAAGAAAAGTTTCAAGGTTCTCACCGGCGAGAAGAAGAGCTGCCACTGGGAAAAAAATAACTGGGTTCTGTGTCACTAGAAAAAAAAATTCTAAGGAGGACAAACTCATCTAGTGTACCTAAGCTCAAGGGGACGTATATAGCAGATACAAACCGGACAAATCTAAACGGGGGTCTTAAAAAACACAGTTCCTACTCCCCTTATCGAAAAATTCTGCTTTCATTGACTCCTGGCTCATCTCCTGGGTCTGCTTGAAACCCTAACGGAAAGCGACAGAAACCTGACTCAGTGGATCTTCGTGCAACTGCAGGAGGGATGGAAAGGAGCCACAAACGAAACTTCTTTATCGGGTAGGTCAAAGGGGCCAGCGCGTCCCAGAATCCTGATGATGCCACTTGCAATTGAGACAAGACAGCTCAAAATTTATACTTCCACAACAAAGGAACACCGAAAAAGACAGAGTGGGAAAACGAAAACGAAATCGCCTTAGCACGGCATCTTCAACAAGTGTCTTAAAATCCTCGAACCCGAAATTGGGGGTTGCGAAAACTGCCGAGGTGTTCGCGCTTAATTCAGGGCTGGAGGGGGACGTGGCCAGGGGACAGTGGTAGACGTTTGTGATTCAAGTAGAGACAGAATGCGGGGGGGGTCGGAAAAGATTGAGTAAAAAATCCCCTCACGTCACAAAGTCAGACGGTAAAAAAAACTAACGCGCTTTAAAACGGAGAAAAAGTACAACTCCCGTCGACTGTCTCCTTGGTTTGGTAAAATCGTGGCATGAAAGGAAAAGTAATCCTGAACTAGGAGGGTTGTTTTAACACCTTATCAACGCAGTAACCGTATTTCGCAAAGAAATTTAGGGGGGGGTAGCCAGGGGAATAGTTGGCTCAATCTTAATAGATTTGGTTGGTGGGGAGACTTTCTGGGGGGGGGGAAAAAGGGGGAGGGGGGGGGCCGGAGAGTGAGTGGAGGTAAGTTCGTTGGAAGGTAGCTAATGAGGGTTAAACGGTTATCAGTTGTTTCTACCTTACGGGGGGGGAAGGGGACGTGGGGAGGGGCTGTACAAAGGGCGAAACTAATAGAGGGTTGGCTTCGAAGTATCCCAGTTCATACAAAGGCAAGGAGGGACTTGGGGGGGTGTGCAACTACTTAATAGGGGGATTGCGAGTGACAAGCTTGTACTTGGTTAAGGGAAGTTCCGTAGACTTGGGGAAAAAAGGAGTAAGGACCCAGGCAAGCTTAAATGGGGTTCGGGCACGTGTAGAGTGGCCCGCTCAGGGGAGAGAAAAGTTCTGGCTTGTAATCTTAAAGATTGGAGATTTTCTACTTAGAGATAAACCTAGCTTTGAAAAAACTGACTGAAACTTGAGGACGGGGAAACTAGTTCTCGAGCGCAGGCGTAAGCAACTATAATCTCTGAGTAAGTACAATGGTGGGAGCTTCCCACCAATATGCGTCTAAGGCTCAGAAAGGGGCTAACCTTTTACAGCGGCGAACAACAGGGGGTCTCTCTTCGTCGAGGGGAGGGGGGGGTTCCCACCATCTACTACCATCAAGACCATCAAGTCAAGGGGGGGAATTTTTCTTAACAGGGAGACAGGGAGCATGATGGTCGCCCAATTTTAAGAGCCGGAGGGGGGGCCAAATTAGCGTAGTAGCAGTTTTAGAGCAATCTAGGCAAGGCGACTAGGTAAGACTGGAGGGAGCCACGAAACCTATCAAGGGGAGGGCGCTCTACTTAGAATCTACCATCTTATTCAAAGGAAATTGCAAACGGAAATTTGCTTTGGTTGGAAACTGGGAGTTAGTGTTTAAAGGGAAAGAACAGACTTCAAGCCCAGGGGACAGAGAGAGCAACTGCGAGTCTCGAACGACGGGGAGCCAAAGTACAGGGAAGTTTGACTAACTCTTCGTCAATAAAAAAGAATGTCGAAACAAATTCCACGTAACATAGCTTGGCCAGTGCGGGGGGAAAGAAAGAAATAGGACCTGCCAGCCGTTAAGTCCCTTAGGTGTCAGTCCATAAGAGTTTGAGGGGAGCGCCTGATGAAAAATTGGGGGGGGGAAGGATCTTAGAGATAGATCCACTTGGGCCGCTCATTTAGGGCTTGTGGGAGAGATTAAGGGGATGGGGAAGAGTGAGCAAGGAACAGACGAAGAAATGGGTGCAATCCCCTTAGGAGGATACGGGGGAAGGAGTAACTGGTTTACTTACGGTCCAGAGACTTCAATGGAACGAGTCTCCATTCTCGGGAAATAAGTGCGTCAGAGGGAAAGAGAAATGCAAAACCCACCACCATAAAATCAAAGTAAGATTCAGTCGATCGGCATCCGTATTACGGGGGTCGCTGGAGAAGTGGGGAACCGGACAGAGGCTCAGCCAGGGATGCAGGAAGCGGAGAGAAGCTTCTGGATAAGGTCTGTTCCAGTTTCCGGAGGAAGGGGGGGTCAGGATGGGGGACGGTGTCGTTTTTCGGGTCTAGAAGACAAGCAGCCAGCAAAAGAAGGAAAAGCAGAGGGGTTTCTCATGATGACTCCATGAAGATATTGGACAGCTTCCACTTATAAGAATAACAAAAAAAACAAAGTAGGACAAGAGGAAAAGGGGAGGGCAATAAAGGGCCGCTGTTTCACTCTTCAGGAACTTGAGGAGGGAAGTCCTTCGTTTCAAGTTTGTGCTGGCTTCAGGTAGTCTCCCTAAAAAGACGTCCCAAAAACCAAGGGATACACGAAAAAACGTAAATACAGGGAAAAAACAGATCTACAGTCGAAGGGGAACGCGAACCTTCCATATGTGGGAGACTGAAGGAAAAGTTATGCGAAGAAGGGTTCAAGTCAGACGGCTGAAGACCTCGGATCTGAAAAAGGGCAGCAGAAGAAAACGTTTGTAGTCAAATTCCGCTGAAAACCTGCTCCTTTATCCCGCGAAGCGCTCAGGGTGCGTATTGGAAGGAAGACTCACAAGAAAACAGGGGGGGGAAAAACGCAACCTAAAAACCAGAAGGGGATGCTAAAGTGTCTTCGTTTCCCTGGATACCATTGAAGACCAGAAAAAATAAGTGGGAGACTACAGGGCCTCAGGAGGCGGGAAAGGTGGAGCTTGCGACGGGCAGAACCGGAACAAAAAGACTATTTTTCAAAGCCGGGACTCACCGACAAGAAGCGGGAATGACATTTGTGAGAACAGGAGAGCACTGGGGGGAAAGATTTTATGACGCACGGAAGGGGAGGGCGTTTTAAGTGGGGGCTAAATTCTTGGGGGGAGGGGTTACGAGCTAGTATGAAAAGGTGACGGTCATACACAGAGTGGGAAAAACTGAGGTGAGGAAAATCTAGTTGCAGGGTTTGGGCTCTAATCGAAAGCACTGGGCGGATTAGGTCGCGACCTTTACAAAGAAAATGCCAGAGAGGGCAAGCACCGAGAAATTGGCTTCATCGTAAAACCTAATATATAAAGTCGATTCGTCTTGAGAGACTCAGGGGTAAATCAGGGGGACTGAAGCGGAACATTTCTTGAGGGAAGCGTGTGCTACTAACCGAAAAAAGAAGGAATCACTGGGCATCGAATCGGCTCTCAGGGAGAAATAGTAAACGGGAGGGGATGAACCACCGTTCGAGGCTCTGGCTGGGGTAAAACTGGCGCGGGTGGATCACACCCGATAAGAAAGAGTAGGGTGGGGGCCCCCTGAGGAGGAAACAAAGGGGAGGATCGGATACTATTTGTTGCAATGCAGCTGGGGGAGACATTCCCGGCATAAATTATAATATTGTGTAGGAAGAGTAGTCTCGTCGGAAGATTATCCCAAAGGGGAGCTTTTCTTCGCAAAGACGTTTAGTATAGTCCGAAAAGAGAGACAAAAAAAAAAGGAAAATTTAAGCTTGACAATCAGCCAAAAGCATCAACAAGAGGGCCACGACCGTTCCGACCTGGGAAAGCATTTGGGTAAAGAGTACGCGGAGGGCTTATCTCACGACGGCTGCCATAAAGGCCACCTTGCTGGGGGGGCGACTCTAAATAAACATGCAGAAAAGAAAAAACGAAGCGACCAGGGGCGAAAATGGATGATACTGGACGACACCAAAATAGAACTGGACTAAGCTGGCCAAGAAGGGGCAGAAAAACGCAAGTCCGGAGAAAGCTCCCGTGGCGAGGAAGAGAAGCAAAAAAGAAACTTAAACGAAAAAGATCTAAGAAAAGCGAGGGGAGCCGGCCAAAATATGAGTCCGTAAACATACCGAACAAAGAGTCAGAAATCCCGTCGGCCGGCGAAAACTCGGCATCACCGTTAAAAAAAAAAGAGTCTGTGGGAGAAGAAAGGGGGAAAATGGAGATTGCGGTACAGGGGGGGGAAACGGCCACCAAAACTAGTACGTGAGGGGGATCATATTGAATGGAAAAAAAAGGGGGTACGGGGGAGTTTGCTGAACTTTGGAGTTGAGTTTGGGGAAGGTAGGCCTGCGAGGTCGGAATGTTTCAAGTATTGGTCTTGGTTAAAGAGAAGGGGGTAAAACCAAGCCATGGGCTCTTCTCTACCCTCAAAACACCCTAAGCTACAACGGAAATTGGGAATACCTGGAACTTAGATTACCAGAAGAGAAAGGAAGGGCCCGGCGGAAGGTTTACGAAAAATTCGGTGGTCTATTCAGTTCACCAGAAGTAGGCGTGGTGAAAGCTTCTCTGGGGAAGCATTCTGCGTCGTAGAATGTATGTTCACCACAGGGTTTTTCGGGGGTTCGTCCTGTTAAGGCCGCTTAAAACTTGGGATCGGCGGGTTTCGCCGCGGATCCTCATCACCGGCTGGCGTGGGTGGGGGGGGAGTTGGAACTGAGACCGAAGCAAGTCATCTTTGCAAGTTTTTGGTTGGCCCACTCCTGTTTAAACAGTCGTAGAATCGAAAACTGCGATGACTTAGCTGGATGGGGGGGTAGAATCTTGCTTGTACCTTCCTCCTAAGTTTTCATAGAAAGGGGTCTTGTATGAATGGGCAGGCTCAAATTGGTCTGCTTGAGGTTGGGGAAAAGGTGAGATCGACCGTCAACCGGGATTCCAATCAGCCAGAGAGATGAAATTTGGGCAGCGCCAGAGAAGTAAGCGCTCGGGGACAAACCGATCGAGAGATTGTCACGAGGGCACGACGCGAGGGCTACTTTCGTAAACATGGCCTGGAGGACAATGAAAGCCCTGCCTCAACTCGGTCCAACGTCCCGCCTAGGCATATATGCTCGGAGAATCTCGATAACGAGGGGTCATATGCGCATGCATAAATAGTTCCGTGCCATAATACAGAAGCAACTATCTGATAATGAAAAAAGGGCATTTGACAGGTATTCCCATCAGAAAGTGAAAGAAGAGATGTAAGAGTTCCGGGAAGGCCGTGGCCGGTCAAACATAACGCTCCGGTATCTCCCAACACTGGGGGTATGAAAAGAGAAGAGAGAATCGAAATGCGTCCCTTTTTGAAGGAAGGGAACAAAGACGGCAGGGGCTACCAGTGACTTTAGATTTACAAAGGGGATTAGATTTCCTAGAGCTTTTGAATCCCGTTGACAGGAGCCGGGTACTGGAGGGGATGGATTTACGGTGATCTTAAAAGCACCACATCGCTACTGCCGTTTCGCAGGGAAGAACAAGTGCCCTACGGCGAAAACCTGGGATGAATATTGTAATATGAGACCAGGGGGCGTTGACGGCTGCCAACGTCTCATGAGCAACCATCAATAAAATAGTCGGATGTACCATCGGCCTCCGTCTTGGTCGGCTCGCGGTTGAAAGGCCGCTACTCGGGGGGGGGATGCAGTGCATACATCCAGGCGTACAAAAAATCACGTTTACGGTAATGAGAAAAAAGGACAGAACGGGTAAACAAGCCGAACGGGCCGCAAATTCCTAACATAGCCTGCTCACTGCGAGGGGAATCAGCAACTTCGTTTAAAAAGGTGGAAGGACAACGAAGCCTGGGTCGAGTGATGACCACGGAAAGGTGGCCACCGGGCTGGGGTCCACAAAAAATCTTCTTTAGAAAACCGGGAGTTCCGGGCCAGAGGTGCAGAATCCGGGAGGTAACCGCCGCGGAGACAGCAAGGGAGCAAAAAGTTCAGCTAATTAACGTAACCCGAAAGGAACCGGGGAAAAACCTCAGCCTCCCTCCTTCTAAAGGACTCAGCTTAAAACAGCCTAGAGGGACGCAATCAAAAACCCGCATGTGGTCTTGCCCCCTTCCGAGGTGTCAGGAAGGGAAGCAAGGGAACGGTAGGTAAAATGTCCTGGGGGGGGGAGAGGGATGGGGAGGAGGGGGATATTATCTGGCGTGGGGGAGATAATCTTCTCTGACCAAGGATACAAGAGTCAAACATTCTGCGCTCAGGGAAAAAAAGCCTAAGAAGGGAAAACAAATAGTTCAGCTCACTCCCTGAGACCTCCGGGGGGAAACTTATTTCTGAAAGCCGTAATAGGGAGTATGTCACACCTGGGGTCAAAAGCAAATCTCAGAAAAGGAGGGGGGCAAAAATAAACAAATTTATTGACAACCGTTTAGCAGGTTTGGATGAAAGCTTGTAAGAAGAATTGTTTGAAAGGTTGCCAGGGCGGGAATCGTCTGTCGGTGAGGAACTTGGGAAAGTGGGCGGTGATAGACTTCGGAACTGGGCCATTAATTTACCCGAAGGGAAAATGAGGCTCTTCTTGCTTTCAATTTCTTGACCGGGCGGTGGGGGGTATCGCCGGGGGGGGGGCCAGATCAATCAAATGGCAAAAGAACACCCTGCCGGGTCGGCGGGATGGGGGTGTGGGGTTTTCTTATACTTAAATGAAATTGGTTACGGGCTGCCCCAAAGCCCATTCACGTGGGGGGAATTTGGAAGTTTCCTAGAGGATTGAAACAGTAATTACTACGAGGAAAAGGCGGAGGTTTACTTGGATTATGGCCCTATTTGCTCTTAGTGCTTGAGTGCCATACTGGACTTTGGTTATCTTAAGCTTCTTATGAAGTGTCGTTTTAGAAACCGGAGGAACGTCCACTTTTAAATACCGATGGCGCGCGCAGGGGAGAAGCTTAAGCGATGTAGCGGGAAAAATTATTCGGGATGTTCCAATAGACGGAAAGAGCAAGTGGGCCAGAGGTGACAATCGAATACAAAAGCGCGGCGTCTAGGCCATGTGAACTCCAAAAAGAGACAAGTACCAAGACAAGGCAGCCGGGAAGTGGGGTTCCAAGCTCACTGATAAAGAAGGTCGCACTTCACTCCATGGGAAGAAAAAAGTGATCAGAGTGAAGGGTAACATCGCACTCCTACGGGGATCCGCGCCCGATCACAAAGAGGAAAGTAAAGGGTGAAGCGAATGCCGAAATCCGATACATAGGGACGACATCAATGCAAAGGCAATGATTGCTGGGGGCGGGAAGGGGGGGCCTGTTAAAGGTCAGTCCTTCAAGCATCGCGAGAGAGTTAGCACTGACGAGTGGGGGGGAAAGCCATAACAACTGAGGTTGCCGTCAAAGTTTTACGACAGTCACCCCACAATTGGGCGAAAACTCCCACTGAGAAAGAGAACCGGGAAGGGCAGGGATCAGATGCCCGGCGACGGGAACGTGACGCGAAGGGGCAAATTTGTAAGAAACCAGCTTCTTGGTAGGTGATCCTGGAAGTGGAAAAGGGTCGTGAGGTATTCCTGACAATAGCATCTCCAACGAGACAGGGGCTTGAACCTTTGTATTGTCCCAGTTTTTCTGGGCTAAGGGAAAATGGAGGAAAAGAAGGAAAAAATGAGCCTCGGGCGCGGAGGCGGGGGAGGCTTCTCGTTGACTGGAAACTTTCAAAATATTAGGCAATGAAACAGGAGCGGCCATTCAAAGATAAAGAAGGGGAGGCGGAAACTAAAAAACCATCGGAAACATGCCGTAAAGCTGCACCAAACAACCCACAGCATATACGGATGAGGAGGTCATATTAATGAAAAGGGATCGGCGAACATGCCGCCCAGCACCATGATGGCCGGTGCCGGAGGACCTTCAGAGCGAGTAAGCTCAGAGTATAAAAGTCGGCATGGCGCGGGGCAATCTTGGGGACGGGACGGGTTGCGCAAGATCCCGAAGCCCTAACAAGAAGGAACAAGTAAGGGGGGGGTACGCTAAGGACTCACAAAGAAAAAGGAAAAGTGGAAATGACAGAAAAAGGTAAAACGAGAGACAAAAAACAAAAGGCTGAAGGAAAAGAGAAAGAAGGGTGGGAGAAATTGCGATGTCAATTTCACAGGTAGTGTCAGGACGGAAAGACGGCAAGTCCTGCAGGGTCAATGTCCTTGTGCTTTTCCTGGTATCTTGCTGAAGAAAAAAAAACGGAAAAATATACCCATCGGAACGACAAGTAATAGTGAGAGAGGAACTAGCTCGATTCCCTCGGCCGAAAAAGGTGGGCGACGCGGGGGGTCTTACAATGGACGACCCGATAAAGGGGGATAAAACGTCGAACTCCGTATATGGGAATGTCAGCTATTCGATGGATGGTTGTCCTGGGACTATGAAATGAGGGAAACTGAGAAGTATTCCCATCAAATGTGCACCACTGTGGAAAATTGAAACTGGAAAGAAACACTGAAAAATAGAAGCACCGAATCCACCGGGGGAGGAAATTCAAGAAGGGGGATCAAGTTTCATCACTGATCCAGGGGGGACGATAGGATAAAACCTCTCGCAAGTGCGGATGTCAGTTAGGTCAGGCAGACCGTAATCCAAAAGTAAATTTTTTCAAGGCGGAGCTAAAAGAAAATCGGCAAGATGACCCTGAAAAAGTGGGAAAGCACTGCACGTAGCCTTGAACTCTTAGGCACAGACTGACCTCTAGTTAGCTTGGGGGAAAGTGGTAAGAGGGGTGGACGGTTGAAAGAGAGCGCAACTTAAGTCAAACAAGGTTAAGCTGCTTCGGTGAAAAGAGAAGTGAGCGAAGACTCTGCCTGGCTGCAGGATCGGGGAAGAAATGTACAAAACATCAACACAGATTTACCCAGGCTAGGACCGGTTGGGAAAAGAGGAAGGAAAATGTAGAAGGAAGTGAGGGATTGCTCTTCACGCACTGTAAAGTGCGATGGTGGGAGGAATCCGACTCGGATCACGGACTCTAAAACAGTCAAGTCAGAGACTTGGCAGGAATCCGCGCTTTCAAAGGAGCGATGTTCACGGCCCCTAAAACAAAAGGATGCTGCGTCTTGCGACTGGCGGAGGGGGGGGGGGGCGTGAAAGCCACTCTCCAGATCAAAAGGGGGTTTCCGCCGCAGGTCACCAGGCGGGAAAAAAGGTCGAAGAAACGGCTCGTCATAGGGGGGGGGGGGCCACATATCTTGATAGGGGGGAAACCTACTAACATAATATTAGCATGCGAATTCGCGGAGCTCTCGGACCCATGTATGTCCCGAAGAAGTGGGGGGGAAGTAAGAGGGGCAAGACGTTTTATCTAGAAGTCCGAAAAACCCAAAGATGTGGAACGCTGGAAATCAATCCCAGCGAGCCTTACTTTCCACTAAGGACACGTGATGGGAACCTCCTGTTCAAAAGACGGCATGAATGCGGTTTCCAAAAATCAGCTAAAATTAACGACCTGGCTTGGGGAGACATCAGCCGAACAAGGGATCTGAGAAAAAGAACAACAAGAACCAAGAGCGGTTGTAGAAAAGGGGATTTAATTTCGACCCACGATCATTGCCTACTCCCTTGCCAAGAAGCCCGAAAAACTCAGTCGGAGAAATACAAGTTAATCCCCATCCGCTAATTCGAGAAAATACAACAAAATACCTTACGACACCGAAGCGACGTAACCGCCTGGTCGCTGCCAGGCGCAGTCAGGCCGACCACAAAACCTAAACACTCTCCACACTTTCCCGAACAAACTCGGATCAAAACCGGGGAAAAAAAGAAAAGGGGTGTCTGGCTAATGAAGTGGTCCTGTTAAGAAGTGCTTGCTTGGTTAAAATAAAGACAAAAGGGTCAGTTCGGGAAGGCGGTCAAAAAGATGTTCACAACCGTAGGTAAAAATGGGAGTGTATGAACTTGGGGGGGGTTGGGTTGTGTGAAACAGGTATGGTGCAAGGTGCTTCGCGCGGGGACCTGTGGGAAAGTCTTGAAAAAATTTTTGTCGGGGAGAAAGTGAGTTGATGAATAACCAACTCATGTTAGATATTCGCATAAGAGCATCCAACCAAATAATCCACCTGACAGGGGAAACGTGACAACTAGGGGCAAACTCACTTCAGGGCGCCCACCGCGGAAGTGAAAAAAAAGGCTTGGGGATGGAACCTCCGGCTGTGAATACTGAGGCTGGTAAAGGGAATAGGTGACTGTTCTTAGAGATGAAAGGGAGTTTTAACGGTTGTGTAAGTGAGGGTTAATTCAGGAACTTTTCGCATGGTCTCAGCGGCGGTAAGCTAAAAACAATGCTTATTACCGTGGGAATGAATCCCAAGGCATCACGCCAGAGTTGAGGTTCCACTCATGGGGTTAAACTTCTGCTGTCAAATCGGGGGGGACGAGAAAATTCGTCGCTTTCAGGGTATCGGGAACTGATCAAAGTGCGGGAGGAAACGGTCCCGCCGCCGGAGCAGGAGATTAGGAGGAATTGGAAGCGCACGTTGCCGTGTCAGGTCCGGGTGATATCGTCAGGCAAAGTGATTCGGTCCCGAAAATATAGATGTTTGGCGCACGTCTAAAAAAGTAAAGAAGAAAAAGTTCCAACCGGATCGTTTCCAGCAAGCGGACTTCTTTTCACATTCGACTCGTGGAAGGGGCTTGAGAAAGCAGCATGAATGCCGCGTGTAAGAATACCTTGGACTCTAAATGCGGCATCACACCTGCCCGAAAGTTCGGCTGAGCGGCAATGCTCAAAGGAGGCAGAGCGCAACAGGACCACTGAAGGCATGTCTTGCAAAAAAGCAAGCCGATAGTTATCTGCAAACATGGCTCGGTTAAAAAAGGGGAGGCCATCCTTCCGACCAATGTTGTGTCTTACTCATCGATCACGGAAAAGAGTAGCCGCCGAGTTTCCTCAGGCAAACGACCGAAAAACAGCCGTGAG
>Ga0179593_1452367_pt1 | contig 16731 bp, 22 predicted proteins | sample CZODoug2_1_08_16_FD_185931 | JGI IMG/M metagenome (GOLD analysis project Ga0179593, IMG submission 185931) | Vadose zone soil fungal communities from Angelo Coast Range Reserve, California, USA - CZODoug2_1_08_16fungal (PacBio error correction) | ecosystem: Environmental > Terrestrial > Soil >...
TGACCAGGAAGGGTTCCGTTGTGTTTGATTTTTTTCTCACACTCCCACTAGTTAAGCCCGTGCAGGGAGGAGAACATAGGAACAGGTCGTACCGCCGAACGATTTTTCTCGGATGGGGGGGTGTGAAAGGAGAGGTATCTTGCCAGGTTTTACGGGTATAAGAGAAAATTAACTTCTCTCAGAAAAAGGCCGACGAGACGCCGGGGCGGGAAATGATGTCTGTGAAGGAGGGGTGGGGTGGGATGGGACTTCTTCCTCCAGGCCGAAAGGAGGAAAAGGGAAGGCTTTAAGCAGGGTCAAAGGGGGAAAAACGAAAGTTTTGCTGCACTTCAGAAAAAATTATGTACGGAGAATATCAAGTTAGGAGAAACCGGGGGAGATGCCAGAGAGAGGAAGAGAGGGCGAGAGGGGAAGGAAGGGTAGGACAGCATTGAGATTGGTACTTCTACTAACTGGCGCGATCCAAGGGTTCGGTAAGAAGAAGGGGGGGGGGTTTGGAAAGGGACTTTCTGGAAGACTTGGGTGGGAGGAGGATCCTCTGCGTCTCTGAAGACCACCTTCATCCGGAAGAGGCCGCGGCGGATAAAAGACAACTATTTGGCGGAAACGGTAAATATGGGGTTGATCTGCTTGTCTTTCAGTTCCCAATGGAAAAATCGGGCTAGTGGGGGGGAAGGGGGAATCCGTCCTCTGAATTTGATTGGTGGCCCATGTGGAAAACTGAGCTTAAGTGGGGGGGAAAACTCGAGGGTATTTGCGGTGTCTTCGCTCCATTGCGGGCAACTAAGTAGGGGAGAAGGAAGACAGGGCTTCAGCGCTACAAACTAGAAGTCAATTGGGGAGGACGCGAAGAAAATCGTCACTGTAATCTGTATAGCGGGGGTAGCTGTTTAATCGATGGCGGAGAGGGGGGGGGAAAAATAATTCAGGATAGGCTATACAAAAATGACCAAACAATCAATCTAGAGACGATTCTGACAGTACCGGAAGAAGGGCTTCAGCACACCGTTCCCATCGAAAGAAACCATTTCTACAAGGGTTGGAATCAAAAAGAAATATCCTAATCAGGGCAAAAGGGATGAGAGTCTCCTAATTTGATCTTTACCAATCTATCTACCCTTCGGTATTCGAAGGAGGAAGAAATCGTAGAGACGAAGGTCCCGATCGGGAAAGAAAAGTGCTTCTTCCCATGGAAAAGGCCTAAGGCGTCGCAGGGGGTGGGGGGAAGAGATAAGCTCGGCATGTGTCGCTTTGGTAACAACTGTCGAGACTACAAATGTCATAGGAGAACCAGTAGGCTGACTAAGCGTACTATCACTATTGAGGGGAACCGCCTGATCTTTGAGACGCAGAGGGCTGGCGATGCCCTTATGTTGGTTGGAAGGGAAAAGGGGGAAATCAATGTGCCAGGATGGTGATGAATGGAACCGGCGGCCGTGAGATTGGAATGGTTCAATCACCCTACGAAAACGGGGCCCAAAAAAAGGGTCTCTAAACGCGTAAGAGGATGGAGCGCGACATAAGATTTCAGCGGGAAAACAAACCCGATGGAAGGACCAACTTTCCGATTTTTATATGTGGAAAAGATCGTGCGAAGAGAACAGATAAGGAAGAAGCAACCAACACCAGTCACATCGCCAAGCTGGACCTGAGTGCGCAGTCACCATAAAAGGGGAGGCTGGGGAAGAGGGAGGGGATGAACCGTCGGAAAATTCTGTTTATAATTAAGAGAGAGTCTCCTCGCGAAAAAAAGTTCTCAAGGGGGCCACAGCGGACCGACCGAAGCGCTGGAGCTGAGTGGGGGACCTTACTCAGGGGCGCATCACGGAGGACGCGCACCTATGGGCGTCTCGCTGGAGGCCTACAAACTGCAGCGTGGCCACTTCATCTTGCCGCTGTAGAGGCAGAAAAGGAAAAAGACTTTACAAAGGAAGGTGTCTTTCGGGTTCAAAGTTCGAGACATAGGATCAACTATTTCCTAAGAGGAACATTAGAGCCTTGTCATTGCAGAAGGAGAGCGACAACTTCAAAATAAAGGGGTTCTTCAGGTGAGTGGCGATTGAGGGGGGTTCTCAAAGAGAAGAAGCCGAGAGAAAACCTGTTTCGGAGGGGGGATGTCAAGAAAATCCAGATCCCAACTGTCGCGATCCTTATCCTCCAGCTGGTCTCCTAGATCACAAAAGGGGGGGGGGAGAGAAGTCATGCGCAGGGAAGGGGATCTTACACAAAGAGGAAGCGGATCGATGGTAGGAAAAGCCTCCATCAAGGATGATGCTGGCAAGATCTCGTCTACAACAACGAAAGAGAAAACTCAAAAGCGCCCCAAGGGTTTTTTGACGGTTGTTCTAGCTCGTCCAGGGTTCATTGCAGGCGATAAGAAAGACGGATAACGATTGCAAGCACGGAACCGCCGATGAAGGACCGACCGAGTGGATCGACGCATAGGAGATGGCAATGGCATGGGGTCAGGTCATTACGGGGAGGATGAAGGAAAAAACAAAGAAGCGGGGATTGGAAAAAATATCGCTAAGGCGCCGGGGGATCTCTATTGGGACTGAAAGGTCTAAAAAAGAGGCCCCCAAACATCGACTCTGTGCTGTCAGCATGTGGACGAGGCGGCAAGGGGAAGGGAACGCGATCATCTCCACGGTCCCTCACGAGAAGAACATCCTGTTCACAGCGCTTGCCAAAAAAAAAAAGGAGTTGCTCATCTTATGCCGTAGCGGTGATGTGTTTGTGATGCGAGGTGCTGAGGTTTGAGTATCATCACATAGCAAAAGACTTACGGGGACTGCTGGGCGAGCAAAGGGTGCGGAGTACCGCATCAGAGAGGGAGCGAGATGAGGCCGGGACTGTCAGAGACGGCAAAAGAAAGGGATGGACAAAGGAAATCGTGTTCCAAGTTTCCAACTGGCGCTTAAAATTCATACCAATGGCCTTATGGCTCGTAAAAACCATAATAGAAAAAATACGGGATGGGGGGAAAGAAGGGGGGGAAGCGTAAGTGATTGAAGGGGAGCTCACGAGTGGAATGCAAAGCTCGTATGCCGGGAAGCATCCGAACAACTGGGTTAAATTCGTCGCGAAGCAGGGAAACACCTCTCAGGAAGTTATCTCTTTGGCACAAAGGGAAGAGGAAAGCTCAGAACGGCCAGCATATTGCTCAGGGGAGGTTAAATGCCAGTCGGGGGAACTCAGTAGGGGAAGGAAAGGAGGGGGGAGGGTATGAGTGTTCGCGCTCATAACCAACTTTGCGACTTCGATCTCGGGAACATTAAGTGAGGGTAGCCAGTGAGGGAGCTGGTACGGTCTGTGGAATAGGGAGGAGCAATGGTCGGCCTAGAGGAGGTACTATGACACAGAGCACTGCCAAAGGGAAGCATCCGAGAGGAAAGAAAACTGAGAGGAAGAGCAGCTATCCGAAAAACACGATGTGTGAAGGGGGAGAATCTAAAAAACATGTCGGGGTCGAAGGAACCAGGTACAAAAAAAAACCTTATCAAGAGGGAGTCAGCAAGAGAGAAGACGCGGGCCGGGACGAACCTAGGAACTTCAAGCTTATGGGAAAATGGGCAAATCCCCAGCCGAATAACGAATGCCATGACGCCTTCAAAAAAAAATAGAAAAAAAAAAAGGGGAATCTTACAGTTTTTCGCTGACATCAAGGTGATTCGCGACCTCTCCCGCCCGGGCACCGCTGGAAGAAAAAGAAGGTTGAGGGAGCCGAGGCATTATCTGAAGACCAAAAAAAAAAAAGTGGGACAGATCTCCGGAGAATAAGAACAAAATTGCAAAGAAAAAAGAGGAAAAGAACACAAACCTCATCCGTAATCCTTTTAGCCGAACCGGTCTCGCGCGACGGTACAGCGACATGAAGAATAAAAGAAAAGAGGAAAACCTCCTCAAAGATGTCTTCTCGGTGAGGGGAAGAGAACATGCCTCAAGTAGAATTACCCTAGTGCTAGCGACCCACCAAGGGCCCAAAGTGCAAACTTTCAGAACACCGTCTGGGTCTGAAGAGGCGATGGAGAAACGTAGGGAAGAAGAGGACAAAACACCGAAACGAAAAAGACCAGGGGCGCAGCAATATAGAGGAGAAGGCGCGACGTGGGTTCCATGTGCGAGCACCCGAGCCCAAAGGAGAGCTGCGAGGGAAAGTAGACCCACATCCCAAGAAACAACTCGTGGGAAGAAGGGAATCGGAAAGAGGAAGGAGCGCAAGTGGAAACGGGTCTTACCGGGGAACAAAAAACTCAACTGATACAAAAATAAAAATCAATGGTCAAATTCTATCAAAACACCTGAGGGTATTATTAAAAAGAAGAGAGGTTAAAGGGGGGGGGAAACGTTGAACGTGTTCGATGGGTCTAAACCAAAGAAAAGTTACGGAAAGACAGGGCAAGTTGCAGTAATCCTAATATTCGGCGACCAAATCAAAAAAAAGGGGTAAAGAAGGGGATGGGAGTGTACGAAGCGCAGCGCGTTCACATTAAGAAAACCATTTTGAAGGCAAAAAGAGGGACCGACGCCGGGAGCCGTCGAAATGGGCGAGTAGGGGTGTGGTTGTCTCCATCGAAGACGACGGTCCGCCCATGGAAGATCACACGCCGCGTACGGGCCGGTCCCGGGGGAGAACCAGGAGGCCCATTTGGTGGGATAGGCTTAATGCGGGAGTTATACTATCAAGTTTCGGAAGAAAACATCACCGTAGAGGAAGAAAGGAAGAAGAGGTCGGTGCCGAGGCTCATCGCTCTGGAAAATCAAGCTGGGCATCTAACCCTTGTTAGTGCAAGAAGGTCGTGATGGTTTGGGCGTGGTCAGAGTCAGTGGAGTGAACGAGAATGAGGCGGCGGGTATTCGTGGGCCTGCATGGGGAGCGGCTTCCCATCCATATGTTTCTTAAAGAGGGACCCCGATGGGGCAAAGGAAGAGATTAAAGGCGTCGGTCAATGAAAAAGGGGATCAAGGATGTGAAGGAGGGGACATGGGGGGCTATGAAAGGAGTTTTGCCCATGGAAGCTGAAGTTTGACAGATTTTCCGAAATGGTCTCAAGGGCGGGGGGCCTTCGGAGGATGCACTTGGGGAGGAACAGAAGGGGTCAGAGAACCCCAGAAATTCTTAAGAAGGGCTTGAGCAGGGCCTAGGGGAACACGGTGGGGTCTAAAGCTGAAGGTGGGGGGGGGGGAGGGGGGAAACTCGGTCTGCTCTCTGAAGAGAAATTCGGAGAGGAGAAGACACCGTCAACAGACAGCATATTATGCGTAACGCTTGACCCGCCGGAACCTGCCCCAGAGAACATACAAATGGTTAGGGACAAATCACCAGGGCGGAGAACCGAAGATCCGAAGTTTATTCTGGGATCTGGACCTAATTGGAAAAAACGGACCAAGCAGATCCCTTCCGGATAGGGAAGGGGATATTCTCCTAGACGGAATGGCAAGCAAGTATAGACTGAAGGGGACTGCGGGAGGCGTGAAAATAAATCAGTTTGCAAACGAACTACAAGAGGAGCCGGCGTTTAAGGGAGAGAGAACGACCGAAACCAAGAGGAGAAAAATTGTGGAAAGGTGACGGCTGCTTGACGGCATACGATGGGAGCAGAGGGAAGGGGAAAGCAGGAAGCGTTTCGCGCACATCAGTCTGGCAAGTGGGTAGAGGGTGGGCAGATAATCAAGGTACTGGGGGATGAGGGGGACGGCAACGAAAGAAGGGGAAATCAGAGGCGACAACGAAAAGGGAAGGTAGAGACGCGGGCCTCTTATCTCTACCTCGAGATACATTCGCACCATTCAAGAGACCAAGGAAAAGATGGTTGTTCTAGGGGAGTAGGAGGCACCGCACGAAAGCCAGGGGGCGAGCAGCCATCAAAAATTACACTCGCCAAAGGGGGACATTGATCATTGGGAGCACACAACAAAAGGGTAGGTTTTCCTCGAAGGAAAAGGGACAGGAATCATCAAAATTGAGCCGTATCGGCTCGCTGGATAAAGACAATGCAGAAAGAAAAGGCTGACGAATAGTAAAACAAGAAACTCAAAGGGATCTTTGGGAAATAACCATCGAGGAATCGGCCGGCGGACGGAAGCGTCATGTGTCCTGGCTTTCAGGTGGGCTACAGCAAACGTCCTTACTGGGAATTCATAAAAATGCCATGGCGAGAGAGTCCAGGCGAAAGTGAAGTGAAAGAGGAGAGCAATCTCGATCCTCGTCTCTCTTTCGAGGCCTTCGCAATCACGGGCAATCGGACAGACTTCAAAAAACAAAAGAGGGGGGAGCTGGGGTGCAGGTGCTGTTGTCCCGTCTCCGTTTGCGAGACATCAGCCGAGGAACGTCTTTACTAACGACGAAACTCCCGAGGGGTCTCTCTGACTTCGCAGCTGAAGAGCTCTCAAAAAAAAAGGGTGGAGGGTCGACATTTCATGGGAGACAGCGGGAGAGCCAGCAGGGAGAGATGGGAGTCCCCGTTAACATGGCAGGGGGCACTATGCGCGACCGGCCCAAGTAAATACGCCCTCACAGAAAAGCGAAAAAAAAAATTGTGTTGTCTCCTCCGGCGTGCAGGAATATAACGGCGAGCAAACGAGTAACCGATGGATCGTAAAGGGGCTACATCGGGCCCATCGTCTATCGCATTTTATAGGACAGGAAAGATGGTGATGGCTATTGCATTACTTAAAGTGCTTAGTCCGCAGAACAAGATGCGAGGGACCACCGGTGAAGCTTGAAAAAACACCAAGGTGAGGAGATGAGGGGACGGCTAAAACCAATAAGCGAACGATAGGTCCTCATGCCGCTCTCTAGTGTTCTAGGGGGAACCGAGAAGAATGGCCTAACACTTCAAGCAACTACATGAATCAGGAAGGGAGAAGCGCGGCCCCAGAATGTGGTGGTCTCTCATATCATTCAGTATGGCGGGGAGGGTTTTTACCGGGCAGGGGGCTTTGGGAGGGAGTCGCAACGTAATCACATAGCCACCATCCATTACATGGAACTGGAAATCCTTTTTCCCTTAGGAAAAAAAAAAAAAAGATCCGAGAAATTCTCGCTCAGAGAGGCGAGACAGCCCTTGGCGTTTCCATGAGGGGGGGGACAATGGGCAGAACGGCGAAAAGTGGGAAAATGAAAATTGTTTCGAAAAGAGTACAAAAGCGATCCAATCCGGGAGATCACTGGGAAATAGCGGGGAATAGGAAGGATTAATCACAGTCTGCCATGGAAGGTAGGAAAAAAAAGACGAACAACTTGGTCGCCAAAACGGTTCGAATCTGTAAGGCCAGTGGAGATTCGTAGCGCAGGCACGATTAAAACCTTCGGCCGAAAGGGACAGAAGATAAAGGGACGATCTGGTATGTCCGTCTCTCTCAGCGACCTCCAGTAATTTATTATCTTCATTTCCAGCTCATGGAAAAAAGGTTGCAGAATTAGTCTCGGTGACCAAGCTTGGGGGAGTTTGGCAACTATTGAGGGTGGGAGAAGGAGAGGGAAAGAGTGAGCGGCATGGTCCTCTATCGTCGGGATGTGTCTAAAAGGAAATCCCAGTGAATGTGCTCTTAAATCATATCATCATCGGGAAAAGAAAAACAGAAGAGACGCGAGCTTGAGCCTGGATCGGGAGAAGTCGAAATTTCGAATCCTTGCGGTAGCAGTTTTCTGTTCTACCGGGACCGAATCCAAGGGGAGCTCGAAAGAGGCGAAAAAGTGCGACACAGGGGAAAAAATCAGATCCGTGGACGCTAACTTCCAATACTACCCATAGAAGGAAAGGAATTGAATCTTAAACAGTTGTGCAATATTAAAAGCTCCGGAGGACCCAGGGCGATTTGTAGGGGGGATACCCGCGTCAGGAAGCAAACAGTGGGGGAAAGCTCCGAAGTCATGATCCTCTCACCACAGAATGCAGCAATATAAAAAGAAAAACCCTCCATCAATAAGCAGGGCTCAAGACGGCTCTCTCCACAGTACCAGCGCCGGTAAGAGAAAGCGAGAGCCAACTGATAAAGGGAGAGAGGTGGGGAAAAGGACTCGGAAGTCCGCCCCGCGGGTGGGGAGTACTCAAGCTAAAAAATGGGACCGCAGGCCCGGACGTCGGTTATCGGCGAGGGGAGAACCTTAAGTTCAAGATGGAGAGCCACAACACCAAGTAGGCCTACAATTGGGGAGGAAGGCTACGGCGGAAAGGGGGGGGGGAGGCAAAAGGAGAAGGGTTCAAAATGGAGCGCTCCACATGAACGCTCTGCGCTTTCGGGATCCGCCCAGCAAGACGCCCACTCTTCAGACGTGTCGCCGGCATCGGCGGATCAGGAATGCGGGCGTACCTAAGGGTGAGGGGGAAGAAAAATACAACCCGGGATAAAAGGAAGATGGTACAAATCGATAGAAACCACAACAACTGAGGGAAAGTAGAGTTAGGTGGGTTTGTTCGTTGTAAAGCGTAGAATGGCTCCTCTTTAAAAGGGAAATACCGCCTATGACAGGAGAACGCTAGGGGGAGAGTATTGGGATGGGAAGGGATAGTCCTAAGTAAGTACGGGGGAGACGGATGTTGACTCCTATGGCCGCATAAGGGGGGGGCTGTTTAAGAGGAAGAGCGGGATCGATGTAGAAGGGGTGGTTGTGGAACTCTCAAACTTTAGGATAGTCTTCTCCCGTTCGGGGGGGGGGGCGGCCGTAGGCGGGACTCATCCGTGTTAGCGCAGGGTAATGGGATAACCGACCTTTTTTCCGGAAAAATCGCTTATAAGAAAAAAAAGGAAGGGAATCGATCAAATCACCGAGAATGTCACGATCTGTTTATTCTATCAGTCGAGCAGATCAGCATTCGCTTACCAGATGGGAGACAGCAATTTTCAGGAGACGTGGAGGTGATGGGGACTTGGTGGAGTAAGTTCATACTTGCTTTCAGATGGGATGAAAGGATCTGAGGAGTAGAAAATCTCGTGAAAGATAATGGCTCTTAGGAAAAGCCTAAAAAAAACGGTCCGCGAGGAAAGGGAGAATCATTGCGGTGCGTAAAATAGCACAACAGTAAAAAAAAATGTCAATTCTATTTAAGTGTAGTCGATTTAAGGTAAATTCGGGGAAGGGGAGTGACATGAAAAGGGTCGGAATTTTTTGGGAAAGAAATTTCCTGGGAGAAGAGGGAGGGCAAGATATTTCGGGGCAACTCTTTTACGCTTCTCAAGGGGCATATACGACTGAGAAAAAAAAAAAGTGAGAAACGGAGGAGCCAACAGAGGGGGGAGAGAGGCGGAGGAGGGTTGGAGTTTTCTAAGGATAGCTAAATTCTACCGACACATTTCTGTCAGAGGGGCTAAAAAAAAGTAAAAGATGATCGCCGGGCAAAACACGTTACACCAGCGTACGAAACCCGAAAAGCTGAACATGTATCAAACGGACGCTCACCAATAAAAACTATCTTACAAAGGGTTCGCTAGGATCCTAATTGAGCTGGGGAACAATCAGAAATCGTCAGGGGCTATTATCTCGGGGACTTAAAATCCCTAATTCAAAGGAGGAGAAACAGGGGAGAAGCTGACAGAGACTGCGTAAAGCCTACTACTCACGAAATGCCGTCAATGTACAATCATTATAGACGGAGTTAAACGGCGAAAAGGTTGATGCCGTCGGAATAAGGGGGAAATGGGAAGAGAAAGTGTGCGTGGACCTGCATCTGGTTCGGAGCTCATCGCTGGCGAAAGAAATGTTTGGGGATCGGATGTGGGGGACGAGGATATGGTTTTCCGGCTCCTGTGGCAAAAGTGGAAGGCATGAAACGGGGAAGACCACGAAGACGGGCAAGTTTCTCGAACGAAAGGGGAGGAAGCAGCGACCTAGAGATCGGACGCGCAAAAACCAGAAGCGCATTCTCAAGAAGCAAACTGTAAGAGTGTTGTCTGGTGGAGGGTCTTTGAGGAAAAAGGAACGAAAGAGCACCTATTCGATATACATTCGCAGGTTGGGAACATGAATCATGACTCGAAAAATTTATGGTAACGGAGATTTTACAAAAGGGGAGGGAAGGGAGAACAGTGGGGGAGGCAGGGGGGCATTCTAGACCGCGCACTGATCCCTACGCATTAGGGCAAAATGCGGGAAGACGGCGTCGATGGGGAGAGGGCGTTGTGTAGCATGACGCGCAGGTATCGTGGACGCGTACTTTTCCGCACTATGGGTGAAGAGGCATCCCGGGGCGGCGGGCGAAGCAAACAAGAAGCGGAAGCATCGCGGCCAAGCGGACATATGCGGCGATAAACTGATTTACTAGCAAGGAAGGTCTGCGTCAACGAGAATAAGGGGGATACTCGGTCGACTGAGTGACAATTATACCCACTGCTTCCTAGCTCAACGGTCAAAAGAAATGGTGAGATGACTGAAGGGGAAAAATGGAGAGTGCCTGACCAAAGAGAGAGAGGACGAGATCAATAAACTGTGGAACAGTACACCCATTAATCCCTGTGCAGAGGGGGACGCTGAGACCCTGCGCAGCGCATCATCCAAACCAGAAAAGGGTGAATTGAAAAAGGAGAAGTCACTGGCGGAAGAAGAAGATCGTCGACCAAAGTCTCTATATCAAGATAGGAGTTGTCCATCCTCCACAGGGAGCAGGACGATAGAGGAGAAGGAAACCAGGACAGCATATGCAAATCGGCCCGATTTTAAGTTGTCGGCGGGAGAGAAAGTGGGTGGGGGTTTGTTTTGTTGTTTGTTTGTGTGGGTTGTGGTCGGCAACTCTCATAAGTGAAAGAGGAAACGGATCGCTATTGCTAGGGGCCGGAACTGCCTGGTCTCTCGTACAGAGTGACGAAAATAGGAGAATTGCTTAATTCAGCGTGGTTAAGTTGAGGTAGTCCGACAAGAAACCATGAAGAGGACCCATGGGGGAAGGCACCTTCCTCTCTATACGGAAAAAATCACAATGAAAAGCTCCAGAGAAGAAGAGGCGGTAGTGGCGCCTAGCAATACAGGTTCTATTGACCAAGGTAAGGGACAGAAACCTTCCACATCATTAAGGCCTTTAAAACCACACCTACCCTTTAGGGGTCGCATTTTTGCCATGAAGTGCTATGTGAGGGGGGGGTGGGGATGAGAGAATAGGGCGGGCGTAGAGCAATACGCCTATCACAAAAAGCTATGGAAATCGATCTGGGCGGGTTGCGCGGGTATTCCCTAGCAGGGAGAGAGGAAAACTCGAGCACTCTTAGAACCTTCCCAGGTTAATGGATGCCAGGTCATTCAGGGGGGCCAAGGTGTCAACGGCGCCGGAAAAAAAGAAAAAGGGGGAAATTGTGGCTCTCGGCAAAAATAAGAGCAAAAGCCATTTATCTCAAGAGATTATTCAGATCAATTCAGAACGCATCTTCAAAAACGGCAAACCAGTGACGCAAGCAGCCGAAAAATGGTAGAGAATAGGGCACTTGAAGATGTAACAAGAAGGGGCCAGGGGGTCGGGAGAGTCGTAGCTCGTTGCATGGAAGCGGCATCTCGCCGACCATGTCCAGGCTAGAGATCTAATTCGTCTCAGATAAGTCTCCAGGAGCTCTCTTAGTAGAGAGGGATTGGCATATAGGAGAAGAGAGAACACACGGGGGAAGACTGCGGGATCTCGTGTGAGCCGGGATAGACATTTGCTTGGCAAAAGGTTGGTACGCCGGCGAAAGGAAAAGCAGAAAAGCTAAATGCTTTCTGGGAGTCCTGAAGGGAAGATGCAGGTGAGAGGTAGACATCGACTCAATCGAGTAAGAAGATCACGATCTTTCAGTCCTAGTGATAGCTAAGGTGAAAAATTTCTCAGCAGGTCAGGGGCATGTGCCTCCGGGGAAAAAGGGGGCACGAGAGAGAGGGAAGAAAGGCGAAACAGTGAGCAAAAGTCGTTCACCTTCATATCTGAATTTCAAATCCCTTCTACGAATATAACTTCATGAATTGGGAATCTGAAGGTATTACGACGCAGTAGTCAGAGCCAGAGCCCATCCATCGAACAAGCTTGAAACACATATGTTGAAAAAAATGGGGAAAAACGGTCATGGGATGCGCTGCGCGTGGGGGGAGGGGGGGAGCGAAGCAGGAAGAAGTGAAGGGCGGGCGGCGTGTGTGTCTCCGTGAACGACGACACCCAAGAAAGGAAGAGTAATAGAAGAAAAGGATATCAGCAGGAGTCAAAATAGATAATCGGCCGGATAACCGCACCGGCTCGGCAAGCCGAGAGGGGGAATGTGGAGCGAACACTGCATGTAAGTCCTCCCCTGGTGGGGCACTCAACAAGGGGGGAAGCAGGGGGTAAAGGGACCCTTCTAAACGCGCAGTGTTCGAGAGAACGCAGAGTACTTCAATAGACAACAACACAAAGAAAATCGGCCCCTACCAGGGGAAGTCTAAATTCATCAATGCGCTGTGTTACAAATGGGAGAGAAAAGGACGCAAAAGGGAAAAAAGAGAAGGGAGTTCGGGCTATAACACGCAAACCTCTGTTGCAGGCTTTGTCCTTCATCGGATCGGCGAAAAAAATTTCGGGAAAGTGGGCGGGGGACCAAACTTCAAAAAGGATACCAGTGTCAAAAAGATCGACCACAAAGAAGGGGAGGGGGGAAAAAGATGGAGATTTGTTTGGGGGGGGGGAAAGTTTGGGCAAGTGCCTTGGGACGATTTTAAAAAAACCCCCTTCTTAACAAAAAAGCCAAGCATTGCCGTATAAACGATGCGGGGAGTAAAGTTGGCAGCGTCTTGGTGAGGGAGGTGGCACAGAGAGAGAGGAAGGTTGGCTGCGGGGGCGAAGCGGAAAAGGTTGCAAGACTAAAGTGTCCGACATTTATCTTCTCCCTTTAGGGGATTAGAAGGTAGGATGGGTTGGTGGGGGAGACCAAGGAATCTGGGGAAATCTAGATAAGGGAAAAAAACCTGGTTCGAAGGACATAACTGGGGTAAAACTTGAGGGAAGGGGGGTTTGGGAGGCTTCTTCCCGGACTGATCTGATCCCCAATCACCTATAAAAGAATGAAAGGAGCTCGGGAGAGGGGGCGAGATCAGTCATACATTCGACTAAAGAGGGATCTAGAAAACGTGGGTGGAAAGGCAGGACTTCACTGAGCGTTATTTTCGTCTGGGATAAGGGAGGGAAGAGTGGTTGGACAGAGGTCAACTGATTATACAACGCTACTTCATCTATTGATCTAAAAATCAAACAGGGGAACTAACAGGGGTGGCCCGGAAGTTTAGGCGGGCTGGGACGACCTTTCTGTACGTAATATGCAAACAAGGGAGAAAGTAGGTGAAGGAGAAGGGAGTCGGACTTTTTGCCGTGGGGACCCTTAAGCTGATGTTGTCAAAAGGAACGGGGTCGCACTGGAGCCAGCTTGAGGCGCTCCATCGGGACTTATGCAACGAACGTGAAAGGAGGAAAGAAGGGGGTTCGCGGGGACAAAGAAAAGGCTTAAAGTTTGCGTCGCTGAGCACCATCGGCCACTCTAAAGGGCGAAGACGGCTTCTTCAGGGGGTTTGGGGTGTTGAAGGAGGGGCTCAGACGACGAGCAACAAGAATGATGGCTCTAGAGACACACGTCTCGCGAACATCTAACGGGGGAGTACCCGCCGGCGTACAAACAAACTACACAATGGGCTACAGCATAGAGGAAAAGAATCCGAAGGCCGGAAAAAGGGTTCGGAGATTCTCCGAATTGGGGGAAGGGACCAATCCCTCTGGAAAAGTCTAGGAATATCCGATGGCACGATCGACACTCGCATTGGAGAGCCAGCGCCTACAGAGGGGGAAAACGGCACGTAAAGAAGACCGACGGAAATGGGGAATCAGCGGACCTATTGTACGAAAATTGGGAGACTGCTTGCGGCATAACGAGAATGCCGTACAATGAGTTTAAAACTCGGGGGAGGAAGAATGGGAGGGCGGAGACCGAAAAGGGGTAGGAATGTGAATAGTCAGGGACATCGTTATTAATTTTGCCCAAAAAGGCGACCGTTCGGCAATGGGGGGGGAAAAGGACAACGGGAACGAAGAATGCAAAGTTCTCGAAGTGCTTCTCTCGGAGCGAAACCTAGAGGTGCAGGGTATACGTCTCAAAAGAGGGTGACAGAGCGAGCAAAAAGGTCAGAGTGGTGTCTATTTGTCATTGCGCAAAAGACCGAAAACCTCACCATCCAGCAAAAACAAAAACCGCATCCTGGGGAAAATAACATGAGAGAAACCAGGAAAGGTAGAGGTGGAAGGCCTTACCGCAAACAAATTCATAAGGGGAAGGAAGTGGTGGCTAATGATTAGACGGGATCAGCCGTTACGCTTAAATGATTACCCGACTCTGCTGTCTCTTTTTGAGAAGGCCATAGAGAATAGACGGAGGATGGAGCAAATATTTGGGGTCCATCTCTTCCTTTTAGATGCCCATCAACTCATGAGCTGGCCCTTCAGGAAGACATTCGGAGAGTAGATCGAGGGGACGAACGAAGGAAAGGGTTAGGGGACAATTCTCAAAAATCTCTAATCCTGGAAGAAAATCGAACTTAGAGCTTTCGGAGCCGGCCTCTACAATCAAACATACGGGGGGGGAGAATGCTGCAATGTGATTTGGGGATTTTACGGTTTGACAATAGTAGAGTCCTGATCAATAAATCCTGTGGAAAGGATGGAAGACACTCATTCCGGGAGTCAAGGGAGGGTCAAAGAGATCCGGAGTACGTCTAGAGGGGGAGAAGAAACACACAACAACTTATTAGGAAAAGAGTATGACTCTTACGCAGAGCTGAAAAGAGTGGGGGGGGAAAGAGGATCTATGTAGAACGTCCACATTATTAGAAAAGGGCGATAGAGGGGGGAGGAAAGGACCCAAGTAAAGCCCATCACATACCCCCCCCCCCCCACCAGAAAAAAATGCAACCCCTAAGTTAACTTTTCTCTCCAATCAGTGAAGGTGACCAAAGGGGCTATAAAGGTGAAAGATATAACGATTACTTATCAGAGGAACTAAAGCACTTCCGTCCTCTTACATCCTTTGTCGCCGAATAGACTATGGATGTTATAAGAGTAGGAGTGGATTGGGGAAAGACAAGAAATGGAAAGATGGTAACAAATTTACATTCTCCTTCTGGCGCTGGGCGGAGGAAAATCACCCATAAGCAGATCTCTGGTGTTTTTCCCTCTTCTAATGGAGAAAGGGGGGTACCGGATAAGAAAAGGAAGCACACTCCCCAAGGGGAGGGACACATCGGCCAGCCTAAACTGTTCTTTTGGAAGCGCAGGATCAGTCCAGTTTGGGGGAATATTGTAAATTTGTTGGGATGAGAGGGAATAGGGGTCTGCGTGAGTGAGGCTCAAACTAATACACATGAAATTATCTGTGCGATCGCTGGTCTAAGAGATAGGGGGCAGCCTACGACGTGGGCTCGAAGCTTTACCGGAGAAGAAAAAGGGCACCGCAGTCTGGGATGAAGATGCATTTGGGAGCAGAACGTGTAAAATTCATAGCAGTCACAGTGGTATGATTTTCTCGAAAAAGAATAAAAAAGAATCTAAATGGTCGAAGATCGAAAAAAGATGGGGAGGAAAAACGAAAAAATGAGGACTCAGGGGAAATCTCGTATGCAAAAAACAGGTTCACGTTACCAGTTCAGCGAAGCAAAGAATGGAATTTGAGGGCGAGCTAAGTTAACGATGAAAGAAATCAGCGATCAAAAGGAAGAAGAGCGATGGACGAAGGGAAAGGAAGGAGAGGGTCATCGCACTTCGGACCAAAAAATGATCTGTTGGGGCATTACGTAAGGGTCAGACCAAACGGGTCAAGGAACTTATTCTTCTGCTCCATTACAAGGTGTGTGACAAAGGGGTAGGTAGGGGAAGGGGGGTAAGAAGCTGCAAAGGCGTCAATGTTCCTATGCTTGAGGGGGACGTTGTGGCTAGACGACCAGATGCGTAATCCTAGAGAAAGTAGAAAAAAACGAGAGGCCGATTCCCTAAATGGACCGAGGGGGATAGCTAAGTCCGCAAACAGTATCAAAAAGGGATTGGAGATGAATAAAGGTCACACTTCCAAAAAAGAAGAAGGGGAAGAACAAGTGGAGACCTCTGGAAAACCTTCTGCGAACAAAAAGGGGGGGCAAAAGACTTATCCAAAAATAGGGAGTCTACTGCAATAGACTTGATGAGGCCCAAATTTTCTGGCCAGAAAAGAAAGTACCTAAAAGCTTTAAGAAAAAGGGTGATTGAAATCAATCTTATTAAGATCCTTCCCTATTTGTCTATAATGCTCCGCAGCATGAAGATAAGAAACCAAAATTAACGAGCAGCACAACAGAGGAAAGACAAGGCAGAGAGAAAAAGACAGGAACCATCGAATTCTTAATATCCTCGATCTGCCCTCTCTCAACTCGTCAGATTCTCAAACAGGGGAGCGGCAATGCTAGTAGAAGTAAGAAAGCCCCAAAGGTTGGTCAGGGTAACCGAAGAAAAAAAGAAGAGGGGGCTAGGGAAACTCGAGGGAGAAAAGGCTTACAATGGTATATAAAACCTCCTAATCTATCCCTACATGCTACCGTTCGGAGGAGGGAAGATTCTCAGACAGTGTTCACTCATGGGCGCGGGAGCCAGTCTCAAAATGTCAGTTACGGATAAACATCCCAAAAGCGAAATGAGGGGAAGGAGGGGTAAAGGCCGGCATAAGGATGCTCATTCACAGGACAGACAGTTGCTGGTATACAAATTGAAGCTAACACCGGCAACATCCTGGTCA
>Ga0179593_1523460_pt1 | contig 16731 bp, 28 predicted proteins | sample CZODoug2_1_08_16_FD_185931 | JGI IMG/M metagenome (GOLD analysis project Ga0179593, IMG submission 185931) | Vadose zone soil fungal communities from Angelo Coast Range Reserve, California, USA - CZODoug2_1_08_16fungal (PacBio error correction) | ecosystem: Environmental > Terrestrial > Soil >...
TCAGTCAGGGGGGGAGTCGCTTCAGCGGTACACGAATGGTAGGGCGCAGAAAACTGAAATCTTCCTCTCTGAAGCACCACTGGACTTTAGTGATACTAGATTCCTACGTAAAAACTGAAGGGGGGGGGGGTCGGGGGGGGGGGGGGGTGGGGTGTGGGGGGGTGGGGGGGGAAAGATGGTGGTGTGGGGGATGGGGGGGGGATTGACAGGGTCGATTGAACTGCTCAGAATTCCTGTTACATGGTCAGCTCGTTTCTTGGGAGGATGAGCGAAAAACGGCCGTCCGTATGAGAAGGGAGGTTCAACGGACGTCTCTGTCAGCAAGACGGGCAAAACACGACATTCGAGTCTAAGCCTTTTGGGAATGGAAGAGGCGCGGCCCACGGAACTCTCCGGGGACGACAAGGCCCGCCATTCCGCAAGACAGTAAAGGGGTAGGAGAAGACTGAAGAAGGGGAAGCGGGGCGGAGGCGGTCTATCATTAAGGAAGATAGGAAAAAAAGGGAAGACGCACAAACATGGGGGTTCGAAGAAGAAAAAACGGAGAGGAAAAGAGCGAGATTGGCACTTTCGGTTGTGGGGGGCCTCCTATTTGGGGAAAAGACAATATTGGGCGGAAAGAAAAAGTCCTCCGACCTTCTCCGCGCAAAAGGGGGGAGAGGGAAGGGACCGGGCGCTGGCTGAAGGCAACTGGTCGAAAACTAGAAGGAGGGGGGATAGTGCTATGTTAGCCTTAAAAGGGAAATCTAGAAAAGTGGTTCCGGGTCGGAGGAGAAATCGGATGGACAGCTTCTCTCAGGAGGGACCCAAAGGGGTGGGATCGGGCTTCGGCTTCAGCAACAGAACAAGGGGGGGAACATAACCGCCGGGGAGCCCTGTCCGCCAATCAGGAAGGGGGACTTAAGCGGCTCGAGAATCTTGGGCCTGAAGAAGGCAACGGCTGATTATCTGCGTGAGGGGGGGTCCGTAGGGTCCGTGGACTAAGATGCCGGAGCAAAGGGGAGGGAGGGGTTGGTTTTAGTATCGGATTCCTTTCTTTTGGGGACTAAGGGGGGAGCATCTTGAGCGCAGCACGGACGATAGGGGGTGCGAGCAACAAAGGCTGAACTCGCAAAAAACTCGAGAGAAAAAAAACGTCAGGTTCTGTGGCCTCTAACCAAGAGAAAAAAAAGGTTAATCCTCAGCTCGGAGGAGTGAAGAGGAAAATTGAAACAAAAACATCGTAATATAGGAAACAAAAAGTCCGCGCGGGGGGGCCATTCAAAAGTCGTGGAGAGTGAGAGAAAAATTTCCACTTCGGAGAGAAGGAAAAGCTGTTACAGGTCTATCGCCAGGACCAGAAAAAAGGACACGCAAAAAGGGGCAGATCGAAGAAAGAAACAAGAAGGGGGAAACACTTACTTCATGTGGGAAGATGAAGCCAGCAGAGATTCACGCCGTGGTCCCTTTACAAAAAACAGTGGGAGAAACAATCCGGATTGAAAGGGGGGGAAATAAGAGAAATGGGGGGGGTGGGGGGATTATGGTGGGCGTGACAAAAAGAAAGGGTGTCTAGTAGGACAGCGGGAATTGGGGTAAAAATCAAAGAATTACCAAGGGGGGGGGGTAGAGGGCGTCGGAAGGCCAGGGGGAAGTCGCGGAACAATGGTCATAGGATGCAATAAGAACCAACAGGAGGAAGTCCACCTAGAATTGAGCAAAACTTGCAGGTCCGCGTCGTGATTGGGGGACGGGATGGAATGCGTAGGACCGCAAAGGAAGGGAGGGGGAAAAGTAATTTGACAGTAAGTTTAGGTAAAAAAAAAGGGAGGGGGTAGGTGAAGGTGACCGGGCGGAACATTAGCTGGGGTGCGAAGTTACCGTTGCGGGAAGGTGGGAAAAGAGGGGGCGTGGAAGGGAAACGGGGAAAATAAAAAGGGAAAGGCCCAGTGGGCAAACACTGTCCCGCGGAGTAGACACCGAAGGGAGGGCGAAAAGGGGACCTTGAAGGGGAGGGAATAAATGTAGAGGGAGGTAAATCTTCCTCACGGGGTCGGGACGAAATGCTGGGAAAACCCGATGGGGAGCTGCAGGCCTTGGGGAAGGGTGTATCTATAGATAGAAACGGGGCTTTTGGGTTGGGCTGGCGGGTTCACTGTCAATAAGCGAGATGGAAGAGAAGCCAGGAAGCAAGTTTCTGAGGGGGGGAGGCCCTTCTCTTTGAAAGGTCTCACAAAATGCAGAACAAGAAGAGAAAGGGGCTGAAAAAAAAAAGTGAAGGGGGAGGTTCATCTCGTCAAACAACGGAAAAGGGGGGAGGGGAAGAAATGGTTTGGGGGGGAGGGGTCGTCACTGATTGAGGAAGTAAGGCGGTTTAGGAGTCGGAGGGAGTCACCTGTAAAAGGGTAAGCCCCGCCCTTAGGGGGGGGGGGGTTCTCCTTCAAGGAGGGGGGAAAACGATTCATCTTCAAGGTAATCACCGTCCAAAAACAGCCCAGGTCCGAGGCGTACCGCTCGCAGTACACTGGGGCTGCCTATCGCAAAACGGCGAAACGGCATTCGTTCCCGGCGCGGAGAGGCGATGGGGCTTCGTATTCTTAGTCTTTAGTTAGAAGTCGAATTCCGTTGGGGGGTATGCTAGGCGGACTTTCTTTTTGATATAAGACTGGGGGAATTTGCTAAACTTCGTCATATCTAGGCTCCGGGTGTCGGTCTCCATCAGAGGTCACGAGGCCATACAAGCGCCAGTGTTATCCAAATGGGAAAAGGAACTGAAGACAGTTCAGAGCTGTTCTGACGAACTTCCTCAACACCACGGGCGGGGGGGGTGCTAAGGAAGAAGATTCCTCCAAAGTTGCTTAAAAAAAGCAAACGTTTCGAAGAGGGGGCATTGAGAACTCTTTTGGGATGTGGCCGTGTGGAGTGGACTTCGATTCATGGCCAACTTTCGTAGGCCGAGGAATCCATTCCTTAGACAAGCTACAACACTTTGGATGTCGGGGAAGGAACCTACAGGGGGTTTTCACGCTGGATTCAGAGACGACACAAAACTTAAAGGCATTTGTAACCTTCACCAGACCGCACCACAATTTCAGCCTCCTTCGTAACGAGGACAAGTTAAGGACCAACTTTGTGCAGCCCACCTCGTCGTAAATCTCGCGACCGCTTCATACAACCTGGAAGTAGCGGGGAAGAGAACTGGCTTTGCGGCAAAGGAGCGATCTTCCGCCTTTTGTGGGTGAAAAAGCGTCTGGAATGCGACCCCTGTCACAAGTCCTCGATTGGAATGGAATAAAGCTCAACGGACAAACTACGGGGAAGATCAAGCTCGGGGAGAGTGGCCGATCGAGACGAGGGGTTGCCGGCAATTGTGAACGAGAGACTAGATCCGGCTTAAGGGCAGCGAGAGATTCACGGGGCTTCATCGAACTATATTGCGGCGCAATGAAACAAGTCCAATCCGCTGTTTCTCAAGATAATCATGCGCGCGTCTCCACGAGAAGCTCGAGGAGGCCCAGCGATCAGAGAAGAAAGTCCCACCCAACCCAGACGGGGCTATTGCGGCCTTCAAGAGGGAAACCGACCGGAAATACAGCCGTCTGCGCGTATCTCCTTGCTTTTGAAGGGGGGCAGCCGAACGGCATAAAACCAGGCTAAGGGGAGAGAACATTGTAACGAAGACGGAAAAGGGCGGGGGGGGGGGGGTGAAAAGAGGGCAATATGCTTAAGAAGAGACAAAGAGGGAGTCCTGTAAATTAGAAGAATCTGTTCCATCGTCGAAAAAAGCGACGCACGACATGGTCCTATGTTTGGGGAGCCCGTGGGGGCCCAAGAAAAGAAATCATTCGAAGGGGGGGACCAAAGGGAACGAAGGAAGGCCCGTCAAATCGTGTAGAAGAAAAGTTTCAGGAAGCCGGGCGGTTAGAGCATTTATTGAGGGGGGAATAGGCCGGCAAAAAAAAAAAAGGTGGAAAAGATCTCTCACAAACAACTAGGGAGAAGGAAAGAGTGTTTCCCCTATGTGGTGGCCTGGGGGGGGGAGACAATATCCATGAGGGTGATCAGAAAGTCCTTGACCAGATGGAAAAAGGGAGGGGTCATTAGGGAGGGAAGGTTCTAAAGGGAGGGGCCGGGGGAGAAAGAAGCGAGAAAAGGGGATATGTCGATGGCAGCGCCGCTGCAACTAGATCGATCAATGGAGTGCGGGGAAAGGAGGGAGAAACTGCGGCTGGAACAGCTTGTGAGGCCGGGTACTCGGCTGAGCTGCAGCAGCAAGAGCGACCCTTTTCACACAGTCAGGAAGCGCCGGCAAGAGAAAACGTTCCGCGTCGCCGGTTTTCGGATCGGACGGGAAAATCGCAGCGGGCAGGACCCGATTAAGGTCCGGTTAAGGAAACAGAAATACGGAGTCTGGCGGTTTGGGGAGGGAAGAGATGGCTCGATCGCGGGGGGGTCCTGAAGAGGCGAAGCGGAAGATGGGAAGACGAAAAGAACCGAATTTCTCTCTTTGGGGGAGCGGAGTGGAAAGAGGACACGCAGAGAGGGTTGCAAAAGCGCCGCAATGTCTGGAAGACGAATCCCGCTCGCTCGATAAAAAGGATTATAGTCATAGGGGAAAAAATTGAAACGGACAGAATACGATAGGGCCAAGCAGCAAAGGTGCAGGGGCCTTCCACCTCCCCATGGGGGATGGATCTTTCCCCCCAGGATATTCTGGCTGCATAACGGCGAGGAGGAGCCACCGAAATGGTTCTCGATCCATCCAGAAGGTGGATACAAGGGGGAAAGAGGAAAATGGGGGGAAAGTCAGCTCTGCCCGTCAGTTAAAACTTGTCCATTTGGTAACGGATTGGGAAAAAACGAGAAAGCAAGGTTTCTTGCAGAACAGTTTTGAGCCGAACACGGTAAATGATCAGGATTGGTGGGTGAGGGGGGCTGGGGCTAAAGGGACCTTCGAAAGGTTGTGGTCTATTGGAAAAGACTAAAACGCTTGTAGGGAAAGCCAAAAAAGGCATTCCAATTTTGGGGGAGGGTCTCGAAGAAAAGAAGGAAAAAGGAAGCCGACGTCCCCCGTGGTACCAGGGGGGAATAAAGTCCCATCCAAGACTAGCCAAATGCAGATGTACATGCCCACACCTCTGGGCTTCCTCACGTTGCGTGTTTATTTGAACGGAATTCAGACCAACCCAAAAAAAGAGTTTGAGGAAAATGGGGGGGCGAGTAAATTCTTAACGAAAGGGCGTTCCTTTATTCGGGGACAACCGAGAAAGCTGGCCGGGAGATGTGGAGGTGTTAGGGCTGGAAAACCATGTCCAAAAAGCATGCGTTGAAAAGACGAAGGAGGCAGGTTCCCTCCAAAGGGGCAATTTCGATACACAAAACCGATAACCCCAAAACACTCCGGAAAAATTCTACAAAATCGACGAAAGCCGTAAAATAATATTTCAAGACCTGCGTGGGTCCGCAGGCAACGATGGAGAAAAGAGCAGGGGGAAGGGGTAGCGGCTCGATAAGAAAAGTTAGGGGGGATTGGAAGGGGTGTACCGCGTAGGGAATCGGAATCAGTAATCGGGGAAGGGGCTAAATATCAAATCTCGGGGGACGGAATGAAAATTGACTCCCTTACACTTTGAAAAAGGGTAAAAAAAGTCCTACACCGCAGTATGGAGCGGGACGCGCCAAAACCATTTGAATCATCAGGAAAAAAACTTAGGAGGTATTGAATGGGGTTTGGGAAGGGACGACCTTGGCTATTATGTCTTGGGAAAAAGAGGGGTAGAAGAGGGTGCCTTTCCAACCTTTCATGGGGGAAAAAAGGGGTCCCAGTTAGAGCCTTTGTGATTGGGAAGGTCTGGCAGACGAGATGGTAAGGGGAGGAAGGGCTGGAACCAGTCCAAAGCACCGAGTTATTCCGAGCGCGCTTAACAAAAAAAACAAAAAAAAAAAAAAACAACATCAAGGATCGCATCTCGGCAGAAGGGGGTAAGCGGTAATCATTTCGGCCCTAACAAAAAGTCGGTAAGCGTATTCTTCGACGGCTGTTTTAGAATTAGAATTCAGGTTGGGGGGGGGTAGACATTCGGGGAAGGGGAGAGATTAAAATCAATCTTATTTATTGGAAAAAAAAACGGGGAGAACGCATCTAGTTCTAAAGCATAGGACTACCTATCAGAGGTCCAAGAAAATAGCAATCTGGGGGGGGGGGATCAAAAATACAACACATTACCGACAAGACAAGCAGTGGTCAAAAACAAAGAGAACTCTCCGAATCCAAAAAGAGGCCGGGGGCTACTACTCCGGAGGAATGGCCAATTTTACGTGCAAGGTCTGGAAATTTATCAAAGTGGTTGCCTGTAAAAGATTGGGTGGAAGGAAGAATTCATTAGGGAATAAGACTGAATGGGTGGACGTAGAAAGGAAAAACTTGGATAGAAAAGACTAAAAACACGGATCGTGTAGCTTAAACAGAGAAAAAAAAAAAAATAAAAGGCTCTACGAAAACACAGAAAGGGTGGAAAAGTAACTCACGAACCAAGATGGCCCACAATTTAAAGAAAACGGAGAACAGAGGAAAGAGGACGATACAATTTTTCCAACACCTGGATTATTGGGGAGGACCAGGAAGCGATGACATACTTGGGAGGTTCAGCTGACTGGGTGGGAGGTGAGACCTGCTGGAGCCCTTTTGTTTTTGGCTGGGTCAAAGGGTCTAAGAATGTCACAGGATTAGGCGAAGGGTCTGAAGAAATTGGGCCGCATCAAATGGGGGGGTGAAACTCGCGGGAAAGAGGTGGGAAAGCGAAGAAGAGTTTTACGGAGGGGATGAGGGGCGAAGATGAGCAGCGGCGAAAGGGGACAGAGAAAAGGAGAACTAACGAAGGGGCACGAAGTACGGGGGGGGGGGAAGGGAGAAGAGCGGGAAGGGAAGTGGGAAAAGGGGGGAAATGTGGGGGGGGAAGGTAGCAGGGGAGTGGGAAGAAGTTCAGAGAGATAAGGAGGGGGGAAGGGGAGAAGGACGAGAGGCGGGGGGTGAGGGCCGATGGCAGAGTGAGGTAAGGGGGGGGAGCGATGGGGAGGGAGGAACAAGATTGAGAGATACGTGGGGAGGGTAAGAAGGGAGGGGGGGGAAAAGGGCGTGGGAAGTAATGGAAGAAGAACGAGGGAGAGACAGGGGGGAGGGGACCGGAAGGGGAGGGGAGGGGGAGGTGAGGGGGGGGAGAGGCAAAGGGGGGTGGGGGGGCGCTGAGACGAGGAGGGGTGCGGATGCGGAAAGTAAAGAAGAGAGAGGGGGGGGAGGTGAGGGACTGAGAAGGGTGGGGTAATGTGAGGCGGAGGGGGGGAGGAGGAGGAGGTGGAGAATAAAGGGGAGGTGGAGAGGGAAAAAAGAGGGTTAAGAGAAGAGAAAGGGATAGAGGGGGGGGGAGGTGGGGAAGGGGGAGGTGGGGGGTGGAAAGGGGGACGGGAAGAAGCGTGGGGGTTGGGGGCGGGGGAGAAGCGAAGGAGGGGTAAGGTAAGGCGCCGAAGGAAAGCGGAGGTGAATATGGGAAGAGAAGGGGGAGGAGAGTAACTAAGGTAGAGGAGAGGGGAGGGAGGGGTAGCGGGGGGGGAGGGAAGGGGGTATAAAGGGATGAGGAGTGGGGTGGGGGAGGGAGTGGGGGGGAAGGGGAGGGTGGTGAGGGGGGTGGAGAAAAGAAGTGAAAGATAAAAGTAGGAAGGAGGAAAATAAGGGACGACGGTGAGGTGGCGGGCGAGGGGGGGAGGTGGGGTGGGGGACAAAAGGGGAGAGGAGAAGGGGGAGTGGGGGAAGCAGAAAAAGAAACAGGGTAATGGAAATGGGGAAGGAAGGTATAAGGATAAGGAGACTGAGATCTAGGAGAGTTAAAGAAGGGGAAGGAACAAAGAAGATAAAGGGGAGGATAGGAGAGGGGAGGAGAAAGACGTGGGGAGAGGAGAGTGGGAGAAGGGAGGGGAGTGTGGGAAAAGTAACAGCCCAAACACCATAGGTGGAAGATCAAAAAAGGAAGAGGAAGAAGTAGACTGGTGACGGCGTCTGTGGGTGGGAAGGTAGGAGAATATGGAAGAGACGAAGAGGCAGGGATGGGAGACGGGATGGGACACGGAGAGGAGGCCAAAGAGGAGAGGGAGGGAGTAGCTTGAAGGATAGAAGACATAGCGGGGCAGAGAACAGATGTGGGATAGGGGAAGAGAGGATAGAGGAGTGGGACACTAGTAATTCACGAGAGGGGGGGCATAAAAGAAAGAGTCAAGGTGGAGGAATGCGGGGGGGGACAATGATCCGAGGAGAGAAAGAGGGTACGAAGGGGGGGAGGGGGGGGGGGGACGAAGGGGGAGCGGTGGAAGGGTGAGGGGTTCAAAGAGGGGGAATGGGAGGAGGCAGGAAAAGCAGAGACAAAAAAACGAAGTTAAAAGGAGTGGTGATAGTGAAACGTGGGTAGAGAGGAGGGAAGAGAAAGAAAAGGTGGAAAACATAGGAGAAGGTGTGCAAAAAGGGAAACGGATGGGGGAGAGATGCGAAGAGATACGTAGGGCGTTGTGGGGAAAAGGGGGGGGGATGGGAGATGGGAGGAGCGTGAGGCGGAGGCGAGAGGGGGGAAGGGAGGGGGGGAGTAGAAAAGAAAAGATGTGTGACTAGGTCTGAAGTGGAGGCGAGGAGATGGAAGAGGGAGTGATGCGGAAGCAAAGGAAGAAGGGATGACAGGGGTAGAAGAATGGGGCAGAGAGGTGTGGGGGAAAGGAGGAAGAAGGGGGACAAACAACCGGGTGAAGGATAGTGGGGGGAAGGTGGGGGTAGAATGGCAGGATGGATAAGGGGAGGTTGGGGGGGGAAAAGGACGGTGGAACAATACAGGTAAGAGAAAGAAGGGTCGGAGGGGGAAGTAGAGGATAGGTAGGCGAGCGGGAGAGGAGTGAAGGTGGGAGAAGGAAATGAAAGGTGGGGTGTAGGGGGGAGAAGAAAAGAAGGTGGAGAAACTGTGAGGGGAGGTAGGGGAAGAAGTGTGGAGAAGGGGGGCAGAGTGGGGAGTGTTTGGCAAAGAAATTGAAGTACATAGGGGAAGTGTAAGGAAGGATATGGGGGGGGGATGAAAGGGCGGAGGGAATGGAGTGAGGGGAGGCAGGGGGGGAGGGCGAGTTGGCGAGAAGAAAAGCGAGTGGAGGGAGTGGACGGGGCGAGAGAGGAGGTTAGGGGGGAGAAAGTGGGGGAGGGCGAGGGGAGGGTTGGGGGTCGGAGATGACGGGAAGGGAAGGAAGAGCGGGGGGGGGGGGGGGGGGGTATCGGGGGGTGGGTGAGGGGAGGGGGGAAGGGGGAGGGAGTAGGCAAGATGGGAGAGCGGGGGGGGGGAGAGGTACGGGGGAGATAGGACAGTCGGGAGACAGAAGGAGAGAGAGAGAAGGAGCGGGGATTGATAAGAGAGTATATGGGGAGGTGAGGAATAGGGGGATAAAGAAAAGAAAAGAGGTATAGGGGGGTGGAAGAGGGGGGAAAGAAAGGGGAAAAGAGACGTGAGAGTGGGGTGGAGGTGGGAAATTGAGGAGGGAAAGTCTAAGGGGGTGGGTGGGGGAGGCAGGTGGGTGAGGATTGAAGTAGAGGGGGAAGTGCGAAGGAGGAGAATGAAGAGAGGGCAGGCGAAGGTAAGGGAGGAAGGGGGTAGGGCGAGGGGGGAAGGGGACAGGATGAATGTGAAATGGATGAGATTGGTAGGAAGGAGGGAAGGGTTAAAGGGGGTGGAAGAATCGGGAAGGGGGGGGGGGTGAAAAAGGTTTGGGAGGACGGAAAGGGGAGGGTCGATGTAGGGGGTTGAGGTTGTGGGGGGGTTGGGGGTTATTTTTTTAGAGGGCTAGAGTAAGGGCAGGTGAAAAGGTGGAAAGGGACCCTCAGGAGGTGAAAGGGAGAGAAAGAGTGGGAAGACGACGTAAAAGCGTAGGGGGACGGAGAAGTAAGGAGGGTGGGGGGCTATAGTGAAAGAAGAGGAGAAGTTGCGAGAAGAGGAGGGGAGATGGGGGGAGAGGTAGCGGGAGGAGTGGGGGAGGGGGGGTGGAGGAAGGGAACACAAGAGAGGGAGGAGGGGCGGGTGTAGTCAAGGGGGCGGAGAGGGGGGGGGGAGGAAGGGGAAAATGGGGTTGACAAAAAAATAGAAAGACAAACATAGAGGGAGAAAGGAGGGAGAGGGAATGAACTGAGAGGTAAATAGGTGTGGGGCGAGAGAGACGGGGAGGGAGGGGAGAGGGGGTAGGGGGGGATATACAGGAAAAGGGGGGACGGGATGGGGGTGAAGGGGTGAAAAGAAGGAGTAAAGGGAGGGTAAGTGAGGGAGGGTGAGAAGAGGGAGAGAGATGAGAGGTGAAGGGCGAGGAGGAAAGAGAGGGCGGGGGGGGGTCTCAGAGGGAGAGATAATAGCAAAGAGAAGTGGGGGACTAAGGAGAGGTAAAAGAAAGAGGGAAGGGAGACTAGAGGAGGGGAGTAGAAGGTAGGGGAGGAGGAGGGGTGGTGGATAGTGGGGGGGAAGGGTTGATAGAAAATATCAAAAAGGGGAAGCGTGGGTGACGGAGGCGAACGGGGGAAGAGTGTAGGGGGGAAGAGGGGATAGAGAGGGGGGGGTAGACTAGGGAGAGAGAAGGGAGAGTAGGGGAATGTAGGAAAATGGATGGGGGTAACAGAGAAGAAAAAGGAAACAGACGGAGAAGGAGAGAGGTAGTAAGGGAAAAGGGAAAAAGGGAGCAAGGAATTAGAGTTGGGGGAATGGAGGGGAAATTGGTGGGAAAAAGCGGGGGGGGTAGAGGAAAGGGTACGAGAGAGGGAGGGAAAGACAGGGGGGGGAGCGAAAGAAGGGAGGGGGAGCGAGGCGAGTAAGGGGGAGTAGATGCGGGGGTTGCAAAAAAGGGAGGAAAGAGGAAGGGGGAAGCGGTGTAGAGGGATACGTGATAGAGGTGAAGTGAAAGGGGGGAAATAGGAATTGGTAGCTGGGAGGGTGGTGAAGGAAAAGCAGGGACAAGGGGATTGGGAGGGAAAATGTACAGAGGAGAATTGGGAAGAAGTTGGAAGGATGAGAGGGGTGAGACATCGTTGCAGGAGGTGCGGCGCGTGGCAAAAAACAGCGCGCGGGGGAGTACAACTTGTGCTCGCCCAAAGATGAATGCGGGAGGGTCAACCAACTGACGACTCTAACTGCGTCAGGAACACAGAATCCGACCGATCCGGCACAGGCCCTCCAATCCGGTAGAGATTGCGGCTGGGGAATCGCAGGAAAATACGGCCGCTGCGGGCAGAAGCCTGGCTTTTGCGGGAGGGGTCGAACATTCCGAAGCATACACCGCTATGCGCGAAAGCATTGCCAGGAAAGACTTCCGGGACCAGGGGGGGAGCAGGACTTGATGATTAAGAAGTCAGAAAACAAAGCACTTCCTGGGGCAGAAAAGAAAGAGAGTGGGGGAGATACTAAGGAATGGGAAAAGGATGGCTATCCTTTGTGTCGGGGGGAAGAAGGACCTCCATCTCCCGTCCGAGCGTACCACTGACCGAAGGAAAGCCCGGTAAAGTGAAGAGATTTTTGCACTCTGAGTAATGAGAAGGGGGGGAGGAATAAGCAAGCCTAGTGGTCTTGTATGTCAGGGTCTCCACCATAAACATTAAAAATCCTCTCGAAAACAAAAACAATAGGAAAAAAGTTTGTTCTCCATTTACTTTTGTCTCCTTAGTTGCCCCAGATCGCAGACTCAGGGGTATGCAACCTCCAATGGAAGCCAGCAATCAAAATTCGCTGCTTCTTCAGGACAGCGACGCGGGAAGGGGGTGAGGTCGGGGAAAAAAGCGGGGATTGAGATGGATGGGCAGCGCCCCTCTGCCGAATTATAGAAATCTAATCAAATGTCGTCCTGAGGAGAAAAGCGAAGAAATAGATTGTAAGTTCTCTTGCTGCCCGGAGGCCGTGGTCAGTCTGTTCAGCATCCAAAGCACGATCGGAAACGGGGAAAAGACGGAAAAGGCCGGTAGACCTGTCACATAAAAGGTTTTCGAAGTTTCGGAACTCGAGCGGGGAAAAATCAAGCGTGTTCTACCGCGTGACGTAATTTGGCCGGGTGTCGGCCGAATTCCTGCTGAGCGGGGGCGCAGGTGGGAGGGCGATCGAGATGCTGACTGAGGCGGAGGAAAGAAAATAGTTGCGGCCAGAAGGTAAGACCGCATGTAACGATGAGAGGAATAACAGCTGCTTGGACTCGAAAAGGTTTCCCGCGCCGCAATACATCCTCTCGAACGACAAACGTCGAGGAAGACCAAAGCAGGTCTTTCGTGTCCGCAAAAAATTGGCCCCAACCACAAGGACGAGTTCCCGCGCCGCGCGTGAGCAAAAAAGAAAAAGAAAAATTTCGGTAATGAATGGGAAAATTTCTTCGGGAGAAGAGAGGGCGGGGACGGTTCTCACGCGCAGGAACGACTGCGTTGTTGTGGGGGGAATCACAGAACAAAAGAAGGGACTACTGCCTAAAGTAGAGAGAGAAACTACTGAGGAGGGACAGCTGCGGTCGGTGAGTTCATACGAAGGGGGGGGACCAAACTTGGTAAGGAACTCCGTATTGAGAGTGTAAAGTACTTGCAAATTGGGGGTGGCATAACTACTTACAATTCGAGGAGAGTTTTGTAGGAACGCAAGATCCAGCAAACCTTTGAATACACCTACATTCCAGAGTTGTAAGGGATTGGGATAAGAGGGGGAGCCACGACATTCAACCCAGTTGTAACCCGAAAATCCCAAGCCACAGACGACAAATGAAGTACATGAACCTTCCTGCCGCGTAGGAGCTTCACCGAATCATGCGTAGTCGCCCCGGCCAGGTTTTCAAGTGCGCAAGGGAATCGGGGGAAACCGCAGTTCAAGGGACCGGACGAAACCACCTACAAGCCTGGACGGTTACCGTGAGGAGGGGAGGTAAACCACTGAATCGATGCTGGGGTCCGAAAAATATGGGAAAGAACCAAAAACGATCGGGGCCCTGCGAGCAAAAAATTCACTAACACACCGAATTCTAGGATAAACCGACGGTATCGGGGGAGAATACCGGATAATAATTCAACATCACATGCCAAGGGGGAACGAATGCAGGGAAAGGAACCTATTGAAAACGGAAGTGAGGTGTAGCGCGGCTCTAAAATGAAACCTGCTTGAATTGGACCTGGGGTGAGAAATTATTGTTCACACGCGACAGCGAAGGCGAAAAAAATCCCAGGCCTCGCGCGGCAGGAGAAAAAAGGCTTTGGAGGCATCGATCGTCCAAAACGCATCATCAAGCGTCGCACTTTATACCAAAAAATTGAGGACTTTCAACAAAAAGAGAGGAACAGAGAGAAGTATGGTGGTTGGTCGCGACGCTTGCGAGGGAAAAAGGGGTTAAATTTGAAAGGCAGATATGGCCTTTCACTTGGGAAGCCAGGGGCGAGACTTGGGGTCTTCCTTCGAGATTAAGATTGACGCGTATCAGTCCAATCAAAAGGGATTTCGAGCGCGCTACAAACCTCAAACGGAAGGAAGAGAAGTACGGGCGAGAAAGCATTTCGTTCCAACGAGCGGAAAATCGGGGTACGGCGTATTCGACGTAAGGTCCTTCGACTGTGTTTGTGGTTTCCTATCCAGCGACAGTGCCGTGGGAGAGAGGGAAGACGATTGGAGGGAAAGACGTCTCGGCACATAGGGGTGACCCAGGGTGCAATCGGTAGCCGATCCGGTAATCGCCAGAAAAAAATCCCTTTTATGAGGGTCGAAAAAGACTACGATGGAGCCGGGTTCAACGATTTACTAGGGATTAAACCTCGGCCTGGGGGAACAGAGGGGACCGCCAAGTGGAGTCACCAAGCACGACGTGACGAGAGGGGGCATCTGGTTGAAATTGGGGAAAGGGGGCTTGGGACTTCTGATTGGGAGAGGCCAACGGCGGGAAAAAAGTCCAAGAGGGGGGGGAAAGGAAGGCACGCTAAAAAAATGGGGTAGGTTTAGGCCACACCTGGTTCACGCGGATCGGGAAGACCCAACGGGGAAGGACAATTGGGGATGCAAGAGATTACAGCAACACCACTGGAAGCCGGCCGAACCTCGATCAATAAAGCTGGTTCGGCTCCAGGTGAAAAAAAGGAGGTAAGTGAAAAGTCTTAACCGGAGACTGCGATGACCACCTTAAGTAAGGGGTATACGGGGGGGCGGCAGAGCGATCTGGGGAAAAGCCCTTTGTTTTTTCGTTGATCCAAAAGTCTGGAATGTCAGAGACAAGGGAAAAATCAATCAGCGACGTGAGAATTGGAATCTCCATACCTTATAAAAGACATGCAGGGGGGGGGGAGACAAGCGTCGGAGCGGGCCGATCGAGACATGGGTCCGGCAAGGGTTTCTCGAAGGGGGACGGGGGAAAGGAAGGAAATGTTAAATCGGCGGAGGATGCGTCCTAGTAACAGGGGATTGAGCGAGGAAAAAGAGGACCGATTCAAGCCGCGTTGCTCAAAAGATCGCTCAGTGCCTCTTCCCAGAGGAAAATGGAGACATCAAAAAAGAAAGTCCATCCGATCAAAAACAACGTGGCACCTGGGCCCTGGGATTGCGAGGGCTTGCCGGAAACGTGAGAAAATACGACCGCGGCGGATCAGCCTGATTCAATAACTATCCGGGGCTTGAAAGGGCGAAGAACGGTTAGAGTAACAGGGTCGAATTAAGAGAAGTACGGGCTTTAAAAAGGGGGATCTCGTTTCGTCTTAATCCTTCATCCGATACCAAAAGGGTTCCGGGGGAACATGAAACGGAAACAGCCTGCGTATCTTCTCAAAGGGAGACAGAAAGGGATCGAGTCTATACTGTTGGTCTGCCGACGCTGCCCATCCGGGATCTCAAAATCCGTCGAGGTGCGAAAAAGGGAAAAGGAACTACTCACGGTAAGAGTGAAAAAAGAAAATGACGCTCTTTTGAAGATTGAGAAAAATCATCCGCCGAGGTATCTGGGAAAGGGAGGCGAAGAAACATAGGGGAAAAAATCTCTCAGCCAAAACACAAAGAAGGAGTAGGAGGAACCCATGTTCTGGAAGCCGTCCTATTTTGGCAGACAAATCCAGAGAAGAAAAGTATGAAAAATTCAGATCGTGCAAAAGGCGCTGGACGGAAAAAAGAAAGGACTAGAACATTAAGGGGGGGCGGTCCGTGGTACACTCCTTATGGGGGCCAGCGCCCTGCCCTGAAAAAAAGGGGGTAGACCGATCCATGGTGCCGTAGGGCGCCCTGCGTCGAAAGGCAGGGGAAAAATCTTCTTCGAGTCATGGACAGGGGACCGTTGGTCCGGCTGGGGGGGGAAACAGCACAACGCATATAGCGACCCTGGTCAACCGGGGAAGGGGCAGGACTACCCGGTTCGAGCCGGTGTCTGCCGTTCAAATCGTCTCGTCGTTAATCAAGCAAGCCAAGAGGCTTATGAATGAGGAACCGGTATTTTTCCGGAGGGTCGCAGAAGGCCATAATCCGCGGAGCGGGAGTGGGATGGAGAGATGCCTCTTATCGGCTGTGGCGGATCGTCAGAGGAGGGACACTCGGAACGAGCATTCTAATTTGGGAAAACCTGAGAATCTCACGCGAGAGGGAAAACGGCCGCTATCTTGGGAATCGATGACCTCCATTCTCTATGAAAGAACGTAAAAAAGGGAGGATCCTCGAGGGAAACGAACACAGCTAAGAACGGAAGAGCTTGATGTCCTTCCAAAAAGCACCAGGTCGTGGGTGACCTTTATTCTATCAATTTCTTCAAATTAAAAGGGAAGGAAATCGGTGACAGGGTCACTCCATTCCAGATCTTGTGGTCCTGTCAACAAAAGGGAGCAGAAAGGGGGGGGCCCAGTAAGACTATTTCAATGACTTCATGGGTCGGGCGGAAAGTCAGTAAAGAAGAAAAGGCCGGTTTGGGCTGTCATGCAGAACCCTCAAGGAAGGGAGGTTAAAAATACTTGGGATGCTGTGGTGGGGGAAGAGATTTGGGGGGGGAGGAGTTACGGGAAAAAAGGTTTGTTCTTAGGGTCTGCTAAAGATCGCGTGACGTGTAGGAAAGCTACAAAGCGAGGAAAGTTTTTGTCTCATTAATTCCCAATTGGGGGGGGGAGGTCGCCTGAAGGGTGTTAACCAGGATAAATGGACCGTCCCAAGCACTGGGAGGGGAAATGGATATATTTACCGTCCACAACCGCTGCTGCCGAACGTGCTTGGGCCGGCAAAGGAATCGATGGTGAAACAAAAAGAAGGCTTATTAATATTCGTTGAAACCACCGCAACGGTCGGGAATGTTACCTCGAAAGGCATAAAAGATGCGGGACTTTGTTACCTTGATACAGGGAGACAAGGGGGGAAAAAGAAGAAAAGAGGGAATGAAGGCCTAGGGGGCCCAAGAGGAAGTTGCCCGAAGCCAAAGCACTTTCCGCCGGTAGACGAAGTCGAAACACCCACTGTCGGGAGAAAACATAGAGGTTTCATCCAGCTGCCTAAGGAAGAGTCGCCGAAAACAGATGTAGAGCAGAGATTATGTTGGGACGCGGCTCGAATAAGGAAAATGAGGCTTATGGGGAAGGTAACCTCGTGAAGATGTAACGTAAAGCCGAATGCTAATCCAAGGCAGGAAAAAGGGGAGTCGGCGAATCCTGATCTTTGAAGGTAGAGAAAGGAGGGGGACGAACCGAAGGTCATCAAGAAGAGATGCGCAAAACCATTTTCTTTTCGGACA
>Ga0179593_1263114_pt1 | contig 16730 bp, 35 predicted proteins | sample CZODoug2_1_08_16_FD_185931 | JGI IMG/M metagenome (GOLD analysis project Ga0179593, IMG submission 185931) | Vadose zone soil fungal communities from Angelo Coast Range Reserve, California, USA - CZODoug2_1_08_16fungal (PacBio error correction) | ecosystem: Environmental > Terrestrial > Soil >...
CTTGTCGTTAAAAACGGTAAAAAAGAAAGCTTTGAAGGGGGTGCCGAGAAAGTAGGAGAGGGGAACATCTCTTCTTGCCGGCACATCCTGGTTGGGAAAAGAAACCAAATGCTTCTTTATCGGGGTAAAGCGCGACAATGCCAGCGGGAAAGCGTATTAAGAATACGCTGGGTTTGGACGTCGGTGAAAGGGAGGGAAGAACCGATCGGGTGGAGTGAAACGCACACGGAGGGAGTTGGATCGCGATAGGATCTCTGCCGTCCATGGGCCCGAGAAGGCCGCGTCACAGCGAGGTGCGCTCGAATGTGTGTCGTTCACGGAGGTAGGTGGGGGGGGACTCCGATCGGGGATATGACCAGAAAAGGGGGAATCATGTGGCAAAACAGCGTGCTCAGCAAAAAAGCGCGAAAAAAAAGCTGGCGGAACATGGGAACACAAACAACCAACTACAGAAGATGCAGAGATTCCGTTTGCAAACAGAAACCTCTTTTTGGTTAGAGCAAGTGGAAAAAAAGGCAGTTCTGAAGCCCAAGCTAGATCAAAAAATGGTAAACCTTCTCCAGTTCGCTTAACCTCGTCTTTGAAGGGTCGCAGGGACCGGTTAAAAAGACGAACGCTGATTCCAAGTAAGGGGGAAACCATGGAACTCTAATGTAAACGGTAGGGGTGAGGGTAGCGAGTAACGCGTAAGGAACGCGATCTGTGCGCGCTATTCAAAAGTTAAGAGTGGTGGACCCATTCCACCAACGATCCACGAATACCAGAGGACGAATTAAAAAACCAGCCAGGGGAACGACAAGATCGACTCAGACGAGGCTGCAAAAGAGCACGTCAGATCAAAAGTAAACGTGGGACGGCATTTGGAAGTGTTAGGGGCATCCGAAACTCTCAAGTGTCTCATCAGAGGAGGATGGTATTCCGATCGGTCCATGTAGCGCAGCGAGAACTTTCAAACATCTGTGCAGATCGTGACAAAAGAATCACTTTTTGGCTATAATGGAAAGAGAACATAAAGATACAGAAGGAGGTTTAGCGGACGAGGGAGTGGACCGGGGAGGGCATCTCGGAAGGCTAGGCGTTCCAGATCGACAGGTTCTGGGGGAGCCTGGGCCTATGGACAAATGATTTGAACTCTATTAAACAGATAAAGAAAGGCTAAATTTCCGGGGGAAAAAGTGGTCGAGCGGAAAAACTGGCGGAGGAATGGTCTCCGGATACAGGTGCCAACCCCCAGTCCCAAGGGTCTCCTCCTAGGGAAAGAAAAAGACCAAGAAGAGAAAAAGCTAGAGACACAAAGTATGGGAGGGAAAGAAGGGTCGAAATGAAATCCCGATCAGACGAAAAAAATTTAAAAGGGGAAAACCTGGAAGAGGAAGGTGTCTAGAAGAAGAGGTCATATTGGAGGAATTTCCCGGTAGATGCGTCTGTGGATCAGCCTCGAGAGAGGGCTTGCACCTAAAAAGGAGGGCGAAGGGCGCTTCCAGAAAAATGGTCGCAACCGTCATCGGAAGAAAGCCCCGCCGTGATAGAAGGGGGGGAGAAAAAAACGGGTAATGACAGAAGGGCAGGAGTCACTGCCCTGGAAAAAGGCCTATCGTCAGAGCAGACGAACAATAGAGGAATTACCCAAGAGTGCCCCGATTGGCTAGAAAAAGAGGAGGGGGTGGAGACGGAAAATGGGTGGGGAGAGGAGAAAGGAGCGGCTGCAGAGATCCTACTGGGAAAGGGGGGTCGTGGGAGTCACACGGAAAGGAAGGGGAGGACGCAATCTAAAAATACGTGTCCAAGACCAGAAATGTTCGTGAGAAAAAACTTCCGCAGTTCAGGAAAGAAAGCCGTCTACAATAGGGACAATGATAAAGACATGCTTAGAAAAGGACAAAAAAAGTAAAATCCAGGGGAAACAAGGAGAGAGGAACAGCGCTGAGGGAAGAAAAGAGATGTGCCGCTATATGCCAGGAAAAGAAGGGGGTGCAAGTCGTCCAGCATACCGAAAGAAGCGGAAAAGAGGGGAGAGGGGGTTGGAGAGACTAGCCAATCGTCGAGGAGAAAGAGCGGGTGGGGAGGCAAAAGGGACCGTTCGGGGAAAAGCACATGCCGCAAGAAGGGGGAACGTAGATTCGGAGACCTTGTTGATGAAGCAAAACCCGGGAGGAAGGAGAGAAAAACAACGGGAGGGCGAAAAGCGAGAGAAAACGCGAGGATCAAGCAGAGGAACTCAACGGACGGCAGGGGTCACGAAGGGCGCGGGAAAGGGGAACAACGTCAACGCTGGCCGAAAGGGGGGGTGGTCAACTAAACGGCGCAACGAGAGACTATTGGCAGGGGGGTTAAAAAAAGGAAACAGCCAAAGAGAGGTCGCCCTGAAAGGGGAAGGCCGGATAACGGACAGGGAGCACCAGGGATGGGTAGGGGAAGGGAAAAAAAAAGAGAAAAGAATATGACTGCGTCGCGGATCCGTGTAAACGCCGATTGCCATCACAAGGGGGTACGGTGGCGTGTAGAAAAGAATGGAAGGTTCAATGGGCAAACGAACTGACATAAGTGAGGGGAAAAATGATTAAGGGAGGGGAAGAAAAGAGGGGGGGGAATCTCTGGGACACAGTGAGCGTGGGGGAAGCTGCAGTGGAGTGGCCCGAGGATCACCGCTGCTTTCGAAGATACAACAGCGCCTGAAGCAAACTGAGGAAAAAAAAGAAGTTGTACCGGGTTGAAAGAGGAGGAAGGCCGTGAGGAAGTCTCTACTAAGAAAAAACACGATGACTAGGAGGGAACGCCAACTTTTCTGAGCCTTGGGGAAATGCGAATCGGTGAAATAAGAAGTGCGGAGAGGGGGGGGCTACCGGAGCGAAAAGGAAGGCAATATCGCTAAATAGAAGGAATCCACACACTACCCTTCTATAGGAGACAATAAGACGACAAAAAAATCGGACTTACTGGGACTGTTCCATGCCCGGAGGACTGAATACGTCGATTGACCTATGGAATCAAAAAAAGGTCTAAAGGGGAGGGTCGGCAAGGGTATGGCGACCGAGGAAGCCAAAGAGGGGGGGGAGGTGGGAGGGGTCACGTATCGGAAGAAGTAAGCCGCCCGGTGAAACAAGAACCAGTGGCCAAAAAGAACAATTAAGATCCGTTAGGGGAAGAGACAGACCCAGAAGGGAATCACTCTCCATTGAAAACGTTAAACCTTCGATATCGGAAAGGAAAGCCTTGATGACAGTTACCAAAGGTCCCGAAATAGGACAAGAGAGTGCAACGCGGTAGGTAAGAAGAAAAGGGGCATGAAGGGAGGAAAAATCTGTGAAAAAAAGATTTCGAAATTGCAGCGATGAATGAAAAGATCCGTCGATATACCTAAGGAGCAAGCAGGAATGAAACTCACCCCTAAATTGGAAGCTTAAGGAGAGGGGGGGGAACTTTTTGGGCAGAGGGGAGGGAGGGGGGGGGGCGGCCCCTCTGAGGAACGCGATCTGGTCGGTCCCGACTGGTGCGCGTGACGCTAGGAGATGATCTGTGGTCGGCAGGAGGGGGGGATCGGCAAATCAAGAAATGTCTTTCCATACTCCACAAGAGAAAGGAAGCTTCAGGAAGAGAAGTTGGGCGAAAAAAGACACAGAAAGAAAATGGAGACTAAGAGGGAAAAATGCTAGGGAAGTCAAGAAAAAAGGTTCAATGGAGGGGAAAGAACCTTCGCCCACTGAAAGAGTGAAAACTGGGAAAGGCTTACCACGGGTTGTAGGAGAGGGGAGGGAGAAAAAGCAGTGGTGTTAACACCAGACAGAGTGTTTTGGAGGGGCAATGCATTGATCCGCTGAGAGAAGTAGGGGTGTTGGAGGGAAAAAGGGATGTGGACCGAGAGGGGGGGGAGCAAAAGTCCGCTTGGTTTTCAGAGAAGGGATGAGCAAGGAGAGGGAGGTGAAGGTCAGCGGCAGGTTTGGGAGAAGAACCTCGAGAAATGAAAAAAGCAAGGAAAGAGAAAACGGACGAAGGAGATCTCCAATAGACGGTAAGAGAAAAGAACGGAGACGGCATGCTAAAAAGGAAAGGTCTCTCAGACTAAGACCAACGTTCAGCGCGAGGGGTGAAATGAAACCCAAAGAGGCAAAAGAAATGAATCTCACGACGGACACACGAGCCCATTGGCTTATAGGCAGGAGGGAAGGAGGTGACAGGCGAAACTCTATTCACAAGCGAGTTGGGGATTTTGAAGAAAGCAATATCGGGAAGAGAGGGGTTCAAAGCTTTAGGAGAGGGCATAAAAAGGCATCCGGCTCCTAAACCGGACACTTGAGTTTTCTCACTCGGGAAGAAGAGCTCTACAAAAAACGGAAGAGGGATCTTGGGACGGGACGTGAAAAGAAAAGGGGAGAGAACAACGGTTGCGAAAAAGACAGAGGGAACACTTTAGCGGAACCGAGCATTCATTTAGGACCAATCCTAAAGGGGGGGATAAACCCACCCGTCTGGGAAGGGTTCGCGCGACAGTGGACGGAAAAGGAAAGCGAGAAAAGAATGTTGTGTCAACGCGTGGAAGGGAAGATCTGGTGAAGGAAAAAAAGAGCGCCATACACGTTTTAGAGAAAGGAGAGGGATTAAGAACAGGACAAACACCTAGATCCGCAAAATGGCCGCGGAGGGAAAAAAGGAAAAAATGTTTGTGGAAGGGGAGAGGGGAGGGATGGAGCCTATCGGGAGGGGAAACCTCAAAAGGAGCCTCATGGGAAAAGGACCAGGAGCAAAAGGAACGACCGACTCTGGCTGACACAAAGTGCAACAACAGAAAAAGAAGAGAAGAACGGGAAAAAAGATGAATGGTGAAATGAAGGGAAGGAAGTTCAACAATGGAAAGGATCAAAATTGGTAAAAATTCACTCCAGTTATCAGGAGAAAAATAGAGGGGAAAAGATCAAAAGAAGTAACCGTACTGGGTAGAGCAGAAAAAAATATGGACAGGCGTGAGTTTGATGGTGAAATACGAGAAATACGCGGGACTCAATCGATCTGTGGAAGAAGTGACGCTGAGGAGAAAAGGAGAGGGGAAAAGGGACAAAAACGACAGCGAGATGGAAGATGAGGTCACGAAAAAAGGGGGGAGAAAATGACGGGACGTTAACGACGAGGCTGAAGTAACAGCGGATCAAAGGAAAAGGGAGATGCCGGGAGGGGAAAAAGTGTGGTGCATAAGGACGATCATAGGACTTGGTAGAAAGTCAGTCGAAGGAAAAGAACGGTGGTTCGACAGAGGGAAAACGAAAGTTTCAACAGGAAAGGGGGGAAAAATGGGAGCTTTTGGCAGGGAAATGAACATAAAGAGGAAAGTGGGTTGGGAGGAAGTGGGAAGGAAAGGGAGGGGATGAGTGTAAAGAGAGAAAGGGGAAGGGTTGGTAGTCGGCCTTTTGACTGGCCCAATGGTTGGGAAGCAAAAAGAAAAGGGATACCTACGAAGGGGGGAGGGGGTGGGAAAGAGGGTTCGAGCCCGGCTGTGAACAAAAGGAGGACGGGAAAATGAGAAGGATCCATGCAAACCGGACCCGGAGAGAGAAGAGGAAACCCGAAGTAAAAAACGCAAAAAAGACGGTTCTAGGCCATGAGGGAGACGAGAATCTCAAAAGAACAGATACACATCCAGGGGAATAAGGAACTGGCATGTCAGACACGAAAAGGCTTAGGGCAGGGGGGGGGGAAATCCGTCAGGGCAAATGGGGGGAGTCATCATGAGGCGATAACGTTCAAGGTCGGGAAAAGCTGTGGAATCAGACCTAGGAAGAGAGGAAGAGGGCGACGGGGGGGGAAAAGGAAAGAGGGGACGACCATTTGAAAAAAAAGAAAGGCAACAGAGATCGAAACCCGGATTCGGAAAGGGACAAGAAAGGCTTCTCAAAACGCCTTCGACCGTGCCACTCGGAAAGGAAACCGAGGAAAGAACTGCAGCAAGGAAGAGGGAGGGAAGTACAAGATAGAAAAAGAACTCCACTCAGCCATTGTTGAAAGATGTCGAAATCATCTGATGCGGAATAAAGGTGCGTCACACTGGGAAAAGGGGAGCTACCCACTCCGACCTCGGGAAAAAAAAAAAAACTGGGAGGGAGAACACAGTTGCCGCATTCAGTAAAGGAGAAAGAGAGAAAAGTTGCCAGGGGAACATGCGTAACTCAACGGGGGAAAAGCCGGGGGGACATAAAAGAAAACGCAGCATGGCAAAAAAGTATGTGCCGAATAAAAAATTACGGAAAACTTGTTCTCAACGAAGAAAGGGAATTAAGGGAAGAAAGAAGGATGAGTATGATAGGGGGGAGAGGACCAAACTATCCATCTGGGCGGGGAAGAAAGGGTTAGGAAGGAAAAGAGGGGGAAAATGGTTCACACAACGGGCTCATGAAGGAAAAAAAATGGGCAGTGCCATAGAAGAAAAATGAGGTCCAGTCGTTGAAGAATTAAGGCGTAAGAGAAGTCTCTAAGAAAAAAAAAAAAAGGAAGATAAATAATAGAAAGCGACTCAAAGAGGGGAAGAAAATACTGGAGGGGAGGATGGGTTGACACGCCAAGATTGCTAGGAAAATTAAACGAAAGTCCACAGAGGCAGATCACCTACGGAAGGGGAAAGAAAAATGGCAGGTAGGGTAGCGAAAAATCGACTTAAAAAGGATTCCGGATCAGAAAGGGGGCAGGAAGCACAAGTGTATTGTGACTTCCCGGGAAACATAAGGTCTTGCTGCGTAGGAGCGAAGTGAAAAAGTGCAGGGCCGATTGGTACTGTGGGGAAGGGGGAAAAAATAGAAATTGGGGGGGAAAACGATGAGACGCGGATGCTGTGTGGAAGAGGAAGGGCGGTCAAAGGAGGGATAGAAAGAACACGAGGGGCGACGTTGGGAAGAGGCAAGGGGCCCGTACGCCCCAAAGTCCTCATAAGGATGCCCCTTTCTAAGGAAAACAAACCGGAAAGGAAGAAGAAATGGAACTAGTCTGACGAGAGACCCCGGAGAGAAGGCAGGACATCAAAGGGGGAGGGACGGAAGACCAGTGCATGTAGAAAGAAAACGGTGGAAGCGCACCGGGCCGGGCTGATACACGACGCCACGAAGGGGAAAGATCAGCTAGAGTCTGATTCCAAAGAAAACAAAAAACTCAGATGAATCTCAATATCAACCGTACGAAGAAAAAAATATCGATCCCCAGGGAGGAAGGGAAAAAGGGAGTCCCAATAAAAGAGAAGTTGTAGAAGGAAGGAAGGAATACAGGGAACTCCCAGGAAAGGGTTGTGGAAGAAAGTCTTGTGGGGGGTGCGGGACCGTTTGCAAAGAGGGAGCAGGGGTTGGGGGGCGGGGGATCCTGTTCCGTGTAGAGAAAAAAAGGTAAAAGAGACAATTTTTAACACAACCGCCGATTATAGGAGGTTATAAAAAGGGGTGAATCGAAGGCCATACACGTGGGGACCAGCCTACTCATGACCTTAACAGTAGGAGGAAATATGGAAAAGCGGTGACCGAAGGAAAAGGAAAAAAGAAGCTAACAAGGAAGAGGTGGCACGCGTTACAATTGAGTAAAAGGATTCTAGCAGGGGGGATCAGTCAAGGGGTCTGGAGGGGTCTGGGTGAGAAAGAAAGGATAGGAATAAAGATCCTACCAAGAGGGGAAGAACAAGAAAAAAGAAGGGGCGCGGGAACGCAGGGAACTTTTTGAGAGAAAGGGAAGGCAGCAGGGAGACGAGAGTTGTCGAGAACCAAAAAGCGAAGAAGAACTCTGGGGAGAAGTGTAGCGGGTGGTGTGCAAAGAGGAAAAAATCAATAAGGGGGAAAGGAAAAAAGGCGAGAGGACGGTCCTACGAGAGGAGGGCGAAAATCACCAGAAAGGAGACGGTCAATACTAGTGGGTCAGGAACGGGGTAATCCATTCGTTTCAAGGTGGGAAGGAAGAAAAAGGGAACACAGTGAAAGGATCGGGAGAATGGAGACTGTGAGGAAAAAAAAGTGTGTAAAAGGGGGGGAAGAATGAACTTATGGTGTTCAAAAATAGCACATCCTATTGTTTTTGATGAATGGGCAATGGGAGTCGAGGGAGGGGGGGGAAACTGGATGGCTGGGGGAAAAAATTTCGTACGAAGCTGAGAAATCGCGCTGGGGGGGGCAGGGACTGTGGAGGTGGTAGAAAGAGAGGAAGAAAAAGTAAAAGCCTCTAAATACCAATGGATCCTCAGTCTCAGACGGGGAGAACCATTGACCAAAAATCAGAAAAAGAACTGGAAAGCGTATTCGAGATGAGAGAAGAGAAGAGACAGGGGTGGACGGGAAAAACCAGAGAGACAAAACGGAAAAACAAAAGGGAATGGAGCCTTGGGAAAGGTAAGGGTCGCCGGAACATTCAGAGGAAAGAAAGGGAGGGGATCAAATAAAGTTGCAGAGGAGGAGAGAAAATTTGCCAAGCTGTCGCTCGGCGCGCCACCCAAGAGAGAGAAAGTGGTTTGGAAAAAAAGGAAAGAAGCTCACCCACGGAGGATGATTAAAATAGAAGGACGGACTTTATACAGAAAAGAAGGAACGGGAATGCGGGAAAACAGACCGGGAGGAAAAAAAGGAGAGGCCCACCAGGGGTTACGCCAAAGCGTGAAAGGAGGTTGGAGCACAATAGAATACCTCGAAGAGAAAATGCGGCTCAGGTGTTTCCGGCGGGAAGGAGGGAGATCCAGGTTTCATTCAGAAAAGAGGGGGAAGCGGTCAACGTTGAGATCGAAGTAAAGGAGATGGAAGGAAGGCGTAAGAATAAGACTGCAACGGGCAGGCCGCGGGCCCCAGAAGAAAAAAAAAGGGGCTAAAGGGGGGAATTAGGGAGAGACGAGAGGAAGGTTCACAAAACTCAGAAAGAAGAGTGGACCAAAGCGCGAAAAAGGAAAGACCGACGTCAAATCAAGAGAGGAGAAAAGGGGCAACAAAAAAGAGATCCCATGATGCTTGAAAAAAGAAGTGGGGTGTCTAAAAAAAAATATGGGGTCATTCTACTAAGATCAGGGATCAAAAGTGAAACGGAGGAACATTATCGCAAAACTGGAAATCGGGAAGGAAGAGGGAAGAGCAGGGGAAAAGGCAGAAAAAACACCACAGTTTAACAATGGGTTGATGGTGAACTCCCTATAAAGGGGGGAGCCGAAAAAAGAGGGAGGGAGCAGAAGAGGGAAAAGGGAGATGAAATCCTTCCGATGGGGATGGAAAAAAGAAAAGACGGAAAAAATATTACATCCCGAGCTCGAGATAACGAAACGACGGGAAACTCAAAATTCGGGGGAATTCATAAAAAGAGACATCAAGGTCAGAGAAGGAAACGTGCGCAGAGAGGGAGGGAAGGGTCATTTCAGGTGTTAGGTGAGAAAAGAACGGACGAGGATCAAAAGAATGGAGGCGAGGAAGCTATAAACGGGAGAAGGGGAAATCAGGGTCAAAAAAAACTGACGAAATATAACTTTTTGAGAAGAAGGAGAGATAACCGTATTGGTTGGAATGACCGTTGGAAAGGAGGGGACAGCCAGAGGATCAGGAGAGGGGAAAGAAGGACTACTATGATGAGGAGGTTCTGAAGATAGGGGGGGCAAAAGGGGAGGAGGCTGAAACTGTAACAGAAGGAGGGGGAGGCTTTGGAAAAGGTAGAAGGAGGGGTCAACTTTCGGCGACGGATTATCTCGCGGATAGAGGGCAAAGAAAAAAAAAAGGTCCAAAAGGCGCAATCAAAGCGCAGAAAGCGGAAAAAGTCAAAACACTCGCGAGCCGAAGGAGAAAGGAGGGAGGAAACTATGTCATTTGCATCAAAGAGAAATCCTGGAGAAAGGGAATGTGGGCAGAAAGCTGGAAGGGAGTCCTTCGATAATGCGGAGTAAGGGGGGGGGGAGCATCAACCTGGTCGATGCGTCAGTGATCAACGATGAGAGATCGACAGAAAGAGAAAAAGGAGTTCTGAATAAGAGGAAAAAGGAGCAAACAGCGCCAAAACAGCCGGAGCCACCCCGAAAGGAGGAAAAACAGAATAGAAAAAAACCCGAATGGAAATGAAAAGGTAATACGTCATGGGGAAAAAGGCTGAAATACCTGCTGCAAAGGACGTTCCGGGGCCCACTCGAATTCCCCTGCGAGGAACTTCAAGGCTTGGTGATCGGAAGAAAAGGGGGGAAATCCCTAGTGGTCACACGGCCATTAGCAAAGACCAATCGTGAAAGGTTGAATTATACGTCCAGTTGGGGAAGAGGGTTCAACAGCACAGGCAGCCCTTAGATTGGGGCCAAGGGGGAAAGGAAGGTCAGACCACCGTAATAAGGGGGGGGGGAAAGGAGGGAAAAATAGAGGAAGAAGCAGGGGGGAAGAGAAGGGTGCCATTCACCTAAGAAGTGTTCTCCCTTAAGAAAGAGACATCCGGGGGACAAAGAGGGAGGGTAAAAGGGGGAAAAAAACCAGAGCAAAATCGTCGAGAGTCGGTCTTGGAGTGAGACAACTTTGTAAAAACGGTCAGGGGAAGGATCGTCCTCCTCCCTGGACGGGGGGGGACATAAAACTGAGATTGGAAATTGAAGTCTATCTCTTGCAGAAGCGGGAGGGATAGAAACTCAGGCAACACAAAAGGGGGGAGCTAGTTGAAATGCCAAGCACGGGGAAGAAATACGGTACGGGGCAAAAAAAGGGGAGGAGGACCCTTGCCCGACGTTCAAAAAAGCGAAAGGGCAAGACCGCTAAAGAGCGCAGAAATTTGCGTGGGAAGAAAACTCTATCACTTCGGAAAAGGGGGGAAATGCAGATGAAATTCGCAAAAGGGTAGGGAAAGGGCACTAGGAAGGAAAAGAGCTTGAGAGGTCAGTCAGGGGAGTTGGAGCTCGAGGAGGATGTCACCGGAACGGAGTCAAAAAAAACGGTAAAAAGGAAAGGAAAAAATACGGCGTGTTTTACGACGTTGCACGGGAGAAGGGTAGGGCGGACGGAGGGGGAGGTTTGAAAAGGGAAAAGAACTGGGTAAAAGAACCGTCAGAGATAAGAAGAAGAAGGGTAGAATCAAGAATCCGAAAAAGTCGCGTGTTACCTTGAACGGAAGAGGGAAGAAAGAAGTACTAGAAAAATCTGACGATCGCCCTGCAAAGACGGGGGGGGGAAGTAGCAGGCAAGAAGGGGGGAGGGAAAGTAGAGAAACTTCTTGTGAGCATGAAGGGAGTAAAGTGTCAAAGGACGAAAAGACGGTTGGGGCGAAGGAAGAGCAAGGGGAACAGACGCATCGCGGGAATATCGGAAAAGAGAAAAGCCGCCGGTTAACGGTAGACAAAGATCGTCAACAGGAGGGAGGGAAAAACGGGGGAAGTGTCCCAGTCATGGAAAGGAAAAAACAGTGACCTTGTCGTGATTCCAGAAAAAGGGCTAAGATGTGGGGGTCGGGACCGTTAATGCGAGGTGAAAAAAGGGTCGATAAAAGATCATCGAAGAAAAACACGTTGAGAATTGAAAACAACCAAGACATTACTGTCAGAGGGGGGTATCAGGGGGAAAGAAAGAGAAGACGGTGGTGGAGGGGTGTGGCCCAGATAAGAAATCAAGAAAAGTCTAAAAATGGGAAGAGAGAGGAAGAAGGCCTTGACGCTTTAGGACCGTGGAACTCTCCTCGTAAGGAAAAGGCGGGGAGTTACAGGATTGGCGAAAAAAGGATGTAGAAGGAGGAAAACTTAAAAATGGTCTGAGGAGAGCGGCGCTGAAAGGGAATCAGGGGAGGACTGATAGACTACTCCAATGGAAGACGGAAGGAAAAAGAAAAAGGGGCGAAGGAATCGGCTGAGCGGGGTGGATGGATTGGATGTTCGACTCTTAGAAGGGGTGGACGTCTATCTTTGTCGGGAAAACGTTGGTGCAGAGGGGGAAAGCGAGCGGATTGGAAAGAGGAAAAGCAGGGGGAGCGTTGTTGGATGGGGTAAATGGTGCAGAGAGGAAAGAAAAAGACGACACAAAAGGAGGAGGTGAGGGCGGGATCCTCGTTATCCAGAGAACCCGTCCCCTCAAAAGAGTACCCTACGATTGGTGGAAGGAGAGGCAATCCGGGTTGCGGCGTCGGTACAAAAATAGAAAAGGGAAAACCTGGGGGGGGCTGTACCACGGGGGGGAGGGGGAGCTTGGGAAAAAGGAAACAAGGTGTCAGCAGCACCATCCAGATGTTGGTGAAGAAGGGAGGGGAGGCGGATAGGGTATTGTGTTGGGGGAGAAAAGGGGGCTGTGTCAAAGGAAGGGGGGAAGGGCTGAGACCTGCGCTTTGCAAAGGAGGCGCACGGTTGAGAGGGTTTGAAAGGAAAGATCGGAGCCGAAATGACCTACCGGGAGAAAACATTGCTAGCCTCATTCGAGAAAAGGCATGGCAGGGCGATCAGAGGCATGGTCGACAAAGCGGGAAAAGCGGAAAAAAGAGGAGGGATCGGGCACCAAAAAAAAGTGAAAACGTGCAGGCGGCGAAGAGGGTTTTGGGGAAAAAGGACCAAGGAGGAACGAAATGAAAAATGGAATCACAGGAACACATTAAAAATGGAGAACGAACAGTGGCACTGGTAAAGGAACGTCATTCTTATGAAGAAGGAAAAATTGGGATCCAAAAGAAAGGGCAATACATTGTTTCCCAGGACGAAGCGAGACATCCACAGGCTATAACCCGTCAGGGCTGGGGGGATCAACCGGGAAGGCACACATGGAGAGAAAAAAACGGGGAGGAAAGGAAAGGGAGTAACACGGGGAAGAGGGTGACAACTTGAGGGACAGAGTTCTGAAAAGTGAGAACCTCATTGAGGGGGGGAGAATGAAGAGGGTTGAGTACCGCCAACCTTCGGTGGGGGTGAAAGAAGGGTCGACTACGCGACCAAGGCAGGACAAGTAAGTGAATGCGTCGGAGTGAAGGAGGGATAACAAGGGGCATTCGGTCAGAAGATGGTGTCATTTGAAAAAAAAAAGGAGGAGCGGACAGTTGAGATCGATAAAAAAGCTCGAAGAAGAGGACAGTAAAGAAAAAATCCAAAAGGCATGCCGCCACGGGAATAGGGGAGCGTGCTTCTACGAGGAAGGGGAGGGGAATTTTCTGAAGGAGGGTAGTCAATGGAAAAAAAACCAAAAACTCCTGTTAGAGAACTGTCTCAGACCCTGGCGAAAGAAAGAGAGGGGAAAAACGACGTGGGGGAAAGAAAAAAAACCACCAAAGGGTGCAGTTTTTGAAAAAAAATCAGTAGGGTGGAGGAACTGTTGTAAACACCAATGACAGGAAGGATAGGAAAGCGGAGGAGAAAAGAGATCAAAGTGGACGCGCGTGTCACGGCGTTGAGATGGAAATGGACGACTGATACCGAAAAATGGAACTATAGGAACGCGACTGTTAGGGGAGGGGGTGGGACAAGATAGCAGTTATGATCCTCAGACGGAGAGGGAAGGGAGAGAGTGCGGTAAGCCAAGCCAGATGCAGGAAAAAGGCCACGCGCCAAGGGAAAGCCTCGGAGACACAGAACAAATCATTGGATCTAGAGAAGAAGGCTTCCATCAGCTCGAGTCAAAAAAGGAAGACAGAAGGAAAAGGGGACAGAGGGGGAGTGGGGAAGCAGTCTCAGAAGGAAATCAGGTCGGGTCCTCAAATCCCCACCCCCCCCCCCCCCCCCCCGCACCCCCCCCCCCCCCCCCCCCCACACCCCCAAAGAAACAAAAGAAAGAAAAAACTTTCAGAAGAGGGGGGGGAAAAGTGCAAGAAGATCCGAATAAAGCCGCCCATCCTTCAGTTATAATAAGTGGCGAAAAAAAGGGGGGGGGGGGAATTTTCCGTTCCTAACAAAGAGAAGGAGGCGGGGACATCCGACGGTAAGGTGGGGAGGAAGTTTTAGGAAAAAGTAGTTGGCCGCGAAAAAAGGGATAAAAATAGGGGGTTGAGGCGGGTGGGGAAGGGAGGGGAAAGGTTAAAACGAAGTACTGCGATTACTGATAGGGAGAAGGCCAAAAAGAAACGGGAAACCTCCTCGTAGAGAGGGGAAAAAAAACCTCTCCACACGCAGCGGAAAAAAAAGGAAGGAGGGAACATAGGAAATAGGAACATGCAGCAGACAAGGGGGGGAAAAGACAAAAGTTCATGAGACGAGGAGGAGGTTCTCCTAGAGAAAATGGCGACTATTGCGGAAGAAGGAAAGTTAAATGTCGAGGAAGTGAAGACTCGATAGAGCGGATCTGCTGCCCCGCTGAAAGCAGAAAAAAAAAGGGTAGCAAAACTCTAAAGGAAACTGCCGCGCTATAAAGCTTGGAGGAAAAGGTCCCTGGCCAATTCTCACGGGAAAAGAAGGGCCAATAGGTCCGTGCATGGCCGATGAAGAAACGGAGAGAGAACAGAAAAAAGAGGAGAAAATGATGATTCTCCTGCGCGCAATTGGGATCAGAGGAGGGATGAGAGAGCCAGGGGGAGGAAAGGGAATGCAGATTGCAAACGTCCGACCGCGTGGCAAAAGAGAATGGGACAGAAAAAGGTGGCGGATACGCCAGGGGAAATTGTACATAAAAGGGGGAAAACGGCTCATCGGGGTCAGTGACAAGGGACAAGAGGAAGACCAAAAAAAGGGTAATACAAGCAGGACAGAGGAAACAGAAGTATTTCCGGCTAAGGTGGGCCATGCCACCTACATACTGGGTTCACGCAAAGAAGCGGCCGCTCACAGAGGAAAGAGGTAAAAAGACGAGTTCGCTGTACCAATAAAAGGTAGGAAAGGAGAGGGAAGTTGATGCGGCCATGGAACGTTCAGGGGGCCAAGGCCTCATGACCGCCCAAAGGGGAGGGGACATAAACGTAACTTACGAGGGGAAAAGATGATCCCTCGGGGAGGAGATAAGAGAAAAGACAAAAAAGGGGGGAGGGGAGGAAAGGATAGGAGAGAAGGAAAAGAGATGGGACACTCAATCATATCGGATCAAAAAGGAAAGTGACCTAAGGTGAGGGGGAAAAAAAAAGGGTGCGGATTACCCACTTTGGCCAAAAGGGAAGATGGTAACTAAAGGATCCTAGCAGCTACGAAGGGATTATGGAAAGGAAAACTAGATCACTGAAAAAGAACAGTTGGGAGAAGATGGGGCAGGCACGCTTAGGGGAGAAGAAGGGGAGTGCAAAGAAGTCAAAGGGGGCGTATCATGCAAAGGTGTTAAAGAGAGGGGAATGGATGGCCCCGGATTGAGAGGAGGAGAAGCAGAAGGGAAAATTTGGCAGGAGAAGGAGATGCAAGGCTTTGGGAGAACGGCGGGAAAAGGGAGGGATAAGAACAGTTATTACATGAAGGGACACATGTTCGGAAGGGGGAGATGGCCAGTGGACGCAAGCAGGAATCTCAAAAGAAACAAATGGAAGTTCAGATATCACAAATAGACGTGAAAGAAACCCGGGAGGATCTTGGGGAAGGGTACTAAGGAAGGTCGAGGAAATCTGCAAGAAAGCGGGAGACAATTCACGGGAAAGAGTGCACGCTCAAGGGGTGAGGGACATTGGAATGAATTTCTAATCATGAGGTTGATATAGAGGAAGGGAAACGGGGGCTGTTAAACGGAAACGGCGCGGATTTCTTGAAGAAAGAGGACATCGAGGCTATCCAAAAAAATCAACCGGGAACTTGAAAAGAAAATAGAGCCGACCTTGCGACGGGAAAATAAAAGAACAGCAGGTCGTAATTGAAAATGAAAAGACTTCCATGCAAGATGAGATGAAGGGAGGTCGATGAGACGAACAGTCACCGAAGAAAAAATTTTCAAAAAGAACCGGAGGGGTGCGCTCCCCGGGGAAGGGGTTATTGGGAGAAGGGAAGAGCGAGTCGCCGAAAGGGGAAAGCGTCAAAATTGGAAAACCGCCAGAAAAAAATGAAGTTATGTTAAGGTGGCGAAAGACACGTGGAAAAAGAAGACTCCACCACCTTCTAGAGAGGGGGAACCCTAGCAACTTGAAAAAAGGGAAGAAGTTCACAACAAAAAGAGACCGAAACAATTAGGATGAAAGGGGTGATGAGCAAGAGGATCTGGATAATCTGGTCGGAGAAGGATTCTGAAGTCGCTGAGCAGAATGGACCGGGGAAAGATGATAGAATACCGGAAAAAAAGGAGATTCGGCCGCAAAAAAAAAAAAAGACGGCGCAGAAGGGTTTTTTGATCAAGAATGGAGGGGCAACAGGAAAGGAGATCTGTGAATTTCAAGCCGGCTGGGGAGCGTTACTCGATCGGTTTGGGTACAGGGGTTCGGCGTGGAGAGGAGTTGGCCCACTCGGAGGAAAGAAAAGGAAGGATCGAAGTCGGGATCCCGAGGAACTAGGCGACAATCACCTGTAGAGGGAAGACGAGTGGCTGACTGCTTGAAAAGAATACGTTTCAGAAGGAAGAAAAGTGAGAAACATAGTCAAAGGGGAAAGTGATCGATACTGTAGGAACGGGGGTGACGACAAAGGGGGGGTAATAGAGCTTGTGGAGAAGGAACTGCAATGGGTGAAAAGAGAACACACCAAGTGTTGGTGAAGGGAGGAAGATCTCGGGAAAGAGGAGTTGTTGTTGGCTGGGAACCACGGTGGTGGGAAAAAGGAGCTGGTTCTCTAACAGATTTGGAAACAGGATGGAGCAAGGGGGAGGGGGGGGTAAAGGGGGATCCCGAGAGCCCTAAATGAAAAAAAGCAGAACAACCCAACAGGAGAGGACCACTTCTAGAGGTGCCTCGCCATTGGAAAGAAGGGAATGGAAAGAGCG
>Ga0179593_1656106_pt1 | contig 16729 bp, 31 predicted proteins | sample CZODoug2_1_08_16_FD_185931 | JGI IMG/M metagenome (GOLD analysis project Ga0179593, IMG submission 185931) | Vadose zone soil fungal communities from Angelo Coast Range Reserve, California, USA - CZODoug2_1_08_16fungal (PacBio error correction) | ecosystem: Environmental > Terrestrial > Soil >...
ACATGGGTCCGACAGCGAGAGTGACGGTGGGGTTAGATTTCCTCAGAGGAAAAGAATATAGGGAAATCTTTCAACTGACCAAAGATAGGGAATGGAAAGAGGATCTCCTAAAAAGAAAATCCTAAGGGGAGAAATTTAGACAGAATGGGCCACCACTGTAAGGGGAAACACGTTTGGGGAAAGAATCCGTAATTTGGAAGAAAAAACAAGAGAAAGTGTTAGAAACCATAAAAGAATCTTCAACAAAAGGGGAGAAAGCGAATTTAGGCCCAGACACAAGAACTGTAGGCGAAGTGTTGAAAGGGGGGGGATGTCCGAGAAAGGAGTTCGATCCTGTGAACCATCGCAGAGAGGGCTGTATTTGGAAGCGTAAGAGGGACTTAGAAAAAAGGAAATATGCAAAATCCAAGCAACCGCAACAGTTTGAGAATGGTTCTGCCAAAGAAAAGAGGAAAAGGAGACTGACCTCAGAAAAAAAGGGGTTACCAGGACTCAGTGGGAGGGGGGGGGTCTCCAAGCGATACGTGGAAAGGGACCAGGGAGATCCCAAGGAGATAGGTAGGACCAAAGAAGGGAGAAACCAATCCAAACGTGGTCCGCGCAAGAAGAGTAGCGCTGTGAGGGAAATGGGACTGTGGAAAGGAAGGACGCTATAACGGCCAGGACGCACGAGAAAAGCAATAAGATTGGAAATGCTGCTATGGTACAGCGAGACCCAAAAGAAGGGGAACCCCCAGAAGATTGAGGAAAAACCACAAATTTAGTAAACGCAGGGAAATCAGAAGGAGAATCTGCAGTGTTATACGAAAATGAAATCTTAAGGGGTTGACAGGGGGGGATGAAAAGAACGCCAGTGGAAAGACCCAGTGCCGGTGAGCTTTTTCCAATCGAGATGCACTGTAAAGGGGGAGGCAAGGTCCGGAGGAGAGCAACTTTCGGGGAAACTGGTGAAAAAGAAGGACCAGGAAAAGTTCCATTAGGGGAACGGGGTGTGGGGAAGAATCCTGACTTCGAAGGAATAAAATCCTATCTTAAAGGGGTAGGAGGATTCTGGTCTAGGGAAGCCCCGGAAGAGAAAAAATCGGGGGATCACACGAGAAAAAACAAAGCAAAAAAAGGTCCGGAACATGACCAGGAAATCCAGAAGGAAAGCTGAGCGAAGGAAAAGGGAGTGGGGGGAGGAGGGGGTCGGAGGGGCTTTGGTGGGGGGAGGTCGCGGAGGTCGCCGGGGAGAATAAAAAGTGAAAAGCGAGAAAAGCTCAAGGAACGGGACAGAGAAGGGAAAAGTAGTCCTATGGAGGGGCAAGGAACCGAGGGACCCTCTGAATGATGAAAAAAGATCTATAGAGGGGAAAAAAGGAGAATCCCGTTTACGAACTCCAAAAATAAAAAAGAAAATTCAAATAGAAAATACAGAGTCTTCATCAAAATGAATAACTGGGATCAGCATGAGAAAAGAAGAAAGTTCAACTAGAAATTCTTAAAGTTAGGAAGGGTTTTCCTACTCTGAATCAGACCTAATGGAATTTAAAAACAGGGGTGACGTGAGAGCCTAAGGAGGTGAGGTCAGAAAAAGGGGAAAAAGATTTCAAAGGGGGAGAGTGGGGGTTGGGGAAAAGGGGGAGGAAGGAAAAAAACTGGAACGGGGGAGATCTCTCAAGAGAAAAGATATGAAGAAGGAAGGATGTCGGTAGGACAGAAAACCGAGGACGCGTAAAGGGTCTTGAGGGGTCTGGGGGGGACTGGTGACTGTCTAAATCGGTATCTCTGAGAGAAGGGGCAAAGATGGGATGACCCTAAGATGGAAGAAGCCTTAGGATCGGTTTTCAGGAGGGGTAGCAAAAAATAGTTTCACTAGGGACCTGCCGGTTATTACGTGGTAAGCAAGGTGGGAGGAAGTCTAATCAAGGAAATTCACGGCACACCTTCAGGAGAAACACCTTAAAGTTAAATGATGAAGTCAACAAAGAAAAAATAGGGTTCCGAATACGACCATGGCAAAAAAGCATATAATTGGGGCGGAAGGGTCTGAGAAAAACGTCACCGAAGCATGTAAAAAAAAAAAAGAACGAAGCAATACGCAGAGAGGGGTGCCATTCGCAGGTCCTCGAGGAGAAAAGGAGGGAATAAAGCGGGGTTTCTTGGAGATTGTATCTCAAAGGTTTAGAAAAATAGGGAAAAAAAAAAAAAAAAAAAAAAGAAAAAAAAAATCCAAAAGACACAAACAAAAAAAAAAAAAAAAAAAAAAACAAAAAAAACCCAAACACAAAAATAGAAAGAAAAAAACACATCGAATTACGTTCTTTGGATCTTGACTCCTATGTACTGAGATCTCAATTCGTGATTCACGAAAGAATAATGACAGGGAACTTCCATAGGGTGTCCTTCTAAAGATGATTGAACTACAGGAAGTTCCTAAAAGAAGGAACTGGAAAAGGGCATAGCGGAGGGGTAAAAGACATTAGGAAAAAGAATGTTTAAAAGGTTCAGGAAGACCATTTACCTTCACACGCGCTGTCGAGGTAGGGGGGCTCACCTGCGGAAAGGCATAGGGAAAAAATGAAAAGTGGACAATTGAGAGGTCGATTAATCGAGGGGAAAGGGGATTCTCATAGAGAGAAAGTCATTGGGTGTTAAGGGGGATTCAGAGGGAGGGGGCGGGGATTCGCCTGAAAAAAGACATCGGAAATCTAAAAAAGTACTTTAATTGGGGAGGGTTCTGGGAGTAAAAAAGATCAAGAGGAAAAGCGCAATTCTGTTCAGGGGGAAAGGAGGAAAACATCAAAGTTAAAAAGGGTCTTCGTTCACGAGGTCAGTGGGAGGGTTAAGGGGACTAAAGGTTAAGGGGGTGACACGTTGAGGTCGGGGCTCTGTAACTGGGGAAAGACCAACACCAAAAAAAAAAGTAAAACTCATCCAGGGGTTGGGAGGGGCAGGAGAGGAAGACGGAAAAAAAAAAATCTTGAGTAACATGACATATTCAGGGAAATGGGGAAGAGCCTGTGAATACAAACAGACGGGAGAAAGAAAAAGGGAAGGCCCGGCTTTGATAAGTCTACAGGGCGCTAGAGGGGCTTGACCGCTAAAATAATATGGGAAAAGGGGGAACTCGAAGAAAAAAAAAACAGAATGGGGTAAGTTGGACCGTCAGGGGGGTAAAAAAAAAGCTGCTGGGCTGCCAAAGACATGAAAGCAGAGATAACTGGACCCTCCAAAAAGGGGTAAAGTGGTGACATGGGCTTTAATCTAGGGAACATCAAAGACTCTTTAGGGAAAACTACACAAAGGAGAGGATCCAACAGCAAAAAAAAAACCTACCCAGAGGAAAAATGAAACCTTCAAAGGAGGGGGCGGAAAAAACAGGGGAAGAGACGGAAGTAGAAGGGGCCTTTTTGAAAATCCTAGATCCGGTCAAGGGGTTGGGAGGAGATATGTTAGGAAGAGACGGGGGGGGACGACGGGGAACGAAGGAAAAGAACGGAAGGGATGCCAGCACTCATAAAATGAGGGGTGAGGAGCACATGGGGGATCACGAAAGTTCTGAAAGACTCCTTCAAGAAGGGGGAAGAAGATAACCTAGGAAAAGGAGGGGGGGGAACAAGCAAAGAAATGTGGGAGCTTTTGTAAATGAAAAAAAAAGCACTGAGGAAAAGGACCCCAAACACGGGGGGGATATTCGAGGGGATATAAGAAATGGGAAAATGTCCATTCGGAAAAGCTGAAGAGGAAAATTCGGAATTCGTAATCCATGAGAGTCGAAAGGGAAAGGACTAAGAGTCACGAGAAAAGGATCTGGGTTGGTGTGCAGGACTCATATACGGATCAGGAGGGGGGGGTTAAAAGCACAAGGCAGGGGGATAAAAAACGAATCATTACAAAACCACACAAACAATAATTCATAGAACGGTATTTCTACGACAGTCTAGGAGGGAGGAAAAGGGGCGGATGACTCCGAAAGAAAAAAAAACGGGGATCCTCGAGCTGGGGGGAGGCGTGTCGTCGTGGGGGTGGGTCTGGGGGGAGCGTGGGGGGGGGGGGGGTGGCGGGGGGGTTGGAGGGGGGGGGGGATCCTTGGGAGAGGTTTGGGGGCTTTTTCCACTTAGGCCACATCAATTCGAAAAAGAAAAGTCCAGGCGAAATTTTGGGTTCGGGAGAGGGGGGAAATTCCTTGACGACGCAGGTACTCGGAAAAAACGTAGAACAAAGGATCTTGCAAGAAAGACAAGGCGGAGTCAGGTCAAAAAGGCATAAGCTTGGACGTGTAACAAGATGGATTTAAGGTGGAAAAGACTCGGGGCAACTAAGACTTGGATGGCATTGAATCGAAAAAGCCGTAATACTTAAAGGAAGGTTGAGAAAAAAATGGGAAAGGGAGGGGTTGTAGAAAGGTTCAAGTGAGCCAAAAGAGTACTGTTTACGGCCATCAGGTTCGGAAGAAGGAAAACCAGAAAAGAGGAGGAGAGGTTTTGAGGATCTAGATGGGGAAGAATTCCTAAGAAGTCTCAACAGTCAAAACGTGTAGGAACGTACAAGTGGGGGCTTCAAAGGAAAAGAAAGCGTTCAAAGGAAATGGGGGACAATTTTTGGAAAAAAAGTGCCAGAGGGAAAGAAAAAGGGGGTTGCGGCTCTCGTGAAAAAAAAAAGAAGCTATGCAAAAAAGGACAAAGAAAGGGGGCTGCTTGAGGGGGGCTGGTTCATGAGCTTGACAGGGGGGGAAAGCCCTAGAAAACCGAATTATCCGAACAAGCGCGCTGGATTATTTCAGGAGAGAAAGGGTCTATTTAGACCACACTCAAAAGGAAAGGACAACCGCAGTTGGTAAAAAGGGGTGGAAAATTAGCGCGAAAGGAAAAGTCTCAAATAGAATTGTAAAATTGGAAAAATGAACGGAAGGAAAAATTTTTACCGTAGACATCCCAAAGGGGGGAGGGAGATGAAAGAAGGTAATCTCTGGAAAAAGGCTTTCAATCAATCGTGATCACTTCGCAGTAGGAGCAATCAGCTTAAAGGGGGAACCAAGTGTGAGTACGAAAAACTGGTGGAAAGTGGAAACTATAAAAAAAACTGACGCGGATTCGCGTATGGATTTCAGAAAGGGAACGGCAAATTCTTAGGAGTGTACCAAAAGAGCTCCTAAAAAAAGTACAACGCCAAGGGAAAAGTCATCGCACCAGGGCTGCTAGAGGGAAACCAAAGGGGAGGTTGAGGCGGTGCAGGGGGGAAGATAGGGGGAAGACTTTAGAATTTACAAGGAAAGAACCTACCAAGAATTTCAAAGGGGAAATTAGAGGAAGTAGTTAAGATTTGAAACGCGGGTAACTTTGAAGGTTGTTCAGAGAAAGTCAAGAAGGGATCGTCAAACTCTGGGCATATCGGGGCAGAAAAAAACCGAGAGGGGGAGGGGGGGGAAATCGAGATCAAAAGCAACTAGTAAGAGGATATCATATTTTCAAAACCAGCTTAAGGGGGGGGGAACTCCAATGAAGTTTTGCGAAAAGCGGGGAAAAAAGTGGAAGGGTCACTCAACGGCATTCACTCCTCTACACAAAAAAAAGATTAGGGGGGGGAAAAAGCGTGAAAAAAAAGCTCGCTAAAAATGAAAGAGGGTTTGAACCGTGTGGGAAAAAGGAACGCGTGGGAAGAGGCGTATCTCCGGTTTGCCGAGGGGGGGGACCCTGGAAAAAAAAGTGGGGAAAAAAAACTCTGGTTACCCTGAGCCAAACTCACCATGAAAGTCTGGGAAGAAATGGTAGAAATGCGGAACCGTTTGAGAAAGGGCCGCTAGGGGGGGAAGGAAAACCTCGAGCAGTTGATTTGGGGAAACAATGGCGAAGAAAAAAAGGCGTGGGGGGGAAAAAAAATGGAAAAATTCGTTAAAGGGGAAACGGGAAGAGACTTCTTACAAATGAAAAACAGAAGGAAGAACAGAAAAAGATCAGGGAAAGAGGAACAAATCAAGAAATACCACTAGATATACTACGAAGAGGGAATTGGGGGAACTCGAATCAGGATTAAGGGGAATGAAACGTTCCCAGATCTGAAAGAGATTTGCTGTCTTCGCTTGGGTGAAGGAACAAAGGGAGGGTAATAGAGAATAAGAGCTTCTCTCAGGATGAAGGCAATAAAGACTGGGTAACAAAGAAAATCAAAGAAAAGGGGAAAAGAAGGCGCTGCCGCTGGTGAAGGCACAGGAAGGATTAACTGGCACATCGAGTAGGGAAGAAAATCAGGAAAGGCCCAGGGAAGAAATTAGGTAAGGAAACATTTCAGGAAACAAAAGGGGCATGTGTAGAAATTAGCTGAAGGAGATTCTGCGAGGGGGAAAGGTTGTCGGGAGGGAAAGATTAAGCCAGAGGGGTTTTGCTCGAGTCCACGGAAAACTCTGAAGAAATAATATATTGGGGTGGTTCAGGAAGCGTCGGTGAAGAGGGACGCTAACCTCATGTGAGCAAATCTCTACAAAGAAAAAAAAGAGGATCAAGGGAATCTCTGGGGAGTGGAAAAATAGAAAGAAGAATTATGCAGGGGGGGGGATCACACAGCTACGAGGGGGGGGGGGAGGGGCGTGGTCAAGAAGGATTTAATAAGGAAGAAGGTCTTTAACAAGGGATGTTGGGGAATGGGCAAGAGGGGGAAGGTTGGAACAAGAGCTCTAGAAAAAGTAGCAAAAGAAATCTTGGGAGTTTCACGGAGATTAAAAACTCGTGAAGGGAAAAGGGATAGTGGAAACTTCTGCAAAGGGCTGCTTGGAAGGAGAAGGAAAGGGATATAGAAAGGGAAAGTCTTTTATTGCGGGCCTAAATAGAAGGGAAGGGAAACAGAAGTCTTCAATGTCGATATTTTTTCAATTTTAAACTTTAGACTGATTTGAAAGGTAAAAGGAGAGGGAATACAAGGTAGGTACGGTCCACGAAAGATGGTAGAGTCCATTGATCTCCAAAAAAACCGGGAGAAAGGCTATCGTTTAAAGTGAAAGATCGAAGTGGAAAAAAGGCGACAAGAGAAAAAACCTACCAGCACTCAAAACTACTATCGGAAGAGTAAGAAAAGGGAGGACAAAGGACAGTCAGATTTAGGGAAGAAGCTAAAAAGTAAGGAGCAATCCAGATATACGTACCGGGGGGAAAAAAAAGTGACGGAGAAAAAGGGAAGAAAAGGGGGGCCCTGCGGTAATTGAAGGAAAAAAGGTGAAGTCGAGAAGGAAAAAAGACACGGAAGAAAGGGCAAATGCAATCGAATCGTAAAAAAGAAGTGAACTACGAGAGGGGGGAAAAGATACCAGAAGGGGATTCCCCAAGGAGGTCTAAAAGGAAAGTCTCACAACAAAGAGAGAGGCGAGAGTCTAAGCCGAGAAAGGAATTCAAAAATTCCGAGGGGAGGGAAGAAAATCGAATCGGGAATCAAAGGAACTGAGAATTAAAAAGTGGTTGGAAGAAGAGGTTTTCGCGCCCGAAAGCGGGGGGCTGGGAAAAAATCAATATTCTTTGAAAAAAAAAGACAAAACAACTCTCTGGATTGACCCACCGTACTAACTGAAGGGATTGCGCAAGAGGAAAAAAAGGGGGGAGGGTCCCAGAAATATGAATGGTCAGAGTCTTTGACGGAGTGGGAGTTGGAAAAAAGAAAGGAGGGGAGACGTTTGGGTGTGAGGGAAGGTTTTTAGAAAAAATTCTGGGTAAGGATCGATGGAAAAATTAGAGGAAAAGGGTGTTTAAAGGGGGTCGCAACAAATAGGGGAATCACAAAGGGAATTATCGCGTGAGTAATCTAGGGGGAAGACCAAACTGAGAGAGAAAATTAAATCACTGCCTCATATGTGTAAGACACAAGCGGGAGAGCCCAAAAAAAAGAAGGTCCAGGGGAAGAAGAGGAAACCAGTCTAAAGTGAAGGGAAACAGGGGATCCTCTATTACTTGGAAGAACAATGAGAAGAGGCCCCCCAGGGGGTACACCGATAAGTAACTGTACTTTGAAGATTCCAGCGAGTTCTGAAGACGTTGCCAAGGAGAAACCTATGGGGAGTCAAGAGGGACACAGTGTGGCAAATGAACGATACCCCCCAAGCTAGAGCCGTTTAAGAGAACAGCGGGAAAGAGGAAGGGGGAGGCAACCCAGGAAAACTAGCCCACGGTGTGACCAATTATCCGGGGAAAGAGGGGGTTGGAGGGGTCCCTCAAAAAAGATACATAAACATCATGGGAAGAATTTTGCGAGGAGGCAAAGAACTCCCACCGGAAAAAATGCTAGGCAAAAAGGAACGTAGCTAAGGAAGGAAGAAAGTCTTTGGGAAAACTCCCGAAGATGACGCGGCAGGAACCCAACAAGAGGAGAGGGAGCTAGGGGAATTTTCCAGAATAGAAAACTTGCCGGAAATGGGAAACCGGTCTCAAGCTAAAGAGTCAAACGCATTCTGGGAAAAAAGCGAAAGGAAAAGATAGGGTGACTGTCGAGGTTAAAGAAAAAAGCACAACGACCTGGCCGCTTGGAAAGGTAAGGCTTGAAAGAGGGTACAAGGGGGCACAGTATCGGAGAAAAGGCCCAGAAAGTTGCGGGGAAGCTTAGAACCCTTAGGAAAACTGTCATTCGTGGGATGTGTGGTAAGGGGCGCCGGTGAGAAGTCCGAAAATCGCTGAGAGATCGTCACGTATTGAAAAGGGACTCGGAAAAAGCTTTGGGGAGAGAAGGACGAAAGGAAACTAGAAGGGGGGAAAGATAAGAAAAAGTTCGAGACCTAAAATCAAGCCTTGACGGGAGTGGCAGGAGGTTGAGGGGGAGGTTGACGAAGAAAAGGGAGGATACGTGTGTGAACGACTTTAAGAATCCGACAAGATGCGCTGGGTGGCGAAAAAAGGGGGGCTTCGTGGGAAAGGTACGTCCGGGGGGAGGTCTGGAGGGAAAGGGAGGGTTTCCTTGGGGCAAACGAAGAGGGGGGGAGGCCATCCCGCCCACTAGATCAAAGTAGAAAAAGAAACTGAAACTCAGGGGAAGGGACCCAGAAAAGAAGGTTCCAGGACCGTCAACGGCAAAATCCAGAGAACAAGAAGATCTTTCCAATCAAACTTGAAAAGGGAGGGGGGGGGCGAAAGAGACTCAATCGGGGCGGTGACCAGAAGGTGTAGGAACCCAGAAAATAATTAAAGGTAACCCCTAAAGCGAAAAATACGGAGAGGAAAGAGTCCATATGAGGGGCCACAAAAAAAAAACTACCAAGGGAAGTAATCTGCCAATAAAACAAGAGGGAAAAAAAAAAAAATAATAGTATGAAGGGGGTCTGCGCATTCGAAAGAAAACTCTTGAGGAGGAACGTTGAGGGAAGGAATTTGAGATAATCTCGGGGGGTACAACGCGGTCCCTAAACAAATTGGGAAACCAAAATTGAATGAAGGAGAAAGCAAAGTTAAACCCAATTGAAAAAAGGAATGGTTGCGAAAAAACTCCGAAGGTTTTTGGTTGAAAGAAAGTAGAATTAAATTGTTCTTTGTGGGAAGAAACAAAATCAGTAAAGAAAGGGAGCTTGAAAGGAAAACTACGAAAATGCAACAAAGACTAACGTTCCAGACGACGAAAAAGTAGAAGGGGCCGCGCATCTCGATCTGAGAGAGATTAAAAAACCAAAAAACCAAAACATTCAAAAACTGAAAAAAAAACACGACCTAAATACATAAAAGGCCTGTGGGGGCCGGAAGGGAAGAGGCGCGCGAAGGAAAAGGGCAATTTCGAGGGATGGCTGGGGAAAGGCTTGAGGGGAAAGGCGAAAGAAAAGGTTCTAGAATATGTAGCAGATCTAAAGGGGGAATAGAAGCGAAGAAAAGGGGCGGGAAAAATAAAGTAATCACAGTCATAAAAAAAAAACGGAGTTGCCGACGCGAAGAAGGTATGTGTGGATAAAAGGGGACGGGAAAGGACGGTGAACATTGGGAAAAAAGGACAAGCACCGAAAAAGAGGGGGAGAACGTGAAAGAGGGGGAACGTAATCAAAAAAAGGAGGAAAACCATGTCAAAAAATATATTGTCTCAAAAGAAAATGGGGGGGAAGTACAAAGAGCGGGGGCTGAAGGGAGGGGAAGTCTGCGTATGTGAGGGGGGGGCTCTTGGAGGGGAAACTTTTGAGCCGTCGGGGGGTGGGGGGGGAGACCATTACAGAGCTAAAAAGGAGAGGTGCTGGGTTCTGAAGGGACTGATCCGAAAAAGCTAGAACAGAGGAACCGCAAACGCAGAGCGAAAAAACAAGTAAGGGAGGGGGGAAAAAAAGAAGAAATGGGGAAATCCCTCCTCCAATGATCCTGCGGGAAAACAAAAGAAAAAACGGAATGGGGACACATGGATGGAGGGGGGAAGGTCTGGGGACTTGGAAAGTTACGAGAAACTGTAGGGGCTCTTGGTTGAGCTGTGGGTTAGGGGTAAAAGGTAGCTATAGCGGACCAGCGAAAGATGAACTGCGGGATTAGGGCAAACCGGCAGAAAACAACTAAGTTCACAGGAAAGTAATTAGCCCTAAAAAATTAGGTCGGAGAAAAAGAAGAAGACACCTATTTGGAAAAATTAGGCCTTTGGGAAAAGTAGAAGGAGGGATTTTTTGGAATAGATAGAAAGAGAGGGGCGGGAAGAAATGGTGTTCAAATCGATCAACGGGCTTATGAGAGGAGGGGTGGGAAAAGATATCAATAACGGGGATCCGCTGCTTGAAGGGGAAACGAAGACGACTGTAGAGACTGCAAAGGGATGGAGGGGAGAGCCTAATTCCCTACCACCGTCTAGATCAGGGCCAAGGAGTCGCGTCGTGGAAAAAGGGGGAAGAGTGAGGAAAAAAAGAAAAAAACTTAGAAAAAACTCAAAAAAACCCGCGATCCCCAAATCAAACTATAGAAAGCCGACAGAGGAGGAAAGAAAAGCTAGGCAAGATAGAAGGGAGGGGGCTCGGAGGAAGACGCGTAAGAAAGGGTACTGTAGATATGGAAATCCGGTGGATTATGGGGGGGCCGCGGAACTGGAGGGAAACCGCAGCAATGAAAAGTACCCAGAAAAGGGGGAAGGGGGAAAGAAGCAACTCGGGACTTCTGACGGATAGGGGATGGGACAAGACAAGAGGACGGGTTGGGGGGGAAAAAGGGGACCTTCTAGAGTCTCAACAAAATTGAAAGAGGAAATCTGTTCGTGAAAGAATGAAGAGAGTTTCAGAAAGCGCACAGAAGGAGAGTTCCCAAAAAGGAGAATATCTTCGGGGAGAGGTCTATTGAGGGACTCTTTAAGGGAATTTGAAAAAAGAGGCATCCGTGAAGGGCTTAAAAAGAATAATGAAGAAGGGGAGTCCTTGGAGAGGGAATTGTTTTCAACACCGGGAAAAATGGGAGCGACAAAAAAACCTCAATGACGCAAAGGAAAGAAATTGAGAAAAAATTTTAGTGTGGGACATGTTGTGTAAGACTAGAGGGGGGGAGGAGGGAGTGAGACCGTTGGAAAGGGGGAAGGTGTTTGGGAGGTCTGCGGAGAAAGCAATGAGGGGTGGGGGGGGAAGGAAAGGGGCTAAAGGGGGGATCCTCTTTACAAGAAAAGGTTGTTCGAAAAGGAATAAAGGAAAGGTAGCTCTGTGAGTGAAGCAATGGTCAAGAAAAAAGCACGGAATCGGGGGGGAGACTCCTTAAAAAGAAAGAACTTCATCAAAGCCTAGAGGGACACAGGGTGAAATATTAGACAGGAGGCCGCGTTCCAGAAAGAGGAAAAAGAAAAGACATCGTGCAGGGGGGGGAAACGTCCATCATTTCAAGTGAGAAGGAAAACATCATGTACTAACTGGGGTTTATACACGAAATGGTGCGCGGAAAAGCTTTTAAGGAGGTGAAGGAAAGGATTTAAGGGGTAAAAAAAAACCGAGAAAAAAAGCTGTCTTTGTGGGCTACCGGAACCGGGTCTCAGAGGGGCAAGGGGTCAGAGTGATAAACCAACTCATAGGGCCGAACAAGGAGTGGCCTGAAAAAAAGACTGCGGAACCGACGCAATAAGGGAAGTCAAGGAAGTAGGTTTTGGAGGGAAAAAAAAAAAGTATTCAAGGGGGACCATCAATAACACATGCCTTCCGAAAGAGAGAGGGCGCCAAAAAGGGTGCTGTTAAAGGAAAAGGGGATCAGGAAGGGAAGGAAAGAAAAGCCCCACAAGGAGAAGCTTTGGATCAAAGTGAGGGGTACCACCATCCGAGAAAAAACAATGAAATTGGGGGGGGGACTCATAGGGGAAAGCCGCGGGAAGGGTCGCCACGTAAATCTTTTACCATCGAAAAGATGAAATGAATGAGTGAAAGGGAACATGGATTTTGGAAGAGAAAGGCCGGATGGATTGGGGGGTTAATCAGGGCACTGGGACAATTAAAGTCCGGGGAATGAGTAAAGCGGTACGACTGAGAAAAGTCGTCATCGAGAGGAATGATCAGAAGAATTTGTAGAAGTGAATTTTTAAAAACCTTGTCAGGTGACAGAAGACGGCTGCTAGAAAATCGAGGGGTCATAGAAAGGGAAGTCGAAGATGTCCCACGATAAAAACGAAGAATGTATAAGGGATCTTAGAGGAAGTCTAGGAAAAGAAAGGTATCGAAGGAAAAAGGAAATTCGGGGAGTGGGGGGGGGATTGGGAACGCTTCGGGAGAGTTTCGAGGGTTGGCTGATAGCAGAATGAACACAGGAGAAAGTAAGGGAGGAAAAAGACTTTGTAAAATTCTAGTGGACAAAAGAAGGCCAGAGGGAGGATTCTCCATTGGGAGATCGAAGGAAACGCGAAATCAAAGGGGGACCAAGAAAATGCAAAATCAAAAGGAAAAGTTGAGTCACAAAAAAGTAGTAAAAAGAAGAGATTCGATTAAGACAGGCAAAAGCAGAAATAAAGAAGAAGTTCCAAAAACCCAGGCATGAAAAAGGGAGAGACCGTGGGAAAAAAGGCGTATGGTGAAAAAAGGTATCTTGGGACCCCGAACTAGCTAAGAAACCCTAAGAAAGACGACCTTCAAAGGAAAAGAAAAGTTGCCGAAGTGGAAAGTTCCTCTCACTGAGAGAGTAAAAAATAGGGGGGGGGAAACCGCATAGAAAAAACAAGCCCTCAAGAAAGAAATGGACTCATCAGGGGGAATAAGGGAAGGTTCGTGGGGGGGGACAACTCGTCAAAGGAGCAAAAAGGGGATTGATGACCCGGAAAAGGTCAAGGGAGGGCTAAATCAGGGATGAAGCTGGGAGGAAACTCTGGGGGGCCGCTACTACAGACTTACTGTGCGAAGCGAATTTAAGTGGGGGGAGGAAGTGAAAGGGAGATGAAGAAAGCTATGAAAAAAAAAAAAAAACTGAGCGAAAAAAAAGGGCGAAAAATCTGAAAGGGGAAAAAACAAATACCTTCAGGGCATAGCTATGGAAATGACGTTCTTGGAGAAAAAACTAAGAAAAAAAGAAAGAAATCTGAAAAACAATAGGAGGATCATCTTGGGGCGGTCTAAGTTAACTAAAGGATAGGGAGTTTCTCTGGGGGGAAAAAGGTCTAGGAGAAAAGTTATAAGATTCAAAGGAAATTACTCAAAAGGAAATCTCGAAGCAAGAGAGTCACAGACTAATTACAAGCTTAGCTCAAGAGGCTAAAGGGAAAAGGTGATGGAAGCAGGAGTTACAAATGCAGAGATAGGTTAAACCCACGTTTAAGAAAGGTTAACCCCTGTCGGGGGAAGAGTATTTAATCACGCTGCAAATTGGGGGAAGGGGGGAAGACTTGAAAAAGTTCTGAGGTCGAGGGTTTCGAGGTGGAAGTACGGATTACCCGGGGGGAGAGAATCGGGGGAGAGGAGGACAATTCTCATAGCAGGGCGGTTTCTGGAAGGTATAGACTGGGGAGGCCAATCAAAAGCACAGCGCTAAGAAAAAAAAGGGGCGGAATATCTGGGGAAAGGAAAAGTCACCATGATTAAGAAGGTCCCGTGGGGGGAAAACACGATGAGAGTGTATGGAGTAGGTGGACTTGGGCTGAATTTAAAAGTGGCCGACAGTTGAACTATCCAAGAAAAAGGTACAAAAACATCGGAAGCATGGGCCTCAGTAGGGAAGGGGGGGAACCTTCGGAGAATAAACAGACTGGAAGGACTTAATTGGGGATTCGAACTAAAAAGAATGAAAAAGAAAAACTTCGGGGAAACGTTCATAGCGTAGTGGATGGCGGGTGTAACTATCTTAGAGGGGGAGATATAAAAAGGGAAGAGAAGCCAAAGAAGGTGACACCTTGGGGGGAGCGCTCGGGAAAAAATCAGTAAAGGATTTTCCCGTACAGGCCATAAGGGAGTTGGGAGGGGCAAGATAAAAAAATCAAAAGCCAGAAAGTCTATTAAATAGGGAATCCCCAAAAGTTTTTCACTAGATCAGTGTTGCTTAGGGGAGGTCGGAAAGGGGGGGATTGTAGTAAATAGGAAAAATTTCCAAAGAAAAAGACAAAGAAAAAAAAAACACCTGTAAAAAACTCCGGAAAAAAAAAGGATTCCAACGACGAAATAAACTCTAATGGCCGAAAATTGAGTTATTCGTAATCCAAAAGAAGAAAAATTAGAGGTGGAAGTGGGAATCGGATCCTGTTACTAACTGGAAAACAGTGGGGGGAAGAGGAACTGAGTGAAAAGGAAGCATCAGCATCGGAGAAGCACACAAGTCCCCAAGGTAAAAACGTGACACGGGAAAGAGAACAACGCAGACGGAAGAAAGTATATTCGGAAGCGAATAGCGTTGGAAAAAAAATCAGGGCGCGGTTGGAAATGAAAAAGGGGGAGAAGTCTTCGGAAAAAAACGCACGAAGAAAAAGGGAGAAAAGGAAGAGGAAGCTTCGAAGCAGAGAAAAAGCTTTTCCAAAAAACAAAAGAGGAATGAAAGCGAAAATTATGAGCATTCCAAAGGGGCTGATAGGAAGAAAGAAAGTGGAGAGGAAAGATGTCGCGAAACGAAGGCGCAGGCTCGGATGAAAAGAAAAAAAAAGGCAAAATTGGAAAGAAAGGTTCACAAAAAAGGGCTCCGAAAATTAACTAACAGGAAGGAAAGGAAACGAAAAAGGGCTGCCCGGTTAGGTGAGCTCACAGGGGGGAAAGGGAGGGGGAAGAAGGGCTGTGGGTTTGAGCAGTGAAAACCTACAGAGAGCTATTAAAGAAACTGAATGAAGGGAAAAAAAAATGGGGGGAGTCTATCAAATGAAGAAAAGGGAAGTACCAGTAAAGAACGTCAGGGGGATTGCAAAAAAGAGGGGGATTAAAGGGGTACAAATAACCGACCGTCATCAAGGCTAGGGTAAAAAAGGTTAACCAATGTTTTGGGAAGCCAAAGGACAGCGAAAAAAGATAGAATCAAAACGCCGCCTAAGAATTCAAAGATTTTCGGATGAAAAGATGTCTCTTCACAGGAGACCCGGGACTCCGGCGAAGTTGCAAGGCAGACGTCAGTTTGGGAAAAAAGCCGCCGTGGAAACAAGTCTTGCTGAGTGTGTTGCTAAGCGTACTTGGGGTCTCCTCGTGGATTCAGAGGGGAAGAAGACCAACGTCACCGGGGGACCAAAGTGTCAACTTCAGACATCAAACGGGTGTTTTCGATAGGGGGGGGACGTTGGAAAAAGAAGGGGAAAAAAACCCGGCATGTACCCAGTAATGGGGAAGCACACATGCAACCCCAGTGAGAAAGGGGTTCGAACTGCTCTTAGGTGTGGGTCAACTTCTCTGATCCGCAAGAAGGAAGGTGCGAGCCAAGGAGGGGTTTATTCGGAGACAATTCATATAGACCACCGAAGAAATTTCCCAGAAACAAGCAAAATTTGGAAGAATCAGGGAAATGAGAAACGGAAAAAAGTAGACCAATATATCCGATGCATGAAGGAAGATGCGAAAATTAAACGTAACCTGGGTTTGAAAAAAAGGAAGGGGCAAGGTGGTACTGAAGGATCGGAGGAGGGTAATGATGAAAGGAACAATATCTCAGGTCACGAGTCGGGGCGGGGAAGAAGACAGAGGGGAGGTGGGTAGAGTCAAGCAAAGTATGAAAACTTGCGATGAGAACTTTTCGCAGAGGGGCTTTAAAATTGCATTTAGTTTAGACAAATACAAAAGAAAAAAAGCTACTAGAGTTTCAGCGGTAAGTAAAAAAAACGTACGTAGGAAGGAGAGCGGAAAGGCTTCCGTGAGATAGGAGTTTTGGGAGAATAAACCGATCAGAAAGAAGAGAAGGCGCGGGGAGAGACGTCCAGGAAGGGCGATTGCAAGAACCGCGTAGAACATTTGGAGGGCGGAAAAGATCGCCACGTTTCCGTAGCCAGGACTCCCAAAGAGGCAAAATGAAGCGGAGAAAAAACTCGGATGCACATGCAAAAGGTTTCAGAAAGCCATGAAAGGGTCAGCGTTTACGGGGGAAATCGGGTGGGCGGGGCTAGATTGTTTAGCCGAACACGGATCAAACCAAGAAAAAAAATTTAAGAAGACGCAGTTCCAGCTGGGAGTGGCTTGGTGTTTGGGCCACGGAAAGGGAAAGGGTTTTCAAAATATGGCAGGGGAGGAAGGAGAAAAGTGTCAATTCGGAACTCCCGCCTATGGAAGGGGTCTCTGAAAGGGGGCGGGAGGTGAATGGAGGGGGGGCGTAAGGATACAATCAGAGCTCGAAACTTACAAGGAAAAAACTTTCGAAAAGACAGTAAAGGCTGATTGTTTCAGCCGCTTAATCCATTTTATAACGAGAGGACAGAGACT
>Ga0179593_1263088_pt1 | contig 16728 bp, 26 predicted proteins | sample CZODoug2_1_08_16_FD_185931 | JGI IMG/M metagenome (GOLD analysis project Ga0179593, IMG submission 185931) | Vadose zone soil fungal communities from Angelo Coast Range Reserve, California, USA - CZODoug2_1_08_16fungal (PacBio error correction) | ecosystem: Environmental > Terrestrial > Soil >...
GAGGGCGACAGAACGACGGTAGGGGGGATACAAACAAAATTACACTCTACCAATAAACATCCCATAAAAGCGGCTCAAAAAAGGAGATCCTAGACCGACAGTCGGGCTGTGGGGAAAACAGGGGGCATCAACGTGAAACGCAAAGGGAAGGAGAACTCCCCTGTCCAACTGATGGAAAAGAATCCCAAAAAAAACAGCAAGGGAGAGGAAATCGCGGACAAAAAAAAGGACGGGGCCGCCTTTAAAGCGGCAAAATAGGGGGGGACGCGGGTATCATTTTTGTGGGGTTCGCCTGGATGTTGGATTTCAAGATGGCGAAGCCCCGGCGAACGACAAAAGAAAAAGACCGAATCAAGAAAGCGGGAGAAAAAGCGCGACCGGGCGTTTCCTCAGGGTGACCCAAAAAAGAAAAACCGATGAGGGGGGAGAAAAGCTCAAAAAAACTTGGGGAGAACTACTTCCTTGTGTTAACACCTTTAACAATCGGGAACAAGATAGTCCTACAAAGTGTGGCCTAGGGGAAAAGGGGAGGATTTCTACAAACTTTTTTAAAAAAGGCAGATACCCGCGGGACCAAGAAATTTGAAATGTGAGTCGGGTGTGGCAGCGAAATCCGGGGAAATTGGTGATGGGGGGAGCGATCAACGCACGGAGCGAGGACTTGGTTACTCAAAAAAGTCTTACAAGCCCGTTCAATATGTGAGGTCGAAGAGAAGCGGCGAGCACCGAAAGGTGATCCAGCACAGAATAAGACTGAAAAGGAATCAAAAATACAATAACCCAGGGGAAAAAAGTAGAAATGACCAAGGTGGGAGTAGAACCGAGTGATGGGGGGAAACGAAAAATGCCGGGAGCAGATAAAAATCCCGCGAGTTGAACGGCAAACCTAAAGGCAAAGTGGGGAAAATTGCGGAGGGGTAAAGGGAGAAAAAAAATTGCAAGACGAAGATGAAACGAAGCAAAGAAAGCAACGCTCGGAGAGGGAAAAAAAAGGAGAAGAACTTCGGCTGGGGAAGAGCCAAAGCGATGGACATCTCCATATGAATCCCTTCAGAAAAGAAAGGAAGATAAGATACAGGGTTGGCGCCGTGAAAGGATGCATAAAGGAGGAGGGAAGCATTCAGTCAGGAAAAGGGCGGAGACGCGCGGAACAAAGATATCACCTAACGGCTATTCTAAAAGCTTGGCCAAGAAGAGGTCAAGATATGATGCCAGCAGAAAAATCCCGAAAAAGGGAAGCCAACTCCGCATGTGTGGCAAATGGTCATTCCGCAAGCGTTCTCAGGAGGGGACACAGGAGGAAAAAAAAAAGAAAGACACAACGAGGAGAGGAAAAAAGCTAGGAAAAGGGGAATACAAAAGGCCAGGGGGAAACGGAGCAAGCGAGGCAGCGTGAGAAGAAACTGAAACCGTCCCTGCGGCGGTCCTTCCGGATAAGGGTCGGGGTTCGAAAAAAAAGAAAACCTGCGCACGTTAGGGACTGCGATCTTCGATAAATTGAAAGAGAAAACAGTGGTTGCGGCAAGGGCCCCGGAAATTCGGGGGAAGGTCTGGTGAGAAGAGAGGAAGAGATAAGCTCGAAAATCAACAAAACAAAAGGGAGGAAATAAGATTCACGCTGTCTCTGTCAGCGAGACAGCCTCTTGCGCATCTCGAAAAAAAGAAGGACCTTGGAGGGATGGGCCGCGTCACGAAAAAAGCGGGGACGTAATAAGAGAAGGGAAGTATCGAACCTCTCCAAAAAAACGCGTGCAAAGTCTTCGGAAGCGCGCCGAGACTAAAGTCACAGAATGAAATCTCTGAGGGAGAGGGGCCGGGCGGGAAAGGGAAGAGCGAAAAAAAATTTTGGGAGGGGGGGGGGACTGCCTGAGTTGTTTTAACATAGAAATCGCAGGCCGGATCGTAGACGTATCTCAAACATTTAGATAAGCCGGGCGACGGGTGAGGTGGGGGGACCCATGAAGATATACTAGCGTGCAGCGAACGGGGCGGTGCAAGGGGGGGAAGGGGAGGGGGAAATTTACATACCCTTGACCGCTCAGGCCGAGCTGATAAGCATCCGGTTAAGAGGGCACGTGAGCGCTCAAGGGAAAAACTAGGTAAAGGAGAAGAGGGAGGCGAAACCTTGTGAGGGGCGCCTTCACGCGACCCGAGATCAAGACTTATTTCCGCTGAGGGCGGTAGAGGAAGAAGAAGTCGATAAGGGAAACCAAGACGGAAAAGGGGGAGGAGCCACCGAAGAAAGGGGAGGACATAAGGTTGTGGACCTGATTCACATTCCAGCTGCTTGGATACGACCTGGAGCACGTGGAGTACAAAAAGACACGATATTCGACGGATAAAAAAAAGGGGAAGGAGGCCGACTCTAGGTTGGGGTTGGGAGGAATTGTCTAAAAATTTGCACGTTGCAAAACACTCACGGTGGGTATGAGAACCGAGAAAAGGGAGAGAAAAAAAATTCTTGTGGTGTAAAAGAGAAAGCGATCAGGGAGAAAGCGACTACGCTGTGCCTGTGCTGGTTGAAGCAGCTTCTTCCTTCGGCGAAAAGAGGGGAACGGAAAGCGTGGAGGGGGAGAGGAAAAAAAAAAGACGACGGCATAAAAAGCGCGGGGTAAAAAACAACTGGGGGAAAACATTTGGAAGGGCCACCCACCTCCTAACAGTTACTTTAGTTAGTGACAAAACTATATTAATGGACCAGAGGGAGGAAAACTGATAGAAGAAAGTGAAGGGGAGAGATCCTGTGAACATGCCCCGGAATTCGGGCCAAACAACGTAAAATAAGTTCTCAAAAAGAAATGCAAAAGATAATACCATAACCCGAGGGAGGGGGTAACGTCGAGACGGTCGGATCAGGGGCTGGCACCTTCTTGAACGGTGGAATTAAGGACGTTTCCCAAAAGAAAGAGGAAAAGATTAGAAAGAGACGAAACAAAAAAAGCAGAAAGTGGGAACATAAAATGTGCACAGCGAAAAGGCGGGGGCGGTCCCGGGAAAACCCCTGATTACCTGTATTTTCAGGGGGGGTCAGAGAGGGTGGGCGGCGGACGAACCAGGGAGCTTATTTCGTCCATGCAGGGGATTGGAGCTAGGCTTGAGGGTTTGAGGCCGTTATAACCTGCACAAAAGCAATGGGATAGTCCTTCTCTTCGCCGGAAGACGATTGTAGAAGGGAGGATCCCAAACTGCTACGTGGGGGGAGCGGGTTGAGTGGCAGGGGGAGAAGTCGAGTCGTTGCGGGGAGGGTTCCACCATGTTGGTGGAGCCAAATGACGTGAAAAACAAAGGCTCAGAAAAGGTGAGCATATGAACTAGAGTGCGCTGTCTAACCAAACTTTCGAAAACCCTACACACCATTTGCGGCCAAATATGGCCAAAAAAACGGCCCGATGGGCAGGGACCGAGAAAAATCATAGAGAAAAAGGTGAAAAACGCAGTAAGGGTTGTAATACAATCCGTGAAAAAAAAGAGCCTGTATGGTCATCATCATCCCAGTCTGGTACAAAAGATCGGGAATGTTAGAGGAGGGCGCGAGGGGGGGGGGGAGGGTTAATAGGGGTAGAAGTCCTAGCGCGTCAGGAGAAAAAAAAAATCACCATGGGGGGGCAAAACGATAAGCAGGTACATGAACTAACCTTTCGGCAAATGAAAGAGCAAACAAAAAAAAAAGCAGACACATGGTAAAATACGCAAGCGCAACGAAAAAATCAAAAAAAAGTACGATCGGAGGGGAAGGAAATGATGCGGCCAAAAAAAAAGAGAGGGGTCCTTCAAGTACTTAAAACAGGGGAAGGAGAGAACGAGAACGAGGGGGGGGACACCCCGGAGCAGATGCCGAATAACCCAAGAATAATAGTAAAACAAGTTAATTAAAAAATTCACGAGCAGAATCAATCAACAACACATTGATATATAAGCGCATCGGGGGGGAAGAGGGGAGGAAAAAAGGGGGGAGGCAGTTTATGAGAGTCAAAAAAAAGAGGGGGGGTCCTTCGTATTCGAGGGGTTGTGAAAACTACGATAATGAAAAGGACAACCCATTCCCTAGTGGATTGCGAAATTCCTGGGGGGAGGACCAGAGGAGTTTAGGACCGCCGGGGGAGTACTCTGATCTTAGGTTTTAGGGGGAAGGGGGGGGGGGGGGTAGGGGGCTTATCTATGCAGGGGAGGGAATTTGGCGGGTCAACACGAGCGTTTTTGCTTTTGAACGCGCGAAGAGGGGCGTTCAAAAATGAAAAGAAGAAGAAGACCGGAAAGGAAAATTGGCTCAAGGGGGATGTTGGTGGTCTCGTCAAAAGAACGTCCATAAAACATATCAGACGGAAAGGGAAGGATTCGCGTTAAAAAGACTTTGGGGCATTAAAGGCAAAAAAGAAAAGTACCTTAGGAAGGGAGCAAGTGTGTGATTAGAAAAAATCAATCACAAGACTACTTGCGGGTATGGGGGTGAGGAGGGAATGGAGCTGGCGGGAATAAAGGGCGGGGACCATAGTAGGCCGCGAAAGGGGGGAAAGGTGAAAGCAAAGAAGTGTGTTGAAGGGAAAGGGAATTTTCGCCGCTCAGAAATTAAATTGCCGGTTGCTTTGGACAAAAATCAGAACGAGGGTTACCAAACAAAAAGAGAGGGGGAAGAAAAAAAGACGGAAGAGAGTTAGCAAAAAAGGAAAAAGGGAACGGGGAGACCACCCGTTCACGGCTAGCGATCGGAATGGGGACAACCATTTTCCGAAGGTGATCGCACGCGAAGGGAAAGAACGGGGAGGGGAAAAAAAAGGAACTCGAAAGACAACCTGGAAAGGGGGGAATCAGGACTGGTCACACTATGTCGACCCCACCCCGAGGCGACCAAAGACCTCCTTCGCGGAACAGGACACGAAAGGGAAGACTGTGAAGAAATAGGGAGAGAGGAGCAGGTTGGGGGGGGAAAAATGGCGAACAATTTCAGATGGCCAAAGCCAAACGTCTCCAAAAATACAAACGGGAAAGAAGCTAAGAGAGGGCGGAAGCAAAAGAGACCGCGGGCGGGGGGGAGGTGGCACTCGGGGCCCACTTTCCCCGCTTAAACTGCTCTCCTTAAAATAATGGAAGGCAATGCCTGCATCGGTGTGCAGATCAGAAAAGGGGACAAATTCACACTGTAGGAACCCCATACGAACAGTTGGAATTGTCAGAAAGTCCCATATGCAAAGGAGCACCTAACGAAAAAGGGACAGTGCAGGAAAATTGGGGGGGGGGAGACTGAGGCCAATCCCTGAAATGGGGGAGTTTAGATCAGGACCGGATCTTGGGGAATTTTTGGGGAGCAGAATCAACGGAGGGGGCCAAAGCCGGGACAAAGTTTTAGCGACGTCAAAGAGGAGAAAGACCATGCAAAGAAGAACCCCTGTGAACCGACGGAACTCTGAAGACTGGGAAAAAGTGAACAAGGCCACCACTAGGGAATTGCCAAAGAGAATTGGTAAGTAAACCTCCCTTTCACTGATGAAGTGGAGCAAAAACGGCAAAGTCAGAAGGGAAAAGAAAAAAGACACATAAGGAGGGGGGGGAAAGGAATAAAGAATTTGGGGAGAAAGGGGGGGGACCTTTATGAATATATTGGCACAAATGATCGCCGTTATTTATTCGGTCCCTTAACTCAAAAGCAGCGCGGGCCATAGAAAAAGAATTAGAAATAAGGCTGGGGAGTTATCAGCCAACAAATGGACAGAACGTAGCGACAATCGTTGCGTCCTATCTAACAAACTCATCAAGATATCAGTAATATGAGGGGATAAGGGTGGACGTTAAATCGGGGCAGCAAAGAGAAGGAATCGAGGAGGAAAGGAAACGAGGCTGCGGAAAAAAACGCGAACGAGCGAAAAGGGAGAAAGGATGCTTCGAGAAGAGGGGGTAGAATGAGACAGTAAGCATTCCTAAAAGATGGAAAATCCAGCGGCAAAATAACCGTGAAAGTCCATGCCACGCCGGAAGAGAGAGGGGAAATAGGAGAGAGTAAAACTTCCGAATAAGTGGAAAAATAGGACCAGAGATCTCAATCGGCAACAAAATGAAGGCAAGACGGTGGCAAAGCAGATATTATAAAAAAACAACGGCCATGAAGAAGGAGAATGTCAGCGGAAAAGGAGACGTCAAAGGGAAGCCGCGAGAATGAAAGTAACGTGAGGAAGGGGAGTCTCGGTAATGGTAAAACTGAAGAACTCTCACGTTTCACATGTGTCCGTCGCGCTGTAAGCCGTTTAAGTAAAGCCAAGTGTTGCGGGAGGGGGAAGAGGGCCCTAGGGTGAAAAGGGGAAGGGGAGGTTGCGTGGAGAAAACAGAGCAGGGAACAAAAGAAAAAGAAGAAAGCGGCGTGATCTCACAACAAATGAGTAGGTAAAAGGAGAGATTCTGAACATGTCGTCGGTGGAAGAAAAAAAAGGCACATAATCAGAAAAAGACACAAAAAATTCACCACGAAGTAAAATTTGAAAGCCGCGTACCAAAGCTGGAACTAAAAAGTTTGGTTTGACAATCAACTGCTCAGAAAGCAATTCGCAGTTCTTTCCTAAAGAAAGCGAAGAAGAAGCTCTAACTCATCAAAAAAAGAGCCTCATGAAAATGCAAATGAGAAAAATTGTCCGAGGGAGGACAGCTGAAGAGGGGGGGCTGATTTGGGGAAAAAAACTCTGGGGTTTACAAGGCAAAAAAGGAGGGGACTATTTCCGGTCGTGTGCCGACCTGCGATCAGAGGAAGAAAAGCGGGAGAAAAAAGAGAGACGAAAGTTGAAAAGTGGGACCCAGAGATGTACGAGATAGATGGAGGGAGCATTTAAAGCTGTTTTTGACTGTCGTATTCACCATTCGAAAGGCAAAGCTTCTTCAGGAAGAAAAAGAGAGCAGCAGCAAATCGTATGAAAAAGTAGAATGGGCGCGGAGTGACGGGACGCGCGGGGGAAGGAACAGAAAAGGTCAGTGAACCTCAGAGGGGGCAAACTAGCTTTCACGCGGCAACCAAAAAAACACCCGCGTATCCTCAGAAGGAAATATATGGGTGAGGGATGTAAAAGTAGCGAAAAAAATGTCTAAAGGAAGTGCCAAGTCTAGGTGGTCAGAACCTACACATGTTGTCAAACAGAAAAAAAGAACCTGGGTCATGCACGCCTTCGTCAGTAACCGCTCAGAAAACAAGAAGGGGCGAGAAAGGGTTAACGCCCATGATGAGGGAGGAAAGGGGACTGGAGAAAAACTGTTAAGGGGAAGACAAACGTGATGGTTCGGCTGTCAAAATTATTAAACTCCAAAAAGAAAAGAATCCCTTGACAAATTGAAGAGACTGATATGGGTCATTGGAAATTGGGTTTTAACCGTGATCAAACCGCTCAGCGAGAGGGGCGACGCGAAAGGCGGGGGAAAGCAGAGGGCGGCCTTCAGGAAACTTCTTGACCTGAAGGTGGCAACTTGCGGCGAGGAAAAGAAGAAAGGGCAAAAATCACCCTAAATGGTGGGTCACACAGGATTGAGGGAAAAACAACCGGAAGATTGACAAAGGGAGGGGGGGCCAAGAGAAAAGGCATATGAAAAAGGGCAGGGGAAAATGGGCATAAATGACTAGCACGGGAAGCAGGGGAGGCCGGTGACGTCTTAACGGGGGGGAAAGGAGCCACACCTATGCGAAGTTCTAACCAATGGGCAAGGAGAGTACTGAATAGGGAAAGATTGGTCAAAAGAGGAAAAAAGAGAGACGGTCAAGGGCTGGTTGCGGTGGAAGATACTACCAAGTGAACGTTGTGGGGTTGTCCCTTTCGAAGGAGGATAATTGTAGCCAATGAAATCGGTCGGATAGACAAGAAAAAACGAGAACAAAAATCGAAAAAACTCCAATCGAGTTTGCCTCTATCAGTCGACACGGAACGACGGATTAAAGAGAAAGGGGAATGGAAACTGGGGGGGGGGGGCTATCGGTGTGGCTTCACAAATCATGGAAAGCATGAAAAGTAAAAAAAGTGGACTCTAGAAATGAGGGGGGGGGAGAGTCGGGAAACCCCGTTTAAGCGCTGCAGTGAGTACAAGGGTCTCAAGGTTAGGGTTGGGTGAGTGAATGAGTCAATAGCACGAGGGGAGGGGAGGGACGAAAGGGGCAGGGGGAAGAAAATGGCGAGGAAAGGGTTAGGGAGCCGTTGAAACGTTGGCGGTTGGGGCGGCCAAAGGATCGAGGTAGGTCGGGATTGGACGAAAGCTACAATTTTGGGTGGAAGAGGAAGGACGGGCCGGAAAAACGGGAAAAAGGGACCTGGATACCGAGGGGAGAAAAAGGAGGAGAGAAATCTGAAAAAACCAGCGAAACCAAGGATGCTGCCGAATATGTCAAATCCAATTCTTCCCTATCCCCTGACCGATCAAATCATCGCCGGTAAAAATGTTACAGCAAGGGAGGAATGGGGGGGAGGAAAGGAAAAGGGTGAGAAAAAAAGCGACAGTTTATTAAGAAGAGGAAGGGAGAAAAAAGTCTGGAAAAATGGGCTAAAACAAAAAAAAAAAAAAACATGGGTAAAAAAAAAAACCTATTTTACTGGTAAGAGATGGACGCTCAGAGCGAAGAAAGTGCTGAGAAACAAAAAAAAAGAAGCAAAGGACGACGGGAAGCGGCCGTCTGCGAAGGGTGAAAAGGGGATCTATAAGAAAACATACGCGAAACTTTTATCAAAACGAAAATGCATATAACAGAAAAGACCAAAGTCGAAGAAAAAGGAAGGGAAGAGGGCGTACTGTAGCACGGAGGCAGAATAAATAGGGCAGATGCTAAAAAAAAAAGGACTAGAAATCAAAGCGGGGGAAAAAAAGATCAGACAACTGTCGGGGGGGAAAAAACTAAAAAGATTCCTAAGGCTCCATCGATTTGAGAATAGTAAACTGACAGAAAGGGAACCCAGGAAGACTGCGAAAGCTAGAAAAAAAAAAGGGGAGGGAGGAAAAAGGGAGAGAGAGCTCTCCGAGTGCATGGGGTCCTTCCAGTGGTCGTCTGTAAGAGCTTCATCACAGAGGGGTGGGGAGAGGACGCATGAGAAAGGAGGGAAAAAGAAGGAGAGACGCGAACAAGAAAGGAGAGTGTGGTGCGAGGGAAGGGGAGAAAGAGGCAATGTCGGAAAGGGCAAGTAATCGAGCTACGGTTGGCGTAACTGTGGATAAGGAAGGGATCGGCATGGTGAAGATTAATTAGCCCAGGAGGTTGGGGAGGGGGAATGTGCACTAAAAAGAGGGAGGAAAGAGATAGACCGGCCAACAAAAGAGTTTTCAAAACAACTGGGTTTGTTTGGTGTGAGGTTCTCTCTGAAGATTACATCGCTGATTAAAGAACACGAGCCTTCGCGACTAAAAAAGGGGGACAAGCGGGGAAGACTGTGAGGAAAAAGGACCCCAGACTTACACTCATGCGAGCAAAAAAGGCCATTAAAAATCCAACCGAGGAGTTCCTCGGGGATTTGGGAGTAGGCATTGTCGAGGGACAAAGGATCTGAAATCAAGGGGAGGCCGAAGGAAGGGCGAAATGTTGGAGATTTTGTATAAGAAAGGTTGTAAAGGGTTCGCCGCACAAACCAGAGGGAAAACTTCCGAAGTCCAGGGGTCAGGCAGTCCACCAAACTAAGCGAAGTAAGAAAGAAGTAATCCGGGAAGGGAACAACCGGAAGGGTAAAAAAGAGACTCCCAAGTTAGCAGCCCGGTAGACTGAAAGGCCGGGCGAAAAAGCGGTCGTGCGAATGACGCGTGACATATAAAAATAAGTTGACTTTTTCCAGAGCAGAATGCGGAATAACGGGGCGGGGAAAAAAAAAAAAAAGGGAGACAGAACGAAACCTGCAAGGTCCAAAGGTAAAAGAAATAAGAAATGACCACTGTGTTGAGGAGGATCCCCCCCCGGGGACTACAATCTGTAAGCCGCCCACTGAAAAACAGCCGTGTAAAAAGCTCAAAGAGAAAATGTCCAGGGGGTTTGGACGTCGGGAAAGCGCCAGATTTCGGTGGAAAACCGGGAAAGGGGCGCTGACACTACCACAGTTCAAAAGAGCGACGCATCGTAGGAAGAAAACAGCGAGGGAAAAGGCGAGGGAAAGGTAATAAGGGGGGAACACTCCATCTTTCAAAGCGTGGAAGAAAAATCGGACTGCGGAGCAAAGGTTGGGGGAGTCTTAAGAAGAGACGAAAAAGGGGCAACCAGTAACAACAGGCCGGCCTTAACGGTGCTATCAGGGACAGGTGAAAACCACGGGAAAAAAAAAAAAAAACAACCGGGGCAAGTGCCTGAGACCAGGGCGAAATAAAGAAAAGGGGGAAAGGGGGCTCAGGGGGGGGGGGGGGGCAAGAGCAAAGACATGTGTGAACAAGGGGGGGGGGTGAGGGAAAAAGCTTCATGCCTTCTTTCCGGGTTGGTTACCGCCCGAAAGCAAAGATCCGGGGGGGGAAAAGAAAAGGGAGTCCGAAAGGGAACAGATTCGAAGTCACCAGCACAAGGAGGAAACCCACGACGAAAATTGGCAATACGTCAACAATACCAAGGCATGAGAAAGGGACCAGATCATGTGTTGGGGTTGGGAAAAGGAACCTCCAAGGGCAGGGATGGGAAAACGCTGAGAAGTAGAAATCACACCCAAAGACGCAGTTCCTGGCACAAAGAAAAAGGGGGTTAAGTGGCGGAGGAATATAGAATGGGCAGAAAAAGAACGCCTGCTTGAGGGGAGAAGCGCAGGACAACTTATAAAGCAGAGCTGGGGTAATCAGTAACCCCGTAATAAAAGACCTTCGGACTCACTCCGATTTGGGAATCAAAAGAAAACAGCTCTTTGGCAGATACGAAGAAAGTCATCAAAAATGAAGGAAAGGGAGGAAGGCAGAGAGGGGGGGAGCCTTGAAAATGCAGAAAGAAGAGAATGACATAACTGAAAGAGAGCACTCTAAACGAAAAGAATGAGCAACAAACTATGGTGAAATATTCTAAGAAAGGGGGGAAGCCCAGAGGAAGGTCAATAGATGAATGGAAAGAAAAGGGAGAAAATACAGAGGACAAGACAGGAGTCCGGAAAAAAAAGACGCACGAAGATAAGGTGCTTAGAATCGAACGCTTTTCCTCCTGGGCTGGAACATCAGAAGAAAGAAGAAGGCCTGACTGCCACAGACGAGGGCTATGTGTCAAAAGCTAGATTAATATGACAAAAAAAAGAGGGAAGGAACTGAAGAGAGAGGGCAGAGTGAGAGAGAAGCCGCACCCTGTCATATGGGAAAAAGCGTCCTGAAAAGGTAGACTTTCTCAATGCAAAAATCTTTCAGGAAGAAGCAAGGAAAGAATTGTCCCGGAGCGTTCGGTAAAGAAGGGAGAAGCCGCCCGGGGGGCAAAAGGGCGGAACGAAGCAGGGGGCGAAGGGGTTAGGGAGGGAGGTTGGATGGATTAGGGAGTGCATATATTGAAAAATTAAAGAGAAGGTGAGTGTCGAGATGAAACGCAAGGAGACAGAAAAAGACGCGGAATCTAGCAACCAACAATAGCAGATGGCTCTCCCCCGCTGTATTCGTCGTGCTCGGGAAGACTAGGAAGAAGAAAAAGGGGAAACGTAAAAAGAAAGTGGGAAGGGAAAGAAGGAACCGCAATCCGCAACCAAGGGGCGGAGTCCTTTCAAGGAAGACGGGCTTTATCTAAGAAGACAACGGGACAGTTTTGCTTAAGGAAAGCGCGAGTCCGAAAGCTCTACGGAGGAAAGGAATAAGACTAGGGAGAAGCTGACCGTGTGGCGTCAAGGAAGATGAAAATCGAGACACGGCCTCAGGGGAGAGAGTTGTGTCTTATTTTTTTTGGTCTTACTCGACTTTTTTGACCCATAAAACATCGTCTTGCGGAGAAGGGGGGAGGGGGGGGTGGCCGAAGGAGAGGAAGGAAACATTTGGGGGCCTGAGGAGAGGGGAAGGTGTCCCAAAAGATGCGATATAAAAACTGCGGCGTGCATTGGAAAAAGTCTGGGTTTGTCATGGCTTTGCAAAGTCATAAAAACTTTACCGATCTGGAAGGGCGAGCCCTGAGCATAAGAAGAAAATTGAGGGAGGGAGGAAGGGAGGGCGAAATTTCAAAAAGAAAGAAAGGTTCACCAGGGAAGGATTTCACTGATCTTGTGTGCAAAAACTGCTCCCACAAACAGAAAGAATCAAGGGACCGGATATTTAGGGGGGGATAGGCGGAAGGGAAAAGACAAAAAAAGAGAGGGAAAAGTGACCTGCCAAAGAACGGGGGGGGGAGGAGAACGGAAACGTTATTTATAATAACGGGGGTCCTATGCCTCTCAAAATTGACGTACGGTCCGAGGTCTCATCAAGGACCGAGACAACGGGAGTACGACCGAGAAGGAAGAAGGCAATGGGGGGAAGAAAAAAGGTGACTTAAGTCCAGACACGAGAGGATGTTTGTCTTTTTAACTCGCCGGACTTTGACCTCGTGGGGGGGGGTTGCCTCCACTCAAATTGAACGGGAGTTGATTACTCCCAAGGAGGAAGGGGAAGAAAAGTGGTGGGCTTTGGGTGGGAAGAGTGTCCCAAGATAAGCTCGGACGGAAAAAAAAAAAAAACACAAGGGGTATTGATCAAATAAGTTTGACAAAGAAGGTGATCAAGGAGTCCTTCGACAAACGGCGTGGCAAGGAAGGGGAGAATGGAGGGGGGAAAAAAAATAAAGAAACCTGAAAAGAGGAGAAACAAATAAGGGGGACACATGGATGGGCGAGCTTGCACCAACAAAGGAAAGCACATTCAACTTTTGGAGGGAGGGACGACACTAGAAGCATATGGCCCGTCTAGACGCATAACAGAACTTTCGGGCAGGGGAAGAGTCCGGTACGTTCTAAACCGGCCGAAAATCAGGAAACAACCGGGACATGAAGAAGTGACTAAAAACCAGGGAAGTATGGAATAATACCAGACCCGCGGGGAAGGAGGTCACCTGAGGTCGCAGGGTCGCAGGATGGGGGAGGCTTGAAACGGGAATTAGAGGAGGGCTGTGAAGGGGGGGTTAGACGGAGGGGGTCAGGCGATGAAAATCGTCTTTAAAGAAAAGGAAAAAGAATTCTCAGGGAGGAAAGACGGTGCGGTGGGGGAGATGCTAAAGGAGTAAAGGTAAGTGGGAAGTGCACATGAGGGGGTTTGTCGAATCGTTTTGGGGGTTTGGACTGAAGAAGTGAAAACTGAGGGATTGGAAAACAGACCTTGGGATGATTGAAGGGGGAGGTCGAGTTCGGGGGGGACTACAGAACAACCGTTAGAAGCATCGAAAAAGTCTAAACAGAGACGCAATGGAGGTTTTTCGGAGAGAAACAGGAGCACTAGCGCGGGCCGAATGGGAACCGGGCTTCTTTTACCGTGGGGGAAGAGTTGAAAAATGGGAGGGGTGGAAAGACAAGAGGAGTATAGTCCAGGGGGTGGTAAATAAAGGTGGGGAACGCGCGAAGGTAGGGAAAAAAAACAAGGATACTGGGGCCTTGTGCAAGAAAGCTGCCCACTGAGAAAGAAAAGGGAGGAAAACAAGACGAAAAAAAGTGGAGAGTGACCGGAATAAGGGGCCCACAAAGGTCCCGTCCTGCACTGTCAACCTCTCCAAAATCATAGGGAAAAGAATTCAGCCCGCGAATGAAAAAAAAGACGTAGTGATTTGGCCGAATGACAACCGGGGAAAAAACCAGTTGATTGGAAGAGAAAAGAAGAAGGAGGGGGAAATGGGAAAAAAGAGTAAAGGGAATATATACAGCGCCTAGGGTTACGGGGTAAGGACGCTTAAAAAGAAGAAAAACACTCTAGCCCACACATCGGAGAAAAAGATCGGCCTGGAACTATCGAATTGGGGGGAAGATTTAGAGGGGAAGGAGGAGACACAACGCTCAAGGGGAAAGAAAGAAGACGAACATCATATGCCTAATACAAGCCACACGTATGTAATACTTTATGCGGAAGCCCGCCGAGTTTGCATCTGGGAGCAAAAGAGAAGAAAAAAGACGTGACGAAAGGGAGGGAAGAGAGTCAGGTTCAACAAAAACCTATAGCATGCCGGGGACAATGTGAGACGCCTATTAAACTGCACACTAAAACTGCAGAACCGATTCGAGAGCTCACTAGCAACAACAACAAAGTGAGGATAAGAGGGGGGAGGAAGAAGTTACTATGGGGGCAGGAGGGAGGAACATTTGTAGTATTCTTCATAAAGAGGGGTTCTAATGACGGAATGCGAGAAATGTGAAGGGGGGAAATACAAAAATTCGAATATTAAACATTCACGATCTGGGGGATTGCAAGAAAGGGGGGGGGAGAAAGAGGAAAAGATGAGGGAAGTGAAAAGGAATAAAGGAGAGTGCAGGAAGGGGGGATAAGGTGTTATAGTAGGGTAGGCTTTCAGGTGTCGTATTCCCAGTTAAGGAATTAGGGAGGTGAACGGCGGAAATCTTGACACAATTTCTGATAGAACCGGCCTGCGGGAGGGGACTGGTTAGGGTGGGGGGTGTCCGAGAAGGGGATTCGCTCGACGCGTCATCGAAGTTAAGAGAAAACACTTAAAGGGACTAGAGGGTGGCAAAATTGGGAGAAGTGCATCTCTTAAAAAAAAAAAAAAAAAGAAAAAAAAAAAGAAAAGGGATCACGTGGGGGGAAGTCGCACACACTCCGAAAAAGAGCATTAGCTGCAGGGTGAAGTGGGTTTAAGGCGTGAGTTTGACAGGCAGATCGGAAATCCATGGTGGGGCCTTTCGGCCGCCAGGTCGGGGGGATCCAGGGGTGGGTTCAGGAAAAGTGGGGAAAAGAGAAGAAGAAAGTACATAGTAAAAGGGGGGCTGGATACCTCCGAGACCGTCAAGTGGGAACACCAAAACTGAGCAAGGATACGATACGACTGACTGTTGTATCAAAAAATGGAAACTAATAAACTAAACAATGTAAGCAAGCCCTGTTATCAAAAAGGAGGAACAAGCTATTGAGAAAGGACGAGGAATAGAAAACCGGCTTGCGACGGGTGCAACGGCAGATAATAGAAAACACAGCCCTACCATTAAGAATCAATGATGGAGAAAAACAGTCCACTGATTAGAGTCAAGACACCCACACACGAGAAAAAGAAAAGGGGGGAAAATACCTTAAGGGAATCAGGACACGGACGTCAGAAGTTTTCGCGCCGCGAAGGCTTATGAAATTCGATTTTGTTGGCAGGAAAACGGTATATCCCCAGGGGTCAGAAAAAGCCATAGCAGGACGTAACGGAAAACTCCCCAAAAGGGGAAGATAATCGGGTAGGAAAAAAAAAGCAAGAAAAGTCGAAACAGGAGGAGGATTTCAAATGGACCTTGTCCCAACGATTCTGGGCGGAAAGGAAAAACTCGAAAGCCATTGTTGAGAACTTCTTAAGGCCTCGGGGGGGAGAAAAGCAAAGTGGCAAGCACTTTAACCGTATCTCCTTCCCTGAACGGGGGTCGGTTTATGAATGTCTCAACGGTGGTAAAAAAGAGATGAAGAAAACCGACCACTAAACAAGTGAAACTCGGGACATCATGTCTAAAAGTTAAATACTAAAGAAAAGAACATGTCGAAAAAGGGAGTAAAAGAAAGGGACAGTGTACTCAGGGAGCAGTGAAGGAAGACAAGCTGCCGTTCGATTCTTGGTGACACAAAAAACAAGGCTGCCGCGGCCGGAAGAAGTTGCGAAGTAAACAGAAGGCAGCAAGCACAGAGGGAATGAGAAAGCGTAAAAGGAAGAAGAGGACAGTTGGACAAGACGTAACAAAAAAAGCCCCACAAGGGGGATCTGAAATGAAAGAAATGAGATTACACCTCCCTTATGAAAGTGGGGCAACGAGAGGGCGGCGAGCACAGAGACAAAAAGGACAGCGTCTTGGAGAAAGAAGCAAAGGGGGTCACGGGGGGATGGATGAAGAGAAAGGGGGTCGAAAGGGCTCGACGGTTTAATAAGGAAACCTTAAGAAAAAGCATATTCAGGCAGGTACCCCGTATAGAAAAGAATACCACAGGGGGGAAGAGGAACAACGAAGGGGGGGGAGGCAGACTCTAGAGAGGGCTAGGAGACGAAGCCATATAAAGATCCTAAATTTATTGAACTAGCAGGTGGGGGATCCGGAGAGCATCACAATATCAAAGGAAAGCGGAGTTCATTACCTGAAAGTCTGCGGAAAACGGGAAAGGAGAAGCTCGGGTTTAGAGCCAACGAAAAGTGGCGTCGGCTCAGCTGGCGAAACAGGAAGAAGCGGTCAAGGATATGAAGGGAGGCCGAACAAATAAATCTGTCAAGAGTCAAAAAAGCAGCGCACAGGGAAAACTGAAAAGTGCAACGGAAAACGATTTCCAAGAGGGGGGGGGGGGGGGCCGCAAAGAACAGAGGCGGCAAAAAGAAGGAATCCAAAGAACAGGGGGCTGGTGTCAAAAAAGACTAGAGAAAAAAATACGAAAAATATTTAACCCAAACCGCTCTCATTTCAGAGTCAGAAAAAAAAGGGCAAGCCGCGAGGCTGCCTAAGGGGAAGGGGGAGCGGAAGAGTTACGCGCTGTTCAGGAAGACTGAGACGACTGGCACTAGGTAAACGACCGAGGGACTTTTAAAAGAGCCTTTATAATAATCCGCCGTGTTGAACTGCGAGGAACTGCCAAATGGTAAATTCAATTGAGTGGAAGGTGCGGTGGAAAAGGAGAAAGTGAAAGAGAGAAAGAACAAAAAGAGGGAAGGAGGGA
>Ga0179593_1314553_pt1 | contig 16728 bp, 16 predicted proteins | sample CZODoug2_1_08_16_FD_185931 | JGI IMG/M metagenome (GOLD analysis project Ga0179593, IMG submission 185931) | Vadose zone soil fungal communities from Angelo Coast Range Reserve, California, USA - CZODoug2_1_08_16fungal (PacBio error correction) | ecosystem: Environmental > Terrestrial > Soil >...
TGAGAGGGGGGGGAGAAAGGAACCAGGAGGGGAACGTATCAAAAATGCGCAGGAATTGACTACTGATAGACCATTGGAATTCAATTGGCAAACGAGAAATAGTTTTGTTCACAAAAAATGATTATCCGATTTTTTGCCTAAAACGCGTTGCCGAGGCCGTGTAAAGAAGGTACTTTCCCTGAGGGTGGGGAGGAAAGAAGCTGTATTGATTCAGGGGAGAAGAAGGAGTTGCGGTGGGAGAGAGGAGGCCTAATGAAGGGAAAAAAGCCGGGTGGATGGAGGGCCGATAGATATGAATCTTATGTAGTCGGAGAGAAGCCGTCGGGGGGAGAAAGGTCTTTATCTTAAGCGGATTGAAGGCTGGACCGTAAAAAAAGAGAGGAAAAAGGGAAACAGGGGAAAAAAGGATGGATCCATAAAAAACTTGCCGAAGAAGGGAGGCGGACAATGGGGTAAGTTCAACTCCGTTGGCACATAATCGCATTTCATGTGAAAAATGGAATCAATTATTTACCTGTGGTAATCTTAAGGAAAAAAGGGAGGAGAAAAAAGAATGAGACAGGGGGGGAAAGTTCCCAATTCAAGGTTAGTGGACAGCATCTGGCCCCGTTTGAAGCTAGGGATGACGGTCTTGGAAGTAACAAAAAAAGAAGCCATCTTTTTTTTCCATTTGGGAACTAAGACAGTCGCTAATGTCAGTCACCTACTGAAGGGGATGAAATTAAAAAAAAGTGGCTTCAACACCGAAGAACTGGGGGAGTCAATTAGACATTGGAAGTCTCACGGGAAGTCCCAAGAGAGAGGGGGAGTTATGGTGGGGACCTGGTAAAAACCGACGGTGTGGGGGGTCTTTCGATGTGAAATTATACAGGAGGGTTACGTCATTAATATGTGTAAATGGTTTAGGTAAACATACACGACCGGTGGAAAAGGGAGGATGGGGGGGGAGTTGGAAGGGGGAGTTATGTAAAATAGATTTTACAGCATGGGAACCAGTCCGCAAAAAGAAGGAGGGGGGGTGGAAGTCTTATGGCTATGAAAAGGGGAGGGAAGAGGAAGGCAAGGAAATTCAAGAAGCCGGCGACCTTTGATTTCTCATAGTAACAAGGGGGAAAGAAGGATAGGGATGAATACGGAAGGAAGGTAAAAGTGGAAAGCTCGTGTTGGGGAGCGGTTGTCTCAGAGAGAAGGGCTGGTATTGGACTGGCCTTTTAGCATCCGGAGGGGGACGCGGTAAAGGCGGGGAATCTTGGGGACCTCGCTATCGAGAGTAATCAGCGGAGACCTGAGTGGGAAGCCCTTTTGGGTCACTAAGTTAAAGAAAGAAATATTACTCCCAGTTACGTACCCCCCCGGTAATGGGAGAGTAACATTGGGGATTACCAGGGGCTGGCCGTTGTTAAAAACCGGTTGCTTAAAAGAAGAGAGACCATCCTTAAAGGGACGGGGGTTGGCCCCCAAGGGTAATCGGCGGCGAAGCTAATGGAACTTGGTCAAAAACCAATGTATCCTGGCAAAACCTCGTAAATTGGGGAAGGGGGAGGAACGGTGTCATTGATAAGGGGGAACCACGGTGAATTAAGAACATCATATGGAGGAAAAAGGGACATTGGAGGGCAAATCAAGTGGGTCTTGAAAAGCTTGGACCAAGGGAGTTCTACTGAACTGTCGAAATATTAGTTCGTCTTCAACAAAGTAGAAGGAGGGAATCGTCCCGTTGCCAGACAAGTAGAATGGTCTAGTAAAAAATTTCATCAACGACCGGAGGTCAAGAGAAGAAAGGAGCGGGGGGAAGTACCGGGAGGTTTGATGGGAGTGGGGGCGCCATTCGTAAACTACCTGGTGCAGGGGCACTTGATAAAAATCAGCTCCCCTAGCAGGAGGGTCAATATAAGAAAAACGAATTGAAGTCCGGCGGCCCCGTTTAAAGGAAAAGAATCCTCAATCATCCAAGAGGCGGCAAACCACTACTAATAAAATGAAAACCAAATTTAAACGAAGGCGGCTTGGAAGGGGGTGTTAAAGAACGAAACAGTAGAGCACGCGAAAGGCGATGGAAAGCCATCGGATTGGTAACCTTCTCCTTTAGGGGAAGGGCAGGGATAAAAAAACCCGAGAAGGTACATTTCTCAAAACGGAAAGATGTCTCGAGGGACAGGAGGAAGTCAACGACGGGGGAGAGAAAGGAAAAGACTTTTGAGAAAGAAAAGGGGTACTCTGTAGCGGCAGGAGGGGGGGTATCCACCCCACAAACAGGTGGCGAACGGAGGCATGGAAAACGGTGCCAAGTAAATCACGCGAACACCGGGGTAGGGCAACCCTAATCGCCTCAATAAAACTCGAACCCTTGGATGGACACTCTGAGTGAGTGAGTAAACAGACCAGAGATGAAAAAAACGTCTAAATTGAAAAAACAAAGCTTCCATCTTGTGGTATCAGGGCTTTCACGGGGGAAAAATCGAAACTTTAATTGTGGACAGTGAGACAAGGGTCGGGCCAAAAAAAATTGGAAAAAAGAACCGGAAAGTGGGAGGATATGGCGCAATGAGACCTCAAATGGACGTGTTGCCAGGTTAAGACAAAGAACTCGTACCTTATAAAGGTCAGCGGAACCCTTGGATGGAAGGGAGGTTCCTCAAGCCTGAAAATCCGTATCCAATCTCGGGCCAAAAAAAATATCTAACGGCGGAGACTCATCCGCATAGGGGAACCATACGTAGGGGGAACTAGGTTTGGCTCCGAGAAAAAAACTAGTAAAACAGACTACCCGGGGCCCTCTAGGAAATCGAGGGAGGGAGAAAAAATGTTCTTTCTGGGGAATCCTGGCATCACCTTATTGGGCGCAATTGGAAAAAGATTTTCAATCGGTCGACCGTGCTACTGTGTTTAAGTCATGTAAAATCGGTCAATCCCTCCAGGGGCACGGAAGGAGAAACCGGACTGAACCTCTCTTAGGCGAGAACTAACGGGAAAAAAAGGAAGAACGGCCCGGGGGGGGATGGACCCCCATGGTAGGGGGAACCTTTGGTGAGAAGACGATAAAAAATTGTATCAAACGCAGTAAGGAGGAGAGGCCGGGGTCCAGAACTAGAGTCGACGTACGTTAATGGGATGTTTGCAGGGATGCACGGGGGAAAAACGCACCCCAGTAAGGGCCTTGCCAAAATGCTAGGGGTTCCTGTAGCTGGACAGAAAAAAAGTAGAATAAAGGTATCGTCCGAGCAAGAAAAGGGGCCTATACTTGGGTACCTTCCAAATTACAAAAACGGGACCTGAGAGAGAAAAGAAAACACCATCGGGTAATGAAAACGGCACAAGGGACGAAATGAAAGGCTGACGGAGCAAATTTTCAACCAAACAGGGACAAGACGCGGCTGAACTAGCTAGTCGAGACAAGCTTTCGAAGGCGCATGGAGTTCAAAGCGGGACGAAGGGTCGGAGGGAAAAGTTGGGCGATTGTTGCCTGGATAGTTAATCGCTAACAAAGCTATAGGGAGAACCAAAAAGGAAAATTTTACCTCAAGGACAGGTGGGGTTAGAAAATCAATAAAAAGTAAGAGAGAGGGAAGGAAAAGGGCTAGACAACGCGTCCAGACTCACTGGTACCGGGGGACCATCGTCATGGAATCAAGAACGAAGGGTGGTCCTGAAGAAGACGCGGAAACTGAGGTCAAACGAAAGTTAACCGTAATCGCAGGTCAGGATCAAGGGTGGGACTAAGAAACCATGCACGGGACGTCCCAAGATTGAAATTGCAAACGTTCCAAAGGGAAAAAAAAAATCGGAAGCGGGGGGATGGTATGTAACTACAACGCGTGTGTTGGCACGGAACTCACGAGACGACTATTAGGATGGTGTACCTGAGACTAAAAACAAAACGGAGAGGAAGATAGATGAGAAGGGTCAAACAAGTCCGAATAGGCATAGGTGAAGGAAAACAGAGCGGGGAAGGAAAAACATATCACTCTGATGGTCGGGGGAGCGGCGTAAGGTAAAGGTCAGGGAAAGGAGCTGAACAAATGAACATGGGGTGATTTCGAATAGTGGATGGTTCCAAAAACTTGAACTTTCTGTCGGGAGTGAACCGGATGTATGTAAAAAAAAAATGGGGAAAAAGGGCGGGACTAAATACGATGGAGGGGACCACGTCGTGACTCCGTGAAAGGCGTCCTTCGGGACCGCGCGAGGGGAGCGGTTGTTTCCCAACTTCATGAGACGTCACCGGGGGAGGGGGGGTTGTGTTGTGCGCGAGATATGGGGGGGAGGGGAGACAGTAAGCGATTAAAGTAGAGGGACCAGGCCAACAGGCCGAAACTAACGAAGAAAGAAAAAAAACCAATGGAACTTGACATGCAGAGGCGAAAAAGGAGGCGCGAAGAAGTCCAGAGTCCAGCACCTAGGAGAAAGAGGGGGGGGGGGTTTGACCAAATGGTCGCCTGCAAAGTCAAAAGGGGTGCAATTCATACCGAGGGATGTTGAGGGGGGGCAGAGGAACGAATACTTTTTTTGTGGGAGGGAAAAGAAAAAAGAAGAATCGGAAACGGCGCTTGGGGGGGGAGATTCTAGTAAGAAGAACATGTGAGAGGAAGAATCAATAAGCAACATGGAGCTAGGGCCAAATCACTTGGGGGCGGTGAGTTTGGCAGGGGCCAAGAGTAAGTCAAAGTCAAAAACAAAAATAAAGGGAAGGTCTTACCAAGCTAGGAGAGCCAGACGGGTGGAGGAAAGAAAATAGATCGCCAACGCCTCTCTCACAAGTAACGATATTGACGGAGAATGGGAAGGCAATCTCATTCGACCTGTGAAATAGAAAACGCAGAGCAGGGGCAAAAAAGAGCAGAACACCCGGGCAGGGGCTTGCTTGCCGGGTGAAAAACATGGCCTCAACGCAAAAATCCCATTCATTCCAGAGCTGGCAAAGGCCAATCAATGTAAAGAACTGAGCAATGCAAGCCCGCAAACCGCTAAGGTAAAAAGAACGAGATAGAAGAAGGAAGGCGTCGGCGGAATCTGGGAATAGTGCCGCCCCATAGGAAGACGAGGGGTCAATAATTCGGCCTCTATCGATTTGTGAAAATTCTCGAGAGTGGCACCGGTCCTCCTGCGGGACCAAAGAAAAAAATTATCTCGAAAAGGAGGGGCCGAGTTGGAGAGGTTAAGGGGGGCATTGCACGTAAAGGCGGCTAGGCGGAAAAGCAAGGGAGACGTCAAAAATTTATTGTTCAGACATGAGGAGCGACCTGCAGGCAAAACGAAGGGCAGGAAGACGACTAAACCGTTCAAAAGAAAGGGGGCCAGGTTAGCGGGCTTTGGGGTCACTTTCGACGGGTTGGCAAGAAAAAAAGGCCGGCAATCCACGCAGGACTGAAGCAAACGTGTTCGACTAGTGAATTATCGGGGCACGAGACGGTGAAGAATTCATCTGCTTCTGGCGTTGTCAAAACGAAGAGGAAAAAGGTTGATAGAAAAGCATTGGGTTGGGTACATAATCCTATAGCCCCCATGGAATATTCAAAACGGCTCTTATCCAAAGTACGACGGGGGATCAAAAATAGAGAGAGTAAATGAAGAGAAGGCGAGATGAAAAGAAAGCGGTGTCTTCCTTCCGAAGGGGGCTGCAACGGCTCAGCAACGTGGACAAAAGACGATGGCCTCCATCTTCCTGTATCTCTGTGCTCGACCGGGGCGGTCGGAAGCCATAGGCAACGACGCTTGCGGGAGGGGAAAAAGGAGGTGAAGTGGTACTGGGGTTGCCACGCTCCTTGGGCGGGGGTAGCTAAAAAGGTGGGAACAGTGCAATCGAGTGACTGATCTATAGGGGGAAAACCTTAACATCAGTGTGAAAACAGAAGAGTCTTGCGGTAAGAAAAATGGCGCAGCAAGAAAATGGACAGTCAAACTGCTGCAACCACAGCGCCACAAAAGAGAAAACGGGTATGCCCGCGGGAGGGGAGGAACGAGGGATACCGTGAGGACTCCTAAAAAAATGGACGCATAATAGGCCTTGGAAGCGACAGAAGAAAGGGTCTCCTGGGTCAAAATTATAACGAAAGGGGGGGGGGCCAGCAGTGAAAGACGCGTGCAAACACAATGTGATTGAAACCTTCAAACCAGCTATTAATGTGGGACCCGTGAACTCAAAGGTAAATCCTTGTCAGGAATTATCACCGACAAAAATTGGACGAAGGGGTGGCCGTCGACGAAAGTACATTCGGGTGGGAGGGAAAACTTCCTCTACGCACAAAGATAAAAAAGGACGGGCACAAAACGGTCTCGGAAAGCGTTTGTGGGTCTCACTTCAATGTTTTAAACACCGGGAGCCATCACCAAAAGCATTGAAGGGGAAATGGTTGAAATGAATTCATACCGGGGGGTGACGGAGGATTGATTAATAGACCAGACCGGAAGTATAGAAAAACCGGCGGAAAGCCCACAGGAAAGGTCTACGGGAAGTGGTGAAAAGTATAACTGAAACCTTACAATGCCTCATGAAAGGCATGACAGAACCCTGATGCCTCCAGGAAGGTCAAACACAAGAAATTGAGAAGGGGAAGAAACAGGAAAAACGGTAACTGGGTGTCACGTGGACCAAGCAAAAGAAAAACATGGGGGAAGTGCCGAATACTGAGAGGAGAATAGGGCTCAATACACAGGACAGCAGATATCGACAGAAAAACTGTGCCCCCCAAGATATCAAGGGAGGAGTGACAAGAGAAAATGGCACGATAACTTACAAGGGACAAACGGGCCCGGCAAATATCCCAAGGACGATGCTGTCAAAGGTGACAAGGGACCCGAAAATAAATCATACTCAATAGGTTAAGTTAAGCGACCAGGAAAAAGTGTAAACTGGCAAAGCCTCAACGGAAGGTAAAGTAAAAGTGAAGGGAAAATAAAGGGAAAAACTCACCCTGTCAAACCCGATTTTAGAAGGGAGGGGGAAAGAAAAGAAAAAAGATTTATTTTTAGACGGTTTGTAAAACAACGTGCCAAAAAAATACTTGAAGGGAGGTTAAAAAAAGAACCGGCAAGGAAAATTCCCACTTTCCAGTGCAAAGGCCACACCTCAGTAATTACCGGAGGGAGCAGTATTGGAGTGCTAAAAAGGGGTGGGAGGAGGTCGGAACAAAAAAAAATTCCAGTTCCTTCGAAGATGGTCCGAAACCAGGGGATTTGCAACTGCGTTCGTGGGTGAATACAGCACCGAGGGGAAATGGGAAACCATTTGGCAAAGGGCTTAGAGAAGAGGGGTATGCACCGTTGCCTTGGCAAGTAGGGAAGACCTTTGGGAACGAGGGTTAAGAAAAGTACTCATTCAATACGCGGTCAGGATAGTAAAAATGAAACCTAAAAGGTAGTGGGATATAAAAAGGGTAATATCAGGGGAGAAAAAGACGAAAGCAACACCCTTCCAGTAGTGTCCATTTACGGAGGTAGAGGCCACGAAGAAAAAGACGGGAGAAAAGAATAAGGAACAATACCAGCCTGGGCAGGGGAAAGCTGTCCATTTCTTCGCAACGGGAGGTCCATAAAGACGGCAGCTATACTGAACGGGAAGCACGAGGAAAGGGTGGGGAGGAAAAAGAGATTTAAAAAATAGTTAAGAAAAGACTATAAGTTTATCACCCTGCAATAGTAGAGGATAAAGGACGACAGGGGTGGTGGACTCAGGTATCAAAAAAGAAAGAGAAAAAATTTCTAGTCCATTTCCCAGGAGAAAGGAAGTCATTGATGGAGGCTGAGGAAGGAGTATAACAACAAGGGAGTCAAGCAAATGCCAAGAAGCAGCCAGCAATGAAGACTTGGGAGCTTGGAATAACGGAGATGGGAACGCCGTGTTGAAGCAGGACGGGGGGTAAAAGGGGTCAAAAAACGCCCGACGCTTAACAGTCGCAGGGTGAAGAACGGATAAGAAAGCCACATTGCAGGAATTTCAAAGTAAGAAAAAAGGTGGGGATTATCAGTGAACTGGATAGTGTGTCGGACGTCTCGTCGCGGCAAAACCGACGTAAAGGAGGGTAGGATGAGAAGAAATGACGGGGAGGGGCCAGCACATCCGTCTTGGAGTCCTGGGAGGACCACCTTAGGATCCAACAGTAAATCAAGGGACATGACAAGAGCTGGGAACGGGGGGTGGGGCGGGGGCGAAGTGGGGTATTATTATCTAAAAGAGGGTATAATCGTAGACCAAGACACGACCGTCTATATGCGGGTAAAAAACGCTTTTCAGTTCCTGAACGCGTATTGAATGCTTAACCGGGATAAAAAGTATGGACAAGATCAAACGACAGGCCCGAGCCATTATCATACCAGCAAAAAAACGCCAGGAAAATGGTCAAGGATCAGGAGTGATGTAGAGTAAAAAACGGCAGTGCAATGGTCCTGGAGGAAAAAGGGGAGTAAGAAAGGGTTCCGAGGGTCAAACAGGGACTAAAGGAAAATGCTCATTATTGTGATCAAAGGAAGGTCGTGTGACAATAGGGCAAAGGGGAGAGCGGGTACTTGTATAACGCCCCAAGCTTTGTCAAAAATTTTACAATAACACTAAATGGAAATCCTAATGAAAAGGAAATGGGGAGGGCTGACCCGACAAAGGTATGAAAATCGCCCAGAAGGGATTGTGAAACCTTGTCCCACACTTTAAACTGAACCAAACAGATTAATGGAGGTTGGGGGGGACCGCCTGGGAAAGGAAACATTATGTAGTCTTTCGGAATTTCTGTACTTGTTGAAGGACTTGAAATCCGTTGACAAAGCAGAGGGATGGATTTGCTTTTTTGGATTTTTACTCTGGAAGAGGGGAGGAATGGTACATGGGAAAAGGAAGGAGAGATTGGGGGAAAAGAGGGCTGTGAATAGGGAAAGGAGGGGGCTTGGTTCGGAGGAACTAATAAAAAAACACGATCACAGGGTATTAGGCATAGCTGGCACTTTGCTGAAGACGTCCTTTTAAGTGAAAAGGGGGTGCCCAGAGTGGGGGACAGGTCGGTTGTTCGAAGAAGCGGTCAAGGGGGAATGCTATTTGGGGGTGCAGATTAGGAGCCGGTATTTTCTGAAGCAAGCGGCAGGGTTTGAAGCCTCGAGAGCAAATATACGTACTGAGAACCTTTAAGGTGGGCTGTGAGAAGGGGGGGGATCACGATATTCCGGTACAGGTAAAAGAGTGGATTACGTAACCCCACAGTATAAGATAGGCACCGTTTATTACCAGGGCCGTTGGGAGGAGAACACCACGGTTGCAGTCCCTACAATTTGAATCTAAAAACAAAGGTGAGAGGGGGGCGGACGGGTTGGTGGGGAAGAACTGGTTTTTCTGCGCGGCGTAGATGGAAAGATTCGGGCGGGGATATCGTCAAGGCCACACCTGGAGGGGAATTGGTGGGGCCGGGATAGAGTGAGAAATAAATGAAAGGAATTTGACAAATCGATGAAATGCATAAATAGATGAAACATGCCCAGGTGGGGTTGCAAATCAAAGGGTGTCGAGCTGTAAAGCTTGAAAATGTATCTAAAGGAAAACAGAGGATTGGCTGCTACAAGAGTAATCGAGGCCCTCTCCCGTTCGGAGCAATCTACAGGCAAAAAGGAAGCCGGGGGAAGAAAAACGACCGGGGCTAAAAGTGATCCTATCGTGTATAGGGGGGGCCCGGGGAAATGGGAGGGCAATGTGAGAGCGCCATTCTTACGAAACGAAATTGTCCAGTTCCTACGGATAGAACCGTCAGCATCAAGTCAAATCGAACCCATGGGTAAACGCAGGAGGGGACCGTTTTCTTATCCTAATAACCTCTACAAAAAGGGGACTGGGGGGAAACCTATAACAAAACACTCCTTCTTTTCTCACCGGGGAGGAAAATCGAGCTTAAGGGGGCTGGGAAAACGAAAGAGAGCAAAGGTAAGAGACCTCTATACGCCGGGGGGGGGGGAAACGCGGGGAAGCCGTTGCAGAAGTTAAATGGATTATCAAAAAAAAGCATTCAAGCCGTCTATCAAAAAGAAAACAGGGAAAGAGGGAGCCTGTAGTAAGATTTCATGGGGGAGAACAGGGTGGAGCAGTCAGCAGGGGGAGGGAAAGTGGGGGTGAAAAAAACACAAAAGGGGAGATCAAACGATCGGCTGCAAAGAAGCAGAGAGACAGCTGTCAAACGGGATATAACTGACATCCAATAAGCGAACACGTGGATTGACAGCTCATGAGTGATATTCATGCACAGCCCTTCGGAAAAAAACGTCGAAAGGACACAAAAATGTTTGGGTGTAATACTTCCAGAAAGGGTAGAAGCGGACGACGTCAAAAAAATTTTGCCAGCAGGAGCAAGGGCCGGAAGAGGGAAAACCTCAATTTGCTGCGATGAACTGTTAGGGTAGGAAAATTGACGGTGGCCATGTCTAAAACTGCTAATCTCTGCAAAACCTGAGAAAGTAAAAAGAGGCTCAGCCTTGGATGTAAGTGGAGGGTTTCGCGCCATCATGACGGTAGGTAGAAACTCTCGGAGAAAAAAAGACGAGGCTACGAGCCAACAGATGCAAAAACATCGGGGACGGCAACGAGGTACGAAAAAGGATAAAAACCATTCCGCTTCAGACGGGAAAGGATGAGGGGGGCAGCGGGGGGGGTGGTAAATGCATGGCTTGGTGAGATCACTCTCAATCAAACTGGTTAACAAGGGGGTCACCTTCGACTCATGTGGGAAAGTGCGCTTTACTAATCAATGGAAATCAGAAAATTCGATTAGGGTCTTCGGACGGGCGTAAAAAAGCTGAGCGTAGGCAACGTCTCCAAATTGCAGGAATTGGAGTACCGAATGGAAAATCGAGACAAGAATGGCGGAACCACCAGGTCACGGTAGAGATACGGTTAAAAGGATCTTTTTAAGACCCGGGCGTAGTTCGGTGGACGGAATTAAACTTGGATCTCTGAGAAGCAATCGCAAAAACGAAACGGAAAGTGGCAGGGGTAGTCAATGGGAAACCACCATCGAGGGGGCCATTTTCAACAGAAACCTGGGCAATGTATCTCACGCAAAGCTAAATGGGACTGCAGACGTGTTATTCAATAAAAAACCAGTACTAGAATGACCTCGAACAACAACACATCGGATTGGTGCTCCAATGGCCGGATACAGGGGAAGGCGCAAAAGGTCACCCCCACCAGTCAACATCCTCGTAACGCTTCCGTCAGAAGGCCGCTTGAGAGAAATGGACTGTTCAACTTTTTCGTGAGGATCATAGGGTGTTTGGTCGCGGCATGTTTGAACGGGTCTAAGTGAAAAGAGGTAGATCTTAGGACAAGACATATAGGACTAAAACAAATCACGTTTACGCACCCAAAGAGGGGGGACTTGAAGTCACTTAGGACGAGAAGGGACGGAGCAAAAAAGCGGCTATTTTCCAAGGCGTCGACGCGCGGGTGCACCAATAAAGAGGCAATGCCGGCCAACTTTGGAAATGGTGTGGGGGGGATTTACAGAGCGGATGACTTAAACGACCGGGGAGGTGAAAGGGGAAAAAGATCTAAAACGGCAGTAGTGGGGGGAGCAATCACCATTCGCGAGCACCAAAGATAAGAGGGGCCATGTACGCAGCAATGGAATAACCTTAATAGTTCATGGGTGGGCAGAAAAGCGATGGGGGACACTTCAAAAAAAAGAAAACGAGATTCTTACTTACGTCTGTAACCGGGAAGACTCAAAACAAGGGAAGGAAGGAGGAATAATCAGGGGTAAAGACTGAAATTAAAATATTCTTGAGAGGGGGGGCTAAGGTGACAAGAGAGTTGGCAAACACAGACATGCCCACTGTAGGAATGTTCTTGGCAAGTGCGAGACATTGCATAACATCAAATCAACGCATGGTGATTTCGACCACGAAAGTTTTGAATGCCTACCGATCGATACTGGTTAACTTGGCGGCGTAGAAAAGGTCAGCCGGATCGATCACTGCAAATAGCGGGCATTCAGCCGTTGGACGGTCTGCGGCTTTTAAAAAATAGGGACAGCTTCTCTCGATCATGACACCGGGAGGGGGACGGCGTTACTAAAAAAAGGGAAGGGCACGTAAGGGGATCGTTGATTGGGTGTGTTATCTGAGGTGGTACGGATCGAGAGCAAAATCAAAAATAAAAAACTCACATAATACGCATAAACTAAAAGGGGAAAAGCCAGAGCGAATTAGAGTTCTGAGCACTAAAAGAGTGTCAGACTAGGCGGACTATTTGGGGGGTTACCACATTTTTCATCCTTCAAGGGGTGTGGACTGAGGGGGTGCATGGCTAAGCAACAATTGGGTCTTTGTCCAACTCTGTCACGGGGGGGGAGTAGAACGGCGCTTTGGGAGGCGTAGAATACATGATCGAAGGGGGTCGCGACCAGACAAATCGAAGGCTCAGCAGTTGCGTTTCTTCTGGCTAGGCTTCACGGGACCAGAAGGAAAAAACAGAAAAGGACTTCGGAATACCAGATAGAAGGACCGGAAAAAGGAGGTTGGAGAAACATTCTTATCTTCAAGCTCGAGAAAAGAGAGATGGCGGAGGGGACATACAATTGGAACGATACTGATTTGGACCTGTGGTCGATCCTAATACTTTTAAGAAAGGGAAAAGCCAAAAAGAAAAAGCAAACTGGGGCTTGCGTTTGACGGGATGAGAAATCTCACCTGAAGGGGAAGAAGACTGGGGAAGGCTCACTAAACAGGTGATACCTGAGAGACATAACCAAACGGGCTGGTTGGAAATAATCGAGGCCATAAGGAAGGGAAAGAGAAGCGTTATTTGGGGAGTAAGAAGGGGGGGGGGCAGGAAGGGGGTGGACGGGAGTCTCTTCTCGAAGGTAGGACAGTAGCAAATAAGGGTCTAGGAGAGGGCTACTCCCACTTCCGAAGTGAGGGGGGATCTTTGGGGAAGGATTTGGGAGGTGTCAGGGAAAGGGGCACAATTGCTGCCGACTAAGACCTTTCGCATAGAGCAAAACGTGAGTTGAGCCCTCTTCACGACCTTGGGCAACTGGCAAACAGGAGGAAGCAGCAAGTGCGGAAAGATCCATGTTAAAATTAAGGGATTTGGGGGCACGGAGACTTGGGGAGAAATAGGCTTAGGCCTGCAGCTCACAGTCATGAGCTGCAAAACGTGGACTGGGGGTGCCAGTAGCGATTGGCAGAGGGGCCGCTTGCTTTGCTGTTTAAATTGGTCAGGAAAAAAAAGAACAGTTGAGAGCAAACCAATGTGGGTTTTTTGGTGGACGAAAAAAGGAGAAAAACCTATTAAAAAGGGTCAAAAAGGAAAAGTAATTCTGGACCCCGTGGGGAATCGAAAAACAAAAGCGGTCAACTGGAAGACAGGTATACTTCGAAAACATACTCTTTTTTGAAGAAGCACGAAACGGCAAAGGAGAGATTGACAGAAGATTGTCCTGTCCAGAGAGGCACTGGATCGGCGTGCTCTCCGGCGGGGCAGGAAAACCAAAGGAGGAAAGCCAGGGGGAGAGGAAACCGGGGGGGCAATTTCTTTTGAAAGGTGGCAGAGCCTTGTAGAGGTTCATTCATAAATTGGGGGGAAGAAGGTGGAGAAGGGACCGCGGTTGAATAGGCCGGAGATGATCAGTTCAGTGAAATTGACTCACAGAGCAGGGGTAGTAAAGTGGCGCTCTCGAAGTTGAAAAATTCGTCCAAAAGCTCAACGACTGGATCGCCGAATATGCCGTTCTGGGTTATGCCCAGCTATTGAAAGAGAAAAGGAGAAGGAGTCAGGGGAGAGAAGGGAAGAGATAATGCTACTGGTGCGAAGGGCGACATAAAATAGGAGGCAGTAAAATTTGTACCATGAGTTGTCGCGCTTGGGGGGGGAACCAAAATGTGTGCAAAGAAAAAGGGGATGGAAGAATTTAAAGGGTGAAAAGACCCCAGGGGTAAAAAATTCTTCTCGGGCATAAAAAATAAGAGACAAAAAATTAACTAAGGGTTCAGGAAGAGAGATAAGGTGGAGAAAAAGAGGCAAAAAAAGAAAGAGTCAGCATAATAACCAGCAAATGGACCACCGTCATCGTCTACGGGGGGGGAAGGGAAAAACAGGGTACATCAAACCCAACGACCCAGACGGTTAATAAATGGTGGGAAAAGAGAAGTATAAGGCGGTGGGGTAAAGTCAGAAAAAGAGAACGGGCAGATTCGTGAGAAAATCAACGGGTCATCCAAAGGAAGGAAGAACGGAAGGGGAGGGGGACTCGTATCGAGGCGGAACCTGAGATGCCTCCGGTGAAAAGGCAGGGAGAGAGAAAACGGGGAACTACAGGCAGACCCATATGTGAAAAGCAAGGGGACCGGAATGAGAAAAAGAAAAAAGGAAACCAACACGAGCCGGTATCTAACAAATTGGGTCACGTCCTCACCATGACTAGCATCATCCCGGTTAATAAGCCGCTACCAGGGATCGTCTTCAAAGGATCTGTATAGGTGACAGGTCAACCAAAGAGCAAAAGCACCGCCAGAGTGAAAAAAAATCGAAGTCGGGAATTGAGGAAGGGCATAGGAAAAGATCACGTAAAAAAAAAATACACCCCGACAATAGAAAGAGGGACTGTCAACTGAGGTACCGTTGCCGAAACCAATTCCGTCAGTGAACAAAATCAGACTCACAGTATTTTCACATCACGACGGACACATGCGGTTACACAAATCAGGCCTGGTATTGACAGGATCCGGCAACAAAGAAAAACGGAATAAAGGACGGGATTGTCAGACGGTGCCGTTAGGCACTTTATATCATGATTGATTAAAAAAGAAACGAAACGGGGGTATTGGGATACCAAACGGCAAAAGGTTGGAATGGGGGCGTTGAAAGACCGGGGTAAGACTTCTGACCACGGGGACCGGGGAAGAGGGAAAGAACCTTCGGGGATGACAAGAAAATGAGACTATAAGGTTTATCGAAGGGTTTGAAAGAAGGGGATGGGAAACACCATTCCAAAGAAACTTCACGATAGGACAGGAAAAGAGAAAACTGCTGAGGATCATGGGGGGGTTACAGTAGATGACTGGACCGGGGGCGCAGGAAAGGAGATCCGGGAATGATAATGCCGCCCGGCTAAAATGTCTATACCTTTATACTTCAGGGTGGAAGAGATCAGGGAAAATCGTAAAGAAGCGGGGACGAGAGGGGGGGAAGAAAAAAGCAAATGACACCTACGGAAGAGAGGGATAATAGATATTTTCGATAATATCGATACCACGACGCATACCCACAGCCAGCTTATTTCATTGTACTGGTAATAGCAGAAAAATGGAATGGAGCACGGGAAAACCAATACAACCGGGGCGGTACAAAAGCAGGGACCATGTTAGGAAATCCGGTTCCGAAGAAAGGAGGGAAACTAGGCCGGCAACGGATACGGATGATCAATGTGGGTCGGAAAAACTAGGAGATAAGAATGCAGGCTATCCGGGGAAAAAAGGAACTGGTCCAGCACAGGGGACTAGGAAGAAAAAAGAGGAGACTCCTTTTATTATCCTTACGCTCAAGGCTTGAGGGAAAAAAAGGGACTTCGGGGAAAAAGACTTGAGAGATCTAACAACACACGGGGAAGGAGGGAGAAAAGATCCACCGAAAATAAAATAAAATTGAACCTTGCGCAGGGAGAAATGCTTAGTTAAAACTCCATGAGGTGGATAAAGAGTAAAAAAACAACCGGTATCGTGACCAGTCCAGGTGAAAAAAAGCCCATTTAATTCACGTCCAAAAGAAAGAAGGTGGGGGCGAACAAAGGGGAGAGGGAGAGGTTGGGGAAACGGCCGGGAACACGGGCCAGTTATGGTAATAGATAGGAAAAGGGATGCCTGCGTGGGCGGCTAAAATTTGTCTTAAAAGGAGGGAACACCGAGTAGTGGTCTCATGTACGTAAATTCCAAGAGGGATTGGGGCGGAGGGAGGGGGGAGAGAGGGAGACACGTATAAGAATAAGGGCGTCGTAGGTAGTGCTGCATCGATTCATGAAAAAAAAGTATTACTGCTGAATCATAAAAGTATGCCAAAAGGACAAGTGTTGCCAGCCCCGCGGTCGTCAAGAAACACCAGAGACTCCCCGAGGAAGGAAAAACTGACCAGTTCAGGAGGTGCTGTAGGACACACAATGATATAGCAGTTGAATTGGAGGTGTAGAAAATATGGTCTTATACAGGGTTTGTAAGAAAAAGGAGGTCAAAAGGAGAAAAATAATGACTCAGGAGGGGGGTAAACCCTGCAATGGTATTGAAGAAATCTTCCCGTTGATTAGGGAGGGAGAGTAGTTGACCAAATAAAAACGAGGGGGTCCGTTGGTGGCCAATAACGTCGGCTTTCAATCCTCCTGAAGAATTGGGAGAAGAACAGCCGGTGTAATTCGACTGTTGCCTCCGCTGGGTAAACCTGCGCTTAAGGCTGTAAAGGACGGGGGAAAGAAGGTTGAGTTCAAAGCTGAGGGAAAAGAGTATAGGATGCCGGAAAGGGGAGGGGATGGTTTGTTAACGTTCACCGTGAAGATAGAGGGAAGGGGGAAAAAAACACACTTAAGGGTGTATTTGGGGTTTAACGCTTAGAGGGAAGCGTGGGCCATCAAAAAAGCCTGGAGAGGGGGGGGAAAACGAGGCGGATGCTATTCGGCGGAGGGCCTGGGATAGGATCAGAACATCGCAAGAAACAGGGGAAAAAAAAATAGTAAAAGGAATAGGGGATGATGCATTACGCCGGTCCGTCAGTGAAGT
>Ga0179593_1396853_pt1 | contig 16728 bp, 18 predicted proteins | sample CZODoug2_1_08_16_FD_185931 | JGI IMG/M metagenome (GOLD analysis project Ga0179593, IMG submission 185931) | Vadose zone soil fungal communities from Angelo Coast Range Reserve, California, USA - CZODoug2_1_08_16fungal (PacBio error correction) | ecosystem: Environmental > Terrestrial > Soil >...
TTGTGCATGCGGAAAAAAGAGACGGGGGGATCGCCAGGAATATTCCAGCAGTTCATCACTTCGTGAACGGAATCGCGGTTAAGAACGCGCCGCTACGCGTTCGACTCTTACAGCGAAAAGTGACCGAGACATTGAGCTCTCTAAAAAACCACAAAGGGAGGGGGAAAATATATAAGAGGGCGCACCAAACTTGATTTGGGCCGGTTAGGAGGCGTGAGGACCTCTGACCGGCTTCGAGCGCAAGGGGGGGATTCGTCCTCGAAAAGGGGAGTCTGCTGTACGGTTCAATCAGGAGCGAAAGGCCGCTGAAAGCCACGCGAATGACACCATATACGGTCACCGGAAAAATTAAAAGGGTGGTCGGTCCCTTCTGAAACGGGGGGTTGTAAAAAAAACCGTCAATAAATTCTCTTATGCTTCGAGGGGACTTTAATTTAAATACCAGCGGTCCTGGTAAGCGTGACTACGAGTGAAAACCAACACGGGAAGGTTAACCTGTCTTGGAAAAGCATTTCAAAGAGATACGTGACTGAACGTAGGCGAAAGCGCCCAGTAAATCATTGGGAGGCGATTGAGAGCCGCTTACATGACCTCCGGACGGCAAAGGGGGCTGCGGGAAAGGAGATAAAACCGTGCAGGGAGACGGACCACGCGCACTTGATACCGCGGCCACAAGAAGCACAGCAAAAAGCCATCTGCCAGGGTCTTGGGAGAGATATGTCTCTGTGCTGCTGCTCGATAATTCTCAAGGAAGTACAACGACTGCTGGGATTGTGGTAAAGGGATTCATCCGGCAGGAGAAGGCGACGAGCGGTAGTGGGGGGGCCTGTCGGGAAGGGACCCCTGCCTAGAGGGCAAGAGATTTGGAAAGACCAGGCGCACCAGATTTATATGTTAAATGCGAAAAAGTTCACAGCCCATCCCTTCCGGGTGAAGGGTCCGGAGGGGGACTTCATACTACTTTGTTCAATTAATTCGGAACAGGGAAAGCCCACAGGCCGGGCTCAGGGGAGTCGCGACACAAGCTTTTTCGGCGAAAAGGAGGAGCTGCTACCACCCGAATCCGGCTTAAACAGAACGACATCAAGAACTGGGCAGAAATAGAACCTAATTCAGCACAAGGAGGGAGCGTCCTCCCGGGGGAGGAAGAGCCGGTTTTGAGAGACTATCTATGAAAGAAGGACGCGTAATATGGGGGGGTGGTTGAAGTAGAGAAAATATCTTTTGGAAAAACCGGGGGCCGAGTAAGATAGGTGGGGGGGAAACGATGTAAAAAGGCTTTGACGGGGAAAATGGGGAGCGTTAGGCGGGGGGACCTTGAAACATAAAGCAAAAAAAAGAAGCGACGGACGCCCCGATCCCGATTTTAGTCGACAGAAGAGGAGGAAGCTGAAGTGAGAAAAAGGGGCACCCTAACTGATAAACGGATCCGGAGGGGGAGGGAAAGAGACTGGGCCAACATGGGCAAGATGGCAGTCACAACCAGAAGGTACTTGCGAAGGAAAGGAGAGGTAGAGGGTGTTCTCAAATAAATAAGAGAAAGTAAAGACTGCAACAAACGTCAGTATTGGCTGGGAGCCATAAGGCGAGCGGGAAAGAGTTCAAGAAAGGGAACTTTGATAGATAAAGTCTGTAAACCACTTTCCATAGCATCATAGAGATTCAACTGGGAAGAGCAGAGAGAAAACAAGAAGTTGGCAGTATACATCTTTTGACGCCTGGAGTGGAGATTCACTGTTGTAGGGGCTTGTCTGAGTTCCATCGGGAAAAAACACTCGGGCAGGGGGAATGTCGGGGCAAAGATAGTGCATCAGAATCATTCTAGAAGAAGTGGCTCCTGAACGAGTAGCCGAACGGAGGAAAATGCGGAGAGAAAGAATGGTACAGCCTCCACACGTTAACTTTCTCATTAAGAAGCGTACTCTGACCTTAAAGAAAAAAAATTTCTGTTTCAAACTCCTTGGGATAATGAACTTTGAACCGATAGTGGGTCTGGCTGAAGGAGTAAGGGGGGGGAATTCACTGAGCATTGTGACGGGGGGCTAAAAAAACGCCTTAGGGAACGCGAGGCCAAATCTCAGGGAAAAGGAGATAATCTTTTGTAGGAAGTAGGCTACCGGAGCTAAACAAAATTTCCCTTCAAAAACGGCGAGCAGGGGTTGGGGCGGTCTGTACTAACCTTTCGAAGGCTTATGAGATTGCCCAACAAGTGAGAGTAGAGCAATGGCAAAAACGGAAGCTGAGTTGATGACGGGCGAATGGCCCGGGCCACCGGTTTTCGATAGCCTAACTCAAAAAAGGAATGCGCCGGCGTCTGAATCAAAAAAAAAAACATCAAATGTAAACATCAGTAAAGTAGTTTGTCCTATCGGATGTGTCTATTCCCCTGAAAATCTGGGAGGAGTCAATAAGAAACCGGAGAGAAACAGCTAAGGCCTTTGGCACTAAAGTGTTCAGATGTTGGGGGCCTATTTGGCAAGGGAGGCCGAGGAATGAATCAAGCGGGAGGACTGACACCAAGTGTCCTAAGGGCGGGAGCCGGATGTACCCGAAAAAAACGACTGCTGGGGGGAGGGAGGAAAATTGGGGAGAACCAAGGATACGCTATGAATCACCAGACTGGGGAAAGCGCGAGGATAGCGGCAACACCGCTCGACACAGTCTCATCGGTGATGGTCGCGAAAGAATGGTGGGGTAGGGGGAATTCTTAGACCGGCGCAGCCGCAAAAACTAGGGAGAACTAAAATGGGGGGAAACGCTTAAACAACCGTGCGGGTCATAAAAGGGATCCTGACAACAAAAAAAAAACAAGAGACAAGGGGACATCGAACAACCGACCCGCAGGCGGTAACTCGCACATAGTTTTCGGACGATCATGCATAGATGTGGCCCGAAAAAGATAATCACTTTCCAAAATAAGGGGCAAGTACGAAGGATGACGGACTGGTGGAACCGAAAAAGCTAAGGAAAAAAAAAGTTCTCAGTACACAACGACACTCCGGAGCCACCCGCCGGCCGCCGTAATAAGAGATCTGGACAAGACAAACTCGCGCAAACATTGGGCGACCATCCGCGGGCAAAGCAGCGAAGTAATCACGAGGGCAAGCTCGATCAAAAACACAACGGAATTAGGAGGAGATTTCGCAAGAGGCGATTAAGGCTAGCTGCAACGGCGGAGGGATCCTTCAAGAGACACTGATTTTCGGTCAAGAAAATGCTAAGCAGGGTGGTCTGCCATGGACTTACTAACTTACCCTAAGACGTACGGGGGAACGCTGGGGATAAAATGGAGTACTATTAGACCATACTTTGAAACGCTTAGGGAAGTATGACCGTGGGGGGGCACGCCGCTGGATTCGGGTGCGGGGGAGGAACATCGGTCTTCGCGAGAAAAAAAGGGGATTGGCTGAGGTCTGTAGATCGGCAGTCGTATTCGGGCAAATGGGAGAGGGGGTTTTTTACAGAGAACGATTGAGCACGCAACGCTGCCTTTAAAACAATGCAGGATCTTGGAGGGGGCAAAGCCAGAAACGACGAGGCGCCGATCCGAGATCCTTCAAAGAGAAAGGAATGGCTTGCGGGACGCAGGAATTGCGCCTTTCAGTCAGTGAGGGGGTAAACGACCAGTGTCCATCGCGATAGGGGAAATAAAATCGGCAGAGCCCGCGCCCCTCATGGGAGAAGGGGTGTATGGGCAAACGCCAATTCTTCTAAGGAAGCTGGGCTGTAAGGACAGCATGGGGCTGAATAGCCAAATCGGTGAAGGCTTCCGACCGGGAAAGTGCCCGTCGCGGTTTCGGGAACTTGCAAAGGGCCGAGCCCTAGATGGTTCCCTTAGCCCAGATCAAAAGAGATTATGTCATGTACTGGAACTCTTGGAAAAAAGACCGAGCAGGCTGATTAGTGATCTTGAAAAATTGTAACCTGAAAGAAGAAAGAATAGTGTTTGAAGGGGACCTAAGAACGGGAGGTCTAAAACGGGCCTCCCATGTTGTAACTGGAAGTAACAGATATCTCGGGTGGGACAAGTGTCCATGTTCCGGTCTCTCCGCAATACAAAAATGTATCTTCGATTTGGAGGTCTTCATCGGAAGAATCGAGGTGGTAAAAAAATCCTAACGATCGGGGAAATTCGAGAGACAATGCGAGGTCCAACGTTGGGAGGGCGTACAATTAGGAATGCGGGGGGAAAGGGGCGTTTCGTACTGCAAAACTTGCGCCAGGGACCTGTAGGAAAGGCCGAAAGACTATTTAGGCTGTGAGAGAGTGTTAGCTATCATTACAGAGCAAAAGTGCATGGCTAGGATAAAAAAGAAGAAAAAACCGAGGACGATAACAAAGATGAGGACTTATTTCGAGGACCAGTTGGGAAGAGCGATGAGACTGTGGGAAAAAAGTTTTGACCGCTATTAATCAAGCCAAAAGGGCAGTCGCGACGAGAAGGGAGAAACCGTGGGGTACCCGGGTCAGGGCAAACATGGGGTAAAAAAGAGCTGGAAAAGGCACGTGACCCGAGGAACGGATAGCAGTACGAAGGAGAGTGTAGCGAGAAGAAAGGGAAGGGGAGACTCTTCTGTCGACAAAATAAAAAGTAAGCGCGGCTGGAGAGAGGGGGGGACCGAAACAAAAGAGTTAAAGGTAGGAATCGGCCGGGAGGGGACAAAATATGTCTATAAACAAAAACAAATTATAGGTTCACCTTACGGGGGGGGAAAGAGCTTTTTCAAAAAACCTTAGAAGTACTAAAAGGCAGTAAACTTGCGGTTGATAGGGAATGGAACGGGGGGATGATTGGGCAAGATAAACGGAGGTTCAAGAGAGCGGTTGATCCGCTGAGTCTGGAACGGAGCAGTCCCAGGTTTTGCCTGAGAACTCCAGGGGAAGGGAAGGAGGTTCGGCGTCCAAGGGAATCAACCATCTCAGGCCGACGTTCTGCGCGAATTATGGTCAGAGAAAAGATTGCCCGCGGGTCCACCACGACGTACTTGCAACGGGACCGGAAAGATACAGAAAGGGCCAAGTCAGCAAGGAGGGAGCGGGCCTACGGCTATTCAGCGAAATCCCAATCTGATATTAGGTTTCCAGGCAGGCGCGGAGAAAAAACATGCTACCGGAAAGAAGGGAGGCAGCCTGGCAGAGAGCGTTGATAGGGAGTGTGGAGGTATTCCATGGGTAGAGGGCGTCAGAGCGTGCTGAAGTCCAGAAAAGCTTGGAAAAGAGGGAATTCATGGAAGCGGGGCACCTAAAGATAATGATTCAAGAGTGACATAAAAAAGTACACTAATCGGACAAAGCCCGGACATGTGGCACCGTAGCATGGAGTGAGGAATGGGGCACGGCCGGACAACGACAAGGCTTTGGGGAAAAAATGTTAAAAGACTGAAGCTAACACAGGAAAACAGTCTACGGTACGACTATACACCAGATAGATCCTTTTCTCTGTCGGAGGTCAGCTGTTAAAAGGAATGGATCTATCCTGAGGCTCTCCGGGGGAGGGAAAAACCATGCGGACAGGTACATAAACTCTTTCGGGACCTTAAGAGGGAGATCTCCCTCTTCCGGTAGGATACGACGCAGGTCGATCCATTGTGATCCTAAAACAAAGTAGTTAAGAAGAGATATGAGAAACCATTGTCGAGGCCATTAAAATTCGAATTTCTAACGGGGCAGCAGGTTACACGTCTACAGGCTTTTTGGGGAGGATCCGAGAAGAGCAATATCTGTCATAATGAAAAGAAGGGAAAGATCAACCAATAGAATGGAAAACCCAAAAGTGCCACGGAAGTACAATGGGAAAGAATGTCAGGAAGAAAAAAAAGGGGCTGCGAGACAAAAAGTAAAGCGGAGGAACTGGGCTGTGAAAGGTGGGGAGGGTAACAGGACTGAATGCTCGGGAGAAAGTGTCCCGATTCGCTCGAGGCACCGGGGGGGGAGAGGAAAATTGCAGACGTGAAAAAGATGGCTTCGGTACGATTTCCTTCAGGTAGACATCTGATAAGCGATCCTTAATGGGGAAAAAGGAGAGTTGGGAGAGGGCGAAGGAGGAAAATCCAAGGGCAAAAGCATTTTCTGGGCTGGCAGGAAGACAGGCGCAGCACCGTGCAAGAGTGAGAGCAAGCCTCGTCCTTCACAAAAAACAAAAACAGCATCACCATATTGACGAAGGGGATCAAGGGAGAAGTGTCTCTTCTGCCCCTAAAGGAGTCTCCAAAAACCAGAGAGACTTGCGGAGCGAATCGCCGCGGCACGAGAAAACGGGGGCCATGTGGGGAGAGACTGTCCTCTGGAGTTGGAGGGACCCGAAAAAGCCTGAGGAAGCGTGATTAGGAAACTGGAGAACCGAGGGAAAAGGGACGCTGGAATAAAAACAAGCATCCTACCTAATGTCCTTCTCCGTGGGAATTAAAAATTTCCTTAGAGGGAGACGGACCAAGAGAAAGAATTGTCTGACGTAAAAGGGAAAAAGGAAGCTATCTAAAAGCAGAGAGGCTCCCAAATCGAGGCAGAAATAAATACTCTTTTCGGCTTCGAAAAAAAAACCTCCTCATCAAGGAGGGACTTCCGCGCGAAAAAAAACTGGGTGGGTTTCAGAGAGCCAGGGAAAAAGAAGAGAACTTCCTTGTGGTTGGTAATGGGAGAAGACGGGGCAGAACCAGCTATCATAGACGGGGGCGGCCAGAGTAGAACTCTTTCCTGGGGATTCGAAGAGGGAATAACACAGAACAAAACCGCTCCCCGATGTGCAGGGGGCAGAGGAGTATCCAGTAGGAAAACAAAACATCACCGGAGAGAAGAAAGCGCGTGGATGCGGGAAAGCCGAAAACGGACTTCGAGAGAAACAAACTGCGCAGGGTGCCAGAATACTCACGCCAGGTGCGCCTGCCCCAAGGGGGACGTTGCCCGAAAAAAAAGACGCAGAGATAACACGGGGGTAGGGGGGGGGGGACTCGTCCAATATCATTCAAGAGAGGCCTCGAATAAACTCAAAAAAAACATCATCACCAGCGAAGAATCAATTGGTACGAGATCGTCTTCTCGGTGGCAAGGGGGTATATCAACCAGCGTCAGGGGGGGGGGTTGCTCGAAAAAGAGAAAAAAACCATTCCTTCTGAAAAAGCTCAAGACAAAAAGGGATGAGAAAAGAAGTTGACCATGAATCAAGGGTCCACATTTCCCATTTTAGGAGGGGGGGAAAGACGCATTATCCAAGGTCTGGGGCTTCAGAAAGACACCTGGAAAGAGGAATCTGCTTCTGAGGACAAAAGAAGGGGTTCAGCAAAAAAAAACAGGGAACGCGTGCCATACTCAAAAAGCAGAAGCGCAGTGGATATTATTAGGGGACAAGGTCTAACTCGTCAACTGAAAGGCAAAAAACGCAAGGAAAATACCCGAACAAAAAAACGTCAATACAGGGAGGAGGCGAGCGCGTCAAAAAAACCAGGCCGTTACGAGGCACTTCCCCATAAAATTAAAATCCTCTGGAGTTAAAAGGGGCGGTCCATGCAGGGGAATAGAAACATCCCAAAGCGAGCCGTTCTGACGTCAGGTCCTAAAATAAGTAAAGTCAGCGTAGAAAAGATCTGTGGGTATATGAGGGGGCTGCCAGTACAATGGAGGTCGAGGACCAGAGCTCTAGGGAAACAAAGAAAGGGAATTTGCTAGAAGGGGGTTTTCCGGAGAAAAGGTTTGCAGGAGAAAAAACAGCCCCAAGGCCTACGATGGTGAAAAAGGGGAGGTACTAAACAACCAAAAGAGAGGGAAAATTCTTCTGGCGGTGGACTCGAAAGAAGAATCAGTAGGAAACTTGGGGAGGAGAGCCCGGGGGGTTCTGAATCCTGGTCAAAAAGGACTTGCTCCAATCTCTTACAAAGTAGTCAATCGTTCTCGGGAAGAGCACCTTGACGGTGGTGGCCGAGTCAGGGGGACTTCGGAATAGAAACATAAGACACACCTGGCAAGCCGCGGGGACAAGCTTTACATGGTCCTCAAGGCTCATCAAAAAAGAATGATCACTAGAGGGGTGACGCAAACCAGACCGGGGAAGTATCGCTAGTACTACCCTTGCGTCAGCTCACGTAGGATCATGCAGGGAGGAGGAAATCAACCATACAAAAAAGAAGAACCCTCGGGAGGAAAAAAAGCACCCCTCAAGACGGGACGTTCACGTACTGGTTCGAGGAGCAAAAAAAAGTGCAAAAGGGGAGGCAACAAACCCTCCCAAGTGAGCGCGCGCCGACATAAGCGAAGGGGAGAAGTCTAGGCACCAAATCAATCATATAAGGGGCGACAATGTGGGGAAAAGCAATAGCCATGTACAGCTCTAAGGGGGGAAGAGGTCAGATGGAGAAGTACTCGCTCGAAAAACACGGCAAGACAGAGATAATGGAAAATCTTAGGATTAAGTCAGCGGCATCTCGGACCAGAAAGTTATGAGGGGCGCGCCTACTCGGGCTGAAGAGCGCTTGAGACGGGCTCTCTTGAACATAAAAAAAATAAGATGGGTGTGCTCCAAAACGAGAACTTTCTAGCGAGGAACACATTAACAGGACGGGGAAGTAAAGGAATTCCTTGTTGGGAACTCCACTGCGTATCTGGTGACTTTCTAAAATGAGAAGATGTCGTACGAGATATGTAGGGCGATCGGAGGTGAGGATTTCGAGGAAACGAAGGGGGTGAGGACTTGTGAAAAAGCAAAACGTGACGAGTGCATGAGGGCCGTTAGAGTGGCGTGGCGCGCCGGGGAGAAAGAGAAACTTAAGCTCCAAGGGGAAAACGGGGGGGGAAGGCTACTATGCCTTAAGGTGGAAGCAATTTGCGATGTTTGATGCTAAGATAAACTCAGGGAGTGTCAAATGTAACTATATCCGGAGTGTCAAAACGTGACCCCTCGAAGTCGTGTGGGGGTCGGGCTAAATGTGGAGGAGGACATGAAGGGAGACCTTGAAGGCTGCGTGACCATCGGCTCCCATAGGAAGCAAATGGGGGGCTCATTAAAGCGCAGGGGGAGACCGGGGGGGGGAGGGTAACCCCTACATTACTGGCAAGCATCGCGTGACGAGCGCAATAGGCTTGATCTCTTAGTTATGAGGTGAAGGATGGGGACACAAAAGCCGCTCTAGGTGAGGGCAAAGGGCTGTGCCACGGGACCCATTATCCGTAAAGATGACGGTTGAAATGAAGCGACAGGGGGAGGATTCCATAGAAGGACAGAATGACCGGATGAAAAACGCACTTACGAGCGGGGGGGGGGGGATGCCATTGGTACAGGGTACGGACGAAGGGTCCGAAAAGAAAAACCACAAAATGCAAATTTGCCAGGGCGCGATTGGGCGGCCAAGGTCGGGCCGGAATTCTCCCAGGGACTCGCCAGACTAAAGAATTACCGAGATCTGGCAGTTAGAGGCGGGGGAGAAAACAAGAAGGGTGGGAATTCATAGAGAGTAGTATGCGAAATGGCGGTGCGCGGTACCAAGGGCTATTGAGAAAAGGGACGTTCTTGCAGGGACCGGGAAGGAGCACGAGAAGGGTGGAGTGGGGAGCTCTGTGTTCATTACACCTACTATTTTGCTGTAAAAGAACCGAAAAAAGTCAAAGGGGGAGCGGGTTGAATATCACGCAATCTTGGGAAAAAGTTTTATTAAAGTGAGTCGATCGGTGGACAAGGATCTCGCAAGGTTGAAGAAGAGGCAAAAGCCCGCAGAACATAAAAGCCGGGAACCGGGGGGGGAATGCGGAGAACCTTGCGAGGGGGAACAACACGACCGTCATCTGATCAGAATACTCCCTTTTAAGGGAAATCGGGGGGGGGGAAGGGGGAAAAAGCAGCGGCATTGGGGGGAATACGGGCGATGGCGCAAGGGAACAGCTTAATCCGAAAGGCCAAGAAGAAAAAGCAGGGGCAGAAGGAAGATGGGAGGTGGGACTCCGAATAAAGGAAAGCAGGATACGACTCGGTCAAAAGAACTTCTGGAGAGGGGAACCATGGTGCTAAAGAAAAAAACAAACCAGGGCTAATCATTAGGTTGCGACTCGTTCAAAAACCGGAATATCGGGGCCTCTCCGTGCCAAAGGGGGGGTGCTAAAAAAAGGAAAGATGAAGGAAACGCGGGGGAGGAGGGTGCTGAAATTCGTGGGGTAGCACTCATTCCGAAGGAGACAAAAACTGTTTAAGAGAAATGAGCAAAGGAAAGGGGGGAGAAAAAAAACCAACTTCTGCAGGCGAGACTGTGGCAACGTATACCGGCCCAGTATTCGACTTCAATGGCGAGGGGACCTGAAAAACATTAACGGTACTGGATGATGAGGGGGAAGAAGTACCTCAATAAATCTTGGAACAAAAGCTCATCAGACCTTACGATCCACTCTTGCCTGCAGAAGGTGAGGGAAAAGGTCCTCAACTACATCCCGAAAAAACATGAAAGGTCAAAATCTCTTAAATCCGGCGCGGCGGCAAGAGCACGAAAAGAGAGCTCTTTGGGCCTGGGAAAGAAAAAAAAACGAAACAGAGGAGAATCAAGGGGAAGAGGCATCAAGCCTGGAAGATCGTCTGTTGCGATGTGCCAAGTTTTAAAAGGGCGCGGGGCGTACTAACAAAAGGCTCGCCTCAGGAGGCCAGAAAGAGGACGCGGGGGATGTCAAAAATAAAGGGCGGACCCGCCAAAGAGGAACAATTCGACGGGAGTATGAGAAGATCTACATCACTCGGAGAACGCCGCCACAAAAAGGTGCCCCGTCGGGAACAGGTGACGATCTCCTAAACGGCGGGCCGAGGAAGCAAGAGAACTGGCTTTGATGGACAAGCATCGCAAAAGAAACAGGCCGAAAGGAGGGGCGTAAAGGCGACGAATCGGGGCCCCCCAGTCTGAAGGGGAAATTTCGCTGGGGGTGCAGGGCTGTGCTTACAAAAGTACTCGACCCGGATGAGGGAGAAAATACGCGTCCAGAAGATGCGAAACCGTGAAAGTACCTGAAAGCAGGTGCTATAGCGACCAGGGGGAGGCGGGCAGGTCTTCAAGAGCTATACGGCTAAAAAGAGCCATGGTGCGCGCGGTAGATCAACACACAAATGGGAAAGAAGGGGAAAATAATTCGGAGAAAATGGAGGGGAAAGGTCCGATATAATCGTGGGAAAAAGAGTCGCGGCGACGAGAGAAAATAGAAAAGAGGGGAAGGCAAAACTACCTTTTGAAGGGGAATAGGAGGAAGCAGAGGGAAGCGGCCTGATTCTTGACAATCTTCGCTCAACCACTCTCTAAAACCATCACCGAGAAAGGACACTAACTTGGGGGTCGGACTCGTCGGTAGTGGGAAAGAACCCGAAACCTGCTCTTCATGCTAACTATGGAGGGGGAACAGCAAAACAGGCTTGTCGTGCAGCGGCCTCCGTAAGAGCCGAAATGCCGTAGCAACGCAAGGTGAAAGACTTTTAAAAGCTGTGGGCAGGGAGAATTTTACGTCGATAAAAGCTGCCTAGAGAAAGCACGCTAAAAGGGCATGGGAGTTTTTTCTCGCGAGGGGAGCGATGCCGCGAAAACGGACCTAGAAGAAAAAGCTGTTAGGTTAGTCGACGAGGCGGCGACACCGTGATCAATCCACGAGGACAAACTCGCATCAAAAAAGGGAAAAAGAATCAAGGGTGTCTGAAAGTATGAAAGCAGTGGGGCGAAGGGACAGAGCGGAGGAAAAGTTCCAAGTGAAAACGAAAATAGATCTGGTTTGGAGCTGCGCCGTCCTAGGGGCACTACACGGCGGGAAATGTGTTGTTGTCGGGCCTTTCGTGTCTGCCACGACGTCTGCAGTAACGTTGTGAGATAGCAACCTCGGGGATTTCCGTTGGATAACTAAGAAGAAGAAGTACTGACGGACGTCCCGGGTTGCCGTCTGAGACGGGGAAGGTCTCTGCATTCGGACCGGTCTAGAATCTCATCCAGGGTAGCAGTGATCCATCGCTTGGACCTCTTCGAGTCGGGGAAACGGGCGAGAAAAAGGGAAGAAAACCAAAGTAATCAGAGAGAACAAGAACTCTTCTCCCGGCGGTCTTACCAAAACCAGGTCACTTATCCAGGGGTAAAGTTTTGTGCAAGCATATTCCAGAACGGATAGGATGTGGGGGTCGGGTGAGATAAGAAGCGGGTGGAAGGAAAGAAAAAGCAAAGCGGGGTGAGTACAAGCTATAAAGGGATTCTGGGGTATTAAGTAGGCCCCTGGACAGAGAAAAACAAGATAAGCAGGGAGGCTCGAACACAGGGGTCGGACGACAAGGAAGTCGGATAGGGATACGTTCCAATACGGCAAAAGAAGGGAAAAATGCTATGGATCTCTGGACAGATTATGGCCGGGAACAAAAAAAAGTCTGTTATGTCCTCGCAAATAGGTACGGCCGCTTGGGTGATCAAACGACGAAAATACGCCAGTTTCAGCGCCGGCCAAAGGGTCCGTGAGACCAAGAGAGAAGCGGCGCCGAAGGTTTGGGGGCTAGAAACTAGAGGGTAAAATGAACAGAAAAGGAGAGAGATCTTTCAAGGTTCATCCAGCATCCAAAACCATCATAAGGGTTACATCAGCAAAAACTTGTGGTCGTACGCAGGCGAGGGCAGGGCGTTCGTCTCGTGCACACGAAGTCAGGTCCTGAGCTGGAACAAGAAAGCAAGAGCTCAGAAACGCTGCAAGGCACAGAATTATCCGCGGATGTAATGGCAAAGTCCATGGTCAGAGAACTAAGAAATTAACGGGGGGCAGGTGAAGAATCGTAAGCATCAAAAATTTCTGGGGTTCCACCTCCTTGATACGTGAAAAACGGGAACGGCTCTGTAAGGTACGGGCTAGGACGAAAAGGTAAATTTCCGCGCCATGCCAACTCAAAAATGTTCTCCTGATAAAGCCGCGCAGGGTTAGAGATTCGTACCTTTCGCTAACCGGCAACGGAAATGCAAAAAAAAAACGCCGTCAATGGGGAAACGGCAGCTACGGACGGAGGAGGGCGTTGCCGACCAAGGGGCTGTGAGGACTTCCACCAGGTGGACGTGATTCGGCGGGGACAGGCTTAGTGGAAAAGAACCTTGTTACACGATCAAGCCAGAAAACGCCGATAGACGGGAAGTCGGGGAAAGTTTAACGCCTCACATCAAAGACGAGCTAAACAAACATAATCGTGACACCGTTCGTGGGGGGGGACTGCAACCCTGCCCTTTCGTGCCGGACCAATTGCAACGTATCTAACGCGCGGGGAATTTAGAGAAGTGTTCATATAGAGGGTGTTGCGATTAAGGATGTTTTAACCTCCGGATAAGCAATTCCAACCTTCCGACAGGATGGTCGACTTTCTACTACAAGAACAAAATCTAACTGGGAGAATGGGTTGCCGGATCCGAAGTGCGAGACTAAAAGGATCTAGACTTGGGGGGACTACACGCATGTGAAAGCAGGCGACGGGAAACTCTCGGGAGAACCATGTCGGAACAGTACGAGGCGGGGGGGGTGTCTGAATCAATTTTTCCTTGTGGGACGAGGTGGTCAATGGAAAATCTTCGAAACCTCCGCCAGCTCGAACTAGGGGATCGGGTGAACTCAACGCGGTGATACGCACTCCGTGCCGGTCAAAATCGGCGGGTCAAACTCTTCAAAACAACTAACCTCCCTATCGGTGAAGAGTACGAAAAAAAGAAGGAGTAAGATCCCTCTGTGCAGCGAACGACATGCAGTCGATGGCACCAGAAAGGGACCGCGGCGAGGCACAAAGGGCCTCGAATGCCAAGAACGCAGGTCACGGATGGCACTCCGAGGAAATTTGGATCAGGCAAACCACACGACATGGAGCGGGGGGGGGGGGGTTAGCGCCGGCAAGCCACAAGCGAAAGGAAAGAATATGCCGCACATCATCGCGCCAGTTCCAGGGAAGCATAATCTGCGACGCTCAAAAAAGTAATAGCAGGGCTGGCTAAGGATAGAAGAAACCAACAAGTAGAGGGGAAGGAAATACTAACTCCATCTTTAGTTATGAGAGAGAACGGGAGAGAAGGGATATACCTTGGCGCGAGCTGATGAGGGCATAAAAGGCTTCTCTGGCTCGTGCGAGGGCCTAGCGCATGGACCCGAAAAAGCAACACTGTTCTCTTTGGGGCTAAGTAAGGGAGGATCGAATTTCGCCAGTACGTTTCTGCCGGGGGGGGGAATGTGGCCGGGGGGGCCTAAGCGTAACTCTTAGAATCTGGTAGGACAATCAAGCAATGATCGTTGCGCGAAAAACCGTGGGGGAGATTACTCGTCGTATAGGCGGGTCTTGTGGTGAGAGGAGCACCTATAGATTTAGGGTGCAGGAGAAATGAGGACCACACGGCGTGGGGCGTTTGCTGCAATTCGCGTCTATCTGTACGGCCGACCTGAGAAAGCAGAACAGTGACACACTAGGCCAACACGGGATCGGAATATGTAACTGGGACAAGCTTGTACGACGAGAGGTGCGACGAGCGCTTCCGCAGGGGAGGGACATGGGTCAAGAGTATTGTGTACACGATGGTGGAGTGCGCCGACAGAGCATTTGAAAGGATGTGGTGGGAGGTTCGAAAACTGTGAAGGGCCACTTGCCGCTGGGGCTCCTGCACCATGGAATCGCCCATCGGGCAAAAATATGAACAATGAGCTGAGCGTCTCTGGGTCTCCGGTTGCGGGGCACAGCTCCGACATCGGACGGGGGGGTCATCAGGCAAATCGTGATGCCAGATCGGGTCTCTGACCATGATTTGGGGTACTTCTGGTGAACACAACGACCGCCTTAGAGGCTGTGAGGGCATCGAAAATTTGCTTGCACGAACACCCATGCCACGATAACGCCCGACCGGTGTGAGCGTATACCTGAGACTGGGCGGCCATCTCAGCCGCCGTGGATGAGGAGGTTGGAAAACGGTACGGGAAAAGACTCGAGGGTTTGAAGGATTCAGGTCCGGTCCGAATACAGATATAAACGTCGTTGGGGGCCGGTTCGACTTTGCTGGATCGCGGTAGCCCGGAATGATACGGGCCAGGTCCGCCTAATAACAACCCCAGAGATCGCCCAGGTTCACGGCGAAGGGCAGGAAACATAAGGTGGATAGGAACGAGTCGGTAAACTAATTTCACCTTTGCGGGAAGGATGACTGGCTGAGATGGTCGCAAATTAAAGTGGCTGAGAGACAGGTTGGCGGAGGCCTGAATAGGTCGTTGGGTATAGGCTACTCGTGTGTCAAGAACCCACGTGCAGTACTAGAAGAACGCCAAACCAGGAGCTGGAGTCTATCCAAAAGCTATGAACGGAGATTGGGTTATCGGGATGAAATTGGGAAACTCAGCTATGAGTAGCTGTAGTTGGCAGCTAGGATCCTCCAACCGGCTGTAAAGGGAGAGCTCCGTCGGCACTCCCAAACAGCTGAACGTGAAAGAAAATTTCAAAAGAAGGTGCGCTGAATGTAGGGTACGACGCTTCAGCTGAGTAGGAAACCGGACGTACCCTTGGGTGGTGACCGGCCATCGTTAATCGATAAAGAGAAGGCGCATTGGGATAAGTTGTGGGTATGGGGGGGAGGTGCCTGAGGATCCGAAGGCGCCCTAATAGGACGAAAAGCGCATGGGGGGATCTTTTGAGGAGGGTAAAAAGGCAGACGAAGACCCCTAGAAAGGCGCTCTGGAAACGAGCAGGATCGTGAAGTCACGCCAACAGATAGTACTCAGACCAACGATCTCGCGTCCAGACTTTAACGCGGGCTTGAAAAACCCGGGAGGAATAAATGAGTGAAGACATTGCCTGGGATGAGAGGGGTGATCTAAAGACACCGGTTGGGATTGAAAAGATATTCTGGGGGGGGCATCTCGAGGGGGAAGAACCGCAAGGGCGAAAGGGGTCTCAACGGATGCGGGAGTAGCCCTTTCCCGGAAAGAAAGGGAACGTCTTACAAGGTTAGAAGGAGAAGGACCGTCCATCAAGGACGGGCTGCGGGGCGACAGAGGCCCGCTGAATAAACTTCGCAAGCGGGGCAGAAATGAAAGAAATCAACGCTTCCTGCAGGACCAGGCGGCCAGGGGGGAAGACCTCGAATCAACGAAAACGGGGCCCGGTCAGGGGCGCGGTATCTTGAAGCAGGCGTGCACTCGAAGCAAAGCGAGAGAGAGTCGTGGTAATGTGGAGAAGAGACGCGAGAGAAATAGTCTACATCTCGCGGTAAAGGAATACAAAGAGGGGTATTCGTTGTGTAGCGTGTGGAACGCTAGGCCAGTAGACGTGCTTCTAAAACGCACGGTGCCTCAGAGTCAAGAAAAAAGATTTCCGATTTGAGGTAGTGTCAAGGGGCGAGACCGAATAACTCGCACGCCTGCAACAGCGCTAAACTGAGAGAAGAGCGCGTAACTGGAACAAGCGGCGTCATCCGAACCGACAGGTTCAAATTAATTACACGGTCGGGGGAGTGCATCTACGCTCGGGGGCACGGCCGCATCAGACGAACCGACCATTTGACCATTGGCCCAGCATCAAGGCATCCGCCTTCTAGAGAAGGAGTTCGGGGCTGGGGAAAAGTCAAAAGAGGAGACGCGTAAAGCCGGTGGGACAGGTTAGATGGAAGGAGAGGTGCAGGGGCTCAATTAGATGACATCGGGGGCAGGTCTCCAGCCGGAGAAGTTCGCAAACGATTGCATAGCGGTGTCGCTACTTAGGGGCGACTCTTAAACAAAAAGGATCTTCAGGGACGAAAAAAGGGGGGC
>Ga0179593_1409439_pt1 | contig 16726 bp, 10 predicted proteins | sample CZODoug2_1_08_16_FD_185931 | JGI IMG/M metagenome (GOLD analysis project Ga0179593, IMG submission 185931) | Vadose zone soil fungal communities from Angelo Coast Range Reserve, California, USA - CZODoug2_1_08_16fungal (PacBio error correction) | ecosystem: Environmental > Terrestrial > Soil >...
ATGCTCTACTGATTTGGCGAAGGGGCCTGGGGGCCGGTATCTATGGTGCCCAGCATCGCTCCTTCAAGTCGGGGAGAGTACGCCGGAAAAAAGGGGGGTGTACTCAAGGGGCAAAAAGTGAATTCTTCTAGGGAACACCCTCTTTGGTAAACACTGACGAGCAAGGGACAGAAACCTACATCATAGCTCCTTCAAGGAGAGTAAAAATTCAAGGGACAACCGTATCATTTGAGTAAAAAAAGTGAGGGACATCTTCTTCATCCTAGCGTCAATTTTTAAGAATCTAACTCTTTCAAGGCATGGAGAAACTACCTTTGCGACTAAAAAAAAGCCAGGTGGTCCGCGAAGCATTCTTTTCATATGGACCGAAGGAGGTAATCTGCTCTTCAACTGGTCCTATCCTGGGCTGTATGGAAATAAATAACTCAGGGGTTAGGCCTTGGGGAGGAAAAGTTCCTCACGATTACTTTGGCCGCGACGAGACAGACCCTGTGGCGCAACCACATCTGGAATTTCCTAGGGAAGAGGAAAAGGGTGGAGAAAGGTCAGGAGGGGACCGAACTTGCCGGGGGGGGAAGACGATTGTTCACATACTAACTAGCCCATTGGTGGAAAACTTAGTCCCTCGTGAAGGACGACGACTCCGCCGAAGTCCGACTGTAAGACGTCACACAGCGCGCGAAAGATGAGCTTCGAGGGGCTTAGTCGTGCAACGGTAAAAAGGTAACGCACGCTAGAGAGAAAGAGAGCTCAAAACTGGACCAATAACGGCAAGCTACTTAAGGCGAACAACTCAAAGATGTCAGCTACCAAGGCCGGGTGAAAGGGCCCCTCATGAAGGCCCGTGACGCTGGAATCCTCATAAAGAAGCCGTGCAGAGGAGGGGATTGTGCAATGGCCTGAATGGGCCGTGAGTGCCGTGGAAAACTTGGACGGGGGGGTCGGGCTGGCCAGTATAAAAGGAGGAGGAAAAAGGCCGGGAAAGACCCAAAGGAGTCATTAGTCAGAAAACAAGGAAACCGAAAGCACTGTTACGATTAGAGGGTCCTAGGCTGCTGTCCATGCCGAGGGCGGGCTGGAAGGGGGGGGGAGCCATACGGAAAATCTACAGGAAAAACTCGGTGCAGAGTGGGAAAAATAAAAACCAGGCACGTGGCTGAGAGAGAAGATCCCGGCAATAAAGCCAGCGAAAGTAATAACAGTAAGGGAGCGACGGCCGAGAGCCTAAACATGAGCCCGAAAATGATGGGTCAGGCGGAGGGCGCCGCCTCGGTCTGAGGGTCGAAGGACAAAAAAAAGGAACGTAGGCGCACTTGGCCCGTGTTGATCCGACTTACAAAAAGCTTGCGGTGGACCGTCGCAACAGAGGGGAATCGAATCTAGCGATCCTCACTAAAGGGAGGGCCGACCAGGATGGGAACGACGTCATATCACACGCAGGGCCCCGGGGACAAAAATGGCGCGAGGGCCAGCGCTACCCCAGTAGGCCTTCTCCTAAAAGTACGCCAACAGCAAGGGGAGGGGTACCACTCCAAGTTTGAGGGGTGGGGGAGACCAAACTTCCCGGGGGTGCCTCCTTAGGGGGGGTGAAGTCAGCCAAAAAAAAATCGCTATACGATGGCTTCTTTCGTCAAAACTCTCGTCAGCCCAAAGGCTGGCGAGTGAAACTTCGCAGGCCTGATAAGCCGAGGAAAAAGAGCTTCCCACCCGACTAACTTCCAAAGCTGGAAGGCGAAAAAGGACAGTGTAAACGGCCTTGAAACGAACACTTCTTTTATGGGAGCTCCCGACGGGGAACCGCTGCAAAAGGTCTGTTTGTCAGGTACAAGAGAGAGGGACCGATGCCACCAGGGGGTCAAAAAGAAGGAGCCCCAGACCGAAAAATCAACAGGCCCCTAGTCCTCGAGGCGAGAGCTCTCTAATTTCCTTTTAACCAAGCGGCCGCACACCAGGAGAAGAGAGATCAACCCACTACCTTAGGAGGAAAATGATGATCAGAAAGACCGGCGGCCTAAAAAACGGATCAACGGTAGGAAGATGCGCAGGAAAACCTCCGACGAAATCCGAAGGATCAGATAGTCGCGCTTTGCCCTAACTGGGACCTTTTAGTCGACACTTTGCAGCGGGCGAGACCGGGCAGCTCAATGCCACGGCCATCGACCCCTCAAAGGGCAAGCCCGTTGCCGCGTTGATCCACTCATCGTAAAACAGCATGTGAAAAACGCGGCACGGGAAGGCCTGTCCCCAGCTAACCGATGCGCCTGTCGCCGCCTAAGTGGCAGGTCCCTCCTTTTTCTTGTTGGATCAGACGTCGGCGGTCCCTCAGGGCCCGAAAAGCAGCGAAACTCGCAGACAGTTTCTCGGACGGACGAGGAACGGCGGGACAAACAGCACCGCCACACGTCTCTTTCGCCCGAGCGTGGTGGGAACACGGAAACCAAAGAAACGTCCCTTGATAAAAACAATGACATCAGGGTCACAAGGGCACTTTTTACTAATCAGGACCAGGGGGGGAAAGAAAAAAAATGAAACCGCGGGATATCTAAGGAGAAACGCAAGCACCTCCAAAACTAGGCGTCTCTCGAAGAAGAGGCATCCTGAACAACCCCTGGGCTGAAAAGAGGGAAAGAAGGACACTGATTCACGGAAAAAACTAGAGGTGTCCCGGCCTGCGGCAAGCACCTACAAGGAGAAGGCGCTCCGACATTCGAATTCAGAAGACCGAAAACGAGGCGGCAGGCAACTAAAAAAAGAAACGGGGCTGCCCCAAAGCCTTCTCCTGCAAACCCGTACGGGTAGTCGACCACGTGCGGTCGAGGCCAGGCGGACACAAGAAGGGGTTCTCGCAAAAAGAACGGAAGGGGTGGCCTCGAGCAGGGAAAAAATCCAGGGGAATGGGGGTAGGGGCGGACGGCACCCAGAAAGAGAGACCTCGTCCCGCCGGGCTTTGCCTAGCCCAACATTCCTGCACAGTGAAATGACGTCCCAGGGGGGACGATAACGGTTCCGAAAAGTTAGTCCTAAGCGCGGGGCGAGTTCCGCCTATCATTTGTCACGAGACGCTTGAAAGCCGGTAGTGACGGAAAAAAGACACCCATATCTAAAAGGAATAAGTCCAGGCCAGGGTGTTCACAGCAGCAGAGCTCAAAGGAAATAGCCGCAAGCAAGGTAAGGCGCTCATCGACCGGCTCTGCGGTTTCATTCAAGGACAGGGGCCAAAAATCGCCAACTTGAAGGGGGGGGGGGAAGGGTATAAGATCGTTCCTACCCTAGAAACTGAAAAAAAAGGGAAAAAAGTGCGAGCGTCGAAAACGATGGGACTTATTTTAACTTGTGGAAACGACCCAGCCCCCGACGAAGCGAGGAGTCTCACATGTGACAAAAACTGTGGGAGGGCGGGGTACACCGTGGAGGCGAGGGGAAAAAACCAGGAAAAAACTTGGTGGCCCACAACCACTGCAGGTGAAATGTTCTGTTGCACAAAGAGCTCCTATGATCGGACACCGAACAAGCTCGCCAACCTGGAAACAAGGTGCCAGAGGAAAAAAAGAAAAAGGACTCGCGGGCTCGCTCCTAACTTCAATGTGCATGAAAGGATCAGACCCGTGCTCCGCCGCCATGTAGGTATTCAAGAAAGAAGAAAAACCGACACGGAAAGCGTAATGACACACCCAAAAGGCCGATATGAGAAAAAGAAGGCGGTGCTCGGAAACGGATCGGAAAAAGTCAGGGATCCATGCAAGGTGCGCCCTCGTCCTCCACCGCCCTAAGAATCTAAAACGGATTCCGCAGATGATAAGGGTCACTGTACAACTTACGAAGAATCTTCTGAAGGACGGGACCCGAAACGCGAACCCTCATTTCGCATCTAAAAACTGGAGGAGAAGGCTACGCTCCGTTAAAGGGATACCCATCGTAGACGTAAAGAGCCAAGAGGGGAAGAGGCCTTGGGTGGGGGGAAGTTCCGGAGGGTAATCAATCCGCCTAAGTTACTGCCTTCCGGGAGGGGAAGGATTGAAGAAATTCCTAAAACGGACCCTACCGGAAAAATTCGGTCGAACAAGATATCAGCGGCAAAAAAACCAAAAAGTATATATCTCAAAATGTTAGGAAAGAAGGTACGGGTATGTAATCCCGAGACCGAAGAAATCGGCAATCCCTGGAAGCAGGAGGAAGAGATGCTAATTTGGTGAGAACACGTAATGAGAAATTCAGCTGGCAGCAGATGAAAGGCCCACACCACCTCGTGGGACCCCGGAGCCAAAGGGGCAACGCCCCTATCCCTATACCTGCAGGAAACCGGAATCAAAGTAGGTCAACTAATCCTTAAATACCAACCTTCTTCAAGTGCAAGTTACTTATCGGAAGAAGGGTATTTCAGTCGGCCTCTCTAACAGAGGGAGCCTGCTGAGAAAAAGATTCACGTCTCCAACAAAAAGTTGAATCCTACTAATCAGATCTCATATCGGCCTCTCCGTGTTCAAGAAAGCGGGCGGGGGGAACACAGAAGAGCACTGGCGGTATGGAAAGAACTGCTTGACGACGGCGAGAAAGAATGGTAGCATGACTGCTTCGAGACCGCGAACCGGGGGCGAAAAAAGCTTGAACTTTTTCAATCAGGGGACAAACCGGGGGACACGCCGGGCGTCTACTCTGTCGTATTAAGAAATCAGAAAGGAACAGTCCCAGTCACACGCATTGCTGGCCAACCAAGGTCCGCTCGCGGGAACAGCGACGACTCCCGGACCCCTGGGCGCCGCCGAAACATGAAAAGCACTGGACCCACCCAGAAGGGATTTCTGGGGCGTGGTGAGTACGACCTGTAACCAGGTTCAACTCCTACAAGCGAAGAAAAAGAGACGCCGGAACGCTTTAAGTGGGAGGCAGAGGGGTCAAAAAAAACTAACTCCAACTTCACAACGGATTTCATCTTAACTGGCGTGCACCTGGAAGGGCGAGGAACCTGGCAGAACTGCCGCCCAACGCATACAGCCCGAAAAAATGTTCTCGTGGGACAGATTCTGGACAGGTGGAAAGGGGGGAACTTGCCTTGAAACTGGGCGGGTGCTTGTGGAAGGGGAGATGGGACCAGCCCCCCACGGGAAAACTAGGTTTACACCTTAGAGCGACGAAAACCCAGAGGCATGGAGGCCAAGTACTGGGCGATGGAACTGGAAGAGGATATAAGCTTGTTGGGACCGCCCGCGTGGAAAGGGGAGTCTCGCTGGGATGTTCAAGCCCGGCAAAATCGACTGCACCTCTAAAAAAACCTCAACGAGGACCGAGGAAGGCCAACCTGATTCAAAGAAGGTGCGCAACCGAAAAGCACGAGAAAAAAAGGACCAAAAATTGGTCGACCCAGGAGGTACTGTCCATTAGCAGAGACCTAGGTGGGGCGGCCGCTTAGCCTTCAGTGGGTCAGACTTAGGAGGCCCTCAGTGTTTTCGGGGTCGAGAAAACCGGGGACACTTAGGAGAACAGGGAAGAGATTGGCGCGGCCGTGACAGGTGGCGGGGAGGAACCTAAAAAGATAGTAAGGAAAAGTATCTAAAAAAAATGGCTTCTACCAGGGGAGGCGAGGCGGGCAGAGAGTCATATTCGACGGCTTTCGCTTAAAGAAACACTGTTCGCTTCACCTATGGACAGGCACAGTACCAAAAAACCTGAGGAAGTGATGAGGGGGACCACGGAAACTGTTGACCCTTATGGCAGGGGGGCGGAGGCACAGTCTGACCTGAAGGTGGGGAAGGTCAGCCCATAGAACGGGACGCGCTGGCCTATACGTTCTGGGGAGATGGGCGCGGGGGCTCCGCGCAAAAAAAGTCAGCCAAGCATAGCGAAAAGGCAGTCACGACCCGGAGAGCGTCAGTGAAAAAGAAGCGGAACCTAGCGACTCTAAAAGACCATTTGTCCAGGCAGAACTTGGCTCTCTATCACCTGCTGGGAGATGGGGGGGAGACCGACTTCAAGTTGTTGGAGTAGGGGGAAAAAGCGGGGAGCCCGATCTCCTAGCCAAAAGCGGCTAAAAAGACAAACGTCCTCCGCATGACCCGCGCCACCTTAGCAGGGCTGAAAGAAGAAGGAAGATTTCCGCTGATACCGTCGCGCCCTCGTTAAAATGCGGGAGAAGGTCCTGGAGATCATAAACTCGAAACCAACACAAACACAAAAAGAGAGGAAGAATGAGAAGAAAGGAGGGACGGCACGCAGCTAGACCAGCAGCAGAAGGGGCCCCATCTTCCAGACCTAAGACACTGCTCTTCTTTCCGGGCGCAGGGGATAGGGGGGGACATAAGGCTGGTAGAAACTAAAGGGGGCAGAACGGGGCACTCACCAAAAAGAAAACCCTTCCCATCGCAACACGAAAGAGCCGCGGCGCCCTCCATCTCCACACACAATCAGCGTCAGCTATGTCCCCCCCCGACAGGCTCAAATGGTCGCCGGGTCGAAAACCAAGGGGGCAGGTGGAAGAAGGGGAAGGGACGTTGTGATAAACAGCGAGGAGACGTGCACCGCGGAGACAGCCCGTTTCTAATCGCCACTAGAGAAAGAATTTGAGGGCTGCAGAAAGGGTAGAAGGACCCAAAGCCACTGGCAGGGCCAAGAAGGTGACTAAGAAACCCCCTATCTAAAATTGTGTAGGAAACGGGACACACCAAGAGTACCAGGGTAAAAAAGGCAAGTTTTATCTGGCGGAACCTGGGAAGGGAGGGCAGTGTTTCGTACAGGGAAAGGGGGGAAGAGGAAATCCTGAACTAGGGCTGAAATTAAACTAACGTCTCCTCCTTGTACGGGCGGGAGCTCAGGGAAAACGCTAAGTGGCAGATTGCTCAGGCGACGGGGGAAAGCCACAAATCTCTTCCCGGCCAGGCGAAAAAGCAAACCCTACAATTCGGCTAAAAGCCTACGTGAATCAGTCGACTTCTACTAGAAGAAGAGGCGGGGCAACTCAATCACAGGGACCCAAAAAGCAGGGCAGCCAAACGCTGGCGAAAGCTGCAAAGGGAAGCTCCCCGTAGTCGGACATGGCGAGAAGCAAAGCAGTCCAGTTACGGGATCGCGGGGACGCTGAAGCATGCAACATGTTGGCCAGCCGGACAACATCCGTGCGCGCCCAAGGAGATGGTCAAGGAGGGGGGAGGCAGGGGTGTACCCATGAACAGAACCCGAACCAATACGCCGCGGTACCTAGGGAACAGACTTGAGGACCGGGAGTGCTTGTTCCATTTTCTCGGAGTGCCCTTTCCGGACTAAAGGGCGTTTTTTCGCCTAGCCTGGTGTGAAAAAGGGGGGGAGGGGCGCTGGTCCCAGGTACGAGGACCAGCCCAAAACAAGGCTCCAGCATGAAAACGGACGCGAAGAAAAAGGCACGATCTCCAATCAAAGATCCCCAAACAGCAGGCTTGGACTGCGGCTGAATACAAGCGGCCTCAGCCATTTTCAGCCCAAGTTGCAAAGGCCATCATCGAACCTTGTTTGGGAAAGGGCCGAGTAGAGTACGGGCCGCGAGAACTGGAGGGGCGAAGAGATAGCTAAAGGCGTCAGATTTCGAGTCTGAACCTGGTACAGGGAGCCGAAAAACCACAAGGGGGAAAGGAGGCCCGAAAGGGCGGATCTATTGGGCTGGACTCACTTCTCCTGTGTCTAAAAGAGTGACTAAGGCACGCGGGAAGCATCCCTTGTTGCAACTCTGTGAAAAAGGAGGCCTTGAGAGGGGAGACTCTCCTCCGAGCCCGTAGCCGGGAAAACAAGTCAGTGAAATTCCGCAGGTGGGACGACGAGGAACCGGAAGGGAGGGACCCAGCTCGACGCCAAGGGGACCGCAGGCTCGACAAGCACCGAAAGCCCTTTCGTCACCATAGGAAAAGATTCACATACCTCCAGGGGCGAAGGGAAACAAAAGCGACGATGGAAGAAAAAACGCGGGGGCAAATTGAAAGAACCACGATTCAGAGAACTGGGGGGAGCAGGGTCCAAAGGGGCGTCCCAGAAGGGGTGCTCCACCCAGCTTGAAAAGCTGCTTACAAGAAGCAATAAATAGGAGAGAATATCCGTGCATGTAACTCCCAGCTACCAATTTCCATTGCCGGGGAAAACGCAACGCCGGCATGGATGGCTCATGCGGGCAGGCGGAATCACGGGCAGGCCGTGACTGGCTTAACACAAGAGGGTGCCGTACTAATAACTTCACGCATGATCAGTCCTGAGCGGCATCACCCCTTCTCCGAAGAGAAGGCTCCGTGAACGACACGTGCGGGGAAATGCACTTCTGCTTCGTTTGAAGGACCCGAAACCGGACAATTCCGGACTTAGAACGGAGAGAACAACGACAACAGAGGAGGTATAGGTAGCACTGAAAAGGACCGTAAGTTCAGGAGCCGTGCCCTCAGAAAACCACAAGAGACTCAGAATCGCCAGGGATCTGACAACCGATGTGACGGCACCCCGAAAGGCGGGAACCGGACTAAAATCAAAAACCTCTTTGGAAGAAAAAGCCCCGTCTCCCAGGGAAGGCAAGAAGCCGAGGGAGGAATGCCCTGCAGACGGCTCGGGGGACAAAAAAAAAGATACTGCGGGCATTTCACGGTAAACGGATCAGACAAGTATAAGGGCCTCCGGAAGGGTGAAAAGGGGGAAACAGCGACCTAGCCGAGGCGCTAACAAACCAATTTCGCCACTCATTCTTGATCATCGGACCTCGCGCTGGGGGTGCTCTAACTCTTTAAGGGGCAGAGAGAAGTCGGTCGAAGGGAAACGTACGTGTCGACTTTTCCTGAAGACGTGTAGGGCAGGCGAGAAGGATCCGGGGCGCACCAAACTGGAACGGGTCCTCGCAACCGTAACTTTTACAAAGGGGACGGGGCAGGGGCTTGGAGATCATCGCTAAGTGTGCCACAAACCGACGTAAAACCCAAACACACAAACAACCAAAACAAACAACCAAAAAAAACCACCAAAAAAAAAACACCCCAAAACCAACAAAAAAACCACCAAAACCCCCCCAACAAAAAAAAACAAAACCCCCAAAAAAAAACCAACACGAGAAGGGGCAGTTCCAAGTCCAAGAAGGGCCGTCGACAAAGACCGATCTTTCCGGCGGAAACGGCTTTACTCCCGACGGATTGGGGGCGGCTGTAGGGAGTCGTCGACCTGGTGACCGGTGCAAGATACGTCCGCCAACAGAGACGGAAGGCTAACGCAGTTCATTGTCGGAACTACGCTCCATATATCCAACTTCAGATGGCAGAGAAAAAAGCTTGACGGGAGCGACCTGGCTTGACTGGAGAGACCCGGTTATCTTGGAGAAAATCGTTATGCTGGGAAGGGCTCGGCCGGGGGAGAAGTGGAGCATCTGGGGGGTGGATAATAATTACCTCGAAACAACCCCTCAGTTAAAAAGGCTCTTCGACTAAACCGAGGGCATGGAGGGAAGAAAAAAAGCCGCGAGCCCTGAACGGAAATCGAAAAGAAAAGAAGTAAGATGATCGTTTTGCAAGGGGTCGAGCCCTGGGTGCCTAAAAGACCGCCGTCAAAAACATCCTCGTTGGACGAAAAGAGGGGAAAACAGACAAATGCAGAGAACAGGTGGATCTTGAGCGCGGCCGGAAAAAGACGGCCTTCCAAGGCCGAATGCGGACTGGGGTTTTTGGTGGGTCTAAATAGACACGTCTCCCGCCAGCGTGTGGGGGGGGGGGACGCAGCTTAGCCCTGCTGGTCATAGGAAGAGCCATCAGGTGGGAAGAAGGAGACCCGTGCGGAAGCCACCCTTGTATTCTTTAAAAACTGAGAAGGACCTGAGGACGGTGGCCGTCGCCCGATACCTGGGGGGGGAGGATCGCAGGGAGGACCGGGCGGATAGACAAATGGCGGTTACTGGTGTACGGGGCAGCGCACAAACAATTCTTGCCATGGCGAGGAGTTGAGCGCGAACCCTCTTCAAGCTCTGCCTTTTCCCGCCCTTCTGAACCCAGGACATTGATTCGTTACCTCCGGTGAATGCATGGGGGTCAGGCCACTTCAACGAGGACAAGACCGGGATTTTAAACACCCACCAAGCGAGGCAGAAAGGCTGCTCTTAAAATCTCAGCCAGCGCTGTCAAAATCCCAAAGGATCGAGTTGCTAGAAAGGGCAGGAAGCCGCGGATGGGACTCGGGGATCCCACACTGCCGTGGACTGCCCACGCTTGTCAGGAGGGAAGAACTGAGAGGTCCACCGCTCGACGTGCAAGCTCAGCGGGATGTCAGATCATCCTGCCCCATAGGGGTCGATGAAGGTCGGCTTGGCGGCCGAGCGCGCCGAAACAGTGTCGCAGTCAACCTTAAGGCCCACGCAATCCGCGCAAGTCCGGAGAGGAAACCGGGCCCGTAGACGGGACATGAGCCCGTTGTATCCCTCTGGGAGCCGTCCTGTTCATCTCTCCACACACAAAGGAGGAAGAAGGAAAACTGATCTATAAAGGACCGTAAGGAGGAAAGGAGAAAAAACCCCTGACATTCGACCGGGAATCAACGCGGCAAGCGTCCGGCGGAGCAGGAGGCTCAGGCAATTCTTTCGGAAGGAACGCAAATCAAATCTAACCTTGTGAAAGGTCAAAATGGCCTCCCGCTAAGAGGGGGCAACATCCCAAAACAGCAGGGGGGCAGCCGGGTGGAACCATTCAGGAAACCACTCCATCAACACCAGTGGAGAACTCGCGGCACGGAGAAGAGTGTCCCCTGTCAAGGGTATCCTCTCTCCACAAAAAAGGCAGTCCACAGGGGCAAGGGGGGTAGAACGCCGGACAGCGGGGAAGATCCGCCCGGACCGGGGGTAAAAAGAGCGCCACAAGCTCAAAACAGTTTTCTCTTCTGAACGACGGGGAGCAGCCCAAGAGAAAAGTGGTCTCGTCCAAAAAGTACGTGGGCCTGCAGGGCAGCATCGCCTCGCAAGGGGGGATCAACCACATGAATTCATTCTTGGGTAAAAAAAAAAGGCCCTTTGGGGAGGGAACGCAGGAAAGGCCAGAGGGGGGGGGAAAAAAAAAAGGATGAAGCGCCGAAAACAAAATCTTTGGAGGCGGCCATACTTCGAACATAAGGGAAACCATTTGGAGGGGAGCTACACAAAGATCAGCCAGAAAAGGGACTCGTTCAACAAACACGAAAAGAAAAACACGCACGAAACACCCGGGCTAGTATAAATCGCCCGAACCGGCCTTGAAACGAGTCTTCCTCCTCTCCACAGAAAAACGCAGGGCTAAGGCGGCCGCCCCCAGCGATAGCGTCCTATCTCCCCGGTAGTGAAAAAAAAAGGCGGTCTCACGAGGGCAGGGAGGAATCTGCTCAAATAACAAAAGGGACCAAAGCATTTTTGGACTGAAATCTTTCCATCGTGCAGAAAAGACTGGTTCTAGGGTTCAAGGGGGGTAAGTCACACAGGAAGAGACACATTGACGACGCGCAGGTCCGGAAACATGACCCGGTACGTGACTTCGGGTGCTCTCGGTGATGGGCGAAAAAGTAGGAGCCTACCGAAAAGCGACGGGGTCGTCCGAAAATTGGCCGGAGCCAACCGAGTCGACATCCAGCACAAAACCCATCGGGCTACTGAAGACATGACACCATTGCCAACGTCATTCAAAGAGACAAAACGAATCGCACCGGAAGTACTAGAGCTCAAATTCTCAAAGTCCGACCCTGGCCAGGGGACACGGCGGGGTTGCTCAAAAAGCCGTGAAGTGGGGATAGGGACGTATACTTGGAACAAAAACCCGGATGAAATGTTCAACACGTGCCAGTCTCTTCGGAGGCAAGCTCGTAGCGGGCACACTGTACGTCCAAACTCCAGCCCCAGCCAGCCGCAAGCGAGGAGGAAAATCATTGACGGAGCAGGAGAGCCCGAAATTAGAGGAAACGACGGGAGAACTTTGGGCGCCACCAGCGAGGGGTACTGCCGAAGAGATAACCAGCGAAAAGTCTCCTAAAGAAATTTCTCCGTACAACGTAACAAGCAGGTGGCCGTCCGGCTATAAGCCTGTATGCTGGTTCGCACAAGGAGTCTTCGGTCTAGGAACCTAAACGTCATCGGGGAAAAATAAAAGTCCTACATAACCCGGGTGCAGTCGTTCCCAGATTAGGTAGACACAAGTATTCGCCCGTCAAGCTCTCAGTAGATAAAAATTGGTCCCACCGCGAAAAAGTATATGATACACCACGAATAAGACGTACGCTTAGCGAAGTCCCGCCAGGTCCGGGGGGGCAGTAAGACGGGATCCCTGGGGACTATCGAAGAAAAGAACGACAACTCCCCAGACCTCAAGTTGGCAAAGAAGCGCCGTCAAACTGGTAAGACAGGCCGGACCCCAATTCCCTAAAGAAGGAACTGGCTGGCGCGGCAAAAGGCTCACTGGGGGAGGGGAACTCGGTGAGTCCAAAAGGATTAAGTAGAATTAATTCCTAACGTGGGGGCCGTTCCCCCCAGAGCCGTCAGCCCCACCTCCGGTCGGGCCGATTGAAAAGTCGGATGCTGGGTACCCGCCCGGAAAGGACCCGTCATAAAAGGAAGGGGATAGCTATATCTCCACAACGGGGGGAAATAAAATACCAAAGAGCCTTTAACTGACCGTTCGACGGTAAGGAAGGGACCCGCATAAGAAAGGGGCACCGAAGGACTAGACTAATGAGAAATCTGACCACGCCGAGGGTGACGGTCCAACAAAACATAAATCATCGTCAAAATATTACTGGAAGCCCGGAAGGGGAAGCAATCCCAAGCGGCCAGGGGCAGCGGCACGTCCAGGCAGACTGACCAGCAGAGGATGCTTCATCGTAACAGGACGGAAGGTCACCGAAATGGGGGAACAAACGGCTGATCATGGGGTGATTGCCTTACACGAACGCCGGGGGGAGAAGGGGGGGACTTTCGAACATGGGGAGGGAAGAGCTCCAAAAAAACATTTGCTTGCGGGAGACGGGCGCTTGTTTGACAACCCCCTCGGAAGTCGCGCTTCTGTGAGGCCAGATAGAAGCTGGGAATACCAACTCTTGGAAGAACATCGCTCGTTGAGAAGGTGAAACACTATTAAAGTGAAAGCTCTAACCGGAGCCGGGGTCGGGCACCAGAACTTGACGGAACTAGGCCGGGCGGCAACAATGGTGGAAAAGACTTGTCGCGAGGCGGGCAGGAGATAAAGAGGGGTCTAACAAAGCCCGGCCTGGTAAAACGGAGCCAAAAGGTTCTGCCACCAAGGCCGAGAACCGCGGGCCGGCAATACGAAGACGGAAAAACACGAAGCCACTGACCAGACGCTGGGTACTCACGGAGGGACTGGGTGACGGACTGTACCGGGGAACTCCTCTACCCGCTGACTAGAGAAAAAGCGGCGCCACGCGGGAAAAAAATGCAACGTCGGTCCTATCCAGAAAACGCCTAATAAAAAAAACCGGGCAAGGGAACAGCCTCGGTCGCTGAAACGGCCGGGAACTCATACAAAGATTTGCGAGAAGTGGGAACGCTGCTTGCAACCTGGAAGCAGGTTCCCTGGTACCGGCTACGTGGAAGCAACGAGGTTTGCCGTGGATAGTCCGGTAAGACGGCGGGACAAAAGACCACTAAAAAAGGTACAAGAGACATTAGACGCGGAGTGAGGCCGAAAGGAGCCTATCTCACCTGCGTCATAGACGCGTGGGAAGGTTGAAGAGGGACATCGCGTTCCAATGCAAGCGCTCCACCAAAGAACGGAAAATCGAATAAGAGGATGGGTCCAAGACCAACCCTGAGTTGAAAGGTTTATCTTATCAGCAGGATACAAAAAGGCACATAAAAAAACAAACTTGGTCAGGAAGAAAAGTACGTTATCATCGGCCAGGATAAGCGCTCAAAACAACCTGGGGGGGATCCGATTAGCCCTTCTGGTCAAAAAAACGGAGGAGGGAATCCCAGAGGTTGCTGCGGAAGGGCTCGGCTTCGCCTGGAGGGGGTAGGTGCTTGCCTCAAAGGACATCTTTCTGGGGGGACGTCGCCCCGAGACATCGGGGCTGATATCCGTTGAGATAGCCCTGCCACAGGGAAGGAGTACCCATGATGCTTTCGGGCAGACACGCAGAGAGGGACTCTTCCTCCCGCAAAAAAAAACCCAAAAACACCCAAAAAAAAAAAAAAAACCCCCGGAAACCCCCTCTGAAGGGAAAAGACCCGGAACCAGCATGGGTGGACTTTAGACCCTTGAAGTCAGGGTGTGTAAAAAGCGGCCTGACGGTGACATCACCCCACTCCTAGGAAGAGGTCACAAGGCGGGGGAAAGGGGCGCGAGAAGCCCGGGGACTCCCTCGAAAAAACATGCAAAAGAAGAGGAAAAAGTTCTCTGGGAGTCCATAAGCCAACCCGAATTGCAACTGCGTTGACATGAAAGCTGGGCGGCGAGACGGCGACCATCGAGCAGGTCAGCCATCGCTGACAAAAAATGGTGGAGATGGAGTGACAGAAACTGTCACGCTTAAACCCCGCGAGGGGTAAGACTAAAACGACTAGGAAGGGCAAAAACAGGTCGCCTAAGAAATCCAATCCCTTTCTTGCCAGAGAATAAAGGAACCTGCACAGGCTGAGCAGGGCGGCTCGCGACAGCCACCCAAGCATTGAGCCCTGTCAGGCACGTTCCCTGGCGAAATAAAGAAACTAGAAAACAGAGGAGGAAAAGAAGAGAGGATCTTACAGGACCTCGGTCCCAGGGATCAACTGGACCAAGCGAGGCAAGAAATGCGCCAGAACGCGGCACGGCCAAAGGCGAGGCCAAGCAGAAAAGGCGGGAAGCTTGTCGGAAGGCTGGGGAATACGATGGGGAGAAATGCCTCGGCACTCTGCCGCCCGCCGAAATCAGCCCAGTCAAAGGTTTTCCGAAAAAAGTCAAAGAAACTCCACCAAAAGTGACGCGAAGCTTCGCAAGAGACGGGGCGCCGTCTCGCCGCACAGGGGTGACAGGTCCACGCCGTTGCAAAACGGGGGGGGATCAGCTCCGTAAGTCGCCTCTCACGGCTTGAAAAGGAACTGTGCTAAACGACTCTCATCATGTTCAAAAAGGCTGAGGGAGAAAGAAGCAATCCAACCTCGAAGTCGCGCCCGAGCTGTTGAAAATGACAGAACACACCGTCCAGGTCGGCCTCTCTGAAAAACAGGGGAAGGGGAACAGGAATAAGTTCCGCAGTAAAAAGGTGTAATCCTCCAGTGGGTAAGACCCGAAGGAAGCTCCAAGGGCCGAACGCTAGGTGTGCGGAGGAATCGAATCCTCGCAAAAAAAGTGGCGGGAGAATCGTCCCGGAAAGAGAAAAGTCGAGGGCGTACCCAAAAAAACGTAAGGCAGGCTGCAAGCACCAAACAAGGGGGAGAAGATACAGCACGGGAAAAGTCGACTACAAAAAAGAAGGGGGGATCTCCCGAAGAACAGGCATTCCCGCAAACCCCATTAGGAGTCGCTGCACCTAAGCTCCCGTAAGTTTATTCGAAAACGTGAGGAGAGAAGAGTCCAGGGCCATGGAAAGGGAAGAAAAATGACCTACCTTCATTGGGTGCCTCGACCCATCGGGAGAGGAAGTGTGAAGCTTCAAGTTTGGAAGGTCCACCCATTAACGCGTACCCTCGGACCATGGGGACAAAGGAAAACTTTCACCGATTCTATTAAACGTGAACAGGGTGTTCTTGAAGGACCGGGTCCGTCTTCGGGTAATCGCAGGACTCAATGCGGAAGGGCCAGGTCAACATTTAAATGGAAAGGCCCGCCCAAAGAGCTCTATAAGTCGCTTCAAACAAGCAGGCACGATCTACCAATCAGATCTCCACAACTGTTACTGAAACGGCGCAAGAAAAAAAAAAAGAAATAGGGGAACCGTCAATCCCTTCCATGCGGGAAAACTTGCCAGCCGGGATGGAGGCCGTAGAAACATAAGGGGGCCCACCAAGTGGTCTGAGGGAGCCGTCTAACTCGGAGGAGGCAGTCTCGGGTCGTCTGGGACAGAGTAGGAAACTCCAACCAAAGCCAACCAGGAATCCCATCTCCTCGCAGTGGCAGCGCGGAAAAAACCCGAACAAAAGGATATTAAGAGGGGCGACGGTCGCCCTTTGTGCAAAAACACTTCAGGTGGACGGGAGAGCGGCGAACAGCTGCCAGCTGATTCAACTTATCTTAAATGGAAACATTTCAAGCCTCGAGGCCCCGGAAAGCTTCTGGGGGGATCGTATCGATCCGACGAAAAAACTTTCCCACAAATGCTCTACAAAAGGGGGGAGCATACCGCTTTCGTAAAGTTTGCGGTATTCCATCGCAGGCTAAGGGGGACGAACGAAGCTAGAAAGCGTAAGGGTGGAGAAAAACAGCCGAGGGGATGGAAACCAAGAAATGACTTGGACAAGTGGGTTGGGCTAAAGTACTCCATGTAGGGCCACACAGCACTGTCTCAATCTTAGAAGCGGGAGCCAGAAGATACCATAAACAGTACCGTAAGTGTGCATCCGAAACGTCAAAATCACCTGGAGGCTGGAAACAGCCGGAAGAACGCCGTGCATGGTCATCCTGAGGGACAGGCAACGGGCACGGATCTATTAAAAAAAAGGGAGTAGCGCAGAGCCGACACGGATCTGTGCGAGGAAGGGTGACGGTCACCCGGCGTGTAAGAACGAGAGCCGCTTTAGGGAACGGGCCGGGCGAGGTTGGATTCTCGTAGGAAGAAAAGGTCCTGACCCTGACCTCACAAGAGC
>Ga0179593_1660968_pt1 | contig 16725 bp, 18 predicted proteins | sample CZODoug2_1_08_16_FD_185931 | JGI IMG/M metagenome (GOLD analysis project Ga0179593, IMG submission 185931) | Vadose zone soil fungal communities from Angelo Coast Range Reserve, California, USA - CZODoug2_1_08_16fungal (PacBio error correction) | ecosystem: Environmental > Terrestrial > Soil >...
CCGACCTTGGGGAGGGGGGAGCGGGGCTGGTGTGGAAGAGGGAGAGCTGGAGGAGAAAAAAAAAGACGGAGGCCGCGACGCCGGAATTAAGGGAGCCGGCGGGGAACGGTGGTTTTCCGGGAAAAAAAGTGCGCGAAGGAGGAAGAAGGAAAATCCAAGCCGCCTAGTGGGGAAATCACGTCAATTGAGGGGGCGTGCGGCGGAAAAAAAAAGACTGTCGGCGGCGAAAAAAAATTTTTTCAACGGCACGGCGCGGGGGGGAAAAAAGAAAGCGTTTAAACTTAATGTCTATAAGTATCGGGCAACATCGAGTTCAGATCAGGGAAAAAGGAGGGGCCCGTCAGAGACACTCGGCGAGAAGACAGCAAATCCAGCTGCAGAAAAGCATTGAAGAGTCGCCAGGAAAAAAAAACTTCGCCCGAGTTGGGGGAAGAACGCCCGCTTGTCGGAGGGAGACCGCAGGGGAAAAAAGCGGGGGGCGGTCGGATATGTTGAGCAACTATCGAGTTCGAAAAAAAAGCGACGGGCGAAGTTCAGTATTCAACGAAAGGGGGAAAAGAAGGTATCCAGGTTGGAGCATCCGGGGAACGGGCCATCGAACCGGGGGAAGGGACCGGATCGCCAGACCGATGCCGCGTGACCAGCAAGTGCCGGCAGGGAGACGTCTTGGCCAAGCAATCACGGCGGAAAGGATCAAGGGGGGGAACGGCGGACCGGTGGGTGTTAAAGGAGTGGCGGGTGCCCAGCGGGCAAAAAACGCGGGGGCCCGTGGGGGAACTGTTTTTTGACTACGGAAGATGGCCAGCTGCATGGGAAGGGGAGAAGACCGTTCGAAAAGGCTGAATCAAGGAAGGGGGGGAAAGCGAGCTTTTTGGAGAAGGTGGAAGGACCCCGACGAGCCAGGTGCTGTGAGGTTCTCAAAAGTGAAAGTGCTACAAGTCGACATCACGGTTCCGAAGTGCGAGCGCAAATGCTCCACCGAGGGACTCGTAGCGGAGGGGGGCAGTCGCTGCCAGAGGAGGGAAACTTGCCGGAGGGGGCGACACTAACCTACCTCCAAAGGAAAAAACCTCAAAAACCGCCCTCAATGTTGGAAAGTGGACGTCAATCCCAGGACGCTTTCTCTAAAAATTTCGTAGTACGGACAAACCGCATGGCAGGGTGGGGGGGGGGGGAGACGTGGAGGGAAATTTTAGACGTCCTCTTGGGCCAACTAGGAAATGCTCCTGGGGGTCGACCTCAATTAAGTTGCAATTCCACCCGAAACATTCTCCGCTAATGTCTGGAAGGGAGCATCTATCCCAATACAGGGGGGGGGGGAGCCCGCGCCCTGTGGGAAAAGCATTACCACTTTGGGGGTGTCATCTTCCGCCAAATAGGAGACGGAAAAACTTTACTCTCAATTACCAAAGTCTTCTACATAAGGGGGCGGACCGCATCGTGCAATTGGAGAAAGAAAAGAGAATCGGGAGGGCGGTATCGCGCAAAAGTCACAGGGGGGAAAAACGGTTGAGGTCGTCCAATGGCGGAAAGGGGGGGTACATCCCGTAGGTTTGTCTGTGACAAAGGGGAGGACTGCCACTCAAAGGGTTTCGGCTGATGGAGGACGCGAGCTGGAAAAACTCCCTACCTGCTTGGAGGGACCAAACCTTCTGCGAGAGGCTTTCTATCTCTAAGGGGGGGAGGCCGCCACAGGGGCCGTAATCGCGGCTAGCAGGGGGGGAACAACGCCCCTATTATCCTACAGAAAGAGCTTAAAGGGGACGTGATCCTTCCCTGGGGGTAAATCAAAAAAGGGGGGCGCGGCGCGCGTCCGGAGAACTCTACCACGTCTTTCCCCAGCTTTCTAGCAGGTAAAAGGGGGGGATGGGCCCATACAGAAAGTCGGGAGCGTATCAGCTCGGGGAAAAGGCCAAACCTTGTGTCCAACTGGAGGGGAGTTGAGACACCGCGGCGCTGCCTCGGAGGCCTGCGATCCGGGGGAGGGGACCAATGAGAAAGCCGGTAAAAACTGGGGACGCAACAGCCAGGCCGCTCGCTGGGGGAGCACCCCTCTACGTAGGGAGGGGTGCCAGTGAAAAAGAACGCGCCTGTGGTTGGTGAATGAAAAACGCGCGCCCGTCACTTTGGGGGAATGGGGAAACAGAAAAAGAGACCGGCTGACGTTCCGAAGAGGAGACGTCTATAATCTAATGACGACCCGTCGACCGCCGGAGGGGAAAGGAATCGCATCGGCTCAAAGGAGACGTGGGTCCCGAAAAAAAAAAATTCGATAGGGGGCCCACATACACGGCCACCGGGGGGGGAAAAACTGTCCTGTGGCGGCATGAATCGCAGAGACAAGTAACTCTCAAGCACCTACGTCCATTGAACGGAGGAGGTCACCATCGGGGGAAGAGCATTTCTACCGGCCGGGAAAGCTACCCTAGGAATCGGCGCCCCCAAAATAGACTTGCTCCAGGTAAGGGGAAAGGGAAAAACTGGTGCCAGAAGGGGGCCTTTGGGTTCGGTGCTGGAAAATTTCGATGAAAAGGAAGGAAACGGTCGAAGGGGGAACCTGCTGGGGAGGAAAAAAACAACAACAACTTATTATGAGTAAATATAGAAAAAGGACGGTCAACGCCTAGAGGGAGAAAAAGACTTTCATCCCTGGAAAGATTACTCCCGAAGGAACCGCCCGGCCCCTCCCTGAGAAAACGAAGGTGACAGTAATCCTTAACCAGGAAAGGAGTGTATTGCCGGAAGGGGGAAAAGAAAGCTTTTCGCCATTCGAGAGCCAGAACTCAATGACGTGTTGCTCGAAAAGGGGGGTACGTATATTCTCATCGTCTTCCCAGGAAAAAAGCGACCATTTTTCCCACGGGGGGAAAAATATATCGAAGCGCCGTAAAGGGGGGGGGCCAACGTTTGAGCCCGTCGGACAGCGGAAGGAAAAGGGGGGAAGGGGTCGCAGAGATATTAGACGAGTGAAGAAAGAAGGTCAGCTTTAAGCAGGGAAAAAGGACAAGTCCCGCTCCTCCAGGGGGAAAACGGCCGTGCCTTGCTACGTGCAAGGGAGACAAATCCCTGGCAGAAAGAAAAGGGAAGTCGAGCGTGCCCGGGGAAGGTCCCCCATTGTGGTACGGAGAAGGGGAATCGACCGGCTCACCACTCGACGAGGGGAAAGGATCAGACGAGCATCCGCCGAATCCAAGAGGAAGATTCCACACAGGGGACGCCACGTCCTGGTTCTCAGAAAAAGGAGACGCGCGAGTATTCCCATAGTTTCCTTCTCAGGGAAAGCCCGTGTTGTCAGGGGGAAAGAAAGCGCCTCTCCCTAAGGGGGGAACACAAGCAGATCACCATGAAAAAAAAAAACCGTTTCCCTCTACAGAAAAAGTCCCACGTAGCTCCCTCACAGGGAGGGGGGAGCCACGGGCCCCCCGAAGAAGCCCCGATTCTTGAAACGCCCCCATCGAACGTCGGAAAAAAAAAAGCGTGAAAGGCCGCGTGAAAAAGGGAATCAGCTCGAGGGGAGAAAAGAATCGCGCCCACAAAAACGCAAGAAGGTGATGTGGCCACCAAGCAAAGGTTTCTCAGGGAAAAACTATTGGCCGGGGGAGGCCCCTGCCGCAAAGGACACTGCACGCCATTGGATGTTTAAAGGGAAGAAAACCGCCATTCCGAGAAAAAAAGGGGACGATCTCTTGAAAAAGGGGAAAAAAAATTTTGCCAAAGAAAATGTGTCCTGCCGACTGGGCAAAAAAAAAAAGGCGTTTCCAGGGAAAAGGTACGCTTAAATGGAAGGGAGCTGACACCCAAAAAAAGGCTTTGAATAGGAAGAAAAAAAAGGACTTCGCTTCGAAGGGAAATAACCGGAAAAAAGAAAGCGCCTTAAGTAAGACTTGCATCAAAAGAGGGGGGTGAGTTAATGCCGATTCCTCTGCAGAACAAAAGACGGCCCGTTCGGGGAGAAAGACGCCGTTCTCAAAAAAAAAGAAGGTGATCGTCACGGGGAAATAGAACTCGTCTCACACGCAAAGGAACCGGCCTTGGCGGGAGTCAAAACTGCGGCTGTCAAAAAAGGAAATTGCCATGGAGGTCGTGCGCTGCTGAAAGGGGGGAAAAAGAGGACCGCGCGACGGCCCAACAAAGCCCTCGATTGAAAAGGCAGGCAGGAGTCTTTCAGGAAAAAGAAGGAGACCCCGAATAATCGGTGATGTCAAAAAAAGGTTGGGGAGAAAATCCAGGAAAAGCAACCCTAAGTAGGGGAAAGGAGTCGGGATTCCCACGATGAAAAAAAAATCACGCCCTTCGCATACAACTTGAGGAAAGACGTCTCGCAGAAAAGAAAAAAAGAAGCTTGGTCAGAAAAAAAAAGAAAAATCAGGAGACAGCGTGAAAAAGAGGAGTCCCACGCCTCGGAAAAAAAAAAAAAAAAAAAAACCTCTGGTTGCACCCTCAAATAAGGAGGGAAACCGGCAGAAAGTCGTTAAGGGATTCCGAAAAGGGAGGAGGGAATTTCGATTCGCGTTGGGGAAAAAAAAAGAAAAGCTTGCCGCCGGCCCAGGGGAGGGGCAATCGTCCTGTCCGCCCGGAGAAAAAAACGCGCCACCAGGTCTATGCCTACAAAAAGAAAAAAGGGGGAAAAGGGATGCGCCAACCTGGGGAAAGGGAAGTAGAACTCGCCCGGAAGGGGGGGAGAAAAAAACTTCGAAAGGGGGGCTCCTTTCACATATGGGAATAAAAGCACCCCGCTGCAGGACGGTCCCTCCGACAAGAAAGAAAAAAAGGGTCTGAGAAAAGGAAAAGGCGACTCTTGGGTAATTGAGAAGGGGAAGGGAGCCCCCGCTGGAGAAAAAGCACGAGCCTCGGAAAGGACCGACGATTCTTCCCCGCGGGGGAAAGCTGAATCTCGATTTTGCCAGGTCCAAAAAGATTCGACGACAAGATATGCTGAAGGAAAGCTTTTCTGGCCTAGAAAAGGGCTTGAAAATTCGAAGGGGAGGACGTCGCCGCCGACCAGTCGAATAACAAAAAATTCAGAAAAAAAAAAAAAGGCCCCTCCGCCGTCAGCATGAAAGGGAAGGGGAGGTCCTTCGTTCGCTAAAAAAAAAAGGGTGGCGTCGTCGTGAAAAAAAGAAAGCTGCCGCCTGCACCGGTCCGCAAAGAGGGTCCCCCATGGGCGGACGGGGGGGCGGGTTGGACGCTACGAAAAAAAGAAAAAAAAGGGCGCACGTTTTTCCCGCAAAGAAAAAAAAAAAACAACGGATGAGGATGAAAATAGATAAAAAAATCTGACAGGAGGGGCACGCGGAAAAAAGGAAAGGGTCCACCCCGCTAGAATCCTCTCCCCAAAAAGAGAACGCCCGGGATGCAGAGAAGAAGGGGGTTCAAGAAGGACGAAACCCTTCCACTGGAACTACTCTCTCTAAGACCAACTACCGGAAGTCTCACAAGAGGGTATCCCCTTCATTCTGGAAAGGAAAGCTTCTTTGTCGTCAAGGAGGGTTTCCGGGAGGGAAGGTCCTGAAGGCGCATTTAAAAAAAAGGGACAAGCGGCGCAGGGGATGAAGGACAGGGGGTTCGGCGACGTTCCCCAGAAGAAAAGGTTCTCGATCGGGACGAGAAAAAGAAATTCACAGATCCTGGTCCAAAAAAAAGCATCGGTCGCCAAGTGCCTAGCGGAAAGGAGGCAAATCAAAAGCTCAAAGGGAATAGGAAAGAAGAGGAGGTCAGTGCCCTCGTTGCTGGGGAAAAGGGGGGTCTGAGTAAGGGAACAGAAACCGGAACGCGGTGTGCCGGATAGGCCCGGGCACTAAAAGAAAGAAGGGGGGGAGAAAAAAAAAATGCGAAAAAAGGGGAGAGGACCACTCTGAATGCATACAAGAAAGGGAAACCGGTCACGGAGCTGGGGGGGGGTAAGAAGGAGGGGGGCGCGGAGCAAAAGGCCGGATCGCCCAGAAAAAAAAAAGGGTGCATTGGCCAGACAGGGCCACCCGGGGAAAAAAAAAAAAAAAATCTCTTTGGCAAAAAAAAAAAAGGGGAAAAGGCCGGAGCATCCCCGTTTAAGTCTTCCTCCGTGTGGGAAAAAAAGGGCGGGGTCCCAAGGCCGGGGATCCCCGGTAAAAAAGGAAAAAGCAGGACCATTATGGGAAAAAAGAAGAACTCTAAATCAGTCCAAGGGAAGAAGGGGGGACCTGGGCTATGAAAAACGGAAGAAGGGAAATTGCGCCACAGGTAGGGGGCGAGCTGGTGATCTGGGGAAGAAAAAAAGAGGGAAAGTCCATCCAACGGGTTGCAGGAAAAAAGAAGGTTTCCTTCTCAGCCGGCATTAGGAGAAAGAGAGAGCCGCGTTTGAAAAGCTCCCAGACTCAAAAAAAAAAAAAAAAAAAACGGGACTGTACCAGAGCGGGGAGGGGGAAGGGAAAAGGCTTGCGATGACCTGCAAAAAAAGGCGCAAGAAAAGCAACCTAAAAAAATCCAGAAGTGGGAATTTGGGGAAAACGAACCAACAAGTGAACTCAAGGAAAAAAAAAGATCGAATTTCTGCAGGGGAAAAAACGAACTGAGGGACTAGTGGAAAATCGTTAAAAAACTGCAATCGGGGGTTTTCTAGCGGTCGTCCGGCCAAAGGGGGAAAAAACTAAACTGAAGTGGTTCTCTGTTCCTCTACAAGAAAAAAGACCGGGCCGAAAAAGGGAAAAAAGACGACTCCAAGGGGGATTCAATGAAAAAAAAAAAAACTCTGGCAGCGTAGAAGTCTGGAGTATAGAAAAAGAACCAGAATCGGTGTGTAAGAGGTCCTCCCATACCAAAACACAAGAAAGAAAAAAAATTTTTTTTGGGGGGAGGATCCACACAGAAAGGGGACTCACAACTGGAAAGGGACACCAACGTCTTGAGAAAAGGTCTCATCTTCAAATTGGAGAGAGAATCCTAAAAAAAGTCGAAAGCGAGAAATCGAGGAATTTCCAGAGTCCCCGACCATGTGGAGGGCGTTAGGTCAGGGGGGAAGGGGGGGGAGGCAAAGGACAATCTTTTTACAGAAAAAAAAGAGAAACTTTTGTCCCCTTGGGGGTTTTTTGAAAAGGGAGGACTGCCCCAAATCACCGGACTTGGGGGAGGGGAGTTGTGTTGCGTCGAAGAAAAAAAACAAGAGCTGCACTAGAAAAGAGCAACTTCCTGGGGAAAGAGACTACAAAACGCCCTTCGAAGAAAGAGGGGGGCTCCTCAAAAAATCATCAAAGCACCGGCGGAGCCGTGGAAAACTCCCTATTAGAGGGGCGGGGCAGCTGCTCGTACCGGTGGAAGGAGAGTTGATCTGGAGGGGGAGACAAACGAGTGCGCTGAAGAGTGCCTTGTTCCGGAAAAGAAAAAAAAGAGAACTCGAGGAAAAGTTCACAAGGACATACTCGAGAAAAAGGGCGCTTGGCCTTCTAACAGCGAATGCACGGGGCAAAAAAAGGGGGAGGGTACGTGCGGTATTGGAGAAAAAAAAGACCGGGCGCTGCTTTCGTGGAAAGAGAGCGGGAAGCTGTCGACGGCCGTATTATAAAGCGGAAAAGGGGTACTCAAATCTCCTACAATCGGCCTTCACAAAATCAGGGACGCGCCGAGAGGAATCCTGCCTCTCCGGAAAGCCGTGGGGTGTTGGGGAAAAAAGCCGGGAATTTTGTGGGATTTAAAAAAAAAAAAGACGGTACGAGCCTGTCCTCGAAGCTCAGGAAGGAGCGGCGATCCTCGAAAGGGGAAAATCGGCTCAACGTTAAAGAAAACCGTACGCCCTCTTAGGGGGAAAAGCTATTTCCCACAGAACAAGTGGAAACTTTTAGGAAAGGGGGGGGGAAGCGGGCCATTTGTATCGCCAGGGGGTAAAATCAACGTTAAACTCCACTGAAACATCAAAGAACGTCTGAAGGAAAGGCCCTTCAAAAAGAGAGTCCTTCAAAAGCTTCGAAGCGCAAGATTCGAAAAAAAAAAGGGACCATTTTTACAAACCCTCCCTTGCATAGAGGAAAAGGAGTTCCTGGAACCGGAAAAAGACGGAGGGCCTGCTTTGGGGAAAAAAAAGGGGGAAGTCGGCGAAGCGTTGGAGGAACAGATGACCGGGAAAGAAACAGGAGTTGAAGGGGAAAAAAGGAGATCCAAGGAGAAAAAAAAATAGGGGGGGGAAGAAGAGATCCCCTGGCCGGAAAAGATGTGGTCGACTCTTTAAGCAAGGGGGGAAAAAAAAAACGGTCTCCGCCTAACAGAAAAGGAAATCAACAGCTGCTTGGACCGAGGGGATGGAAAAAAATCATTACCGAGCAAGATATGAAAAATTTTCGTCGGGAAAAAAAGATGTTTTCCAAAGCCAGCGATGGTTACTCGAACAAAGGGAGTCCCCAAGGGAAGGAGGAACTGGGAAAGATGGGGGAAAAAAAAACCCCTAAGGGCATTCAATACCAGTCCAAGCACAAGAAAAGGGACCACCTTTCGCCACGGGGGAGGAAGAGATCGAATGCGAGGTGCGACCACGTCTTTTTCAAGGGGAGCCACAAACCAAAAAGGAAAAGGATCACGTGCTATCGTCTCAAGGGGAAAGAGGGAAGAAAAATCTTCCTTCCCCCACGAGGAAGAAGGCCGGAGCCGATACCCCAGAAAAGAGCCGAGGGGGATTCACAAAAACAAGTGCATACCTGTCAATAAAGAAAGGAAAAAACCCCCCCCCTTGGGAGAGAGGAAAGCGAGCGGCCGGAGGCGCTGAACACCAGGTGACGGGGAGGGATCGGCGGTCGACGTCTCAAAAAGAGGGGACCCCCCAGAAAAAGGGAGGGGGTGGTATCCACTCCTCTTCATATAAAAAAAAATGTGGCCGAGCACGAAGAAAAAAGACTACTTGGCCCAGAAAAAAAAAAGAGGGAGTATGCCCATCCCCGGGGAAGGAAGCGAACATCCTCGAAAACGGTGGTCGGTCCGGCAAAAAGGGGGGGAGCCGCCGCCCTAAAAAAAGGGGAAAGCCCATATCACCGAAGGGCACGCGCCAGAGTTGATAATCGGGGCGTTGAGCCAAAAAAAAAAGGAAAGGGACCGAAAATGAAGAAAAGAGGGATTCGGCGCCATGAAAAAATGAGCCTGACAGGGGAGAGGAATCAAGTTGCGGAAAGAGAGTCTTCCCCAAGAGGGGAAAAAAACCCAGCAAGGTCGGTGATGTTGTGAGGGAGGGGTAAATACAAGTTCGAAAAAAGGAAAGGATGTAAACCAGAGGGGGCCCCTTGCCAAGGTCAACCGCCCTTAAAACAGAGGCTCTAGGGAAAACGCAAGAAATTGCGAACTTTCGGGGGAGAGCAGGGATTTAGAGGAAAGGTGACTATTCTACAAAAGAGGTCCCCCTCCGTACTTTGGGAAAAAGCCAGTTTTTGGAGTTGGAGGGGCTGGAGCTGAAAAAGTGGTCCTGCGTTAATGAAGGGGGGGGACGGGGGACACCCTATCGGAAAAATGCGACGATCTCATGCAAAAGACACACGCCGCTAAAAAGTGGGGGAAAAAAGTGCAGCGATCCATCCTTGAAGAAACGATTCGCCCGGTCGCACCTTAAAGAAACCCAAGCCGTCCAAAAAAAAAAGGTCCTACTCAGGGGGGAAAAAAAAACGCTGATTCCGGGGGGGGAGGTCCGTCAACTCTCCCCGCTGAGGAGAAGACGACCGGTTTCGTAAAAAGGGAAAAAAGGAAACAAACGTTCTGTTACGGAAGGGGAAACCTGCCATTCGGCGAAGACCGCCTAATCGTATTTAAGAAGGCAGGGGCCGACGGCCCAACCGACAAAAAGAGGACGGGCCGTGGTGGAGCAAAAGGGGGGAAAGTCGGGCGTCTCGCCACAAGGGATGTCGATTTCGCTGGGGGGAAGAAGCGTCCAGCACCCTCAGGAAAAGGGGGAAAGGGAAGACGTCTGTGAGGCCTCACGAAAAGAAAAAAGAAGGAAAAAGGCCGCTCAATCCGCTGGGAATTAAGCCAACCTGAAAAAAAGCAAAGCTTGGTCCAGAAGAAGGGAAAAGAGAAAAGCGTGACATCAAGGGAAGGGGACCAACGCCCTCGGAAAGAACCGGCCCGCTTTCCACCCGCAAAAAAAACAAAAAAAAGTCACGCCGGCATAAAGTCGGGGGGGAAAAAAAGACCGTGGATGCGGCCATTAAAGGGGAACCACGCTGATTGCAAGCAAGGGACCCGCTGCCCAATGTCAGCCAAGAGACAGGGCGATCCGCACCTTCTACGACACAAAGGAAGTACACCAGCTTCCCTGACAAAAAGAAAAAAAAAAAAGGGGTAACGTATTTTTTTCGAAAAGGGAAAGTGCGCGGTTGAGAAAAAAGCGGGAAGGGGGAAGCTGCTCAAAAGGAAAAAACGCACCCCAGGGCCCTCCTGGGAGGGACCCTCCGAACAGGTCGAGAGGGGCGAGACCGATAACGGGGAGAGGAAAATGAGCTTTTGAGGGAGAAGGAGGGGGGAGTCGCCGTCTTCAGGGGGGGGAGACTAATACTGAAGGGGGTCGGCCAGGATCTGAATAATAAAGTTTGGGGGGGGGGGTGCCGCTTTCCGAAAAATAACTTTCTCTACAGGAGGGGGGCCGCCGAACCGCTTTTCAAAAAGAAAGGACGCGCCGCCGTTTTGAAAAGGAAAAAGAGGGAAAACTCTTCGTAGAAGTCCGCATCCCCCCCTGAACCGGGGGGAAAGGAAGCAAGCCTTCATCATGAAAAAAAAGGCGCTGGGCTTTCCTTAGGACGAGGGGGGGATGCGCGCATTTGTCGTCAGGAAGGGGAAAAAACCGGGCATGCTTGCCCTCCTCAAAAAGAAAGGCCTTGTCCCCCATGGCAAAGGGCGGGGGGAAAGGAGAGGGTGGACCGACGAACCCCCAAAAAAGAGGAAAACTGGTTCCATTCACAGGTCTGATAAAAAGAAAAGGGAGGAGGAGGACATAGAAAAGAATCAAAGGAACGTGCTCGGAAAAAGAGGGTGTTCGTCGGGTCCAAACAAGGAGGGGGGAGCCCATGTTGTGGGACAAGGAAGGGGGCCAAAAGAAGGCGGCAATTCTTTCCCGGGGGGGACCGGTAACTAAGAGCGGGCCCAGAACCACCTAATCGATAAAAGGAAAGCAAGGGATCCAGTTCATTCCACGGGGGGGGGGAGGCGTCGGGAAAGGGGGAGGAGGCCGTCGGACCGCCAAGGGATCTCAATTTCAAAAGAAAAAGAACGAAGCCCAGAAAGCTCTGAGGGGCTCAGAAATCAGGGGAAAAAAAGAGAAAGTTGCCTCTTTTCAAAACAGAAAAATCCCTTTCCACCAATCTGGGGAGTAGCCCACATAAAAATGCGTATCCTGAGAGGGATAAAGCTTGCCGACCAATCAAAAGGAAGAGGGGGGTCGTCCTTCCCTTCTGCGGGGGAAAAGTTCTTCCGCCCTGGAAAGATTGGGATCGAGTCAGCGGAAAACACAAGGAATATGCGAAAGAGGGGGGACGGATATGTGGGAGCAAGCGACAGTTTCTATAAACACCGCGCCACGGGGGGGAGAGACAGTCCCTCGCCAATGATAACGGCAAGAGAAAAAGTGAAGGGGTACGGCAAATCGAAAACCCTTCTCTCCAAGGGAGGCCGGGCAGGCCAGCCTCCTGCAACAGCGGGAAGGGCGCCGAACAAAAGAACCGCGGCCCCACAGAGAAGGAACGGGGCACCATCACAAACCGGGACGGAGGATTTTCCTTGGCAAAAAGGGTACGGTCGAACGGGTGGGGGGGTATTTGTCTGGACCAGCCCTTGTCCGGGGGGAGAGGGGCAGTTTAATCAGAGGGGGCGACTTGGGGGGGAAAACTAACGATTCAGAAGAGGGGACCAAGCCTTTCCGGGGAAAAAAGGGGGGGGGGGATAGACTCCCTATAATAGAAAGCGTATTGCCCTTAACCTGGAATTTTGATCGTGGGTCCTCCCGAACAGGAAAGAAAGATTCTTGGTGAGAAGGGGGTGTCTCAAATTCAAAGGAAAAAGTTTATCTCCGCCCGTCCGAAAAAGGGAAAGAACGCCCTGTCTGACCGGAAAAAAGACCCCGTTCCGGGAGCAAGCGTTGCCGTCAAAAAAAAAAAAGAAAAGAAAATTGACTTGCCGATAACCGGAAGAAGGGGGGGAAACCTCCCTAGAAAACCGAAGAGTGAACGCATTTACCCAAAAAAGGAAGGGACCCTCCGTAAAAGAAGCCGACAACCGGGGGTAACGTACCATCGTACGATCTCGGATCGGGGGGGGGGGGGAAAAGTACTGCTTCTTATGTATAAGAACTCCGACGGGGGGGGTTCTTACTCTTAAAGCCGTTCTTATCTGAAAGGAAAAAGAAGGAATGGATCTCTGAAAAAAAAGCCCAACTGAGGGGGAAAAGCCATGGGGGAATCTTCGATATCCAATGAAGGGGAAACCCCATATTCTTGTGTGGGTTGGGAGAAGCCCGTTCCGCATTACAAAAAAGGGGTGTTTTTTTTCAGAAAGAACAGACAACATCTGTTAAAAAAAGGGGACGCCGAAGCCTGGGGGAAAAAAAAAAAAGAAAGGCGACACATTGTCCCGGGGAAGAATCGTAAATTTGGTCTGGTAGAAAAGAAAAGCCGTGAATCGGGGGAAGGGATGGCGTTCTCCAAAAAAAGGGAAAGCTCATCACAAGAAAAGGGCGTTAAGTCGTCAAGGGAAGGGGGAAAAAAAAAACGGCAATCGGGGGAGACCGTTCCTAAGGGGGGGGAAAAAATTTGTCCTTTCTCCCTGGAGGGGAGGACACATCACCAGGATGATGGCGGTTTGTCAGAGGCGGGGTGGAGAGATAGGGGAGGTGCTCAAATTAAAAGCAAACTCTTGGGGATGCTCAGAACGCAAGGGTGGGGGTTCGCCTCCCAAGACTCCTAATCCCGCGAGAAAAGGGGATAACGCGATTCTTCTAAGAGGGCTTTTGGGGAACTTAAAAGAGCGATGTGATCCCATTCTGGGGACATCCCAACGGAGGGGGGAGGACTCTCCGGGGGGGGGGGGTGGTCCTTTACCGAAAAAGGAGCCTAAACTTGGAAGAAAGGGGTGTCTCTCCTGGGAAGACACCAAAAAAGGGAAATACTCGAGAAGGGTGGGCCAGAAATCGGCTCGGCGCATAGCCCAAAACAATTGTTTTTGGGGACAGGGTAGTTCGGGGGGGGGGGTAATCTTCTGAGAACGATGCGTGGTTATGCTGGGGGGGAGACGTCGACGAGATGAGAAAGCCCGTCCCTGGGGCCTCCCGGCCAACGAGAAGTTCATCGCCTCTCGTCAGGGGTGGGAAAGCTACTTCTTTCTGTCCGAATGATGCCGGGCGCCAGGCAAAAAAAAAAAAGGTGAGCCCCGTCCGAAGGGGGGATTTCCTTCTCCGAAAAAAAAGGCCTTCCTCTAAGAAGAAATGGCCAACTAAAAAAAAGAAGAACGCCAGAAACTATAAAGCGGCCTCAACGTAAGAAGTTGGTTCCTCACAAAGGGGGAAGACAATTTCCGGAAGGGCCCACAAGAAAAAAAGGGGGAAACTGTCGCGGGGGCATGAATCGCACGCCTTGGAAGCAAGGGAAAGGAACTCTCCGTGCCGCGGGAAAGGACGTCAAGGAAGGAAGGGGGGGGGGGGCCGTCACCAATGGGGCGACTCTTCGAAGAAAAAAAAAAAAAGCCAGTTCCGGGCCCTCAGAAAGAAGGGCTCGGTAAGTATTCAGGTGGGGGGGGACAGGAGGGGCCAGCGAGCTGGGGGGGGGGGGGGAAAGGGTGGGTTCTCTTTGCGCAACGTGAGAAAGGTGAGGTGTATGTCCAAACAGACCTGGTAAAAAAAAGGGGAGGTGAAAAACCGTCCTGGGGAGAAGACACAAACAAAAGAAAAAGAGGAGATAGTATATCCCCTTCCTTTCAAAGAAAAGAGAAAAGTCCATCCTTACATAAGCTAAAGCCGACGCGACAAGCTCCCCACCGAACGGAAAAGAACAAGGGGGGGGAAAAGAGAAAACGTTCCATTAATCCTTAAAGGGGGAGGGGAGGGGAGGTGAGTGCCCGTGATATGGGGAAGGCGCCCGAGGGGTAGCCATCATTGGAAGGGAAAGCCCTCTACGGAAAAAAAGGAAGGAGTGTTAGAGGAGTGAACGTGATATCTATCGGATTCAAAAAAGGAGGGATTTCAACACAGTCTACAGTGGAAAGGGGGAAAAGGTCTGTGGTCCTCTCTAGGGAAGGAAGAGACGGGACCCCACGTATTTTTCCACTGGGAGCCGCTGCAGATAATTGCTGAAGGGGGGGAAGCAGGAGATATAGACGAGGTTGTAGAAAAAAGAGTCGGACTTCATCAGAAGAGGGAAATACAACAATGCAGTCCCGCGCGCAAGGGGGGGGGAACAAAAACCACGGTGCGTGGGCGGAAAACGTGGCCACAAAGAACACCGACAGAAGAAAGAGATGAAGCGATCGTGCCGGGAGGAGGAGTAACCAAGTTGACTTAATGAACATCGTTCCTCTCCGAAGAAGCGGGGGGGAAAAACTCGCCTAGCAGAGAAAAAAGGACGCCAATCCCGAGAGACCCACACGGTTTGGGGGCGGGGGTCCCCCCAGGCCCGATCTTTGAGAGAAGAAAGCTACTCTTAGGGGGGAAAAATCCACGCTGGGGAAAATGCCCCTAACGAAGAAAAAAAAAAGGAAAGACGTTGTTCTTTCCTTCAAAAAAGAGGAAGCCTCAATCAAATTTTTTGTTCTGGGAAAAGAAAAATCACCTCGCCGGGAAAAAAGTTCCTCTCAGCCGGAGGGAATCCCTCCTCTGAGGGGGACTTCTCCAGGGGGAAAAGGGGGGGAACAGGCGATGATTGGGGAGGGGCTCCAAAGAATCGAGCTACATAGGCCGCTTTAAAAAGGGAAAACCAAGCATCGCTGAAGACTTCAAGAAGGCCCAACAACGCCATCCGACTAAGGAGAAAGGTTGGCGTACCCTTCAAACGGGAAAGCGCCCAAGGAAAGACGGTATTTGAAGGACGTTGCCCAACCTTAAGGAAACCCCTTCACCTCCAAGGGGGGGGAGGTTTTCGAGGAGGGAAAAGGCCCATTTGAGAGCCGCTTTCGGAAAAAGGTCTCTAGAAAAAAAAAAAGAAGGTTTCAGGAAAAGAAGCCCAATGGGGTGAAAGAAGGGCCCGCTTCGTTTCAAGGGGGGAGTAAGCGATGTGCTGGAAGGAGGGAAAAAAAAAAAGGTCTCTGCGTTTAATGGGGCAGGGAAAAAGGGGAAAAAAAAGCACCCCTATAAAAGGGTGGGCGCCGATTTCCTAGACTTAAAAAACGAAATTGTCGGGGGAAAAAAAAAAGGGAAATCCATCCTGAGTCAGGAGGGCCCCGGCTCCGTCCGCAGGGGGAACCAGGAGAACGATAACTTTTCACAAAGGGGAAACCCCCAACCGCGATGGAGGGAGAGGGGAAACGATGTTTCCCGGAAAGAAGAGGGAGAAGCTCATCGATGACGAACCGCTTGAGGGACGTTCACCCTGCCAAAGAAAGGGCAACTGCATTCGACGGGGAGGGGCGTTCTCTTATCGGGAAAAAAGAGGCCCGACGGAACCAACGGGGGTCCAGGGAAGAGTCCGTGCCGTGGGGGGGGGGAAAGAAAGTCTGGCCGCCCGGGAAAAAACCTCGGGGGTCGGATGTCGCCCTTTGAAAGGGAAAAAAGGTAGAAAGTACATCACCCTCAAGATGGAGGAAGGGGGGGAGGGTTCTGGATTCCCCATCTCTCAACTCCAAAGACTGAAATCGCGATCCAAAAAGGCCAGTCTCCCGCCCCCCAGGCAAGAAAAGACCAGGCAGCGGAATTCTTAAAAAAAGAATGGGTCCGTCTTCCACGGCACCGAGAAGGGCACCGCCGCTGTCACCAGCAAAATAGGGGGGGCCGGTTCGCCAGGAGGGGAGGGAAACTATCCTCCAGCCGGGAGAAAATCGCTTGGGGGCCAAAAAGGGAGGGGGCCTCCCGGCCCCGTTTTCACAAGAAAAAAAAAAAAGCATCGGCTGGCCTCCAAAAGGAGGGGAAAAAAAACAGAAGAGCCACCATTTCGAGGAAAAAGTGACCGGGGGAAATCTCAACCAGGGAAAGGGGGCGAAGGAACATTATACACGAAGGGAAAGAAGGGTGAGGAGAACTCCTGAGAGGGAAGGCCCTCACCTGGAAGAAACCGCTGCCGCTTCTGCGATCCTCCAATAGGGGGGAAAAGAACCGGGTCCTAGAAAGGAAAAACAGACTCTTCAATGAGCTTGGGGGGGGGAAAGGGATGCTGCCATTCCCCTCGAAGGGGAAGCCGCGTTTTGGAGGGGGGGGAAGGAAGAAGATGTGCCGCAGGGGAACTTCCGAGGTACTGAAAAGAGAAAGGGCCGTCCGCCCCGACGATTAAAGAAAAACGCGCCGCGCGCTTTAAGGCGAAGGAAAGACTGCCGTCTCCTCCGAAAAAGTAAAAAAACTTTGGGAAAAACAAGAAGCCCGGGCCTTCCCACACAAGAAAAAAGAAAGGGGGAGCTTGGCTTCCCCTTCGTAGGGAGAAAAAAAAGGGGGAGGCCAGTGGGGCTTCCCAGGGAGGGGAAAAAAAAACCGCCCTCCTTCCTCTGCAGAAAAAAGAAAAAGTTCCGTCCCTGTACCCCAGGCTTATTCGAAAAAAAAAGCGTTTTGGGGACAAAAAAAAAAGGGGCCCGCGCAAAGGGGGAAAAAAAAAGAGAGCG
>Ga0179593_1656819_pt1 | contig 16724 bp, 15 predicted proteins | sample CZODoug2_1_08_16_FD_185931 | JGI IMG/M metagenome (GOLD analysis project Ga0179593, IMG submission 185931) | Vadose zone soil fungal communities from Angelo Coast Range Reserve, California, USA - CZODoug2_1_08_16fungal (PacBio error correction) | ecosystem: Environmental > Terrestrial > Soil >...
AGGTCTAAAATAGGATGGGGGGCCTACTTTGCAGAGGGTACTTGTTCATCGACAATACAGAAGAATGGTCTCTTCTCATGTCAAAAGGCGGAAACTCTTCAAAAAAAAAGCTCGAAGAGGAAAAAAGATATAAAGGGGGAGAAAGAGAGGAAAAAGAAGACAAGGCCAAGACCAGTTCGTCAGACAGAGGTGTCCAGGAGGCCCCGTCACAATTGGGGAAATCAGTAGCAGGGAAAAAAAAAAAAAAGAGAGAAAAATATCAATATCAGGTAAACCTTCGGGTGAAAAGGATCGCGAAAAAAGAGTGAAGAAAAAGGGAAAAGGACGCAGAGAAAAGCACGATAGGGAGGAAGACGTCGAAGAGGGGGCCAACATGGCTAATTCCAACGAAAGGGAAATACTTCAAAAAAATAGGCGTGATGGAGAAAAGACTACAAAGGCGTATGAAATACCCGAGCTACGCTACCGACAACCCTCAAAAAAAGAGCGCAAACTGGAATCAGGTGGGGGGGAAAAAGGCTATGAGTAGGTCGCGAAAGATCACACCGAAAGTCGACTTTTAAGTCCTAAAGATAGGAAGGGCTAGGACGTACTAGAAGAACATCTATCGGTTGATGCTTTAAACAATGGAGGAAAGGCCTTCGAATGGGGGAATAACGCTCAGAGAAAGGGTCTTGCGGGGAAAAGAATCGAAAGAAGAGGAAGGGAAAGGGAGGAGTTCTGAAAAAAAAAAGTGGCAGGATAGGATCCGAAGGACACTATATCGACAAAAGTAATCCAGAATTTTATTAAAGAGGAGCGATAGAAGAGCCCCCGGAAAAAGGAAGAAGAGCAGAGGAGGGTTTTTCGCGAAGGGGGGCGTATAATTCCTTTTCAACTCTCGGGAGGGGAGTTCGGAGAAAAGTTTGATGCGGGAAAAAAAACACTCGAAAAAAGGGGGAGGGGGTCTTGGGAGAGACGGGGAAGAGAAACGACAGGGGGGGGGTATATGCCACTGCGGGATTGAGCTCCATAGAGAAAGAGGAAAGTCAAAACACTTTTAAACAAAAAAAAATGCCCCTGAGGCGGAAAGATTAACCACGAAGGGCTCCTCAAAAAAAAGGAGACAAGGACTCAGACACGGCTATCGGGGGAAACGGGTGCCATCAGGGAGGAGTCGAAGGGAAGTCTAAACTTTACTGAAAACCCACTAACGGTTTGTACGGAAAATTCTGGAAGGGGGGCCAATAAAAGGGTCAGGTGTCAGGGGGCGGCGCTTTCTGATTCTTTGGGGAAAGGGGGGCCTCCGAAAAAGGGAAACATTTGAAATAAGGGGGATCCAGAGAAAAACAGAAGGCCCTCGGAAAAAAAACGCACGCAGTTTCAGGGAAGGGGGGGAACTCAGAATTCTTTTCTGACAGCTTTCGGTCTGCATGCCCTTCAGACTCAGAAGGGAGAAGGGGGGGGGTTCTCGATGAGGACGCCCCGCTCAGATCAAGAGAACACACGCGGGAGAAGAAAACCCACGTCCGCCATAACTTGCGACAGGAAATCTTTGGAAAAGCGCAAAAAAGCCCACGAGGGAAAGGCCCAGGCAGCCGCAGGCAAGAAAGGAAAGGGGCGCGGTGAAACAGCTCTGCTAAGCCAAGGCAAAGAAAAAGTGTTCACCAAAGATTCCAGAAAAAGAAAGTCGTCAAGAACGTCGGAGAGGACCTTCTCTTTTGGAAAGAAGGAGAACCACTCGCCGTGGATAAGGAACCACACGGGTTTTCATCCCGGCATTGAAGGCACACGAGAAACACAAGCAAAAACTTTCGGTGAGAAGGAAAGATCGTCACGAAAGTCCAGGGTCTCATTTACAAAAGGGCTTCCCGGGGGGAAAGACGGGAAAGAAAGCCGTCATACAATAAAAGAGAAGCGCTTTATCAAGCTCCTTCTCGCAGGAAGGGAAGGTAGAGGGTTAAAGGGAATGGCTCAAGATGGGATCCGGAAGGTTGCGCGGCAGAAGTAGATCGGAAGGAGATCTGCTACTAGGGCCAGAACTCCAAAAACTCGAGAAGAGAAGGGAAAGTGCATAACTACAAAAACCCGCGTAGGGGGCTTCTCTCAGAGAGAGGAATAGGAAGGGGGACTCATCTCGAATCACAAAAAGGAAAAGTGAGAAGAACTCATATCGCCAAGAAAAAACCTAGAAAAAAGCTTATCTGCCAGGAAGTCGTCTGAAGGGGCGATGGTGGCGAGGCGCGTTGGGTGACTTTCTTGCCGGGGAGGACTACGTAGAAAAAAAAGTTATAGGGAGGAAATGCGCAGATGGGAAATAAATTGCCCAAAAGGAGTGCTCGTGAAACGCGCGGGAGAGAAGCGGAGAATGAGCAAAAGGACTCCCTGGGACAGAGGGACATTATTTGTGACTAAAGGAGGCGTTCGAGGGGGAAAGGCATCAAGGTCTAATATTATGAGGAAGCGCGGAAATCATTTTATGGTCTTTCAATGGATCTGAGGAAAGAGGGTATCTCCAAAAGGTTAATAAAAAAAAAACGGGAAGTAGAAAAGCAGGAAGAAAGAAACTCTGAACCTGCCCTAACAGTAAGCAGAGTTCTTGTAATGGAAACTGTAAGGATTTCAAGCGACGGAGGGGACGTGCCTGCGCTGCAAAAAAAAGAGGGGGGCATTTAGTCGTTTTTTTAGCAATGGCAAGAAACAATATGAGGGAAAGAGTCGAAGCGGAAGGAGGGGCGTGCGTGGGGTGGGGAAATATTTGAGAAGGGAAATTGGCCCAATCGCGCCCAAAAAGCAGCGAGACGTTTAATGCATGTTGCGATCAGGTCATCCGAACTGGGGGAGGGCGAAACGGGGGAAAAAATTCTCCGAGTGGGAGGAAAGATTAATGAAGGGAGAAATGAATTTGGGGGGAAAAGCAAGCCCTGAGTTCAAAGAGGGTGAAACCTACTCAGTTCCGGAAAGACCCCGGGGCCGCTAAGAACATGGGGAAGAAAAACCCGGTAGATGATTAAAAAAGGGAGGTGGCAAAGGTATGCCTCGACGCAAAGCCCGTGTAAAAAAAAAGCTTGGGGAAAAGCGTATGTGAAAACGCGAGGGGAGGGGGAAAGTTGAGAGGAGAGGGGAAGCCCAACCTTGGGTGTTTCCTTCATGGGGGGTCTTCTGGAAGAATGACACAAAAAAAAGGCATGGGCGGGGGAGAGGCGCCGGAGTGTGGACGACAGTGGGGGAGAGAAATTGCGGTTAGGTTTCTGCCGCCAAGGCTCAAATAAAAACGTAAGAAAAAAGGGGGGGGGTTGGAGAAAAAAAGAAAAGAACCCCGCTGCAGGGAAAGAACTCTAAAAGAAGAGAGTGCAACGGCATGACAGCGAGCGACGATCGTAGGAAGACATAGGAAGGGCAAAGGGGGGGGGGGGGGGAAGGGGGGGGAGCTCGCCGGGGATTTGACAGAAAAGGGTATATGGGCTTAGGGAGTTGTCTAAGAGGTGCCTCCTTACTAGGGGGACGGGTGAATTTGCAAAGGAGGCATATCCAGATACATAAGGGGAGAAATCCTGCGGGTCAGCTCTACACCCGGAGACTCTCTCTGGCTGCGAGGAGTCCATTAAGGAGGGGAAATGCAGGGGGGGTTAACGTCATAATACAGGAGATGGGTTGTACTCTGGAAGATACAGCTCCTATTTTGGCCGATCTTCACGGCAAAGAGCTCTAAATTTTGGGGAAAAAAAGGAGGTATCTTAATGAATAGACGCCAGAAGACCTTGGTCCAACGGCGCGGGTCCGTTAGGATTAGAGCTGAAAGTGGGGGGGGCTTTGGGAAAGTCAGAAGGGAAGGAAAAGGTTACCATCCTCTGCAGAAGGGGAATGGCCTTGGTCGTCCTTAAGCGGTCATGATCCTGTGGGGAGAAACTCGTTGAAAGGGTCCATGGAGAGGAAGTTAAAAAAAGGCATGGCTTCGGGCGGAAGCGACATACGGAAAGAGGACCAACACGTGGTTAGAGGGAGGGGACTCCTTTAGGATCGTTTGACGAGGAAAGTGCGCGATCAAGGGGGGATCCTCCGGGAAAAAAAAAGGATAAATGGGAAGGCAAAGAAGGAGGCCTCGCGGGATCCGCGTGTGGAAGAAAACCTGCGGGGAAGGATACGGAGTTTCTGGGCTCGGGACTGGAGAAAGAAAAAGCAATCGCCGAGGAGAGAGGATGACCTTGCTCGGATAAAGTTGACATAGAAACGTATTTTCTGGTCGATTGAATTCGATGAGCAGACCGGGCATCGACCATCCTCAGTTTGCAACGGGGATCGTGTCGGGGGGACAACAAGGATACAAGACAAAAAAAATATTGCCACAAGCCTACGTTCAAGGAGGGACGAAGTCATCGGGAAATACTTCTTTGAGAGCGACATGTCATGACTCTTAGCAGAAATCTCTGGGAAAGAGGAGAATCGAAGGAAGAGAACGGGAAGAACCAGTAGAGTTTCAGAGGTGTCTCAGCCCCTCATTCAAAAAAGGCGGGACTTTTTCAGCATGAAAAAAGGGAACACCTCAGGAGGAAGGAGGAAAAATCTTAATGGAAAAAGCGGAGGGAAAGGCTAACGGCAAGAAAAAAGGCAGGACTCGAAAAAGGTCCCCCTGCGTTGGACGAAGGTCACGGAAACAATAAAGACTTCTGTCCAGAAAAAGTCCCCAACCTCCATTGACCGACGGCCTTCAACCCGGGAAAAGAGAGGGCTAGGTCATAACCTAGTCAAGCGAGGGCTTATGAGGCCGCCCTCAGAGAACATGCAAAGAAAAGGGCCCTATCTCTAAGAAGAAACTCGGAGGAAGGTTGGACAATGTATTCATCTGTCTAGCTGACTATTACAAAGAAGCCTGGAAAAGAATTCACATCAGGGAAGGATTTAGGAACAAAAGGTAGCTATTTAAGGAGAGAGCGACACAACTCCCATCAAAACGAGGGAATTTCTGGAGAAAGTGGAATTCCTTAGAGAATGGAAGTATAGAGAAACCGAGCGAGTTAAGGCGGGGAAACGCGAATAGAACAAGATTGAACGTAAATTTCGCGCAGAAAAAAAAGGCTCCTTTGCCTAAGCGGCTGAAAGAAGGAGACACTAATCTACAACACAAAATGATCAAAGAATAACTGTTGATAGGGAGAGCAATTCCCAGGAGGAACACTCCTAAGGGAGAGGGGCCTACTAGCGAGGAAACGCTCGAGGGGGATGAATTTAGTTTCCCTCCGAAAGTTCCGTAAAAAGTGTTAGGTGAGGAAAGAAACAACAATCTAAATTGGGGACTGGGTTCGGCATGGAGGATAACGAAAACAGGGGGGATGCAAAACTTTAGCTTCCATAAAACCTCCCCGCTCCTTCTTCTTCAAGGGACCTCAAGAAAAAGCTTTCTCAGGGAGGAAATACATATCAAAGGAGGTCGGTCAAGAATAAAAACCGCCCGGAGAAAAAGGCTCCTCAAATCCGGCACAAGGAACCTCCTGGGATTTGTCAATCGGGGAGATAATCAGGAGGCTTTCGAAAACAGAAGGGAAAAGAAACATCGGCGTTGAGACTGAGAAAGAGCTTGGAAAGTCCAAGAAGTTGAAGGGGTTCCGCGTGGATAGACAGAAAAGGGTGGGCACAGAAGGGGGAGTCACAGCCTCCTTCCAAAACTGCAACTTTTCTAAAAACTCGCCGGAAAAAGGGGGGCTATCCACGAAGAAAGCAAGAAAACGCGTCAAGGAGAAGAATCTCCAGGAGGGGGGGAGATCTTCCTTGTTCAAGTTACGAATGCCGAAAAACGCGCCGTAGGGGAAGTTGAGGGAAGACGGAAAACCAAATTACTTAGCAAAAAGAGAAGGCCGACAACAAAACAACTCCTTAAGAAGGCCGAAAAAGATAGAGGGGGGATCGTCGTAAAGAGAACCGGGTTAAAAAACTATTGGAAGTAACGGGACTGCCCGTTTTGCACGCAAGCGAGCGCGGGGAAATAGGGACTTCAAGGTTCCGACTTGAGTGTGGCATTTCACCGCCCTCCGGTGAAAAATCATGCCGGGTTGAGAGGAGAAGTCTCGTTGGGGGAAAAGCGGAGCTATCAAACCACTCAAGTGATAAAGGCCAAGAGATCTGGTCATCCCTGGTCCGGCAAGAAGTCCGGAAAAAGCGCAAGGAAAAGTCGTGGGAAAAGGGGCGAATCCGGCCAGTCCTCGGAGAGGTACATCCCCGGACCCCTTCTCACGGGAAATCCCCAGATAGTCGGAGAAGTCGATGGGAGGGGACTTAGGAAAGCCCGTTTGAAGGACCGCGACAGGCTAACGAAGGTCCGAGCGAGGGAGGAAGATAAGCTCAGTTCGGCCCTTCCAACACCACTCGCAAAGAAAAACGCCAAAACTAGGGAAAAAAAAAAGAAAAAAAAAACAAAAAAAAAAACAAGAAAACAACTGTTCGTAAAGAAAACAGCACCTCGTGGGTGAGGACGATGAGAGATGGCGATCATCGGGAAGATGCATCTCTCAACAAACGAGTATTAATTAAAAAGAAATCCGCGAAAAAAAAGTTAGAAGAAGAAATTTTGGAGGATCTGCTTCGACTCTTGCAGAAGGGAGAAGGTGTCTGAAAGGCCTTTAAGACTGGAAAGGGGCAATCTTAGCCGAAAAGAATCGACCTGGATGAGTGTGCGCTCAAACTGCCAGAATTGGAGTTCAACGGGGCATAAAGCGGGACAAGAGACGGCGGGAAAAGGGAGAGTGGGAGGGAGAAAGGCTGCTCCTGGAATGATTTTAATATCGGAGTATCTGGGGAGATCGAGGGCGCAACGTCGGAAGTGAAGAAGGTTAATCTCGAGAAGGGAAGGGAAAGATAGGGAGTCCTGATAGAAGGGTGGCAGGGGTCCACAACGAGAAGGGTACGAATCCTTGCTACCGACAAGAAACGTTAAGAAAAAAACCTAAGGGGAGGATCGAGAGAGGGAGCCTCGGGAAAGATCTTTCACTAGGAGAGTAGGTCTGTAATCTCTTCAAAAAACCGGTGCCAGAAATATTGGGGGAACGCGGGGAAAAAATAAACAATATTAATATGGAGAGGAGCTCAAGATGTTGCGCTGATCAGGGGGGGGAGTATTTGATTCTGGAAGAGGGGAGGCTGCTGGGACCGATCGCTCCAAACAAAGAAAAATTCATGGCCAAAAAATTACAAGGAAAAGTACCTGAGAGGCTACCGATCCGGTCTTTGCGGGAAGACCTTATTAAAAGCCCGGAAGGGTGGTACTGAAGGCAAGGACGTTAGTTCACGCTATCGACGAAGAAAAACTCCGTACAACCAATAAAAAATGATGGTAATGCACTCCAGAATAAACAAAAGTCTAAAGAAAAAGAGTGGGGGGGGGGTTCCAGTTTTCGAAGGGAGAAGACTTACAGAGAAAATTAAACATTCGGTCACAGTGGACGAAAGGGGGGTCTGCGGGAAGGAAAAAGTTTTTGCAAAAGGCGTAGGGAGCCTCTTTTTGTACGGGCGCTGGAGCAATTCTTTCAAGGGGGAAGAAAAGAAAGAATTATCTTCTTCGATTGAAAAGCGGGGCGGTAAACAATTCTGGGGATTCTCCGTGAGGCGGACAGTTGGAGGCTTTATAAAAGCAAATGCGCAAGAAAAACAAATTGTTCTGGTTGGGCTGCGAGAAAAAGGAAAAAATTATCTTGAGAAACCTCCAATAATTCCCACAATCACCAAGAGGGCAAAACAGCAAGAGAGAGTCGATGCAATCAAAGTACTTATAGTGCAAAAAGGGGCTTCGCGAAAAAGAGACTTGGAAAATACAAGGAGGAAAATCATTGCAATTGGGCCTTGGGGGTGCGGGGGGGCGAATCTCGTGGAGAAGGCCGTGCGGCCTCTCTGCTGCCACGGAACCTTGATAAAAAGGCTCAGAAGGAAGGTCGTAGGGAAAAAACGCCTAAGAGAAATTGCTGTCTTAGAAGTCAATTATGAGAAACTTGCTGTCCATGTTGTGAAAGAAAGTACTGATAAGGAAGTGATGCAGAGGAAAAAATTCAAACGAATTGGGGGACCTTCATTCAAAGAAGCCTTCAAGCGAGGGGCAAAAACCCCCCCAACAAAATCATGCAGGTTTTGATCTGCCAATAGAGAAAGACTTGAAGAGAATCACTTCGCCGTGAAAAGGAAGCTCAAGGTGCGGTGGGAAGAAGGGATTTAGATCGGGGGAGAGAATCTTTACGGCCTGTCAGGAGGAAGTCTTTCATAGCCTGGGCGCGGTGCCACGCTTTTGAAGAAGGGGGTCACTGGCGGAAAGAAAAGGGAAGAGGGGGGAAAGGTTAAAGATCGTGAACAGGGGGGGAAAAGGAGTCACGCATTTGGAATCTGTTTCACAGAAAAGGGGTTGGCCGAAAAAGAGCTGGAGAAAGGGCGAGATGAGAGAGAGGGGATGTCCAGGCGTCCGTCCTGCAGGGAAAGGCTTGACAAACGGAGAAGGGGGGGAAAGCCAGTCTCACCATGCGGGAAAACGAATGGAAAATTTTTGAAAGGAAAGACTAGGATGGGAAAATCGATCTACAAAGAAAAGAGTCTTCTTGATTGCGGAGAGAAAGTCTTATCGCCTGGAACCGAGGACAGGGTCTTTTCTAGGACTTAGAGGGGAAGGAACGAAAGCGCGGAAATACTGGGTCTGGGACGAGGGAAGAGAAGAAACCCCCCAACAACTAGAGAAAAAAACAAGCATGAACCAGTAGGGGGAAGGAAAACAACATGAGGGACAGGCACGAGATAAGTGAATTCAGCGAAAAGGGTCAGCGGAGGAATAAAGGCGATCAGACTCTTCTGAAAAGGAACTAATAGTCTCTGTGATAGGCTAAGGGAGAAAGCAAAAGTGCCAGAACAATGTAGAAGAAGCGTTCGAGGAAATGCGCCAATCATAAACAAGGGGACTGTTCAAAGCAAGGAGAGGAGAAGGCCTAAACCACTTGAGGACGGAGGCATCTGAACATTAACCAGGCGGAAGTTCCACTAAGCGGACAGGAAAAGGCTCCTAAAAAATATCCCAAATTCAGGTACTCGTATCAAAAGGGGGATCCTGGAATAGAGAGTCAGAAAAAAAAAGGACATGAGTAAAGGACACCTATCCAGACGCGTGTAAAAAGAGGAGTGATTTATCAAGAAGAAATGCGGAATTCCCGCAAATAATCTTCGATCACAAAGAGAAAGTTCCCCAGGAACACCACCCTTGCCCGAGGGCCTACGACTAAGGGAATCGCAGTGGGAAATGGGATTCATGACTTTAGGGGGTCAGACTGAGGAAAGGGGAAAGGGGATTAAGAATAAGCTCTCAATGGGAGGAATGAACAACAAGTCGGAAGAAATTAGAAGCCCCACAAAGAAGCTTAATGAAAGGGAAAAAATGCCCACTTCGAAAAAGTACGAGAAATGCGCACTCTATGGCAGGGAGGGGGGTGAAAAAGATGTTATTAGCAGTGGAGGGGATCTTCAAAATGTCAAAGGGGGAAGAGCTTGAAGAAGCGAATCATTCTCACTATACTCGAAAAAAACAAGGAAGGGGCAACTAATTGAAATTCTTGGAAAGACGCGAATCGCCAGAGGGGTTTCCATATCCTCATGGCGAGGGCAAATCTGCGTCTGGTGTCTAGGGTTATGTAGGAGGTTGAAAATCGCTTGGGGAAGTGCCTACGGTGCTACCCTCCTCTGGGGAGCTCAGTAAAGAGGCTAAATTTGGGAGAGAAGGGTTTCTTTGAGGTGTCTACGTGCGTCGAGAAGGGATTGTGTATATGCCAATCGCTTACAACTTCAAAACACAAAGGAAAAAAAACCTACAATACGGGCATTGGGATGAAGAAACCGAGAATACAATCGAAGGAAAAAAGAAGAGACAATGCTGCTGAACTCACAGGGGACAAGATTCAAGAAAAAGGAAGGAAGAAAAATCCTCGCGGCAACGAAACCCCCGCCGAAAAGGGATTGCAAGGCAAAAAGAATTGTAAAATCCAGGAGGAGGGGAGGGAAAACCGAAAGGCCACTCATAGAGAAGTGTGCTCGCGTTTACTCAAAGAGGGAGTGAGAAAAGGGGTCCAGGGGGGTCCTCAAGGGCAGGGAGAAGAACGCCCCTGGGGCACGCAACGGGAAAAAAAAGAAGTCCAACTGACATGTTCTCTTTTCCTCCCGGGGAAAAGAGCAAAACCTCGGCGAAAAGAGCACGAGGGGGAATTTCGCGCCAACAGTTCGGGAGAAGCAGTGTGCCTTCCTGATCGCATGGCCTTCCCCTCATCTCGACAAGTTCGGTAAAAAAACTCCAGGGGCTAAATACAGGGGGGGCCAAGAGATAACGCCACACGGCCGCCAGCTTGGAGAGGAGGGGAAAAAATATCTGTCTTGATTTACTTGCTGCAAGGGGCCTGGTTCAAAAAGACCAGGAAAGGGGGGAGAAAATTCACGCAGAAAAGCTCTCGTGCCTCAGCCATCCGGAGGAGGGCAGAGAGATTTGGCAGCCATGAGATTTGACCGCAAGGGAGCTCGGACTGAAACGGGAAAGGGATCCCTTATAGGGGGTGAACGCTGCGACATCTCGCCGGGAGATCATGGAATCAAACTATCGTTTGTCAGAAACAAAGTTGGGTTGGGGGAGGGATCACACGCTCGTAAGGAAAAAAAGAGGCACAGAGCTGAGGCTTTAATCTCCACTGGAAAGAAAATCCAGGCAAAAAAAGAGATCTGGAGGTAATGAAGCTGCAAAAGTAAGGCTACAGCCAAGAGCCGGGCTTTCGGTCGCCGAGCGGAAGGGTCTTAAAACCCGTGTATTCGGACCATAGCCACTTGAGCCCCCTGATCAGGGAAGCGAGGGGAAGGATAAGAAGGGACTTCCAGACGAAAAAATCACTCTCATCCTATCCAACTTAAAAGGATAAAGAAACCAGGCGTCGGGGTGAAATAGGGTCTTCTCCGGATTTGGGTCGATCCAAAGAGGAAGAAAACTCAAAGACCGGAGGAGGGGGAAGAGAGAGGAAGAAGAGACTTATCTCAAACAGGGACGATCAAATCTTGTGGGAATCGTAGATGGATTTATGAAAGGAGGATTGCTTAGAGAGGGTTGCGTGAAATCTGGATGGGAAACTTCAGGTCTGAAAACTGAGGAGGAAAGAGTCAGAAAGAATCTCTCTGAAATGCTTAGTGTGAGATCCATAAGGGAATAATCTATAAGTCCCAAAATACTCGAAGAAAATGCCGACGGTAAATCGCTTGTTCGATTGATAAAGAAAAGGAGGAGCCTGTGAATCAGAGGGGAAAGACAAGGGAATTATCAAGTATTACGAGTCTCGAAGGGGAAAATTAGGAGAAAAAAAAGTCCTTCTTGGGCCTTAAAGAGGTGCAATAAATTCAGAAATTGTTATGAACAGATCGGAACCGGACGAGCGTGGAGGAAAAAATCGTTGGAACAACTAGAACTAAGGAGAAGGTGACGCCTTCGAACCTGATGAGTGAAAGAGCTGTGGGGCTTTAAGGACAAAGGGTTAGAGGGGAGGAAAAAGCAGAGGAGGTGTCCTGCTCGGAAAATCTTACGTCAAAAAGTGTGGTGGCTTGGGGATGCGGCAGAAGATCAAGAAAAGGAAGGGAAGTCGCAAGAACCTTGTGAGGAAAGAAAAGTAAGTATTGTAGATGAAAGGAGTTGAGCGTGACCTGTAAAGTCCGCCAAAATTCGAAGATGCAGGGAAAAAGGAAATGAAAAATAACGAAGGCCCAGAATAAAGGAGAAAATCTCGCGGCTCTCCAAGGGGTCCTGATGAAGTGTTGAATGAAAGGATACCCGAAGTAAATTATGAGAAGGGCACCAGTTAGGAATACTTCCTGAGGAACCCGGAAAAATTACCCGGATTGGGAGCCTCCTCCGAACGAAAAGAAAAAGGGGATTCAAACCAGTAGAATATTGGTTCCCATTCTGGGAGTTTCCTAGGGAAAACATTAGGTGGGGGGCATAAGTGGCCCCAGATAAGTTTTGGAGGGAGGGATTTCCTTGTTCCGAGCTGAGTTGGACTTGGATGCCGAGTGCCTGGCGTGAAAAGAGGACAGCAAGAAGGAGATCTTCGATGTAAAGGAGCAGCGCGTGGGGGTGCTGTTTAATCAAGAGAAGGAGTGTTAGACGGGAAATTTTTCATCTCCCCCTGGGAAAACGCGAAAAAAAAAGAAAAGAAGGGACCAGGAAATGGGAACGCGATCCCAAACGCTGGGAGGGGGAGGACGCCCTCTCCATCAGGAGAGGGGGAAACGGAGTCCCTCAAAACCCCGCGGAAAGGAGTCGAAAAGAAAAGACGGAACAGGAGGAGGAGCCTCAAAAAGCATTTGTCCAAAAATTTGAGGGGGATGTCTTGACAGGGGGAGTTTGTAGATCTCAAAAATTCCTTAGGAGATTCACAGCACAGTGCACGAACTTTCAGACCATCCAAAATCCAGTGAAAAGTCCTGGCGAAGCCTGACACGCCTGCACGATCGTCTTGAGAAAAAAGAACTTCAAGTTTTGGGGCGGGAGAGGGGGGGGGAGAGGGAGTCCTCGGAATCGCCATGTGGGTAAAGGTCACGTGACGGCTTCAGGATCGGACCCTCTGGTCCGAGTCATGAAGAAGGGAGACGAAAAAACCTGAGCAGGGGGACATGGGAGCGAGAGAGTTCAACTGGTGGTGAGTGGGGTCCGGGAAAGATTGGGAGAGAGCAAGGAGAGAGAATTGCATTGGTACGCCTTTCTGAAATCAAGAGCTTTTGCAAGAAGGCCTGGTCAGGGAGTGGACCTGGCTTGAAAAAGGAGGATGACGAGAGGGGTCTGAAGAAAGAGTGCACAACCAGCTTCCAACGCAGGGGGCTTTTTCGAGAGAAGTTTTGGCCGGGAGAGAGGAAAGAAATTCAATGGAAGGGTTGGCGATGGGGGTTTCCCCACCAACCTGCGCAGAGTTGTCCGGCTCGCGGTAAGATCCTGCGTACCACGTCCGAAAGGGTTGCATGAGGGGATCGCTTCCACGGTCTCTGAAAAGTGCCAGTGGGGGAAAGAAGGAGATTATAAGAAAAGAACTCAGCTAAAGAACTTGGCCTTAAAGAAAGAGAGGGAGCCGTGAAGTGGGAAAGCAGCAGATTCGTTTCGATGGGGGACCTTTAACGGGGAAAAAACCGCGGAAATAATGGGGAAGGGGTATTTATAGAAAAAGAAAAACACAACTAGAGGAGGAAATCGAAGAATAGGGAAAAAGGGAAGACATTTTCAGAGGAAAAAAGATGATGAATACTTTCACGTTCGGACTACAATAAAAATGAGCGTCGAAGGGGATCAGACCGAGGAAAGGACATAGAATCACGTGTCTAAGAGAGGCGCCAGCAGAGAAAGGGGGGAAAGTGAGCACCAGTTAGAAAGAGAGACTTCGCAAAGAAGAAAACTTACTGGGACCAAAGAGGAAGAAACTAATTCGACAACGACGGGACAGGATTCTGCATATCGGGGAAATATGGCGAAATTCACCTAGAACAAAAAAAAAATCAAAATCCCAGAGTGGAACGATCAACGGACACGATCTCGTATTAGAAAAATCTAGAAATCTTGCAGGGTGTCAAAAAGCCATTACCAAGAAATAGCAACGCGTGGAAAAAAAGAGAGTGATTTATCAAAAGGAAAGGGCAAAAGAAATTCCATACGACTGAGCAAAAAAAAGGTCAAAAAAACCAAAGACCGAGCTCGACCTAAGCTAAGTTTTACCAGGCGCTGAAGAGTTGCTCTATTTCAGGAAGAATCCACCAGTCATAGGTAACTTAATGGAGAGAGACGTTGAAGGAGGGGAGACCCACTTCGATGGGGGGTCTCGGAAGAGACAAATCCATCGAGAAGGGTCACAAAGGAAGGGGGCCTAGAGAAGGGCAAATGATGAGCACGCGACTCTAGGGGGAAAGCCGCGAAAAAATAGGAAGGACGGGAGATAGACACGGCTCGGAAAGAAGAAGGCAAAGTTGGGACTAGCTAAAAAGAAGAGATAGGAAACGAACCCAGGAAAGGAAATTATCAAGGCCAAAGGAGCGGGAGGAATCGAATCAATAAGTCCGGGGGTCTGTTGTCCATCGAAAAGGGGCCGTACGAGAAAGTTGAGATGGGGAATTGAAACTAAGAGGAAGAAGGCTGACTGACTTACCGAATTTGAGGGTATTACAAGTCTCCAACAGTTATGGGGGGAAGGGAAGGTTGAGAAAAATGGGCGAGAGGGAATATCGTGGTATATTCCCAAAGAGTCCGAACAAAATCGCTACATAAGGATTCAACAGCATTGGGAACCGGCTCATTTGAAAAGGAGAAACAGATGAAGGAGAGCAACTAGGGCACAACTGCCCGGAATCAAAAGAGCCTCAAAGGCAGAAAGAACTCTTCACAAAGGGAAAAAAACTTCTAATTAGGGAAAAGGTTGCAGACAAGGAATTTTCTTAAGAAGTTCTAAATTCGAACACTAATGGAGAAACCATCGAGAGGGTTTAATTCCCAAGTCTGTTAGGCGTGCGAAAGGGTAGGTGGAGGGGGTAACGGCTTAGGAGAGAGCCACCTTTTGAACGAACGGAGGGGTCCGCCCCGAATCCAAGGAAAAGGTTCCAAAAAAGAAGGGGCATCCGATATAAAAGCGCAAGGCACGTCCTGTTTTCGAGGCTATCTCCCTCAAGTTCTGAAGAAAAGAACTTTTTCAAAGGGCGGCAACATGGGAAAGGAAAACGAAAAAAACGCTGCGATTATCCGGAACTCCCGAGGAAATCGGCAAGGTCTCACCCACGAACGCCTGAAAAGACTCGCCTCCCGATCTGGTTTAGGGGTCGTCTGAAAAGCTCCTGCCCGGTGAAAAGGACGTAAAGAGGTTTGAAGAGAGAAACAAACAAAGAGTCTTGCGCCAGAGCGCCATCCGGGCGGCCTTCGCGATTTTTTCACAAGTTTTCCAGGTAAGGAGAGCCAGGCCAGGAGCCTGCCAACCTTCTCGGGGAAAAGGTAAGACGGCGATGACCAAAGAGAATCAAGGCCAGATTTTGCAGCACCCGTACCTTCCGCAATCACACGCGCGCAGGAAAACCCAGGGGAAACATCATCGAATTCAGTGCGCAACATCGGAACGATCGGCAAGAAATCCAGGACGCTTAGGAAGGGCATCATAAAAAAAAGCGCTTGGGGATTCGGAAGTCTCGCAAGCTTGGCTGCAATATGAAAAGAACTTGGCAAGGTAGGCCCTCTGCTCCAGGGCAAGGGGAGGTCCGGATGAGGGAATAGAGCGCATGTGACAAAGGCCAGAAAAAGTCCATAAAAAGAAAACACACAGGAAGCGGCCAAAAGGCGAAAGGGAAAGCAAGAAAAAAAACGCGGTCGGGGTTCTTCAGACGAAAGGGGGGATCATGACTGGGAGTTACGCGATCTCAAAAAAAAGAGAAAAAAAGGAGATCCCAATGTGGGCCAACAGCAGACAAAAGAGGTGTGTCTGTCTATCGTTGTACAGATGAAGGGAAATGAGAAGGCGCGTGGACCGGAGGGCCGGTAGAGACTTCTATTATAGGTCAAGAAAATAGGAAAAACTGATCCGGCTTGGGAGAATCAGACGAGATGTGGCGAAAGACGGTCTGGAAGAAACTCAAGCGAACTAAAAGCTAAAAGCGATGGTAGGAGACTTCGGCCCAGGTCATCGCTGGGGGGGGCGGTAAAAAAAAGAGGACTGGGATCGAGAGGCACTAAAGTCGCTGTGAATCGTGGAGGGGGCTTGAAGAATGCAGAAAATGACGGTTTAGGGATCTTGGGAAGTACGGGCTACTGTTATCGAAAGTTTGAAACTAAGGGGGAAGGACGCAAGGGACTTCCTGGATGCGCCGGAAGGAAAGAAAAAAGAAGGGGGGAAGCCCGCTGGAAACCTTCTGGTCTTTCAACGCGCGGGAGATGCCTGCGCTTGACAAAAAAAGGGCAGGTCGTGGATACCCAACATGTTGTTGAGAAAGGCCAAGTGGCCAAACATAAAAGGGGGGGATCGCAGAGGAGGACGTGGGGTGGCTCGGGGCTAAAGTATTGGGGCTGAAGCGGGGAGTTTCGAATTTAAGAAAATCGTCGCCAAAAAGAAGATGAGGTAGAACCTGAAAGAAACAAAGAACGAGGTGGGGAGACAAGGCGTAGAAAAGGAAGAGTTGATCAGGCTTTGGCCCAGGGTATATCCTGATGCCAAAAAACAAAGGGAAGAGTTGGGGGGAATGCCAGGTTCAACCAAAGGGCGGAAGAAGACGCCGGCAGTTAAAACCAAAAAACCTTCCAACGTGAAACCGAAGTAACGAAAAAAAGGGGCATACAAGGTCAAACAGAGAAATTCTGGTTTATTAAGAAAGGGTTCGAAGGGAAAAAATTTCGAAGGGTCAACAGAAAAACAGAGATGGCACTGGCCCACCAGACTATTCGCTGGAGGGAAGTCCTTGGTGCGCGGAGGGAAAGATGCGAGAGGGTGGGAAATTACGGCGTGTGGGGGCCGCAGGCAGGGGAAGAAGGGGGTCATCTGGCTTGGGTTAAAAAAAATGAAAAAAAATCGGATTCCATGAGGGTTCAAGCCAGGGAGCCGGTATGAAAGAAAAGGGGGCTAGACGAACCTGTGAAAAGGCCCCATCCCTGCAAGAAAACTAAGAAAAGGGGAGTGCCAAGGGGGATCGCCGGTCTCAAGATCCCATCAACCCCATTATAGTCTGAAGCATTTAGAAGAAACTAGGAGGGGATA
>Ga0179593_1355176_pt1 | contig 16723 bp, 17 predicted proteins | sample CZODoug2_1_08_16_FD_185931 | JGI IMG/M metagenome (GOLD analysis project Ga0179593, IMG submission 185931) | Vadose zone soil fungal communities from Angelo Coast Range Reserve, California, USA - CZODoug2_1_08_16fungal (PacBio error correction) | ecosystem: Environmental > Terrestrial > Soil >...
AAGAAAAACTGGGACGTAGCTGAAAAAGGAGGAGGGATAGGAGGGAGAACAATAAACTCGAAGAGGTTGCCCGAAACAAAACCACCCCGTCAGGTGTTAGTCAGGTAGTGTTTATGTCGTGGGGGTGGGGTCGAATGGTCCGTGCCGAAAACGCGATCAAGAGTAGTGCGCACACTTCTTCCTAGATTCTAGAAGAGATTCCAGTTGGTGTATGAGCTGCGAAGACACTACTTATCTAATAAAAAAACAAAACCACCACAAACTCATCGGACATAAACCAAAACCACAACCACAAGAAAACCAAAAAAAAAAAAAAAAACAACTTAAACGCAAAACATTATTTGTCCACAGGAAAAAACAAAAAGCACTAAAAAAAAAAAACGGAACCCAAAAAACCCAAAATAAAAAAAAAAAAGGAAACACAAAAAAAAAAGACACACCAAAAACAAAAATCAACACAACCAAGATCCTCTTCTAGCTTCGGGGACAATTATGTCTGACCACTCTCTGAAGAGGACGATGAGGGTCTAGGAGAGGTAGAGCTAGGGTTCTCTTTAACTTTTTGTGAGAAAAAGAAGGAAGGAAGATCTGGCTTCTCTGTGGAAGGGCAGACTCTTAGAGGAGTTGCAAGGGGACAGTGGAGGGAGACTTCTAAAGAGCGAGAACTTTCGATCATAGCTGTGGGGGAAGACAAGGAGGGAGCGGGACCTTGGAAAAAAAAAGGGTTGTGGAACTATGCAGCGGAGGGATACTAACTCTTAAGAGAGAAGCGGGAGGGCAGCTGGCAGGAAAAGACAGTTATTTTCTGAAATGAGCTGAAGGTAGAAATTTAAGGAGGTCAGGGCCGGGCGGAAAAAAATCCGTGCGAGATGGAGACGGGAAGTTCTGGTAGGGTGCTTCTCGACACAGGAGGGGGGGAGGGGGGGGGCGAAACAGAAAAATGGAAGAAGAGGAATAAGGGAAGGGAGAGTGGACCTCGAGAGGGGGGGAGATGTTTCTGGCAGATGCTATTAGAGGGCCGCGGGTGAGCAAAGAACCTTCAAAGTTGAAAAACACCAATAGAGAACACCCCAAGTGGGCTAGGGGGTTGGTGCGCGCCGTAAAGAATCCCCAGTCGTGTCGAGCAAATACCGAGGGGGAGCTTGGTCTATAATAATGTTATGTGCAAGAGAAAAGGAGAATCGACGGGGAAAAAGGCTTAAAGTGTTGCTACTCTTGCAGCTCGTCCAAAAGGGGGGAAAAGGGGTGCAGCGTCGGCTTCAGGAAGAACAGGTCGCCAATAAAAGTGCCATTGCATTAGGCAACGAAAAAAGGGGGGAAGGGAAGGTGGAAAAGAAGGAGGAGAGAAAATGGTTTACCGTTACTTCAATGGAGCCGTCTTGGTTCTTCAAGCAACATAGCACCCGTAGGCCGTTAGTTCAGATAATTGCGAGAGGGGACGACTACTTAGGAGAAAATCTCTCCTTCAAGTTGAAAAAAAGACGGAACTGCTTGAGAGCACGGAGGGGGTTAGAGGGAAGTCGTTGAGTACCTCTACCTTATTCGTTGAAGGTTCGGGAGGGGGGGGAGCACTCATAGAAGGCGCTTTCTTGATCGCGCCGCGGGGTCAAAAGAGCCTTCTGACCTCGGTAAGGGTGGGGGGGGGGCACGGGTGAATTAAGAATGCGAAGCCCCTAAGAAAACCGAGTCTTCCGCAGATGCGCTCTGAGAAGGAGAGACTTGCATCCTGGTTCAGCTGGCAGCTCTCGAATCGGGAGTCGGGGCAGTTCGTGCACAATTTTCTGGTGCTAGCGGACAGAGTCGGAAATAGTATTACTTAGCAGTAGATCAAACGTCACATTCCCAAGACACGGGAGCCTGATAAAGACTATCGAGAAACCAAAAGGGAAGGGGGGAAAACGAACGCGCAAAAATCATCTGGAGATCGGGGAAGGGGAGAGCAGGTGCGGGGAGAGAAGGAGGTTCTTTCTCAATGGGACTAATTTGAACGAGGTTGGGATTATCGACATGAGACAGATGGAAGAGGGGTAATAGCACGAAAGAGGGAACAGCTTACGTCATCTCTCTCTTCTGAAAAAATGCAGAGTTAGAGAACCGAAAAGGAACGTGTCAGGTGTGGGGAAAGGAAGGACGAACCAGTCGAGGGGGAAGAGACGGAGGGAATCCGACCATTTCACATCAGCTCAAAAACTGGCTGATTTATGTGCGACGATCTCGGAAAAGACGAGGAAAGGGGGGCTGCCTCGATCGTCTCCATGTCGTAAAAGGGGGGGGGGGGGGGGATATCTCAATGAAAGAGAAGAAGCCAGGACTTATTCATTATGCGTGAGCCGCGATCGGGGTCTGAGAAAGAAAGTAGTACTGTGCGAACTGACCAACTCGGTGCATGTATCCGTCTGAGGAGACGATCACAAAAAAACAAAAAAAAACAACCCTCCAAGAGCTTCGCAGGAGTTCAAAGGAGGGGAGATGAGGTAAGGGTGCAAAGGACCGGGCGATTATCTCTGATCCGACACAACAACTTATTTATTCCGCGTAAGAGAAAAAGGAAAGAAACGCTGTTCAATGGAGAAAAACCCTGAGCGCAGCCGTCGGATTCAAAAGACGAACGGCGCGGGGGCGCGCTGACTTGATGCTCTGATGACTATGAGTCACTGAAAACTGAGAGAGGGTGGGAGAATCGGAAGGAGAAAGAGCGCTTTCGGCTCAGCACTCTATTCAGCCTTGACTTTCTGCTCGAGGAAATACGGTGAATGCTGCATGGAGCTTCTTTACGCAGCTGTGTAAGCTCCGGGGGGGGAATACGTGCATCGCATCAGAAACGAGAGAGGGGGAGAACAATCAGAGGATGGGGGGGGAGAGTGAGGGGGGATCTAACAGCCTCTTAAAAGGACAGAGTCTGTCTAATCAAACCTCTAACCTTGTCTCAAGGGCCTGGAAAGTGCTTCGCGAAAAGAGGTGAGTTACGCAGGGACTAAAAAGAAGGAGGGTTCTAAACGAAGCTAGTAGAGAGGACCTCATTCGTACGGGGTAAAGAGGGACTCCTAAAAGAGGAAAGCGTATCTGAGTGGGGGGGGAAATCATTCTTGCGAAAAAAACTCAAGGGGATTCCATACGGGGTTAATAAAAGACAGATGATACTCAGGAGGAATTGGAATAGGATCACCTGAGCTGGGGTGGCCTAAAGATTGCTTGAGCGGCGGCAAAGGTTTGGGCACTGCCCTCGCGTGAGCTGTCTTACAGAGGGTCAGCTCTACTTTGCTGAACCTCAGGGAGGTCAAGGTCTATCTGACAGGCGCAAGAGGTAAGATGAATAATCTGGAGGAAAGGGATAGGATCGGATAGAAGCCTATTGGGAAACTGCTTTTGTCGAAGGGGAAGGCGAATGAAAGGCAAAAGTGCTTTGCGCGTCACCGCCGAGGGGGACGCTGTCGAGAATTTCTGTAGATCAAAAACTCGTAGAGCACCTAAACTGCGTCTCATTTGTTGTCAACCGCTCTACTCAATTCAGGGGGTGTTGACAGGGAAGGAAAAGAACAAAAAATTCTTTTACTCGAATGCAAGAAGGAGGAAACTAGAGGGGCTTGCAGTGCTAATACTGAGATGCTCCTAAATTTTCTACTCAGTCAGGGAGAAGGGTAGCACGAAAACGGGGAAGGGAGAGGTTTTAATCATTACATCGCGAAGTTTCTTGACCAGGAAAAACTAAGCGTCGTACGAGGAGGGTGGTGAAAAAAGCATAAAAGAAGGACCGGGCGGGTCAGACTGGGGAAATAGGGAAATTAATAAGAGGGAAGGACGCGTCCGCGTAGCCTCTGCATTTAAAGAGGGGACCCAAAGGTTCCTACAAAGCCGAGGACGCAACAAAGGTGCTGGCTTTCTCGGAGTCGCCTCAAGAAGTTAGAGTATTAAAAAACAATCGAGTTGGGTGTGCATCGCAGGAAAAAAGGGGGGGGAGGGAAAGCGTCACTCTAAAAAGTCCATAGGGGGGCTAGAAAGTCTTAGGTAACGTGGAGAGGGGTTTCTTGCTTCAACGCAAGGACTGGGCGAAAAGTCTTCTAAAACAGACCACATTGCGCGTCAGAGTACAACATAAGAAAAGGAGGGAAGAAAGGAGTAAAGTCTGAAACTAAAATCAGGTTCTCTAATCCTAACAAAAAAGAAGGGGCAGGCGAACTGATGAGAGTCGTTCTGCTTTCTTCAAAAGGTCGAGAGAAGAAGACCGGGGCGCTGCGATCTTTCTTGATTGAAGTAACGAAAAAAACTGGCTCGCAAAAGGGCTTCAGGTTCATGACTATCTAAAAGACAGGAATTCTCTTGGAAGTACGGGGGGACAAAGATTTTTCCCAAAGGAGCGAGGAAGGAAAAATTGGCAAAGGTATCTTCTAAGCTTTACGGCCAGTGAGTGGAGAACCGAAATGCAGAAAAGGGGGAGATAGGGGTGATAGGAAAAAAGACTAGATCCCTCCACTTCATCATTAGTAGTCCTGGAGTGAAAACGACATCGAAACAAAGGTGTGGGGAGACTGATGAACTTCTGAAACGACAGGAGGGAACTCCCTTAGAGGCTTTTTTAAGCACATGATACAAGATCTTGTAGCAATAAAAAGCGGTACTTGAACGAACTGATTTCTTCGATCGAAAAGGGGAACAACAGCAAGGTGTGGGATTCTTCGCAAGTTAGAGGAGGAAGAAGGCTGACAGATATTGCTCAAAAAACTGCCAAAAAAATACCGAGGAAGATCCGTTCATTGCACAACTCAACACTCAACCAGGAAGATTTCTAAAGTCGAGGGAAACGAAAACCAGCATGAAGTCATCATCTAGGGGCGGGGAGGGGTCAAAACAAGAGCAAGCAGAGCGTTTAGGAGAAGGAAGAAGGAAAAGGATGCTTTTCGATAGAGACAGAAAAGAAAAACAAAGGAGGAGGTAAAATAAAACTCTACATTCTTCGGGTGGTAGAGGTCCCGAGAGCCTTATGCCGGGACTCAGCTATCTCAATTAACGGTTAGGTCCGTCAGGGGTGTCGGAGTACCGAAGAGAAGTTAGATGTTGAGTGCAGTGGGAAGGACTTAGGTTCTAAGTGAAAGTTTCTTTCGTAGAGTTCAGGTCTCTTCGAGATAAGGGGGGGGGTTTTTAAGGACGCGGAGGATCGACCAGGCCTGGGGGGGGAATTTCGAGAGAGCTACAAGGGGGGGGGGGTGTGGGGTGTGGTGGTTTTGGGTGGGGGGGGGTTTGGTGGGGGTGTGGGGTTGGGGTGGGGGGGGGGTTTGGGGGGTGGGTGGGGGGGGGGGGGCGGGTTAAGCCGCTAGTCACTATCAGGTGGGTTCGAACAAAACTTCTATTGGGATTCAAGGAGGGATGTCTCGAGGATTTTCATGAGGATTCCAACAGATTAGAGCTGTAGGGTGGGAGAACGTCTCGGAGGAAGCAGCTAGGCTGGTACTTCTTCATAATCTTCAGGATGGAGGGGATATTGAGAAGGGAAAATCATTCCTAGCGATCGACGAGAGAAAAGTCGGGGGAAAGTTTTATTTCTTTAAGGAAAGCAGACATGCAACAAGAAAGTAGTAAGTCTTATTGAGGAGAAAGAGAAACATGAGGGAATGAGAAAGTGGGTGGACGGGAAATGATAAACTGCGACGGATACAAAAGGGTTTAGGCGCATAGTCAGGACAAGACGCACGGGGCATCACATCATTTTCGGGAGAACACAGTAGTTGTTGGGGGGCTTCTCGTACACCGGTCGCGAAGCCTGAAAAGAAACCCCTACCCGTGTCTGTAGTTTGAAAGATGAAATCTATTGTGGGGGGAGATGAAGGGGCGAGCAATCCTCTGGAGACCACAGAAATAGGGACAAAGTTGCCCATTGGGAATCGCCCTGGGTGTCACGCTGGGGTTAAACGGAGGGGAAAAAGGAACGAAAAAAATTCGGGCAATAGAGGTGGAAGAAGGTAATATACGGGGGGATCAAGAGAGCGGGCTCTTCTTAGAATTCCGTCTTTGGGGCGGAAAGAGTCTTACGTGCCAGTTTGACTTTTTCTAATGAAGGGTCCCGGAAATGCGAAGCGCCAAACTCAGTTTCCTTAGGATGCCTGATATTTGGGAAAGGGGGAAAGATAGACAGAAAGGTTATTTTGGAAATAAGGGAGGGATAGTAGAGGAAAGGCAAAGTGAGAAACTCAAAGGGTGTGAGCAAATCAAATGCACTTCGGACGGTTATTGTGCTACGTAAGGAGACAGGCGACAATTCTCCTTTAGTAGGGACGAGAAAAAAAATAGGCGCACAGGGAAGGGGCCGAAAAAGCGCTAAGGTGTAGGAGGGAAATGCTGGTATCTATTAACGGCGGTAGACACCTGCAGATCCGGAGAAGGGGTACATTCCGTTACTGCATGTAGGTGGGGCACGTACGGCTGGGAGACTAAGACTAGGGAGTCAAAACGTCAAGTCGGGGAAAAGGAGGGGTGGGGCTTTGTAATTTATGCCACATGAGAAGCACTGCTGATGCCTTCAGAGAGAAGGGAGAATTCAGGGTCATCTGGGAAGTCGTTTATCACTGCTCTCTGGCGAGACAGTCGGGGAGGGGGAGGGGACAGGAGGGGAGAAGCGAAAATAGTGCTGGGACTACGACGAGAGTAATACGCTTCACAAGGAATGATCCTAAAAGCGCGGAAAACGAGCTCGGAACTCATCCGATGAGTCGTTTATCCGGGGGTCTAACGAAGAGGAAGGCTCGAGGGGGGTAGTAGAGAGGGGGGAATGAAGGGGTTCGGATCGAAGAGGTGGATGTAAAAGCGAGGTGAGAGGGCTAACGACTATAGGAGCCATTTACGTGGTATGCGACGGGGGCCGGAAGACTGAGAACAAAGGCGCGTCTCTCTTCAACGAAGAAGGTAACTGAAGAAAATAGAAGGAACCAGCGGGGGACTCAGATGGGTAGTGGGGGTGAGAACCTAAAGGAAAGAAGGTCTGGGGGAAAAAGGGAGGAGCAGGTATAAGGGGGGGGGGGTGTTGTCTGAAAAGACAAAAAAAAGAAATCTCAAGAGCGGATGATGGGCGGCCGATCTCTTCTTAAAAAGAGTATGGGAGAAAAATAGACATCTATTCCAAAACAAAACCCCCCCAAAAACACCTTGATAGCATAAAAGACAGTAGGAGTCACAGTATAGACTAGAAGCAGGGGGAATCGATCTGAGGTAGAAGCGCTTAGCTTCTTCTCTAGGATCTTGTCGACGGACGAAACTTACAAAGAATCCTACAGAAAGGAGGTCAGATAACGGAAAAAGAGGAGAAAACCCGCTCAAGGAGAGGAGCGGCAGGACGAGGAAACGCGGTTGTCTTATTATCGAGGTCTCACAGAAAAAAAAGATGAGGATAGTGATTTATCATTCGCCAACGGGGGCGTTCAGCATGGGGAGGGTCATTAGCGCGAAGAGGAAGGAGAGTTGGGGGTTCAATGAAAGCTGACTAGTCACTGTCCGAAAGGAAGGGGATGAGGGAATCAAGAAGGTCTCAGCTGGGTTCAAAGAATACTGCTCATAAACGGCCAAACTAGCAGAGAGGAGCGAACTGGCGGAAAGGAGACAGGAGACTTAAAAGTTGCGACACGGAGACAAGTCGAGAAGAAGTGGATAGTACTGCTTCTAATATATGGCTTATAAAAAGAGAAAAGCACGAGCTGTTTGTGGGGTAGGTTCTGCGTGAAAAAAAAGGTCGAAGCAAAGGTCTCCACGGGAGGGGTTCAGGGATCGCTCTGAAACACGATGTGCCCTTGCGCGGGGAGGAGGCGAAGGGAATGGGGATGCTGCTGAGAAGTTACTAAGAACGTGAGGGACTAGCTGCATTGCGGGAAGGACTACGCCCATTGCCTATGATGTCGGAAAGCTCACTCGGGGGAACCACTTCAGGGTGAAACAACTTGGAAAAAAATGAGAGACTGCGAGAACAAAGGAAGTAATAAAAGGGGAGGGGCTCTCTGCGGAAGTAGGGCCGACGGGGGCAGGACTAAAAACTGAGAAGCGGCGGGGTGGAAAGATTCTTGTTAGTCGCGGGAGCGTGAACAGAAGTGGGAATTAAGAGCAGTGAGCGACATGTACGATAGGAAGGAATGGCTAGCTGCAAAGAGGAGGACTACGAAGCGGGGATGCAGGCTATTATTCAATTAGATCTCAGAGGGGAGAAGAGGGGCACAAACTTCTTTGATGGCGACAGTAGTCGCATAGAAATCGCTACCACCCTACGGTGAGGGGCCGAAGGGGAGGGACATTCCTTGATATGACAAGCTGAATCGGAGAAAATAATAGTGAAACCAAAAGTCTATACTTGGTTGAGTCGAAGACGCATTGACATAGATCTAGAAGTACACAACGGGATTAGAGGATGCGACCTACGGGGAGGATCTCTTCAAGAAGAGGCTACTTCAGATGAACCCCGAGGAGAGAAAGAGCAGGGGGGGGACGAAAGGGAAGTTGTCCAAACGGGGCGCAATTGGGGTTCGGCACGGATACTAAATGATACTCTTATTGTCCCACGATCCATGAAAGCGTACGTCAAGAGAAGTCGCGGCTCTATTCAAGCATATTCTCATAGGAAAGACTGGACCAAGAATGGAAGAAGGAGACAATCGGTGGGAAACACTTGGGGGTCCTAGAAGGAGTCCTCGTCTCTGAAACATAGGTAGCGGGGGGAAAAAAAAGCCAATTGTTCGCTATCCTCTTGCAAAAGTGCGAGACCTTATGTAAAACAACCATCGAGTTTGGGAGCAGGGGCGAATTGAAGGGATAGGGCGAATCAAAAAACAATATTCAAAAGGGAGAAAAATTCATTCCGAGGAAACTGTTTAATGTTGGGCTGACCAACCGTACCTTACATGGAGTTCGAAAGGAGACTTAGCAGCATAAAAAACTTTTAGGACGTCAACTATACAAAGCCAGGGGAGTCCGGTTAAGGTAGAAGGTGAGTCGAAATATCACCGGTTTCTATTAACGAACAGCTAACATGGGCGAGCGGGGCTTATCTTGGATCACTGGCTGAAGGTGGATGAACAACTCTTACAAATTGAGGACGCTAAGCTACATGACAAGTAAGGGGGGGAAAACTTATTCCATTTAATGGCTCCTATAGTTGCGCGAACAGGATCTACTATCGGACTGACGTGCATAATGGGCGCGAGTTTTGTAGTTCCTATCCGGCGATATTGGGAATAATACGGCTTTCTCGAAAGGGGGTCTTCTTTTCGTTAGTCACCGAGAAGGACCACAAAATAAAAGGAGGGGCTGGCCAAGTGCATGAGGACAAGGTTAAAGATAGAAAAAAATCTGAAAACCAACATTTGCACTACAAATAACGTCTTTTAGACTGAATGACGATCAGAGAACTGAACAGCAGGGGGAGTTCGAGCTAAGCGTGGTTCAGACACCACTCTTTTAGAAGAAAGAGGGGTGCTGGCGGGTGAGTCTCTCGAAGAACCAAGCTTTTGCAGGCGCTTGAGGATGCGGCCAAAGCAGAGAGTGAGATACAAATCTGCTCAAGGGGGTTTGTACTGGGAGTAAAACGGATAAGCGCGCCGCACTCTCAACAACCTTCACGGGTATTTTATTCTAATACATAGAAATTAATCATAGAGTTCTGGGGGGAGGGACGACGGGCTATGATAATGTAAAGAGGCGGGCGCGAGAATCTACAGTAACGGGGGAGGATACGAAAAAAAATCACACCTTGAGGATGAAAAAAAGAGAGGAATCGACAGCTCAGGGAATGTCTTTGGTCAGTAGCATAAGAAGAAGGATTTACACGAGCTGAAACGGAGAGGGAAAAGAAAAGGGTCTGGGTTATTCTAACCAGAGATAAATTTGGTGGTGTTTCTTGGGTGAAGGTGTCTAATTGCCACTCGGGGGCGAGACGAGTTAGGTGGGAGACATAATAGGCAGACTAAAAGGGAGAGAAGGAGTTCAATTTTCCGGGCTAGTTGTTGTTGTATTTCGCTGCAAAAATAGAGGGCGGGGACCGTAGATTGGAAAATTACGGGGGTGTCGGACAAAAAGCGGCGAAGGAGAGCCTACGTTCTGGAGAGCTCAGAGTAATCATTGGCCTACGAAGTGGCAAAAGGGGGGTGCGTACGAGAGAAAGGCCGAGGTCCGAAATCTCATGTGCTTGCGGGCGGCTGCGGGCATTGATCTCCTTGGGCACTGGAAGGGGAGAACGAAAGGGTCTTCGAGAAAAAAAAAATCTTGGGGACCATATTAGCAGGGTCCACAATTGAAAACGCCGGCAACTACGAGGCAGTAGTATATCTCGGACTCCTAAAATTAAAGAGGATCCAGAAGGGACTTAAGTTATGTGAACGGTTCAATTGATCTTTCTAACGTAATCAGTAAGGGGCATCTTCAGGCAGACAAAGAAGAAAGCTAGGTAATTGTCTTATCTAATGACGGGGCTTCTAGAAAGTGCGGGGGTATATGGGGGCGGCGGTTCAACTCATACGCGACGTGATGTAGTTGGACGCTCGAAAGAGCTTGTTGGATGCTCGGTGCTCTGTGAGGTGGGAGGCCCCATCTACCTACGACGTTGGCAAAAAAAAAATTGGAACTCGATCCCGGGATGGAGGTGGGGGGGGGTGGGAGAGGCAAAGAATTATAACTAATCTACTTATTCCTGCAAAAACGAGGTGGTCAGGCCTGGCGCGTAATAAGGATCAGTTAGAATGAGGTTCAAAGAGGAAAATAGTTTGGGTGGTAGGAGAAGAGAGAGGAATCTTAAGGAAAAGGGGAAATTTTACTCGGAAAGGATAAGAGGACGCAGACAGCATAATTCTGGGAAAAAGTCCGCTATTTGGGAACGTCGATTGAAACGGACGGGATTATTTTTTTCTTTCACTCGAGGCGAGCCCAAGGGAAGACCGGGAAGAAAACTGGGCAAAGGGGCGGACCGGCTGCGGCCTCGGGGACGTCAGGAGGGGAGCGAACTTAAAAAAGGCGGCTATAGGGGGAGTGCTAGTTAGCGAATCTTGGATCCCGAAACTCGGCAGGACTGTGGGGGATAGAGTCAAAAAAGTACTGGGAAGCTGACTCCTTCCTTGGGAGGCAGAGAGCGGTGCCAGTAGTGGGGCTCGGATAGCTTCTTGGATCCCGGAGAGGGAAGAAAGAGCAAGACTCATAGGGGGGGGGGGGCAAACGGTGTGTGGGAAACGCCTGGTCGCATCACGCAGAAAAAGGTTAAAAATAAAAAAAGATCGACGGGGGGAGACCACTGGGAAAAGATGCAGTAACGAACTCGTTCAGGCTCGTTCGAGTGGAGGTGCAGGCAATGAGCGTTTCCGGCGGAAAAAAAAAACGCTTCGAAATCAACGGGTCTTTCCTTCCTCAATGGAGGGGAAAGGGCGAGACGAAACGAAAAGATCGGGGGACCGCCCCGCTGTCTATTACTAAGGGAGACAGTAGAGGAATCTTGTAGGAAGAGGGAGGAGACGAGGATCCAAGGGGCTCGGCAAATCAGAAGTGCGCGATTGAGGAGCAGGATGAGACCTAGAAGATGGGAAGATAGAACCCTGTCGTATAAAACTAGCGCGCGGTCAGAGTAAAGATAACAATTAGCGGTCTATAAAGAAAAGAATGCCATCAGGTGCGAAGAAGGCAAAAACGCGGGAATGGCGACAAAAAAACGAGGGTGAAAAAGAGAAGGAAACACGAATCTCCATCTGAGAAGGGGGGGTGGGATCTAAGGGATGACGTCGAAGGGGGGAAAATATCACCGTAGTTATGGAGAGATCAGCTCACCTAATGAGAAATATGGATTTCTCATTAGATCGACTCTCTTCAGTTCGGGTGCTATAATGCGGTGCCAGGGAGGAGGGGAATGGAAAAGAAGTACATGCTATTTGCATATGGGCAAGGGAAGAGAGATACATCAGCAGTCAAGTTGGCTAGGACACTAAGGTCTATAGAATCATTTCAATCTGCTTCTAGAAGCTCCTCGCTCTTCTAAAGTCGGGCTGCGGGGTGGGAGAAGCGGTGTCGATGATATGAGAGCAAAACAAAAGGGAGAGTAGAGAGCACCAAATGTTCACAACCTTTCCATAGAATGAGAGTTAGAGATCAGCGGACGCTGAAAGAAGAGAGGGCGCAGTTACAAGGAGGACGACACTACTTTCAGTTAGTCCTAATCGTCTCTTTAAAAGATCTGCTGGCACACAGCTAGACGTAACTAAAAGCTCTATGTATAAAAAAAATTGGGATCATGAAGCTTTAGGGAAGAAGTGGAAGATCGAAGGGAATAGAGGTATCTGGATCGTAGACATGATGCTTGCACGGCACCGCAAATCAGTCAGGAAAATGAGGGGGGGAAACGGAGATGGAGAATTGCAACTGCTTGAGGAGGGGCGTAAATCAACCTCACGATCGCCGAGGGGGCACTTTTCTATGCTCTAGGAGAGGTGGGATAGGGGTAGGACTCTGGAAACAAAAAAAAAAAAAAAGACGCGGAGGTGGAATCCTCCTAGAGGAGAAATCGCAGGGAATATTTTGCGATCAGCTCAAATCAATTCGGACCTAGGAAAGGGAAAAGCAGCGGTTCCCGAAGAGAGGTATGAACAAAGATACAAGGGACTCTCGCGTGGGGGCGAGCTTCTTCACTATAGCTTTCATTGGGAAGAAGTGCTGGAAGGAGAGAACGTGAAAGAAACAAACGCCATAATTGGCCGTCATAGAGGGGAGTACTCTCTCAGGGAGACGAAAGATCGAAGAAAGGACGGCAGGGGGGGGGGGGCTAAACTCTTACTCAATGGCTATCTCGGAAATACAAAACAGCTCATCGTACGAGAGGGCAAAAAGGGTCGAAGGGATTTTAAGTCAGTAAAGAAACCCCCGTGAAATCAAACCTACTTGAATGGATGTTATCACTTGATAGGGCAAAGTCACAGGGGGGGGGGGGGGATTTTCAAAGAATCTGGGGATCGGGGGGGGGAAAAAAAGGAATGTAAAGCGAGAGAACAAGGAATAGGGTTAAGGGGGAGTAAAGACAACTGACTGGCGATTCAATTCAGGGCTCAATGCGGTAACGGCTGTCAGGGCGCCTACTGCAAAAAGATCAACTGATTTCCTACTGCGCTGTAGACCGATGCCAATACGAACTAATAAGTGGTGCTATTTACGGACAAAAGTTATAAGTTTGTCTTAAAACTGAGTATAGACCTCTTGGAAGAACACCACTGGCCGGAGGTGAGTGATTAGAAGGGGAATCGGGCCTCTATAGAGGACCTGAGAATTTCAAGGGTGAAAATGCTTTTAGAGAACGGCAAGAGTGCTCGCCGGGGAGGGAAAAAAAAACCGGTCAGGTAGCGCTCTATATCAGAGATGTGAATATCATTATTAAAAACGACCAGGGAGGGAAAAGAAGAGGGGGGGGTCAATTCGTCGAGATTGAATTGCAGGTTGGAAGAAACGAAACAGCGGACCAAATGGTCTATTAGAAAATGGGGGAGGAAAGGGAGTTCTTTTATCAAAAGAAGGGAGAAGACAAAAAGTCGCAAGGGTGAAATAAACAAGCTGAGTCAAGGTGCTAAATAACAGATTTCAGGCCGAGGGGACGTCGCGAGTAAAAATGAATGCAAAGGGGGAGAAGCAAAAGAAAGCGTGGAGAGGGACTGAACGGAATTCTATGTTGATGCTCGGCATTGAAGAATGATAACTCATTGTGGCTGTGAAAAAGCGGTCAAAAGGACCGTCATCACTACTGGAATCAGGAACTCTCACTTGCCAGAGTCTCTCGGGAAGAGGCACGGAGATGGGGGTGCATACTGGCTAGTGTTCATACTTGCACTTCCAGAGAAGATTAGGGAATTCGGATCTCGAATCGTCGGCTTGGCTGGGGGAGGCAAGACCTATAAAACTTCCTTCAAAAAGGAGAGAGTAAGACAGCTGTCGGCAAGAAAAAAAAGGAATGGCCAAGGGAGAAACTCTGCGGTCACACAAACGACCTAGAAAAATAGTTATGATGAAGAGCAGAGAAATCGAACGTTCGGCCCGACTAAGGGCGGAGTGCCTAACATGGACTTGTACGACAGTCGGAAACTGACTTCCCTTGTATTAGAGAGAAAGACCAAGGGTCGTCTTTCCAGAAGAGGCGAGTGAAATCGGGCCGAGAGTGTATTACCTAATCATTCTGGACACCGGTTGTGTCACGTAGAAGAAGGAAAACATGCAAAGAATTTAAATGACGGAATGACGGGAATCAAATAAGCTCAGACCGGGGGTCTCATCTATGCCTTTTGTATGAGAGGGGATATGCTGGGATGTAAGTGGATTCGGGCCATTAAAGAGGAAAAAACAAAAACTACAGTCTTTGTCTGTCGCTGATATCTCAAACAAAAAACATACGAGAGTGTAGTAGAGATAGACTAATCTCTGGGGCTGAAAGGGCCAATTCTCGAGGAGAGATGATACGTGCATAAAGCTCACGCTCCAAGACTCGTAGAAATTGCAGGGGGGAGATGTAAGTGGCCCGGGAATCTTAGAGGGGTAGAAGTGGAGAACTTTTCGACCAGTGCAAAAAAGTTCAGCGGAAAAGGTCGTCGGAACTCTGCCTTTCTTGTTTCTAGGTCCTGAAGGTAAAGTCCTCCCCGGGGGTTGATTTGACTTAGAGCAAGCGGAGTTCAAAGTCCATTCTGTGTAGAAAAAAAAAAAAATATTTTATGAACAGTGAGACAAGCTTTTCTGTAGGAAGAGCATAATTCAAAGAAATGTACGGGTAGGATGGGTTGTGGTCTGACGAATATTTTCTATTCTGAGAGAAAATAGGGTGAACACTCCTCTCTAAAAAAGGTAAAGGAGGGAGGGGCAAACCATCTACTGCATTCGAATTAAAGGTTTTCGCCAGATATTAGAGTTAGGGAAAACAACTTTAAAAGGTTCTGGGTAGAAGAGCATTGAGAAGCGCTCGTATACGCAGTAATGGCGGGCACTGAGTCAGGGGGAGCCTTATCTGCCAGGGTCACGTGAGAGGTACAGCTGGAGTCGTGAGCAAAAAAAAAGGGATTATCGTCGGTTCATCAATAGAGGCTTAGATGCATTTACGCTCCATTGAGGATGTGCGGGAATCTCACAGCGGATAGGATAGGAAGACTCGGCTACACATCTTTCAGGGTACTCGAAACTCTAGGTTTAGGACTGAGGTCGGGGAGTCATTCGTCGGTAAAGGTATGGCTTTCCCATAAAAATTAAATACAAAGTTCACCCAATTGGGAAAGAAAGGTGAAGGGGTTTTCGTCTTGCTTCTAACTAAAAGGAAGGGGACAACTCTAGGTTATACGTAGTGGACTGGATGGCAATAGTATTCAAAGGATCGAACGCTGGGTAAAAGGGAAGGGGGGGGGCGGTACTATTTCTCTCGAGGGGGGAGAATGGGTAAAATGGACCGGCCAGGAAAGGAGCAGATTCGAAAGTGAGACCTCATATGAAATTTGGAAGGGAGAGTGAACAGACTAGGGGGGGCGTCACTTCCTTCAAAACGTCGTATCTATGAGAAAGGAAAGGGAGGCATGGTTTTCTTACAATGGAGTACGACAGCACAAAAGAAGATAAGAATTCGGCGGAGGGCTCGGAGTCATACGTCTCCGTCTCCGTGAGATCATGCAGTAGCGAAGGACGGGGGTAAGCGCAGGGAAAACGGTGAGAGGGACAGAGGGCAAAGGGAGAACTCTGTAAAACAGTACTCTTTGGTTAGGATGACTGGAGTCGCTATCAGGAGAGAGGCTTGAGGGTTGGGGGAATACTCTCCGCGAACCCAAAAAGTCGAAAAAAGGCAAACAAGGTTTTCATCTTGGGGAAGGAGAAGTGCATGCCCTAAAGACCACAGAGGGCACATATGAGCGGCATGCGATCGCTTGGAACTACGGGGAGCGGAGAGGGCTTCGCGGCGTAAGCAGGGAGGTGCGAGCGTTCTTATCGGAAAAAAAAAGTACTGAGTACAGATAGAAGACGGATAAGGGCTACACCTCACTGTATCAGGAAAAAAAAAAAAAAGAATAAAACCGGGTGGGATTGCAGCGGAGCAAGGGACCAGCTCGGCCTCAGGGCCTCTTCAGGGAAGGAAGAGTATAATCTTCTATATTACTGTAAGTAAGAGGGGAAGCATAGGAGAGGTTGGGGGGGGGGAAAAAAGCACGCTTCCAAAAAAAATAAGGAAAAAAAGGGGACTTATTAAGATCTAGACTACATATAGAAGACTCAGGATAGTGGAAATCCTAAGGAGTGGAACAAGACGTCGTAACCGAGGGAGAAAGAAAAAGAAAAAAGGGGAGGAGCCTGAGAAGAACAGGCGTTTTGTGTAGTCTACTAACAGGTAAGGAGCTGTTAGCAGGGGAAACTCTGGCCTGAACCAAAAATCTGCAGGAGAGGAAAATGGAAAAAGGGGGTTTCGGCTATACTCTCGGAAGAGGCAAATAACATTAAGCGGCCTGCGGGGCGTCTCCCATGCAGGTATAAAAACTTATTTCATTGAATATCTCCTCAAAGGGGACTCAGTAGAGAGGTAAGCCGGCGCTGGAGCTGGTGAGCGAAGAATGCTGGGGGGGGACAGAGCGGACATAAACTCATATTCTGAAAGGAAAGGAAGAGGAAAGAAGTCCGTTCTTCATGCTCGCGCGCTTAGCGTTCGGGGATAGGGGGTTATGTTGTTCATGCATAGGTCCCTCGTTTAGAGGAAAGCCGCTGCAAAAAAAAAAAAACA
>Ga0179593_1359763_pt1 | contig 16723 bp, 21 predicted proteins | sample CZODoug2_1_08_16_FD_185931 | JGI IMG/M metagenome (GOLD analysis project Ga0179593, IMG submission 185931) | Vadose zone soil fungal communities from Angelo Coast Range Reserve, California, USA - CZODoug2_1_08_16fungal (PacBio error correction) | ecosystem: Environmental > Terrestrial > Soil >...
AGGGAAGGGGAAAAAGTAACTTTCAACCCTTTTGCTTTAAAAAAAATAATAAGGGAGAGGAAATAAAGCATCTTGAATTTTAGAAGAAGGAATTTCATCAAAGTCGATAGAAGATTTCGAGAAAAGAGAAAAAAAGGCAAAGGGGGGAAACATAATCAGAAAAAAGGAGAGCTTCTTCATCCTGCCTGGAAGGAAGGGTAGGAACCGGACTTTCTGCTAGTTCGGTTAATCAACGGCAAGGGGGAAACCCCTTTCCTGCGAAAGGTTAGTTTCTCAGTTTAAAGTGGCGGCGCCGTCGCTTCAACGATCTTGAGGGAAGGGACAACTACCATGTGGATCTTTGACAGGCAAGGGAGCGCAATGCTCTCATCACCGCAAATCGTCCCAGTACTTGGGGGAGGGTTGCCTCCGAACCATCATGAAAAAAAAAAAGACAATTGAAGTCACTTCAAACCACGCCGAAACAGTAGGGGGGGGAGAGGAATATCATGAATAAAAACTACTCGAAAAAGGCTGAAAAGGTATTAAGGTTGCAGAACCGCCGCCCCTTAAAAAAAAGGAAAGGAGCAAGAACTCGAGTACATGTTAATGCGATGGTACTCAGGAACGTAGAAAAAAGGACCCGCGAGGAGCCGTGTTGGGGGGGGAAATGGGGGAACGCCCCTCTCGGGGGAGAGAGGGGGAAGGAAAACAGGCAATGTGACTCACACCTATTAATCCGCGAAAAATGGGGAATATATGTGTGGTCATTATGTAGGCGCGTAGTAAAGGTAAGTGCATCCACCGTGTAAGGGAGAGAGCGAGAAGATTTTTTGGCTACAGGGGACGAGTTTAAAACAACAACCGGAAAGCCCTTCCGAAAACTTATGGGGGCAAAAGTAGGGGCGCGGGGGTTCGATGGGGGCAAAATAATCACTGGTGGAGGAATCGAGGAAAAGGGGGGGGGGAAGCGGGAGGGAGACCTACTTAGCTAATTGAGAGGGATTGGCTCGAGATAATGATCTAGGGTATGGCACTGACTCCTTATCTTTGATAAGGGGGGGGGGGGGGGGGGGACACTACTGAAACTTCACAAGGGGGGAGGGACCTCGAAATTAATGCTAAAATCGATCTTAAACGAAAACTGAGTGGGAGTAAGCCAGGAAGACTCAGATTAACTGTCAGAAGGAAAAATGGGTAACGTAAGGAGGAAAAGAGGGGAAGGACATCTAGGGGTAGTAAGCCACCAGGCCCCCGCCACGTAGGTTAGTAAGTGACTGCTACAAAAAAAAGAGATAAGAAAAATGTTATGTTATGGGCTGAGAAAAAACTAAGACGCGGGACTCTATCATTCACTGAGGGGAGGCGACGGGGGGAAGTATTCAAGGAGCCTGCCTTGCGGAGCCGGCCGACATTCGGCCAGAACCGGGACAGTAATCAAAAAATTTAAATTGGTGTCGGAGAAAGGAGGGCCGGAGGCTCCCTATATTCTGCATGGGAGGAAAAAAAAGAGCCATGGGGGCTATCGAGGAAGTACGATTAAGTACAGGGACGATCGCGGGCTTCTGACCCTGAAAACCGAAGAATCGAGAAAAAAGGGGAAGGATTGGACACCTCCCTACGGCAAAAGGGGGAAAAAAAAAAACAAAACGGGGTAAATGTCGAGGGAGAAAGCATCAAGCTCAGGATCCGACGCCTCCGCTGCAACGAGAAAGGGGGGGAAGTAAAAACGCGGTGGAAAAAAGAACAAATTGGGGGTAAAGCGACCGAAAAACAAATAAATCCCTCGCAAAAAGAGACGGGACAAAAAGGGAAGCTCGATTCAATGACAGGGTCTTTCCCGTGCCAAAAACGAAGCAAAGGAACCGGATTCTGCAGCGGACGTGAGGGAGGAGAAAATACCCATGGGCCCTTTAGTACTTGCAGCGAAAAAAAGGGAAGAAAGACAAACGGGAATAGGGCAAGCGCCCGCGAAACAACTGAATTGGAGGGGGGGATTGAAAGATGAAAAAAAACGGAGTATCGGAAAAGCCGGGAAAGCTCAATGGTTAAAAAAACCCTATCAACATGCCACGAAGGGGGAAGGGGAAAAAGAAAAAAAAAGCGGGGGAGTATTTTGCTCCGCAAAGGGAAGGTACGAAAAAAAGCATCGAAAGTGGTGGCTTAGGAGAGGCAAGAATTACAAGGAAGAGGGACCCGGAAGGAAAGTAAGGGGAGTCTATGAAAAAAAGAGGAAAGTTTAGTGTCCGGTGACCAGAAAGAAGGTCTTGTCCGACTGTAAGGAGATGTTAGTTAACCAAACGCGAACGAAAAAAGAGTTGGAAAAAGGAAGAAAAGGTTCAGGTGCTCTCCCTTTTGGAAAAGAGAGGAAAGGGGTCGGGTGGGGCAAGGGACGAAGCAGGTGCAATTCCGGCATCGAACTCTATCAGTTGGGATAAGGGAGAAAAGTGGTGCCTCCCCTTTTGAATGGGAAATGGGTGATAAACTGGCTCATGCAATACCCATTGGTCGGAGAAAGTGACAGGGGGAGGGGATAGCCTCGCGGGGATCGGGGGATTTTTAAAAAGAGCATAATTATCGCCAAAGATTGAGGGTATAGAACACATTTGAGCTGGGGGCAAAAGCGAAAACAAGTCCGCTGGGAAATCACTCAGGAAATAGTGTGAAAAAAAAAGAAGCGGGGCATACGCTGAAAAGGAGTTTCTGTGGGGGTTTGCGGAGAAAGGGAACGCACGTCGGGGAAATGTGCTCGGATTTGTTCTTGGAAGGCAAAGAAAGTGGGGGGGGGGTACAAACTCATATTTATCCTGAAGAAAGTGGGGATGTATGTCGACCCCTGGTGGCGAGAGATCATGTGAGGGGAATGAGAGTGGTAGGGGGGTGGGGTCATTCAAAAGGAAACCCTCAGCTTTGGGAACCAAAGTGAGGGCAAAGGGGGAAGTTAGAACGTGAAAGAAAATAATTCATGAAAAACGGCTTTACACGTGAACAATTGCACGCCCGAAGGACGGATGAAGTCATTCATCGGGAGGAAAAAAAGGCATCGCGTGTTATAGACTAAGGGGAAAGGGACCCTTTGGGAAAAGGGAATAGGGGAGGAGGTGCAAGAGGACATACCAATGGGCTCATCCGAAACGACTCCATCAAAAGTTTGGGGTGAGGAGACACCTCTTAGCGGATTTAGCGGAGGACACAAGGACTACCTTTGTATTTTTGATCATATGCATCAATCCTTGCGAAAGGGGGTTGGCGAAACCAGATGAAACAGAAGTCTTCTCATTCAATAGGAAGGGGGGGGTCAAGTACGTCTTTCTTTAACTCACCGAGGGGCAGACCGAGTAATGCGAATTAAAAAACGCGGGGGGGGGTGTATTGGCTAAGGGGAGCAGTTGGAATTTGGTTGTAAGGGAAGGGGGGAAAACAGGAAAGGAAGAGTTACTGAACAAGGGAAGGGAAAGAAGGACAACGAAGGGATTATGAAAACAGTGATCACCAAAACAACGGAGAGGGAAACGGAGAGATAACGTGTGTGGAAAAGCGCGGTCCCACGTTATTCTTGCACAGGGGGGGGAAAGGGAAGAGATATCAGGGGGGGGCAACCTATCCAACCAAAGAAGAATGTAACTTACATTCAATCAGGAACGGGGGGGGGTACGGTCGAGTAATGGGAGCCTCAAGGGAGAGGGATGGGGGTGGACATAAAGGAGGGGACGACAGAGGGGGGCAGCGAAAGGAAGTTTACTGGTCTCGAGGCAACCCGGGGGGGACGAAGAAGGGGGTTCTATGATCAAAAAAAGAAGGTCTGGAGATGTCCTGGCAGCTACAAGCGCAAGCAGGGGGGGAAGAAAAAAAAACTAGAAAAAGGGTCGCTAGGGAACGCGCGACAAGAACTCTGTCGGTCACTCTGGAAGAGTAACTGCCCGAAAGACTGGGGGGAGGGGTAACAAGAGGGGGGGGAAAAGTAGGGAAAATAAAGGGGGGTACACTCTTCTTCCGTGGAACAAGAGGGAGGAAAACGTAAGATAGTTTCTCTGAAGGATGCCAATGGGTGAAAAGACAAACCAAAACTCTGTAAAGGACCGAATTGCGAGGTCACTCAGAACGAGGCCACGGCAGAACGAAAAATTTTCTTAACAGGGGCGAGACTTGTCCTTGGGCAAATTAAGCCTCAAATCAAGCCAGGATCGAGACCACCCAAAGGTTCGGTCTAAAGCGAAAAGTCAAAAGGACAAAGATGCGTTTTCACCAAGGGGGGGGATTGGGTACATCTCATATCATTGCAAGCCGTAGCTGGCAGGGAGACAATCGCATAAACAAAAAGAAACGATAGGGGAGATTGGTAAGTATTCTATTGCCAAAGAGGAAGGAAGGGGAATTAGAAGGACTTGTTTTTCGCGCCAAAGAGAACCTGGGGCGAGGCCATCAAAGAGGGGTTTTATGGAGACGAGGGGAGGAAAACTCCGCCAATCCCATTGATAACTATGAGCAAGAAAGAATTTCTGCGCAGGCTGCTACAATTGGGGCTTGGGGGAACGAAGGAGGACAAGGAACCCCCATTCCAGAGGAACGAGGACAAAGAGCCTGATTTCGATTAGGGCATGGACACTTATTGCCCCACAGAGGGGGGGGGGGGTGGCGGAACACACTCTCAATGGCGCAGAAAAAAGGAAATTAGCGTTCAGTTTTCAAAATGGTCTGGGGAAAGGGGGGGGGAGTAACAGGAGGCGGAACGACTTAGCCGGGAAAGAAACACTGGTTAGAACGGAGCTGAATAACCCTGTTGAGGAGGCGTGGCGTTCCTAAAACTCGAATTGGAAGTACCTTCCACAGGAATAGAAAGGGAAAAAAAAAAAACCAGGTACTAGTCTTTGAGGTAACTCAATTGTTGGCTGCCCAAGTGGGTAGGAACCCGGGGGGTTGCGGGGGTTATAGGCGTGGTGACAAATAAGGGGAAAAAAGTGAGTAAACGCTTTTGTGCAGAGTTTCAATAACGCCACAGTCACTTTTTCTCAAAAAGGGAGATTGACCCAGACGGTAAGGCTAAGAAAATTGGCTTTGCGGCCACTGAATGAAGTGGACATCACTGATCCGCAACCGGTCGGAAGACGACGAAGGAATGCTGGCTTCTCGTTGGAAAGGGGGGGAGGGAAGGGAAGCCAGGGAAAGATCCTTTCATGAACGGCCACCTGTCCGGCGATTTAACGGGGGAGAGTGAGATGTGTTGGACCGTAGTCGCCGGTTAAAAAAAAAGGGTTGCCCGCGCATGGGAAAAAGCAGGGCGGGGGGGGACGCAAGTAAAAGACGGGAAAGCCTTAGCTTGGGAACTCGGGCCGGGGAAGAAGAACGTGGGACCCTTCTTTTTCAAACGTTTCAGAATGTGCGGGTGCAATGGACATCGACTTGTTGTGAATAAGGACAGGGGGGACGAGCCAAGAAAAAGCTCTCCGCTATAAACAACTTATGAAAAAGGAAGAGAGAGGCCGTCTTCTGGCTCAGACGCAGGCAAAGACTATAAAAGGCGGAGCTCGAAAAGAAATTTCAATTTCTGATGGGGGAAGGAAAAAGGACGATGGAGGCTCAGATATATGTACAAAAAAAAGAGCCGGAAGAACGCCCGCGCACAGCACGACTTGATCGGCGCGTCGGAGATGCGGGGGAAAAGTGACCATAAGGCGAAGAGGAGAGATGTGTTTGGCGCAAAAAAAGACGGACTGAATGACAGTGTCTGCGCATTGGGGGGGGGAGGAAGCGTGGCGTAAGCAACCATTATATGTCCGGCAGAGGGGGGGACGACGCACTACGTATGAAATGGGGGTGCCTGAGACTTTGACAATGAATTGGGGGGGGGGTCATGGAAGGTTAAGCCACGCGAAGTTGTGGAGGGGGAAAGCGGACTATCCTACCCTCTGAGAGAAGGAACAAAAGGCCGGCGGGGTTGAAAATCGTGGAAAGAAACAAACCGATCATGACCATGAGGAAGCCGGCCCAAAAAAACGAATATATTACAGTCTCAAAAAAAAAGAAACCAGATAGATCATACTTCGACATAGAAAAAGAGGGCAGGCCAGAGGAGGTTTCATGGTAGAGGGTCAGAGGAAACCAGACCCCGAGAACATAAGCGTGACATATTCACAATGTGAGAAAGGGGAAGATGTGGGTACCTTAGATTTTAAAAGAGAGAAGGGGACCAACAACTTATTCGCAAAAACGGGGTGAGAAAATGACTGTTAAAGGGGAAAGACTAACATCATCGGACACAAAACACAGCAACGGGAAGAAAGCGGATTTCATGAAAGTGGGTGGAGGTACGGGCCCGGGACAAGGGAGCCAGAATCCAGAACAAAATTGGAGAGAAAACCAAGGGGTAAGGAGAAAACAAGGAGACGCTCCTTCGACTTCTAACTAAAGGAGTCCAACTCATTCGCGAATTTCATCATTTCCGGGGCACGGGGGGAGGCAAAAAGGGGGGGAGGAAAAAAAATTGAGAGCATGAGAGGGGGGGCAGAAGGAATTTACAGGGTGAGTCTAAGAAGGTGAAAAAATTCGACAATGGGGAGCAAGGGGAGTAGAAGGTTTAGGTGCCCGGCAAGGGTGGGGAGCTGTAATGGAATGATTGGTTTCGGGTCACTGGCGGACGATCTGACGTAGGATGACGCGTCATCGATCGCAAACGAAAGAAAATGGGATTGGACAAGGCAAGCCTTAGCGTTAATGGAACGACGCAAAAGAAACTGAAGAAAAAAACGAAGTGGTAAAGGCGGAAGAAGCAGGGTAAATGCCTTTGGGAAGACGCCTCCGGCTACAGGGGCTGAACTGAAAAGGATAAGGGACTAAAGAGAGGGGAAGGGAGGGAGGAAGGGCCACAATGTCGTCCGGGGTAGGAAGGGGGAAGGGAATATGGAGGAAGAAGAATTTTATGGACGTCAAAAGTTCAACATCAGATGCTGGTAAAGATCCTCAATTTCGCGAGCCGAGGAGGACGGAAGGAAAGGGAACAACCAAAGGGGGAGAAAGGGGAAAATTTAGTAGCGAGAGACAAAACAAAAAGGAAAGTAAAACTATAGATCTACTCGTTGCGGAGGGGATGACTTGGGGGAGGACCAGAAGGCTCAGAGAGAGGCTGATCTGAATCATAATCTGGATGGGTTAAATAAGTTCCTAATTTCAATCAGTCTCAGAAAATCATGGAGAGAAAGAACTTAAACCCGAAAGGGGAAAGGGGGGGGACACCGTCAGAAAACGAACTGTCGCCTTAGGCAAGAAGGAATGTGGACGGGAAAATTTATAGTCGGGCACGGTGAAAATCACGAACCCAAAATGTCTCTGCAAGGCGGCAAGTGGGGGTCTTCTCTTTGAAGGGCGCGCGCAACGGAGTACCGGGCAGCTAATATGGAAGCGAGTGTGAGGAGTTGGAAGAAACAGGACAGATGAGCTCGGCAGAGAACGCATATCGTCCCATTAATTGGGGATCCTCCACAAACAAATCGCGCCATACGATACCTTTATGGGTATAGGGGTTCACTACACTCGCAGAAACAGCGTCGAATCAACTGGGAATCCATTCGGGCTAAAATTCCTGAAGAAAGGGGTTTCAAAGGGTGGAAAGAAACTAGGGAAATTGAAAAAACCTGCAATAGAGAGAGATTTAATGTAAATGCGCACGGGAGGTGGTAGAAAGGGGCCTCGGGAGAGGGAGGAACCTTGTTTGAGAGAACCGGGTCGCACGTAGCTTGGAGGGAGCGGAACGGATTGGAAAGACCTGGAACTCAACGAGAATCTTCGCTACAAGGAGTGGGAAGTGTTGGGGGGCAGGGATGGAGTTACAAAAAAAAAAAGGGGCGCGTGGGATAATTCAGAAAACCACCGAGTTAAGGGGGATGCGAGAAAAAGGGGGGGGAACCTCGGTGATAATGATGTGGAAAGGAAAGGCAGGAAAAAAGAAAAACTCCCCCCCTAGGGGAATAAATGGAAGCATTTTTCTTTGTAGGTGGATTCGGGGGGGGAAATATCCACCAGACGGGGGGGGAATGGGAAGAGAGTGTGAAAAAGGGAAAGGGTGCGCGATGACGCCGGAGAGGTATAGGGGGAGGGGGCGCGCGGCTACTGAAAGATAGATGGTCATTGCATTCTCTGACGGATAAGATCGGGGGGTGGGAGGGGGAAAATAATGAAAAGACCACATTGGAAGTCTCGAAAAGGGAGTACCAAAGGAAAAAACAACGGGGAAGAGTGAAAGCCACAAAATGGGAGGAGTACGTCAATAGGAACAGGGGGGAGAGGTATGGCTTCGCAATGCCAAAGAAATGGAGATTAAAAGAAAGAGAACCAACCAAAAATTCGCGAGCCAATGAGTCATTTAGTCCCATAGATGGTGGAGGACACATTCAAAAAATTGAGGTATCGAGGACGCAGAAAAAAACAGAAGAGCGAGAGGAAAAGCTCGAGATCTCGAGGGAACGCGCAAGGCTTAATTAAGGCCTGGAGGCGCCGGAGGAAGAGTCCTGAGCCACTAGCCCGGGGGAAAGAATGCAAAATTGGTAAAATGGGGGATAATGAAAGAAGGAGGGCCATGCTTTCCCTATCCTGGACCCGGGGAGGAACCTGATTGAAATTCCTAACTCAAGCAGGGGGTGGCCTTCGAGAAGTAGGCGCTTCTGTTCCGCGGAAAAAAGCAGCATCTAACAATACCAATACGAGGAGAAAAGAAAGTCATGCAAGGGGGGAAAAATGCAACGGACAAAGGAAGGAGTCTAGGCTCAGAGCGAAGCCAAGAGCCTCCAGGATCCAATAAGTGGAATGAAAAAGCGCTGTTCCCATTGCTCAGTTACCTTAATGGAGTTCTACCGCACGGTCACACCATGACTGAATAGAAAGATAATCGCCGAAGAGGGAAGAATCGAACAGGAAGCTAGCTTCCAGGGAACTTGGAACCGTCGGACGGGGGGACATCAAGGGAACTGCATCTTCCCAGGGAAGTCGGATTTTCTCCTGGATTCATTTAGGAATGGTGCGAGAAAATGAAAAAGTCCAGCAAGAGAGAAGGTAAAAGGAAGGGGGGGAGCTCCAATTCTCAACTGAAATGGGAGGGGGAGAAGGCAAAGACTCGGAGGGGGACAACTCATGTGTAACAAAGAATATAAGTAAGTGAAATCCTTGACTCCCAAAAAAAACAGGTATGGGGGAGATAACAACAAAGGGGGTTTTAAAAAAGAAACGAGAAGGGGGGGTGTTAAATGAGGATCAAGGTACTGTGAACTTCATAGTTCTACGGAAACAAAAAATCATAATTATCAAGTGTTAGGAGATAAGGAAAAAAACACTAAATGGTTGGGGGGGAGGGGGGCCCCAGATCCTCGAAGTGGGAAAGGAGACGTGTAAATGGGAAAACCCACCAGGCTCAGACAGTGGAAACCAAAGAAAAGGAGAGGAATTGGTCGCCAAAGGGGGGGCTTTCCTAATAATAGGGGGGTCAGCGATAGATCAAGACGGGAACTATATCATGGGGTCTTTGTCCGCATGGGGGTGAAAGGGGAGAAACCTGGTATTTGGTACAAGGGGATACTTTCTCATGCAAACACGACATTGTAAGAAAAGAAGAATTAGGTGGTCGTCTATCGCAGTGATAACTTTGGGATTTAGCACTCGGAGATACGTGAAAAGGAGGAAGGGGGATCTCCACCAGGGTAGAGGGGGGGGAAAAACGCGAACGAACCTCTAATCACGAGGAGAAGGGGGGGAAGAGAGCATAAGGAAAGAAACTACTTTTCAGGGGTTGGTTTTAAAATTTATAAGAAGGCGACCGCTCTGGAAGGATATTATGTATGCGTTGAGAACCCGAAGGGTTGAACCTCCTATTTTCAGGGGGAACAGACGGTGGGTAGGATTACTGCGACCATTGTGGGAAATAATAAATTTAATGGGGAGTTAATTTCTGATGGGAGTAATTAAGAACAAGAAAAACAATCCTGCATGGGGTCTCCAATGGGGGTTTCACGGGAAGCGGTCCCAAGGAGAAAGGTGGGAGTCATGAACCGGACCTTTGGAACAATTTTTGGTTATTGAAAAAATGACAGCGAGAGAGAGAGAAGGTGTTCGAATCTATCACTTGAAAACGGGTATCTGGGATTATATGGCCCCTTCTTGTGTTTTCCAGACAAAAATATTCTTAAAGGTCCTAAGGAGAGGGGTGACTCTCCAAAGGGAGGGAGCAAGAGAAAAACAAGCCAGAGAGCGTTTTGTCGCTCCCCTGGCTGTGACTGACGGCACAAAGACCGTTGGATGTTGTGATCTCAGAAAGGGGGAAGAGGGAGAAAGGTGGTGGGCTTCCTCAGAAAGAATCAAAAGACTTGCGGGCCACAGATCCCTTTTCATCGAGCGGTCGGCAAGGAAAGCAAGGTGGGAGGGAGGCGAAAATGAAGAATGTAAACAAAAAATGGGACGAGTTATCGGAAGGGAGGACGGAAAGATATTGGGAATGGTGTTTCTAAAATAGGGGAAAAACATATATCGGGTACTGACCAAAACGGTGAAAAAGAAAAGGGGAAAACATATATGGCAAAAAAAACTGATCTAGATAAACAACAACAACGGAGGTATTCGGAAACTCTATATAGAAGGGTTGGGGCAACCATACCTACTGGCTTCAGAATGTTGGGGCCAGCGAGAAGGTCAACCCCTATCCTTGACCAAAAGGTACAACTGGGAATTGAAAGGGAAGACACTTGGAAACCGAATCCATCGGCCAAAAAGTGGTTTAAATGAAGAGGGGAACCCCGGGTTTTCAAGAAATCTATGAAAGGGGAGGGGGAGAAATAAGGGTTGAAGTCGGGGTTCTGAGGAGCCAACAAGGCACGAAGTATTCAGGGGGGCTGAGAAACATCACCTTGCTTGGGGGGGACGGAGCGGAAACGCAAGAGGGGGAGCGACAAAAACGAGCGATGGTCTTAGGCAGGACATACCTCTTGGTGGAGGGGTCACCCTCATTTGATAATGCCGACTCTGGGGGGATGTTAAAAAAGGGGGGGGGCGGGATCTAGAAGAGAAGAGAAGACAAGGGGGACCCTCGATGGGTAAGAGGAAGATAGGCAGTAACTGTCCATTTTGAAAGACCACCAGATTTAACCTTGCAGGGGGAAAGGGGAGACTGGATACTTTCCTGTTAAAGGGGCAAAAAGAGAAAAGGGGGACGTCCACCCTGGGGGGCTGTTCAATTGTTCTGAAGGGGAAGCCCAGCCCTCCAAATCAATGACCGATATAGACGAAAAAAGTTCGAGGATAAAGTCACCTTCTTCGACGATACAACGCGTGGTTCAAACCAAGTTGCGGGTTGCACTGGGAAAAACATCCCAAGAAATGGGGGAAGGAGAGGGGCGAATGGGGGGCTTTCTCAATCTCAGCAAAAAAAGGGGGGGAATTTGACGTGGACTGAAAAGAGTCCTGCGTGAGTAGCGGAATTCTGCGGTGCAACCATATCAAGGCGAAAAAAATAAGTTTAGGCCAGGAAAGGTGAAGGGGAAAAGAAACAGAAACATTTATCAAAGACGAGGAGAATATAACAACGCTTATCGGGAAGCTTGGGGCCAGGAGCCAGTCCCCCAGGAAAAAAAGGGAAAAAAGGCCCAAAGGCCACTGATTCAGCAAAAAAAATGTATGTAGCTGGAGCTTCCGGCGTCAGAGGGGCCTTAAGGGGGAAGAAGCAAAATTGACGGTAAAGGAAAAGCGCTGTAGGGGGGGAAAAAAGTGTTGTCGTTCCAGATGTTTGGGTGGGGTGCTGGGACAGACGTTACATAAGGGACACAAAATCAGAAGGAAAACCTAAAATTTCGGAGAGAAAGGGAGAGGAAGAACCCTGTGTACTTTGGGGGGAGGACAGGGGGGAGAACTCATGCATTCACCTTACATGGGAATCAGAGGGAATAAGGGAAAACATGTCTATTCGAGGACCCGAAAGTTGGCAACAATACACAATTTGGGGTGTTATTCGGGTACCGGAGAGGGGAGGTGGAAGAGTTTTCCACATGAATTTTGACGCCGGGTGGGAAGTCTTTTTCAATGGCACAGCCCATTCTGTTTCACGCGAGAAACAGCGGTACGGCTTCGCTGAGACGGGGGCATCAGCCAAGGTCAGAAAGAAGGTCCATCAGGGGGTGGAGCAAAGGAGAAGCTGCAGAAGGTGAGGCGTCTCCGTTGTGCCTGTGACGGGAACGACCAAACTGAGGCAGGCGGAAGACTGACTGGGCGCCTGAAGGCGAGAAGAGAGAGGGAAGGGGGGGAAGGGGATGGGAAGACCGTGCGGTCGCTTACCATAAGGGGGGGGGGGGGGGGGGGAAAGCCATGAGCGTTTGATACCAAGGAGGGCATCCAAAGGGCGGAAAAGGGCGGGAAACGCCAGGAACAAGAAAAGGGGGAAAAGGAGGGGGGTAAAACTGGTGCGTAATGCTTACAGTCATCGGGGTCTTGGGTGGCGAAGAGCGGGAAAGAAAGCTCTCCGTCGAGAAGACTGGGACAAAGGGAAAGTCGCCAAATTGCTAGGTCCCTGGAGAAGATAGACGGCAGAAAAAAGAAAGGGAACGTCCCCATTGAGAGAGGAACCCAATTTGAAAAATTTCTTGGGACCTGGGGCAGGGAACAATATATGTCGACAATACAAAAAGGGCAGGGAAGGAAAAGGAAGCCTTCCCGATCGGGGAAAAAGAAGGCGTGAGAGTGTGAAATGGTGAGCGAAGCTGATACCTCATTGTCGGGAATATGGGGGCTCAACAAAATAAGTAAAAAAGTCTGGTCGGCGGGAAAGGGGGGGGATTAGTGGGGTAATCCGCCAGGATTCAGAAGGGGAGGAAAAAGAAGGGAGCCGGGAAGTACTATTTACTTCTCTATTTTGTCATGGAAGTTTAATCAGGCTCGTGGGGGAAGTGTAGAGGGAGAGGGGGGAATACATCGGAAAAGGACTGAAGAAGGGAAGTCGGGAGGGGGGGGGGTTCATTCGTGGGGGCAAAGAAAAAAGATCTGTAAGATCAGAGCCTGCCAAAATCTTGCAGCCGAAGCCACTCGATGTTACGAAGAGGAAGGAAAGAGAGGGAAAAAAAATAAGGACGGCCTCGGTTCATTGCCAAAGAGGGGGGGATAGGTGCAAAACACCAGGAAAGACGTTAACATTGGAGTTCCCAATCAGGTGTTGAAGCGGTGGTAAGGGTGGGGCGTAAAGATTGGGGACCTCATCGCACAGAAAAAAAAAACTAGCAGCGATGATAACCTGCGAGGGGGGGGGGGGGAGGCAAAGGACCTTCGCAAAGCCTGAGAAGAGAAGAAAAACACATAAAGATTGTACCTGTCTCCGCGAGGAAATTTGTTGAAGTTCACGCCGAGGGAGGACAAGCTCGCGCAGAAAAGGGGAAAAGGGGAACAACCCATTTTCAAGAAAAAAAGGCGGCGAAAGAGAAACTTTTTCTTACTAAGAACCGAGGAACACGCAATGCGAAGCATTTCACGGGAAAAGGCGTTCGGCTGGCTTGGTTAAAAGGGGCCTCCGTTGTCTGCACAAGGGAGAAGACATTCAGCAGGGCGAGGATTATTCTATGTTTTGCGAAAGGATTGGATCGAATTAAATTGGGGGGACTGGGTATCGGGGTGAAGAAGTACCCTGTCAATTTGGAGTCTTAGAGAATGGTGCGGAGGACGAAACATTCCACTTAGGGGGGAAGAGGACGTGAACGACCGCGTCATCAATCTGGGAAGAAAAGATACACATGGGTAGCATCCCTGAGAGGAAAACGCGCCGCCAATGCAAACATACCTTTTGCGGAGGGACAGGGCATGATAAACCGCAGGACGCCGACGCCTAAGGACAAAGTGAAAGAAGAAGGAAACAGCGGAAAGCTCGTATAGTGGGTGAAGAAAAAAGGGGACAAACTCTGAGACGGGGGAGAAAAGGTATCTCGGAAGTGGCTGTAAGCAAGAGACTTACGACAGTCTTTAAAACCAGAGGATTCAAATCAAGATGATAGAAGAGGGCAGCGACTGGGAAAAAGGAAGGCTTGGCCTCACATGCCAAAGGCAAACGAGAGAGAGAAGAACAAAGAGAGAAGAGCGGGAGCTGAGGGAGGGGAACAGGGACATGGCGTGCCGCCTTTGGGGGGACGGTCCCTTCGCGCGATAATAGAGATCGAATCATCCTCTGATGTTGAAAAAGAAAGGAAGGGAAAAGGGAGAAAAAAAGCTCGACCGCATTATAAACGAGCCGCCACGTTGTTGATCACCATCCAGAAACGCTGGGCCGAGATCTTCGGCCAGAAGGAAGGGGAAGGAAGAGGAAGAACGAAACGATGGATAGGTCGTTTTAAGCACGGGGAAGGTACCAAAAAGGGGTCAGGGGGGCAAGCCAGTCTTTGATAAAAAGTTGAACTTGGAGGCGGCGGGATGTCCCTCACCCAAGATGGGAAAAGAGCAGGGGGATAGGGGGGGGGTTTCCAGTCAAATCGGGGGGAAAAACTACACACTAACTCAATATAGGAAAGGAAAGTGAGGGGGGGAGGACCTACCGGGAACAGATCCAAGACCGGGTATAGCTTCACTCCACCAAGCCTACCGCTCACCTAAATGGGGAAAATCGACTATAGAAATGAAGGTCATACACCTGGAGGGAGAGAAAAGAAAAGGGCAAAGCGCCCCTTGACTTTAAAGAAAGAAAAAGGGGGGGAAGGGTTGGGTCTCTTAAGTACATCTCCGTTGGAGAATAAACCGTCATTTGGAGGAACAAATGGGGGTTTGCGCCAAATGACTCTAGGAAGTTCTGAATTTTGCCCGGCAATTTGAAGAACAAATATTAAATCGGGGGAAAAGGTAAAAAGGGGCTCGGGTGGTTGATATTGAATGTTAGATTCTTTAGTAGGAACAGGTGTCAGGTGCGAAAAAACCTATGGGACGGGGAGAGGGGAGGGAGAAAAAATGGTGCCGAAGGGGATATGAGGGGGAAAAAAAAGGAAGAGGTACCAACAGAGTTAAATAAAAAGGGGGGAGAAAGGGGGTCCCATTATGTGATCTTTGGGATTTTATTTTGGCATAGCACCCGGGGAAAGGGAAAGGAAGGGGACGAAAGGAGGGACGCGAAGGGGAGAAGGAATAGGAGCTAATTCGAGGGGGGGGCTCGCGATAAGAGCTGTTCATTTTAATTCAGGGAAGAGGAAAGACCGTGATGCTGTGAGGGGGTGAAAAAAACTGAACACGGAGGGATCGGGGGGGGGAAGGAAGAAAAGGAGTGGTGTGATCAGATCTATCAGGGGAAAACCGACAACACTGAAAAATGAGGACGGGCCATGACAAATCTCCGTCTAAACTGACGTCACCCGCGTATGACGGAGAATCGGCTATCTAATGGAAAGAAGAAAAAAAACAGAAATCAAAATGCGCGCAGGAAAAAATAGGGGTAGTCCGTAAGGTTTAGCCTTCGAAAAAAGAAATAAAGGCAATTGATGGGGTATCTCTTCGCGGAACACAACGAGCTTCAAAGGAGAAGGAAAAGGAAAAAATAATTTACTGGGAGAGTCAGAATATCGTCCGGCAGGCCGTCGACATAGATCTACTTAGAGTCCTACCGCAGGGGGAATTGGGGGGGGGTGAGAGCTAAAAAACAGTCAAGTGAAAACTGCTTCCGAGTCTGAAGGGCGTAAGAGATGAGCAAATTCCTAGACTTGAGAAAAGTCCGGAGCGATGGGAGAGGGATCTTGCCGCGGCAAAAGCCATCCTCGGGGGAAGACAAGAAAGGGGAAAAGGAAAAATTCCAACGGAAAAGGGGGGGAAAAAGCTGAAGTGAAAAGGGCGGCTCAAGGAGCAAAGAAGACTGCTGCCCCGCTACTTGGGAATTCCAACTGGCACAGGACTCTTGCAAAAGTAGGGAAGATACCGCCCTAAAAGAAAGCGCACGATAGAGTCCTTCATTAGATGCGAAAGGGAAGAGAAGAGCGAATTTCAAGGTCATCCAACGGAGCGCTTACTTGCATTAAGAGTCTACTAACGATTGGAAGACCGGAGGGAAGGGGAAGAAAAAAGGGGAATGCGGCTCACAAGAAAGGAGGAAGACCGTACCGGAGGGAAAAAAACCCAATTCGCGAAAAACTGAATGGGGGGACTGGTTATTAAAATATATCCCGCGTATAGCTAGCCATTAAAAGGGGTAACCACGCTAGAAAATGGACAAAAAGGAAAAAAAGGGGGGGAAAATCCATCAAAGTGGGGGTTCGCCCAGGGGGGAAAAAGTCAAAGAGGCTGGGTTTTTTGTTTTCACAAGGGACGATGCTGCAAGTACTAAAAGATGTAAAAGAAAAAAGGGAGGAAAAGAAAAGGGACATGTTTGAACTCCGGTAAAGAGGGGGGGTGGACTCGTGTGTCAACGACTAAGGGGAGGGGGAAGGCTTTTATGGCAGCAACCCACCAAAAACAGAAAAATGTTGGACCCCAAATAGGAAAATCCCCGCGCAAGGGAGGAAAAGAGGGAAGCAAAAAGAATCTTTGGAAAGAGAGCATGGAAAGACCAGACATCGTACTCGTCAGTTGATTGGGGCCAGGAGAAGTTGGCCGGTGCGGAAAAGTGTTTAACTTGGTTTTAATTGAAACAGACAAGAAATCCGCATGGTAGAAGCAACAAGAAATATCAGATCCGCTCTTTGAGAAGGGGGGGAGTTGTTGACGGATTCGAGGGGAGAGCGCCAAATGGCTCGCACCCGGTATAGGGGGGAAAAAAAAGCGAAAC
>Ga0179593_1303113_pt1 | contig 16721 bp, 11 predicted proteins | sample CZODoug2_1_08_16_FD_185931 | JGI IMG/M metagenome (GOLD analysis project Ga0179593, IMG submission 185931) | Vadose zone soil fungal communities from Angelo Coast Range Reserve, California, USA - CZODoug2_1_08_16fungal (PacBio error correction) | ecosystem: Environmental > Terrestrial > Soil >...
CTGGAACGCAGGTGAAGCCCATGGTCCCGGGTGCATCCGGGGGAGGTACAGACATCAAGAAAAAACCCAGACAGGGAGAAGGATCTGGGGAAAACTGGGGAACTTTGAAAACGGGGGAAGGGGTAAAGAAGGGGGGGGGTCACTGATAATTAAGTAGAAGGGAAAAAAGGGGTCGGACAATCCTCATAATATTAGCCTCGAGAAGAAAAGACGGAGAAAGGGGGAACCGGAAAGCCGGGGGCATAGAGAGAAAAAAAAACAACAACGGAGGAGATGAAAGGGAAAGATGATTGCACCGGCTAGGAAAACGTGAAATGACTCGGCTTTCTTAAATCGATGGGGCGGGGGGTGGTTACACGCCGGAAACGGGAACAAGGGGAGGCGGGAAGGATAAACCAATGCTGAACCAGGGACGTGGTGAAAGTTTCCAAAGGGCCATATCAGGGTTTCGGGAAATGGATTTTGTCACGTGTTAAACACAGGAAGACAGAAGGAGGAAAAATCGAAAAAAAGTCAGGGAAAGGAGAGACGGAGGATTTTGTCGCTGCTAAGGGGATAAGGAAGGGTCAGACGATTTAACTAACAGGATCAGGTGAAGGCAGGCAAACGCAAAGGGGCGAGCTGTCGTGGAAGAAGAAGAAAAGGACTAGGTGAGAGCAAAGGATTGAGTTAACAATCAAACCGCAGCTAAACCGGAGCTTAAACGGCATACCAAAAACACCGGTAAGTAAAAAATTTAGAAAAGAGAGAGGAGAACAGCGTGCGCGGATGGGAAAAGGGGGAACGTGTTTAGGAATGCTCGGTAGAAGTCAAATTACTTCTTTCTTAACGAAAAAAGGGGGGAGGAAGGGGATGCCATAAGAGAACGAAAAGCTGGAGTTCGTCTCTCAATAGAGGCCATAGGGGGTTAAGGGGAATCCTGAAGAGGGGAGATAAGGTTGTTCAAAAGACTTATGTGACGCAAGTGGAAGTTTTTGGGAGAAGCGGAAAAGCCGAAAGCGAGGGGGACAAAACGGTGCGATAGGGGGACCTAAATTATTCCAGGGATATTGGATTTTTAGGATAACCAATTCGCTGGGAAGGGAGGCGAGGAAAAAAAATTCGAAGTATAAGAAACGACAGGACCTGTCCGCTTGAAAAAAACTTGAAAATGTGGAGTGTCTTTGTGGTCTATGTTAAGAGCATATCCGAGAATTCAGATCCGGTTCCATCCAGGAAAATGTGAGTCTTTAGAATACTGAAAAACTAGGAGAAGGGAGCCGTAACAGAGAAAAAAAGAAAGGGGAAACTTTTTTGAAGCACGTCGGACGAAGGGGGAAAGTCCACGCCTAAGACAAGAACTGGGAACGGCTCAAATCGGGAAAACAAAGGAGAGGGGGGAGGGGGCTGGAAAGGGAGGAGGAGAGAGAAAACAGACCGGCTATCTACAGATAACCGAAGATAGCTACTCCCCGTCCCTTGTAAGTAGAAAAAATTTTGTTAGCACAAATCTTATGTCAGGTACGCAGAAAGAGATTGGGGGGGGGAAAAACACGGTAGGGGTTTGGAGGGGTGGGGCCGAAATACGGGGACGGCTTCTTAAGACGATTGTTGGGCTGGGAGGGGAACCTGACATGTTCTGCTGGTACAAACCTCAGCGAGAAGGTGGGAAAAGGTAGACACGAGAGTGATTACGAAACCGGGAGGCCCGTGGACCGTGGAGCAAAGGCCTGACTGAGGTATTATTAGCTTCTGAACGACTGAAAAGAGTTGGGTTTAGTTTTACAGGGAAGGGGAGCGATAAAAGAAAAAAAAACAAATGAGAAGGAGGGAAAAGAATAGGAGAGCAAAAGCGACATAAATCGCCATGAAAAACAAAAAAAAAACTACAGCCTTTACGCCACGAAGAACCACGTCATGCCGGGTAGACTTAAAGAGAAGGCGGTCAAAAAAGAAAAGGAAACGTGACTCCCGAAAAGGAAAAAAACAAAAAAAGTGGAGGAGATGAACGGGGTCATCTAGAACAGGACAGGAACCCAATCATTAACCTCAAAACAAATAAAATACAGCTAACAGATCGGGCACGGGACAAAAAGAAGTGGGGGAAAAAAAAAAAATCTAGCAGGATCTCACTGAAGGGGAGAAGAATTAAAGAAGGAAGCGTATCAGGACAACCGTAGCTAGTATCAGGGCGAGGTACGATAGCCCCGCTTCGATCTGTGATGGAAAGCCTTTAAACTTTTTTTCGCAATCTAACTGAACGGCAACAGGGGCGCAGCAAGGAAAGACTCTCCAAGGGTTGGGCAACATGAAATTGATTCAGGCTGCTCGTTTAAGGGGAGAACCTACCAGGCCGACAGACAAAAGGTAATAGGTATTTGAGGGGGGGCGCGGGAAGGAATCGGAGAAAAGGAGATACTCGTGAAGTCTGGACAAGCTCAAGCACATTTTTTCCGCTGGGAATGAAATCGACGAGGGTCAGGAATCAGAAGGAGAGACCGTGGGAAAGGGGAGCCAAAACTGGCAGTGGTGGTAGGTGACGCGAACAGGAGTCTTAGTACCTTATCAGACGGGGGGTTTGAAGAAAAGAAATCTTAGGCGACGAGAATACAAAAGCAAAAAGGGAATTGGTGGGTTCAAAAGAAGGAGACAAGGGCGAAATGTCGTCGAATAACTGATGAGAAAAGGAACACTAGAGAGTAAGAATACTGAAAAAAAACAGAGTACGGGGGGGGGAGCAGTCCCTGGGAAAAGCCGAGAAAAAAATCATCGCCATCTGGACAGGGTTCAGTTTTCTCCCACAAGAAGGAATAGTAAAACGAGCGATCAAGCAGAGTTCAGAGATCTGAAAGAAAAAGAGGGAATAAAGAAGGAGCAGTTGTTCGTTGCTAACGCCCCGGTCTTTGCAAATATAAACGTTGTGAAGACCGTAAAAAGGGAAAAGCCGCACAAAATAAAAGGGCGATCGAGGTTTGCATAGAGGGGAAACGAAAGTCAAAAATATATCGAAAGCCGGTCAAACTGGCGTTTTGTTTTCACACAAGCCTGGAGAACAAGCAGGGGCGGGAGAAGATACAAGCCATCAACGAAAAAGATTGTGTGCAAAACAAAAATCCATTCATCTTAAGATCCCTGGTCGAACGGCATCCCTGCGAGGGCATCCAGGAGAGGGAAAAGCGACCAAAGAGAAAAGCTTGAGAAGGTGGGAGTCGAAACATGGTAAAGCGCCGTATTCCGGGTCGAATTCCCTTTTAAACCCGAAGATCCTGACTAGGAACACGGGGGGAAAAAGAGCACGGGGGGCAAAAGGGGGGCTGAGAGGAGCGGCCGGTTTCCCATATTAAGAACAATCCGCAGCCTGGAATTCCAGAGGTAAAGCAAATGGATCAAGGGGATTAGGGAGGGAAAAAGCCAGGAACAAAAAAAAAAAGGGGGAGGGGAAAAGAAAGAGATGGGCCCCAACGTCTCTGAACGTTGAGACCTTGTCGCGGAGGAAGGGGAAGAGAAATCGCTTTAGATGGTTACACGCCATTGCAAACGAAAACCGTAATTTCAAGACCAATGGAACAGGTAATGGAATTGTGCAGAACGGTGGAGGGAATTGAAAGAAACGGTGAATGCGCCCGAAACAGGAGCGCGAAGCGGTAACAGGGGCGACACTTTCTGGAAACGCAGTTGGGAGATGAAATCCGTAGAGGAATAGCATTGTTAGTGGCCTGGATGAACGGGGATGCACTGAATATGACTCGTAAACCAATTTGGGAAAGTGTTCTGGGATCAATACGCTGGGAGGAAAGCGTGAAAAAAACAAACCCAAACCGCCAGCGCGACCGGAGACATTAACGACTTTAGTTCACAACCATCTGCAAACATAAATAAGCCGATATCACACGTGCGCGCGTGTAAGTTAGGGGGTGGAAGTATAGGGGGGAGGAAGCTAAGTAACGAGCGGGCGTTCCAGAAAAACCGGACGTATGTGAAATGTCACGAAGGTTCGTTCAGGTCGAGCATACTCTTCGAGTCAAAGCGGAGGGAAAGCTACGGGGGGGGCAAAAGGCATGATTTTGTGGACGATAAAGAACGTACATGAGCAGTATAGGTTTTGTGAGCCGTTACACACGGAGCGTGGACAATGAGACAGGTGGAAGAAAGACAAATGTGGGAAAAAAAGGGGCGGGTGGTTTGCGGAGAAAACCAACTGCGCTTTTTTTTCGAGGGGAGCAGGGAAAACCGCGACCGGTCATCGAAACGAGAAAGTAAGAGACACCACTGGGAAAGGGGCGAACTGTAAAAAGTCGAGAATGAGAGAAGAATCTAGAAGGCGAATCCATTCAAAGACGCAAACTGGGGGATGCTGGGGTTACAGGCACGATCGCTGTTTGACTTCACATGATGAAAAAATAAAGTATTAGGCGCTCAAGAGGAAGGAAGGAGAAAGGAAAAAGAAGACGAGATCATACAAGGAAGTGGGAAAAACAAGTGAGAGTCGCTTGCTGGGCTGTCCCGGGGGTCCGACGCGTTCTATCAACCATAAAGACAGATCGACCGCTAGATCCACGAAGAGCCGGGGGATAAAAAAGAAGGGCGCGAAAGAGTGAGGGTCATTCGGCGGCGTAGGGGTGTGGAACCTTTGGTTGGAAGGGGTCCTCTATCGGTAAATCATTTAACGAGAGGGGGGGGTGGAGCGCCAGAAAAAGAGTGTGGGAGGCTGGATCGCGCTACCACCGCTACCTCGAAGCCATGGGGTTTTCCGAACGAGTCACGTCATCATCTCCTTCATTCTCAGCGCCGTACCTGACGGTTCGGGATGAGCCTGGCGCAAAGGACACCGGGAAGGGGGGGGTCAAGAGTTTACAGGCGAGGTATGTAGCGAGATCTCAGCAACAACAACAAGGGGGAAGAGGACGTATAAATCCTCCCCCCCCCATGTAAAAAACCACCAAAAAAGTTGACCGGAAAACCGGGAGAAGAGAATAACGACCAAATAACGGAAAGAACCGAAAGCTTTCGAGCCACGGAGACGTGAAAGACGGTCCCCGCGGCGTATCACAGAGGGGATGAGAACCACTTCAGGTTAAGCAAAACAAGGCCGAAAAGAAAAACGTACAGCTCGCGGCACAACATGAAAACCCAGTTTGGGCCACCAAGAGGACTCACCGAAAGGCGAATTGAAACTCAAAAGGGGAGGACGCACAAAGGATACGGGGGGGGTAGCAGTTACGCGTTCTAGTCAAAATCTGGGGGAGCTGTTCCTTGTTTTCAGGGGAAAAGCAACTACTTACCACTGAAGAAAGGCCAAAAGACAAGTTTTTTCAAAACGTCTGACGCTGTGAAAATTCGATCGAGGCTGATCCAGAGGGGAAGAACTTCCGCCGACAGCAGCAAGGTAGACTTATTTTTGACTCCGGGCGAACGCAGAAGAAGAGCCGTAGAAAAATCAAGCTAACATTTTTGAGTCAGGGGGGGGAAAAGCGGATAGCCGAGACGTCTCGAGCTCAAATAGAAGAAATTTTTACCTGGGACCACTGTTTCAGGAGAAAGAAGCTTTTATGACTTCATGAATCATTGGGGGGGGGTGACTCTGGGAGGACCTCGAAAACCTCAGATTGGGGTTTTGGGGTCAGCCTCAAACAAGGTAAAGGGCATCTAAGGAACCTGATCGACCTGTTGGTGTCAATTTCGCGTAAGCTTCAGGGCTTGAACAAACATGCTTAAGCGCCATTCCCGGCAACGAACACTCCTAACGTGGAAGTCTTGGCTTCGACCTCCTAAAAAGAAAGAATGGGAAATAGCTCCGGGTGGTACTCAAAATAAGCATAACTGCCTCGAAGTTGTTCGGGAGCGCCCGCCTCGGGGTTGCCACTTCGCTACTTTAAAACCAAAAAACGTGGAAACAGGGCGCACAGCGGGGTATCTAGGGTGGAAAGATCGGGGGGTGAGAGAAAGTGGGGATCAGCGCGAAGATCTTGTTGAATGTTCAGTCCCGCCTTTGCGAACATCGTCCTTGGGAAATCCCCACAAACAGCGAAAACTGGGGATCGAAGCAAAGGGGCCAGCAAGGGAAAACAACCCAGGTCGAGCGAGTACCAAAAGTAGCACTACAAACAAATCGTCTCTTCACCGGGGTGGGAAAAACATGTTCACCGGAGAAGGAGGGTTCAAAGGAAAAGGAACACCCGTGTGACCCGCCATCGAAAAACAATCCTTCAAAAACTAAACAACTGGAACTGAAACCGAGCCGGGGAAAAAGGTAGGGAAACCGTGCCGTGTCATTGCTGTTAAAAGACGAGGGGGGAAAGAGCAGAATCAAGAGGAGGAAGTGAACACCGTTTCAGGGGGGGAAAACGAGCCGGGGCATTTCTCTCCAACACTATATTAAAGGGAGATCAAACGGGCTCGCAACGTTAGCCTTGGGAAAAAGGGAGAGAGAAAATCGGGAGGGGACGTGGTGTGTGAACTCGGCCAAAGGGGGGGGAAAAAAAAAACCTTAACAGCAATTAAAAGCCGGTTGACAGGGGAAGCAGATTGGGGAAAGAGTTGTCAAAGGGTGAAGGCGCGAACCCGGAAGAGTGCAGACGTTAACCAGGGCTAGAAATTAGAATACTTATTTGGTCAACCTGATACTGAATAGACTGTATCGGGGCGGGGGTGGGACGTGCACCGGAGGGAAGGTGCGAAAAAAAGCACAAAAATCGGTTAGCTCGTGAGGGGGTATAGTATTAAAAAAAAAAAAAACAAAAAAAAAAAAAAAAAAAAAAAAAAAAAAAAAAAAAAAAAAAAGGGGGTGCGTACAAGGCTGTGGGCAGACAAGCAACCTCATATCAGCGCCGTAATCAGATTTCCACACCAAAAGGACAAAAGGAGATATATAAAAAGATGAGGGAGGGAAAAGGTTGACGGGGGGGGTAAGTACATACGAGAGAAGAGGGCAAATTACTAGGCGGGCATCCCGAACAACTACGGAGTGCTTTAAGTCGAAACGCGGCGGGCGCTCAGAACTCATTTAGTATAAGGGGGGGGAAGGGGGGAGCTGGGAAAGATAACTGTCAGCTGCTTAGTTGGGGAAAAGATAGTCAGGCGGGGCGGTCCTTTTTTTTATGAGACACAAAACCCTAGCGGAAAAATCGTAAGGACTCGACGAATGGATGCGCAGTGACGTTTAATTGGCGAAAGGGGAAACTTCTTGGTTTCGTTCTCCGATTTAGAAAGAAAACATCTGTATGAAAAGGACATAATGACCAGTCAGCGGGACAAAAGGGGGGTGGGCTAAACGTAAAAAAAAATGTCGAGACGGATAGATTCAAGAGGAAGAATCGAGAAAACGTTGAGCTTGAGCTGTAACGACGCGGATGAGAAGCAGGCAACACAGAGACCAAATAAAGTATTAAGGGGGGGCGAAAAGGAAAAAGCAAAACCGGAAGGGGGAAATTCAACGTCGTCAGACAAAAACCGCGATCTGGAAGCGGAGTTTCATGGATAGTCTACTTGAAGGCTTCGGTTTGCCGGTCATACGAAAACAGGAAGGAGGCGACAGATCGACAAAAGGACCACGGATAAGGGGGAACGTACGGTGGCACGCAAACCAGAGGTTTCCTTAAAGGGCGTGAGGAGAAAAAAGCGGTGGGGGGCCATGGGTTGGAAAGCAAGGGGCGGGGCATCTTTGAAGAGGAGGTGGGGTGCAAGGAGCCGTGAAAATGAAGTTTTTCGCGGGAAAATGTAAAACCGCACTGGGGGGTGCCGGAACGGAGTACACTGCATCCGGGGCTTCGAAACTGCAAGGTAAGACAGTTAAGAGCAGCAAGGACGTCTTAAAAAAGAGGGAGTCCGGCTAAAAGAAGGAAACCGTTCTCGGGGGGGGTTTGGGGGGTGAAGAAAGTGGTTACAAGATTATTTCTCAAATATATAACACTATTTACCCCAGAACCGAACCAAACCACGGTCCAAAAACGAGAAACGGTGAACCGTCGGGAAAACCCCAAAGGATCCACCCAGAAAGGAAAAGGAAAGTTAAGAAGGGTAACCAGAGAAGCAGGTTTTTATGAATCACACGGAGACTTGGGAGTCGTCTAGAATTAAACAAGGGGGATATGAGCAGCAGGGGCGAAAAAATCAGCAGAAAAAGTCCAGTTGAAAATAAAAGAACGAAACAAAGCACGTAAAGAAAGCCAGCTACAATATCGCCGGCCAAAATAAGCAAAAACCGCATGTTGTATACCCCCCAATCAACGCCAGAAGAATCAGATGCGGTGGCGCGCAAAAAGGATAGAGGGAGGGCACGTAGAAGAGGAACAGCGCGATCTGGAACGACGACCGTCAGGGAGCGCTCCGCGCCAAGCACCTTCTCAGGCTACAGAGACGCTCAGTGGTTTGGGGAAAAGGAAAAGGGGGGACGGACGATCGAGGGAGGAGCAAAAGGAATTTCTTCTCACCGGCTCAGAAGCGCCCCAGTTATTATTTTTGGCCTTGGGTTTGAGATCTAGACGCGGGCCGAAAAGCAGAAAGCACAGGTAGTCTGGAGGAGACCGGAGACGTCTCTGAAAGCCAGCCGTACTCGAAAGTTTTACAGTTCCCAAACTCAAATGGTTGGCGCGTAGGATCGGTCTGTATTCCTACCCCACCCCTGTGCTCTCTGGAAAAAAAGATCAGAAAAGCAAAAAGAAGTGGGGGGAGAAAGGAAAAAAGAAGAAGAATAAAGGGGAGGCGAGAAACTGGCGAAAAGTTTGAAAATTTGTGCTAACATCACAAAAAAAAAAAAGGAAGGGGGGCGCAAGGCCCGGGCTGCGCGATAAAGGAAAACGGGTCACCAAAAGGATTTCTTTCGGAGAAGAAAACAGGAAAGGATAAAAACCAAGCCGCCGCGGCGGAGTCTAAGTTCCCACCCCAACATAACTCTATCCAGGGTCGGTAAGAGAAAGGAGGAGGAATTGGGCCAAGTGCGGCGCCGGCTAAAACCCGTAAGGGGGAAAACCCACAGAAAACGCTGTATCAGACGAGCATTTGGCATAGAGGGATTGAATAAACAAAGTCGTTTTCTGTCAAGCGCCGGGGGGAACGGGAGGGGATCCGATACCAACATCATGCGAACCATTGGGGGGCAGGGGACCTAAATGGCAGCTTGCCATCCCCTTACGGCGCGCCCAGAAGACGCAGTCCTATAGCCAGCGCCCCAGACGGGCTCACTCTGTTGGAGAGCAAAAAGGGGAACGAGAGGGAGACACCAACAGGTGTGAATGCCTGGGTTCGCGACTGACAAAAAAAGTTGACACCCACCATCGCAACAACGGTTAGTAAAACAACACATTTTCCTGATAACTGCAAACGTTTCAAAGTGCAAGGGGGAAGGGAAACACAAAAAGGGATTTACTGACGAAAAACCAGGAAAGCGGATGCAAGATCCCGTGTATCCGACTCACCCCACCCCCAAAAAAAGAAAAAAAAAAAAAGGAAAAAAATGAGGGGAAAAATAAAGGAAAGGCTAAAAAACGTTGAATCTTGGAGCGGGGGGATTCGTCATTCGGATCTAGAAAAAAAGGTTACCATTCCCTGACCGGCAAGCGTAAATTAGTAAAATAACCGTCCTGGGGTTCAAGTTCCTCCGAGGGAAAGAAGGTGTGAGGAGGCGTTTTCAAAGGGGGGCGCCGAAACGATACGGCGAAGCGTTACCAGTGCTATCACCTGCTTAGAGGAACGACCTATTTTTCTGCTAAAAAAAAAAAACTGACTGCAAAATCGGGGTCATGGGGGGGCAACGGAACATGGGGGGGCAAATGAAAAGGATGACCGGCCAACCAAATCGGTTCGCTGAGGGGGGGGGAGTGGTTAGGATCTACTTTTTCGCAGGTCTAACATCAACACGCAGAGCCGCAAAGGAGAGGAATTTAGGTCAAAACCCCGTCTGAAATGCGGAGAGATTTCTCACTCGGGGTGAAAAAAAAGTTCCCCTTTGACTTTTAAGGACATGAACATCCCATTACGGGGCCGTTACAACAACGCGGGAAGGAGGGGAAAAGCTGACGAGAGCAACGCGCCTGAATTACGGGGGCTCAAAAGAAGCCATCAAAACTTTTTACGGAATCAATAAGAGCGTCAAGCTTATTTGTTCGCTATAAAGGAAGGAGCAGTAATCATGGGGGGAAGCCTCATAAAGCGAAAGACCGCGTGACAAACGTCGTCAATTTACTCAAAAGAAGGATTCGCAGTTAGGTTATTTTGGTAAAAAAATTGCAGAGGAGGAACAAAGGGTCGCCAGGCGAGAAGTCAGACAAAAGGGGGGGGCCAGGAAAATACACCACTTGAAAGTTACGAAGGTAAAAATTTCGAGACGGAGGAGAAGAGACGTAGCCGATCCCATTCCAAAAATAAACAAATTGTTTCAACCACGGCACGCGGATCGCAGGTAGCAAGAAAAAACCAAAAAGAAAGGTATTACCTTTTGGCAAACCGTCTGCCGTAAGGTTGGGGTTTGAATTCCCGGCTCCTGACCCGAATCGACTTTGAAAACAGGGAATTGGGGGGGGGAGGGCTTCCGAGGAGCGGCTGAGAGAAAAAGGAACGGAGGAAGAAAGGCGGTCAAGAGAAGCAGAGAAGGATACACGAAGGAAAGGTGTTCCGCCGCACAAAAATCTTCTTGGGGGGTAATTCTCGTCTCGGGAAGATGTGTGTAAATTGGTCCATGTTGGAGGGGATCTGTAGGGCGAGTTCGGGATGGGGCGCGCCGTGAAAAAAAGAGGGTATGCGATGGAGCGATGACCAAAGAAATAACGCGTGGTGGTTTCCAAAGGAAAACGGCACGTCATCCTTGCTTCGAACCAGTGAAACTCGTAGTCGCCGGACTGAGTTCAGTGGGCGTTACCTTCGATGGGCAAAGGAAAACACGCGTCGAACGGTGGGGTTGGGGGGAAGAGGGGTTTAAAAAGCGAGTTATTTCGAGAGATCGAAAAAAAAAAAGGATGAAAGGAGAGAGAGAAAGATTTAAAAACAATTACAAGAACGGTGAGCCTTTATGCCAGGGGAAACCGGGCCGGCGGACGTAAAAAGGGGAGAATCAAAAGGGGACAGTTACTCACGTGCCGGAAAAACCAAAAAGGGGGGGGGAGGCGATAAAAAAGGGCGCTATCCCAGCCCACTGTTATTTGGGAATTAAGCAAAAATTAAAAGCCTACAACCAAACAGGGCACGCGGGGGGGGGTGTCAGCCCCCATCGCCACTCGAACCCTAAAGGAACTCTAAATGGCTGAACCTAGCGTCGGACTTCGGTCTAATAGTAAGAATAGATATCTGGAAAGCGAGTTCAAGGGGGGGGGGAAGAGTCAGCCTCTGGAAACTCTTAAAACTTCGCAGGCCCTTCCAGAGCTCTCTTTGGGTTGTTCACAAGCTTTGATCAATCGCCTGGGATGGCTCGAGGTTCAGAGGGTAAAAACGAAAACGGCGCAAAAGGGAATATTATTGGGGGGCGTCTGTTCCTGAAGAGCCATCGCGGCCTTCAGCTCAAGCAGATTTTCGGATTAGGATCTCCGGTACGACTCTCTGTCTCATCACTCTCGAAAGTTGGAAAAGGGGAGACACGTTTGAAAAAGGGAGGGCGCGGACATCGGTCGGGTATTAGTCCAAACTGGATATCTTGTTTTTAAATGAAAATTCCGCCCTCTAAACTAGGGTTTCTAAATACCGAATGGGGGAGGAGAACAGGGGGGGTCGGGGATTCGAAGTTGGGAAACAGGGGAAGTGAAGCGGCGTAAAATCAACAACTGGTACGGGCACATTCCCCGTTTGATCTAAAAAAACTCTGTAAGGGAGCATCGCCTCCACATAGAAAGGAGAGGATGCGAAAAAAAAAAAAGGTGGAGACTCGGCAAGACGGATAATCGTAGCATTGTTCGGAATCGCGCTAACGTAATTTGCGCTTCAAAGCGCCGATGACTTAAAACCTCCGTTGAAACGACTAGGCGAGCGCATGGGAAGCGGTGGTGACGAGGGGAAGGGGAGGAGACTCGATTGAGGGTTGCACTTTATCACAAAAAGTCGAAACAGCGTCGAACCTAACCACGAAGATCGACAAAAATTTGTCATCACTTTCATCTTGCTCACCGGGGGAGAACGGCCACTCCCATGCAAAGAAGAACTAAAAGCAGCGAAAAAAAAAAGAGGGCAAGTTCGAGAGGAATCAAAGGTGATAAAAAATGGTTAACGCTTCTCCAGTATTCATTTTCGTCAGAATGACAATCCAATCGAAACAAGCCGAGGGAGCACGGGGTGACTTGAAACGAGCAGGTTTTCAGAGTGAGGGTAATTACTCAACCGGGTCCGTGAAATGGGTAAATGTCAATCCAATTACTCCTTCGCGATCACTTCGGATTGTTTCGATAAAGTTAAGTCTCAACACAAAACGGTAAGATTCAAGAGACCGGAGGAGGGAAACAGTGTACTGGGGAGACGCGGGATAAAACGGAGAAAAGGCGAAATCAAGCCTTGCGGATTGTTTAAGCTTGGCAATTACGTAATCAACAGGGGCGAGGGTTTCAGTTCATTGTGAAGAGCAGATTGTACGATGAGGGGGGGGGGGGCAAAACGGTAGTCCGCCGAACCCTCGGCACAGTTAAACCAGGGCTTCAACACCTTTGATATAGAACGCCTATTTTGGTACGAAAAGAGTGCGATCGTGTGGGAGTGGAACCGTGACGAACGGGGGCAAATGAAAGGGGGAGAAAAAAAAAATCTGGGGGGCGCTGCTGGCGTGGGGGGGATCAATACGCTTTTCGACGATTAACTAAGCCACAAAGAGCCTCCTTAATCCTTAACTTTCGTACCCACTGCAAGGAGAGAAAAACGGTAGAAACGGCGCTGCGGGGGAACGGGACGGGGTTGGGAAGGAAATGGCGCAGCTGTCAACTTACGAGCGGGCTTCACGAGCGACTGTAGTTTACCGTACTTGCCTAGAACGACGAACTGAGGCAGTGCAGACTGAAGGAGAGGGGTGGCGGCGTAAGAAGGAGAGGGGTACAGCGAGCTGATGTGTGGACGATAAAGAATTTTGGCGCAGTAATCAGGGGGGGTTGAAGTAGCCGCTACGCGAATCGGAGTTGGAAAACAAACGTTTCCGATCAGACTCCGAAATTTATTATTTAAGGGAAATTTTCGGAGAAACCAATTCGTTGGGGTACGGGGCGCAGGAGCAAACAAGGGAACGAAGGAAGGGCATCCAAGACGATCAGGAAGAATACACCACAGTTAAATGGCGAAACGGAAGAAAATGACAAGACGTAGAAGGCTTCCATAACTGGGTGATGCAGGGGAAGCGAACAAAGGAAATAGCGGGTGCTGCAAAGTCAGGAAAGAACAAAAAGAGACCGGGGTTTGAAAGCAGTGACTTCCGGGAGGGAATTCACATTCTGCAGCTCATAAAAATAAACCACTGGGAAGGGTATCAAAAAATGGAAAAAAAAAAAAAGTTGGGGGCTAAAATGGCCCGAGGACTCTAAGGGGAGAGGAAAAAAAGAACACGATGCCAGATACTCCAAACGGGACTTACGAAAAGTGCCAGAGCACTTCCGGTCGAAACCCATCTGAGTCATTCTCGGAGAAAGAGAGTGGGGAAAACACTCGGTTGTTCAAGGGGGGTGCCGTCTGGAGGTGCGAGGTTACGCGCATTTGGGGCTTCCGAGTCGGGATCGCGAATGCCCCGAGAATCTAGAAGGGGGTGTAAGCGGAGTAAGAGAAAGAGGACGCAAAAAGGCGTCACTCGGGGGAAGTCACTCCCGAACCTAAGGCTGATGGGCCTTATTCCCTGATCACGACTTAAACAGGTCTCGTTTTGTCATTTGACCCTGTCTGTGGCATCTCAGGCTAAAGAATTGGTGGAAAAGAGAGATCGAAAGAAGGCAAGGAAAAAATCAAAGGGAAAAACCGGGAGACGGTGACCGGCCGTGAGACAAGGGATAATACTACCCGAACGTCATGCAACGAAGGTAAAGATGCGAACGTGACTTTACGTAACGGTACAAATGCATTAGCGGGAAAACCTAAAACGTCAGTGGACGGCGCGAGAGGGAGTAAATCCTAAAGCTACACGGAAAAAATACCGCTCAAACATTTCACACGCAGGCTTTGTTTCCCCCACTCAACTCCTCTCTAAGCACCTCAGAGCACCCAGTATAGAGGGAAAAAGAGGGCTTTCCTAGGAAAAGGCTGGGGGAAGATCGCCCGTTCCTTTTTCGCTCGATCGACTCGCAACAAACAAATTCCAGAAGACTAAAAGTTTTCAACAGGCCAGCGTGGATTTGACGAGGTCGAGGGAAGGGACTTTCAAATCAAAGGACCTGCGACGGCGCGCAAAAGGTAAGACTTAATTTGCATCTTTAAACGGCGCACGCTCACAGGCCGTCTTCCTCAAGACACAACATTTTCTCTGTGGGAAGGAAGCGATCAGGATACTCATCCGTCGAAATGTTTAAAGGAAAAAAAGTTCAAGGTGGGTTCAGAGGAAACCGGTATCGGTCTTAACATCAACTGGGCGTATGTTTCCTCTCTCATCCAACGAAAAATAAGGCTGAGGGACAAAAATCACCGAAACGGGGAATAAAGGCGAGTGGTAAGGAGAGAAGTGGAACAGCTTGCGCGTAACGGAGAAGACAAACATGATTACTGCACCATTCCTTCCGTCTTATCGCGAAAAAATGACATAATCCAGCGGAGCCTGTGCGTCGCCGCGAACCAATAGAAAAAGGGGGTGGCGAGAAAGAAAAAGCCGGGAAGGGGGGAGGGGGGCAGATAGCAAGATAGGGAAATACTCCGTCGCATTGTTCGGATGCCGCTCACGGCCATCACGAACCCGAGAATCAAACGTGGAAAATCGCAAAGCAGGGATAATCAGGCGAATCGCAGTTGGGAAAAGGGGTTGGAAGTTTGGATGAAAAAAAGGAACTTCGTCGCGATGGGATTTGCTAACAAGAGTTTTCGAACAGCTTCTTGATCCAATACCAACCCACAGCCAGCAGCGACGAATTGGGTTGGAAGGGGAAAAATTTCTTGGCAAAAAGAAACCCCCCGTCGAACAACAACTCCAGCTAATTCCCTCTGGAATCAGAAAAAAAAAAAGTCGCGGGATATCTGTCAACTTATCATGGAAAGTGAAGGGTTGGAAAAACTTCCAAGAAACAGTTGAAAAAAAAAAAAAATCTAGGTGAAAGTTGGGGAACTTGAACCCTTCCGCAGCAATGGGGTTCTTATCTGCCCGGGGGTTCCGACTACACGCTATGGAGGAGGGGCAGAAGAAACCTCGAAGGGGGTATCAAGGGGAAGAAAAAAGTTGTCTGAATTGCAAGAGAGTATCGGACTAACAATATGGAAATATGATCAAGGGGGGGTATCACTTGAGAACGAGTGATTCTCATGAAAAACTAAAGGGCGGGGAAGGGGGTAAACTCATTGCCAGGAAAAAAAAGGACATGTATGATAATACCACTAAAACGGACATTGTTGCCATATGATTGTGAATGGCGGTTCCACGGGGGAAGTCGCCGAACAGCGGGGGCGGAAAAGGATAAACCTTGCAGGAAGAACTCATTTGGTCAGACGCTAAAGGATCCTGATCTTCGACAGCATTAGTGCACGTCGTAACCGGGGATCCAGAGGGAGGTTGCTGACCGTACCATAGGTTCGAAAAAAAAGGCTTTTTGAGATCAAGAGCGTTCTACAAAGGAGTGCGAAAACAAAAGCGCGCGTTAATCAGGAACAAGGGTTGACACCACGTCTGTCAATATGCGCGATTCTCACTTCAAATGACACAAGTGAAAAAAGGGTTTGATGTCGAGCACAATTACAGGCAAAAATCCAAACTCAACTGAGACGTGAAGTTGCACATGTAGTTAACAAAGAAAGCTAGGGAAGAAGTGCTTACGGCAGAGGGGAAGAAACAGGAAGTCTTGTGTGAGGAGGCGGAAGGACATTTCAGGGACGAGAGGATTTTTGTGAGCATAAAACGGGAAGCAGGTCGGGGCATGTTTGAGTAAGATAGAACGCGAGTGGCAAACGGGGTAGGGAGATGACGCGAAGGAAAGGTGGGGAGAATAGGTGTAGCGGAGGAAAAAAAAACAAAGGCAGGGGGGTCGAGGGCGCAGGGGAGACAATAAAACTATTTCACTGCTGCAGCTCGGAAAAGTCTCTTAAAAAAGGTCAGAAACGTGTATGAGACAAGACGTGAAATCGGAAGTCAAGACGAAAGGGGGGGGGAAAAAAGTCATCGGAGACCGGCCACGCGTATCGCTGCCCGTCAGGCACAGAGCCATAATTACCTTTTCTGCCCGGCTTGAGAACTTCAAAAAAGGAAGCAGACCTCGATCGATAAAGCGAAGGTGAAAACAGGAAGTAATGAATTGGGAGGCACAACGGGTTCCGATCAGCTACCTCGAAAACCTACGGGAGACATCGCACTCTAAGACCGCCTCATTGAGAAAGGAGATACGGTTGCGCCAAAGGAAGGAGGTTAAGGCGCGGCTGCGGGAGGGGGGACTGGCGGTTTGCATGTGGTTGTCCAGGACTCTTCCTTCGCATGTTTCGCGCACACCCTGAAAGGAGTAGTCGCGGGGAAAAGATCGCAAAAGGGGGGGGAAAGGAAAGTGAAGGGAGAAAGGAGGTCGAAAAATGCTTCTAGGGTTAAGGAAACGGCCTGAGTTTCTCGGTCTTACCTCCTGGCTCCACTGCCACGCAGATTGTTGTCCTTGATGTAACATGGCGGTAAGATACAA
>Ga0179593_1591697_pt1 | contig 16721 bp, 28 predicted proteins | sample CZODoug2_1_08_16_FD_185931 | JGI IMG/M metagenome (GOLD analysis project Ga0179593, IMG submission 185931) | Vadose zone soil fungal communities from Angelo Coast Range Reserve, California, USA - CZODoug2_1_08_16fungal (PacBio error correction) | ecosystem: Environmental > Terrestrial > Soil >...
GCAAAAAAGGGCCAAAACGGAAGCCTCGCAACGCCAAATAAAGGCCAACAATAAGAGGGGCACCAAGGAAAACCCCCCTCAGTATGGACCGGGGTGCAGCGAGCAGCCCGCGAACCATCCTCGGCAAATACCAAAAGAGGGGGAGCGCTCGTTTGAAGGAATAAAAACGCGTGAGGGTTTGTGGGGTTTTGATTTTTTTTCCGAAAGAATGAGAAGCCACAACCACAACCACGTGCACAGCGCAAATAAAGGGCCCTAGCAAACACGGAAAACAGAAAAAAACAAAACCCTTCTTCTTCTGAAGTCGCATCTCCGTATTCTTAGGGGAAAGTGTGAAAATGGCCGGGGATCACTCGCTATGGTGGAGCAGAAATTCGGAAAAAAAAAAACGACCGGGGAGGAGGTTGGCCTAGTTCGGGTTGGAAGAAAAAAGTGCAAAAAAACGGGGGGGGGAAACAGGTGTGAGAAAGGGGGGGGGGTTTCCCGTAAAAAAGCTTCGAGCCAATTGCAGGGGTGAAGGATGCTGGGCGGAGCAGGGGTACGAGGAAGAAACGAGGAGGGGCGCGGGAGGGGGAATGACAGGGAATTGACGTGGCCGTGGAAAGCCTATGGCGGGGGAACCTCGCGACCAAAGCGGGACGGGGACGCGCCTGGTGGACGCCAACCACACGAAACTCAGAATTTGAAAAATGGTGGGAGGAAAAAGAAAAAAAGGAGACGGGGGGGGCTGGTGTCAGCCCGTCCCGAAGGGGTGCGAAAAAAGCCCTCGGGGGACGAGAAAGGAAAAAGGGGAGGGACAGAGACGGAGAAAAAGGAGACAACGATCGGTTTTGCTAAGAGTCGGCGATCCGGTGACATGAAGTGAAGGAATAGGCGTCCAACCGTGCGTCGGGGGTGGAAAGAAAAAGGAAACAGGCGGGACTGGGGAGGGGGAGGCCGGTGTCAACGAAAAAAACGGGGGGGAAGGAAAAAAAAGGGAGATTACGAGGAAAAGAGAGGGGGGACGAAGAGGGTCGTTTTGGGTCCAGAAGACGAGTATATCAAAAAAAAAACGTAAAGGGACGAAAGGAACCGGAGGTGAAAACAAAAAACCGGAGGAAAGGAATTCGATTCCAAGCGCTGGACGCCCCTGCCTTTTTACGCTGCGACGAAAAGAAGCCGAAGGGACTTGGTTGCAAAAGAAAACAAAAAAGGAACGACGGGAAAGACCAAACGTTGCCAGTGAGTGATGCAAAGAAAGGTCTCACGGCGAAGCGCAGGCCAACCTTGACAGGAGCCTAAAAAAAAACCTAAGGAAAAAAAAAAAGAGAAAAAAGGTAGCCTAGTGAAAACATTGCCGGCGAAATTTACTTGTAAGCTTGCCCGCCGAAAAGCGTTTTGGGGATGATCTCAAAGTCAAGGGCCCGAGAAAAAAAAGAAGAAAAAGAAGCAGGGAAGGTTTGCCTCTTTCCGACCCAAAAAGAAAAAAAAAAAAAAAAAAAAAAAAAAAAAAAAAAAAAAAAAGACCAAGCGCCGCAATGTGCAGCGACTCGAAAATTCTGAAGGGATACCGGCGGACAAAAAAAAAAAAAAAAAAAAATGACCGGAACACCAACGAAGGACGAAAAAGGAGGGGAGCCGACGCCGAAGCCTAAAAAAGTTCTGTGGTGAGTTTCAACGCGTGGTCCCATGAAAGATGGTTTGTCAGAAAGAGAAGTGGAACGGAAAGTACAGCTTCTGGGATGCCCGGTCCTATAAACCCTCAAGAAACACGCGGTGGAAAAGGAAAAAGGAAGAAAAAGGTTATCGACGCGGGCCGTACGTAATTGATTACCTCGCCGCGGGGGGGGTCAGCATTTTTATGGAACTGAGACACAGAGAAGAAGCCGGAAGGGGGGAGGTGAGGGCCACCGGGAAACTGGACATTCAAGAATCCCTGGGCTTCCCTAAGAAAGGAAAAAAATTTGAAACCCGAGGGGGGGGGAAAAAAGAAAAGAAAAAATGAGAACGACCCGCGCGAATTAAAAACAGCCGGAAGTCCCCAAGAAACCGAAGCAAGAAATTGCCCTGAGCGCAAGAAAAAACCGCAAGGAAACGGGAAGCCCGAAACGAACCAAACAGGGAAGCGAAGCACGCTGAGCTGGAAGGAACGATACGCCCGCAGCAAGTTTTTGGGACCTTCCCGAGGAAAGGGAACCGCGGAACCAAAAAAAACCAGACGGCTCACGCACAAAAAGAACGTAAGGGGGGGGAAAAAGGGGGGGGCGTGAAGAGAAGGCGTCCAAAAAGGAAAAGGGCTGCTAATGTTTGGCCGCGGTTGTGGACGGCCGTGAGGGGGGGCATGGAGGGGGAGACCAAAGAAAATAGAAAGGACTCCTATCGTCTCACTCTTGCCTACTAATCGTGGGGAAACCCCAAGAGGGGGGCAGGCCGGATAAAGGTCAACGGTAGGGGGTCACAAGGACCAAAATGGAAAAGGGGGAGGGGGAAAAGTGTGCCTCCCTTAAGGCACATAGGCTTGAAGGGGGTGGGGGGTTCAGAAAAAAGGGCAGAAGGTTTCGCGGGTGAAAGGTCCTCTTCAAAACGCGCCGTCAAAAGTTTAACAAAAAAGCTGTCAGGAAGATGAAACGGAGTATATAGAAAGGCGAGGCGAATTTACAGTTGCTCCGGGAGATTCTGAACCATCATGAAGGCTACGGGCACAGCAAGTGAAAGGCGAAGGAGGAAAAAAAACGGAAAAGGGGGTGGGAGGAAGGAGAGAGGGGTGGCATATGGTTTCGATTGTCGCCGCAAAAAACGGACTAGACCCTTCAAACGGGTAGACGTTTGGGCCGAAAACAAAAAAAAGGGCCAAGGAAAGAAAAAAGTTGGCACGCGAAATTGTGGCCTGCGATTCAGTTATTCAGAGGGAATCGACCGAGAACACGGCGAAGGGGGCAAAAAAAAAGCGGAAAAAAGGAGGGGGGAAAACACATCAGGGGCGGGGGGGGATTGGAGCGGACAAACCGGTAGCGATTATCGTGACAAAAAAGCGCAGGTTTTGGCTTGGGCACAACTGTTAAGATTGCCGGGGGCCAATGGGAAACATTGAAAAAAAGAGTACTGCAGCGGGGATGGCAAACCTACCGCAGCTTTGAAGACTGGGCACGAGAACGAGTAGGAAAAAAGCAAAAAAAAATCGCAAGTAAGAACACCAGGAAAGAAATATAAAAACGAACGCCGGGGAAGAAAAGTCCAGGGAAAAAATAATTCGCAAATCTCAGATTGTCAACCAAAAAGGAGTTGATGTATGAAAAGCAGAGGCGAAAAGTTGGGGGGGGGGTGTCGTCCCGAGGAAGGGGGGTTTTCAAATCGGAAGAGAAAGGGGGTTTGGAAAACAGGAATTGCATGGGTGGGACCGGACCCCTTTTAAAGAGGACTTCGCTTTTAACAAGAAAAAAAAGTACTCGCAGGTTTCGTTGAAAAAAAAAACACAAAAAAGGAGAGGGGGAAAAAAAAAACGACCATAAAGCAGGGCGGACGGTAAAAGGGGGATGTACCAAAGAGGGGAGGCAAAGTGGAAAAAAGAGAGCACAAAAACGCAGGGCGAGGGAAGGAGAACGCGTCCCGAAACGTCGGCCATCCGAAACATCCAAGCAAAAGTTATGTAACCCCCAAGGGAGCGGGGGGAAAGAAGGAGGAGACTTCGCCGGCCGATTGAGAAGAATCCCTCTGGAGGAAACTGGGAGGTCGAGACGGGAAAAAAAAAAGGGGAAGGGGGGCCACAGAAGCCAAAGGGGGTGGCAACCGAGCCGAGCGTGTAAAGATGCATTGGCCCAACGATAACGTGAGTTTGGCCGGGGGCCCCGTGGTTTTGAGAGCTAAAAGAAAACGAAATCGCCCATCTAATAAAAGGAATAACGAGAAAACAAAAACGTGGACAGAAGAATCCTGCAACTTCTATCGTATTCTTAAACGTGCAAGGGGAATCTCAAGAGAGGGCAAAAAAGGGGGGAATCAGGGGTTCGAATGACGTGAACGTGCCCCTTTAACCCGGTACCGGATTGGTCACAAAAAAAAATGAAGACGGGATGGAAGGCGGCAGTCCAGCCCAAAAGAAAATCTTTTTGCAGGTTTCGAAGAGCGAAAAAGAAAAAGGAACCGGGGAGGGGGGACTTCAACAAAGCAGGGGGAGGGAAGAAGAGACACAGCCTTTTTTTGGCTCCGAGTTGCAAACGATTCCAGAAAAAAAAAAAAAAAGCAAAAGTAAAAAAAGAGGAGGGGCAAACATGTGGGCGAGTATGCCGCTGAAATAAAAGCCCTGGAACGTGCACGAAAAACACCGCCCGGTGGGAAACCCAAAAAAGGGACACCTAAGCAGAAGGCGGGTGATGGAAAGCGGGCACGCCGGTCGAACTTTAGACAGTCCAGCTGAGGGGTGTCAAAACGAAGAAAGAAAGGGGCGAGGGGGTGCAGGACTTAAGAAAAAACCTGATTCCGGCTATCGCTTATCCGGAAGTACCACTTCATCGGAATGGCGTGCACAAGTCGTCGTAACTGGGGAGGAGACCAAAAAAAAGGCCCGAAGTGGGAAAAAAAAGAAAAGGTGCTTCCGTCACTTAGGTGGACTGGGGAGGGGCGGAATGGGACTGACGGGAAGGAAGAGCAAAAAAGGAGGGGGAAAGCTGTCCATCATAACGTGGGGGTCACGGGGGGGGGGCGCAGCTTCGAGAAAAAAGGGAAGGAACAAGAGCCCGGAACAGCCACAGCAACGTCACTTTCAAAACTTTTAGGAAGGAAGTAAGGGGGGAGGGGCGGGGGCAAAAAGGGGACGGGAGTGAGTTTGAATCGGGCCCTGAGGACCAATCGGGGCGAGAATTCAAAACGTACGAGGAAAAAGTCAAGTAAAAAAAGGACTTAAATGAGGTAAGGGGGGGAAAGGGAAGTCTTGGGCGCCTGAATCGACGGCACATCCCAAAAGAAAAATGTTAAGGACCAGGGGAGGACGGCGAGCAGGGGGGGCGAAATTCGAAAAACCTAAAATCTGGAAAGGAGGGCCAAAAAGCGGTGAAAAAAACCGCATCCAGCAGGCTCCGGAGGCGCTTGAAAGGGGCAGGAAAAACCCAGGGGGGGGACGGAAGGGACCGGGAAAAAAGAGGGGAAGAGAGCAAAACATCCGGAGTGCGAGGGTAAAGTAGCAGAAATTGGCGGGGTCGCCAGGGGGGGGGGGACAAACTCCCTCGCGCCCGCAACGTGGGGGGAAATCAGGGGAAGAGGGATGCAAACCAGGAAGGGGGTTCAGGGGAGGGGGGAAGGTGGGAAAAGGTTCCCTTTGGTAACTTAATTAGAGGGCCACGCTCATCCAAACCCGGAAACAGGCCGGGACCAGGAGGGGTAGAAAAGAAAAGTCGGAAGAAGGATCCGTGGATCCATTTAGGAATTGGTCTGGGGGAAGGCCAAGGAGCAACAAACTAGGAGGACTAAGAAAAAAGGTGGAACCGAGCCTCAGGTTGCCCTCAAGTAAGGATGGGGGAAAATCACAAGAAGATGAAAGGGAGGGAGAGGAGGGAAGGAAAAAAGGGTGATTGGGTCTTTTGTGTCCGAGGAAAAAAAGAAAAAAAGGGAAATAAAAGGCGATTTCAAAGAAGCGTCGCCAGAAGATTCCACGGAGGTGGGCGTCCGCTTTTTTTGAAATAAACAAGAGGGAAGCGGGCCGATGCAAAAAGGGGAAAGCAAAAAAACCTCCCGCAATGGGAGAAATCAAGGGGGTGGTTGCACTAGGCCAGAAAGGGGAAAAGAAGCGGTCCTTGTGCTGAAAGAACTGGAAAAAAAACAAAACCTTGGGCTCACTTCATGCCGAATCAGACGCGGCAAACTAAAGCCGTCGGGCGACCAACGCCTTCCCGACACCAGGCCAGCAAAAAGACATGCCAATAAAAGTTGGGGGGGGCAGGTTAGCAAGGGAATGCCTACGGCCTGTCACTGATAAAAAAAACAAAAGACGGGCCAGAAAGGAAGGAACACAGCAAAAAAATCACAAAGGGGAAATCATAAAGATCGTCGAGAAGGAAGAAGGCCCAGGGAGAATAAAAGAAGGGGACTTCGAAAATAGGGGGCGAGTGTAAAAAATTATGGGGGGACCTACAAACCCAGCCAAAGCGGGAGGGATCCAAGGGGGGGCTCAAAATTCGCAGGTGCGATGTAGCGGTTCCCCCAACCCCTCCAATTAAAGGGTGGTCAAAAAAAAAAGCCGCCATCGAAACACTTTTTTGCCCCCGAGAACGTAAAAAGACCTTTGGAAAAAAAAGACAAAGAAAAGCAAAGGGGAGACAAGTCGGGGCGGGTGACAGACCCCGTCGCCGCAAGCAAAAGAAAAAAACCCCAGGAAAAAGAAAACGAAAAAAAAACAACAGGGGGGAAGGAAAAACACTTTGTGCAAGCCACGCACCCGCGAACCATCCGACCCGAGGAAAATAACGCGAAAGGGGGTGCTAATCGAGGGGAAAAAAAGACAAGGGTGCGCCGCGTGGCGAAGAATAAAAAACGGAAACAACACCCAACAGGGCACCAAAACATACCTCTCTAGATCCTCAACACGGAATTCGTCTTAGAAAGCATTATTCTTGGGGGCACGGTGGGGTGGTGCGCAGGGGTCGGCCGGAAAAAGGAAAGGGGGAGAGCGGGAAAAAGCAAACTCGCACGGTTGGGGAAACTCTTATTGTTGAAGGGCACTTTGCCCTGCGAGGGTCAAAAAGGGGAGTGGAAATGACGGTGTGTTTCCGACGCAGAGAAAAAAAAAAGGGGACTGGGATGCAGGAGGGAAGGAGGGAACTTCACGAACCTGTTGACACGCTGAATGAGGGCGCCAAAGGAGCAGGAAAAGAAAAGGGATTGGGGAAAAGCAACGAGACCCGCCAATTCAGCGCCGGTGGGGGCACTCAGCAACAGGACAAAACTACCTCTCAAGGGGGGTGCGAAAAAAGACTTCAATCCCGGCAGGTAAAAGGTGTTGAGCAAATCCTCAAAAAGGACCTCTCTTGGGGATAAATTCACACCGGCAAAAACGTCGGGTTTGGGTACGAACGAAAAAAAACTGTGCGGGGGAAAAAGGGGTGTTCTACGGAACTGGATTCACGATGGGGATATTTTCTGTCTCTAGTACGGCAAAAAAAAGTTAACAAACGTAGGGGAAGGGGAGCCTACAGGGACCAAAGGGTGGAAAAAAAAAAAGTGCGCGGGGGTTGTAATTGGCGGGGGCCGCTTCGCAAAAAGCGGCAGAGGGGAATTGACTTAACGAGGGAGGTGAAGTTTGTTTTTCCAGCCACGGTCTATTTTCGCTGCGGAAACCTATGCACGAATGAAATGCGCGTGGGGCGGGGGGAAAAAAGCCCGGAGCCCAAAAAAGATGAAAAGCTGAACGCCCCCACGTTGAACCGCGGTGCCAGGGGAGCAAAACTCGAAAGCCTTTCAAGAGTCGGGGGGGAGGCCCCAAAAAGAACCCAAAAAAGGTGGGGGGGCCGCGCCTAAAAAAAAAATTTGCAGTTCGGGAAGGGGATGCAAAGATCCAGGAAAAAAACAGAGCGAGGTCAAAAAAAAAGAAGATGGAAGAAAAGGACCGGCCGACCGGCCACAAAAAGAAATGATGCACGGAACGGTTTTTTCAAAAACACTTATGCCCGAAAGACAACATTGTTAAGGTGGAAAAAAGCCCGAAGGGGGGGGTGGGGGGGGACAAAGCACACCCAAAAAAAGGGGGAAAAGAGACCCAAGGGCAAAGAAATAGAACAAAAGTTCCGGCAGGTTTGAACGCTAGATTCGAAAACGCGGCAACGAATACGGGGGTGCCACGAAAGAAAATTCGGAAGATTACCGCGCCCAACGAACGGCGAGATTAAAAAAGGGGGGAACAAAACAAGCACCACAGGAAAAAAAGCAGTGCAGGGTTCATAAGACGCGAAAGCCTAGGGAAGAATTTTGATGGGGGCGTGAAAAGCATCCGAAAAAGGAAGGGGGGTGACCGAAGGCCCGAGGGGGTTCGGAAACAGGTGAGGAATTCTGGTGCAACGGTCGAGAGTTCGCACAAGACCAGGCAACCATCAACTTAAGACGGAGTGGAAAAAAGGAAGGCGATTGGTTGCGGATGTCAAGGAAATTTGGGGGGAGAAAAGACAAAAGCATAAATTCGAACATACATCGACCTATATCAACTGAAGAAAAGGGGACGGTTAAAGGGCGCCGAACATGGAAAAATACCGCCAAAGGGTGCGTTCCCTCCAAAAGCCACCCACCCACCCAGGAAAAGGAAACAGGAACCCGAACGGATGGAGAAGATCGCGCCAAAAACTAGCCCTAAAAAAAAGGGCCGGACAACCGGAAGTCAGAAAGAAGAAAAAAAATGGCCGAAAAAAACAGCGACGCAAAACGCCGGAGCAGAGGGAAGAAAAAACGAAAGTGAAAAAATCAGCTTGGGTAAGGTACCAGGATAAGACAAGCAGCAAGTTTGTATTACCACGTCCGAATACAGGGGAAAAAGCCCCGAAAGAGGGAGGGCGCCGCCCACCCGAAAAAAAAAGAAAGGAAGGGACGTATTTTGAAAGACCGCGGGGGGGGCTTTCGAGAAGAATCGTGCCGCGAGCGCCCAAAAAAAGAAATTTGGGCGGAGGGGGTAAAAGGACGTGCGTGGGAAGGGGGGCGAGGGGGAAGCAAAAGGGGCGTCGATTTGAGCCACGCATATCTCGCACGGTTGCAGGACAGGAAGCCGTGACCGCAAGGAAAAAAAAATCACAGGAAAGGAAAAGGCAAACGGAAGAAAAAAAGGGGGGAGAGCTGCCATTAAAAGATTTGCGGGAGTCCCAGTGGTGCCTCCCGGGATAATAAGGGAAAAATCTTTGGGGGAAACGCAAAAGGTCTTTAGACCCCGGGGAAAAAAACCGCTGAGGGAAAGACGAAAGTTCCAATCCGTGGGGAAACCGCTCCGTGAAAGGGGCGGTTGAAATAAACCCGGGGGAGGGATAGAGGGCGAAAGGATTAAGGGTACAATGTTGCCCGGAGAGGAGGACAGCAGTTGAAGCCCAAAAGGCCGACCAGCCAAGAAATCAGGGAAAATCTTTCGGGAGGGGGGGTGCAGAGGGAGAAGCTGAGTCGAAAAGGGCACAGGGTACGGGTGAAAGAAGCAAAAGACGCCGCCCCTAAAAAGAGTTTATCGTTGGACCGAAGGGAAGAAGGGAAAAAAAAAAAAAAAGAGCAATCCCGCCACGCCAAAAGGGTGTTGTAGGGCGAGGCGAACGCAGGGGGACAGAGGGCTTCGAACATCGGCACGGCAGGGGAAAAAGCAACGCGAGGGGGAAAAAAAAAAGGGAAAAAAAAAAAGGTAGCAACAGAAGGGTGCGAAGGGGACGAGAGGGAGGAGGAGACGAGCGACCGAGGTGGTACAGATTTAAGATTGCGGGGAAAATTGCCTGCTTGTTACCGCAGGACAGGACTGGTAAAGGAGGGGGGAGAAGCTTGAAGGGTTGGCAACTACCGCAGCGTAAAAGGGGAGAAAAAAGAACGGGCGGAAAACGAACTCGACGTGTCAAGAAACCTCCCATGCAAGAACTAAAAGCAGGGGGAAAAAAAAAACAGGCAAGAAAGAAAATTGCAACGGAACACAAACATAAGGCATCTCTCAAACCACAGGAGGAGGGTGAAAGAGATGCGCGACATGGGGTTGTTGTTCGTCCCGCAAACGCAATTTGGGGGTCCAGAAAAAAATCAGAAAAAATAAAATTGGGGTTGGAACAGATTGCACATGGGAAGTGACGGCGCCTTGGGGAAAACGCAATCGAGGTTTTCTCGCAGTTCGACCAGAAAACGAGGGGGGGAAAAGAAAAGAGCCCCCTCCACATAAGAAGAAAAAAAGGAATGGGGAACCAGCGTCAACGGCAACTTTGTGCGCCCCACACAAGAGGGAATCTGCAAAGGAAGAAGGGGGCACGATAAGAAACCCGCTGGGGGGTCGAAGGCTAGGGAGGATCGAGGAAAAGGCCAGCAAAAGACAAATCAGACGCAGAGTTCACGAGAATCGGGGGGGCTTTCGCCGGGGGTCCGATTTTTCAAGAGAAGCCTCTTGGGGGACTGTTATGGGGAAGGATCGCCAGGCAAAGTAAGGGGCCAAAACTGGGTTGGGTGTGGTGAAGGGTCGATCCGAGGGTATTTTACCGTATCAAGCATGCCGTAAACAACGAAGGGGGCGAGCAGGGACGTTCAAGCGAAACAAATATAGAGGGCCAAAAAAGGGCTAACGAGCACGGGCCAGAAGAATGCGGGCGATCACGTGCTGGCAGGGCGTAAGGCCTTCCAAAAATGCTGGGGTCAGAAATGTTAAAGTAAATCGAAAGAAAAGTCGGGGGGGAAACCAAAAAAGTGAACGCGGAAAAGAAAAGAGGGGTTTCAAAAGGGGGGAGCGCGGGAGGGGGAAGACACGCAAGGGCGCGATCAAACTCTGCAGTCGGTTGCTCGAAGGAGCGATCACGAATCGGAGGCCGGGAAGGCACACTGAAAAAAAAGGACAGAAGAGGAAAGGGGGGCAATCACCAGCCTTTTGGGGAGAAATGTGTAAAAAAGAGTCCGGAATGAATCCTGCACCAATGGTCAAAGGGGCATTAAAGCTCCAGGACAGCGTTGACGAGAAATCGAGCCCTGGTCGGTCAGAACAACATCGGGAAAAGGCCAAAAAAAAAAAGAATAGCTCAAACTGGCGTAATGGCTGACGGAGCTCCCCACCCTATCGAGGCCAGAGTCACAATTTCGGATTAACAAAGCGTGACTTAAAACAGGGTCTCTTTTCGAGGTTTTCTTGAGCCTGAAGGGCTAAGGGTGAGGTTTTTTAGAATAGGAAAAAAAAGAATCAAACCTTAAGGGCTGCTTTGTCCGGGGGACAAAAGTGGAAGGAAGTCACAGGAACTTCAATATTTTCGGGAGGAGGTTGACGGAGGGCGGCGCGGGGTCTTTTTTGGACGGGGGGCGGTCAGGGGGGTGCGGGGCAAGATTCGGTGAACGGGGGGCTGAACTTGTCAGGCTGGGAGGGGGGGTGGAGGGAAGGGGGGAACGAAGGACACCACGACGCGGGGAAAATAACCGGGGTTTCACTTAGGGGGCGCGTCTGCGGGAGGACAAACCAGGAGAGGGGGATGTCCGGAAGGGCACCAAGCCAAACGGGAACGTCTAGGAAAAGAGATAGTCGCTGGGCATGTTCGAAATTCTGGCCTGAGATGTAAGACTGTCTAAATCCGGGAGTATCCAAATTGGCTATAATCAGGAAGACAAGTCGACGCGGGGAGGTTTAAGGGTTTTGTTGGCCGCGTGAGGTGGGGTGCGCAAGATCAGAAACACAAGAAAGATAAAAACCACAGGTGGGAAAGACGAGGGGGGGGGTTCGGGGTGGAGGGGGTCCTGAATTCAGGAACAAAGGGCCCGGGGGAAGCTGTGAAGAAAACAAAAAAAGAAGGGATTGCTTACGAAAAAAAGGGGCATGAACCGAAAATGCGTTTTCGTCACGTACGAGGGGGGACTCTTGGGGAACGCGGGGGGAACTCCCTATCAACCGGGAGGTATAAGGCAGAATGTGCAGCCTTAAAAGACGACGTCAACCGTCCCAGGGATACTAAATAGGGAGCAAAAAAAACTGCCGGAGGGGCATCGAGATAGAGACCCGGGAGGGGATCGTTCCCGGGGGAATGATCTTAGAGAAAAAATCAAAACCGTCAACCCGAAGGGAAAAAGGTCGGGGAAGACTGAAAACTTAGGAGACGTTGAATAATGTAGCTTAGTTAGAGGAGAAAGGCCGGGAAGATCGGGCCAGGAAGACGTCAGAACGCAACGTCAGAGGGCAAATGGATGCTTTGAAAAAAACAAGACGAACTGGAAAAAAAAGTCACAGCGACACGGCACAAGTGGTGGGGTAAGTTGCGTAAAGGGGCGCCAAAAGTCGAGAAGGAGGAGGGGAGGGGGAAAAAACTCCGAGCGCGCACGAGGGAAGGGGAAGGAAAACAGGGCTGGTTTCGAATTATCAGGGGAAGTAGAGAAGAAAAACGGGGACGCAAAAAACGCAAGGCGGATCAGGAACGTGGCAAAAGAGAGCAAAAAAAAACTAAATACTCAGCATTCGGGGGGAAAAAAAAACAACAAGGGGGGACACGCCCGTAAATGCCCCCGTGGACAGGAAACGGCGAAAACTCAAAAAAAAAAAAAAAAAGAACAAAAAAAGGCACGGTTGAGAGAAAGACTCTCGACAACTTCCAGAAAAGCGCATGAGCAATGGAAAACACTTTGGGGAATAGCAAAATGAAAAGAAAGGCGAGGGAGGGGGAAAAAAGAGCAAACAAAAATATACCAGGGAGGGAAAATCCTCAGAAAAGAGGATGACAAGGAAATCATGCCGGAAAGCGGAAAAAAAAGGAAAACAAAAAAAGCCGAAAAAAGGGGTACTTCGAAGAGAAGGCGCGTGGGGGGAGTAGAGGGACAACAGACAAAAACGAGATTTGAAGAGCTCAAAAAAAAAAAAGGGCGACTGCACAGCCTAGTTTTGCGAAAAAGGGGGGAAACTGCCCGGGACCCAACCACCGCGTTGAGAAGGAAGAACGGAGGGGTGGGGGTCCAAAGGGGGAAAAACCAGCGGGTACAGGGGGAGCACGTGAAAGATTTAAAATGACACTGCAAAAGACAAGAAGGAGGGATCAAAAACACAAGGGAAAAGGCGGGAAAAGGGGCTCGCCAAAGCATGACCACTGAAAAAAAAGCAAAACCATCCTGTCGAAAGGGGCCCGGACGGAAAAAAAAAAGAGCAAATTGGAAAAAATGTTTGCAATCTTTCGAACACCGCAGAAAAAGAAACCGGGAGGGAAAACCGCGTTGGGGGGGGAGGCAGGGGAAAAAAGGAGATAAACCAGGAAACCGCTTGGGGATTCCGGCCGATTTCGAACCCGAAAAAAACCCACGGGAACAACCCAAAATAATCTCTCTAAAAAGAGAGGGGGAAAGAAAGAGAGATTATGGGGGTGGCCGTGGGGGTGCCGGAAAATCGGCCGAAATCGGGTGGAGGGGAAAAAGAAAGCAAACTCGGGAAGGGGAAGGGACGGAAGCGGAGGGGGGGGCAGAAAAGAAAAAGATTTTCAATACGGGGGGTGGAAGGGAACGCTCGGGAAGGGGGGGTGAATGGGGACGGAAAGCTCAAAAAGGCGAAACAGGTTGAGGCTGGGAAGGGATGGAGCATGGGTGGGAACGGTGCTTCGTGGGAAACGCCGGAGGGGGAGTAACCGAGGGGAGACAGGGGGCGGCCGGGGGGAACGGAAGAAAACTCGGAGGGTGCAAGAAAGTAGCCATGTGGAGCAAAGGCAGCCGCAGGGGTGGGAGGGGGCTGGGTTGGAAAGACATCCGAAAAAAAAGAGATTTGCGAAGAACGACGTTTTGTGAAAAAAAAACGCGCAAAACCTTGAATGTGGAAGGAGAGAAAGGCTGCGGAATCCTGAGAGGGGGCGGGGGACAGCCTACCGGCCGAGCAAGGGAAAGGCGTAGGGGAAAAGTCACCGTGGGAAATACAACGGACAAAGTGGGTATTTGGCAGGGGCGCTGGAGGGAAGGGAGGAAGAGGGGGGAAAACCACGGGAAGAGACGGGCGAAGGAAGAAGTGCCGCGGGAGTTTTGGGGACAACAGCACAAAAGAGGTTAAAAGGGGAAAAAAAAAGCACAGGGAGGAAATGAAAAAAGGGGAGGAGAGGACGGCCCAAGCCGGCCTTCGTAAAGGGGAGCAAATGTCTTGAAGCCCCACGCCCTGAACGCTTGGGGGGGACCGGAGAACTGTTCGATTCGGAAAAAGAGCAAAAAAAGAAGGCAAAAGGGGCTGGCCATCCCGGCTGGAAGGGCAGTTCAAGAGGGATGCAAAGCAGAAAAAGCGGAAAGATAACGTGGGGGGGGACGGATAGAAGAAGAGAAAGGGACGCCTCAGTAAAAAAGAAGCTAAATGTTCCACAGGGAGAGAGTTAAGGAAGGTGCCCGAACGAAAACGGACTTGTGAGACAGGGCGCAAAGACGGGGGGAGGGGAAGGAAATCAGAAAGGGGAAAAGAAAGAACCGGGTCCGTAAAAAATAGAAACAAAATTCGGGGGGCAGGTTTGGAAGGAGAACCAGGGAAGCACGCGAGGGGGGTGAAAACAAAACGCGAAATGATCCAAGGGCCTATCGAGATATTACGCGACAAAAGGCAAGACCCCCGACGAACGAAGGAAGGGGGACCGAAGAAAGCGAATTTGCCGGGGGGGGGATTCGTTTCAAGAGTCACAAGGGGGGGAAAAAATTTGGTAAGGAGGACGTCCTAAACTGGAAGTTTAAGGGTGGTGAAGGGGAAGATCATGCGCACAAGACGGGGGGGACAAAACTTGAAAAAGGAGGGGGTAAGAACCGGCGATTGCGTAGGGAAAGTCAAAGAGGAAAGGTTAAGAAAGAAAACATGTAGGTGAGAGGCTTGAGAGGGGAGGAAGAAAAAGGGGAAAAGACGAGAAGGGAGGGAGGGGGGAGAAAGAGGGAAAGGGGGGGGGGGGATGGAAAGGGGGGGGGAAGGGCGATTAGAAGGGAGTACGGGGCAGGGAGGGGGGCGAGTGGACGGAACTTTAAGGAGGAAACAGAAAAGAAGGGAAGGGGGAGAAGAAGGGAAGGACGAATCCAAATGAAAGGAAGAAAGAGGCTAATCGAGAAGTGAAAAGATAGGGGTAATGGAGGGACAGAGAGGGGAGATGGGGAGGAGTGTGAAGGACTGAAAGGGAGGGAGGAGGAAGGAAGGAAAAAGGGATGAGGGGGGGGATGGAACAGTTAGGGGGAAGAAACTAAGAGGGGGGAGGTGGAGGAGGGGGGAATGGACGATGAGGGGAAAGAGGAGGGGCAGAAGGTGAGAACCGGAGTAGATGGGGAGTCACAAACCCGGGGGAAAGAGTGGGCGGGAGAAATGGCTTGGGGAGAAAAAGGGAGATAAATGGCAGCGGGAAGGGGTGAGGTGAGATTGGTGGGAAGGTCGGAGGGGGGAGGGTAAGGCGGGGGGAGGGAAGGGGGGGAGGTCGGAAGTTTAGGAGGGGGGGGGAAGGGATGGTAGAGAGAAGAGAAAAGGTAGGGGGGGGATGAGGGATGGAAGGAAAAAAGGATGGGAGGGGGGGGGAGAAGGGGAGGGAAGACGGGAGCAGAAGAGGGGGAAGAAAGGAGTGAGAGGGAAAGGGAAAGAAGGAAGCAGAGGGGAGGGGGAGGGGCAGTGGGCGCCCTACGATTTTGGAGGGGGGGGAGACCTTGTTCAAACAAAAAAAGGAGGAAAAGAAAGGAGATAGAGGGGGGACAAAGAACTTGACGTGGGGGGGGCTGCTGCACCAGGGAAAGATTGCAGTCCACTAGAAAAGGGCAGGAAGAACGCACCAGAAGCAGGAAAAAATTGAAAAAGAACGTATTTGGGGGAAATAATCGAGAAAAAACCGACACAAATAGAAACCGAAGAGAAGGACTCGAAGGAAGGAAATAAACAACCGAATCATTGGTTATCGCAAAGCCGAAAGCCGACTAAAAGCCGAAAAAACCTAAAGGAAAGAACAATGAAAAAACTCTGAATGGGTGAATTCCTGGAGCTAGGACCAAAGCAAGGTGTCGTTCAAAAGAAGTTAAAAAGGTACCAAAGCGAGCGGCGCCGAAAAAAGGATGCCGCCCGTCATTGTTAAGGCCGACGGGGGTGGGGGAGGGCGGATTTCAGAAGAGACGCAAAAATCGGGGTTGGGAAAGGTGGGGAAAAGAAGGCCAGGAGACAAGGGGGGGAAAACATGTGCCGATGTTGTAAAAAATCCCTACCAGGAGCGATTTACAGCTGGGACTATCTTCGGGAAAAAGGGGAGAGCAGGGAAGCCAATGGGCAGCGTGGAAAGGTACGGGAAACAAAAAAAAAAGGAGGGGGGGGGGAGACTTGCAATGAAGGATGTGCGGGACGGTTTGGCCGTCAGCTTATGAAAGTTGGGGAAAAAAAGGCACATGGGAAACAAAAAAGAAAAAGAAGGATGAGCCGCTGTCTCTTAAGAAAGTCCCCGCTGAAGTCCGTTGGGGAACCGCAGTCAAACTTCCGCGGGGTCAACCCGTATATGGGGAGGAATTGAAAGGGGTTAAAAAAAAAGGTGACCAGCCGGAGGTTCTGTAACCAGGGGCAGGGGAACCTACAGAAAAAGGGGATCAGGCAGCAGAAGAAGCAGGGGGGGGGACTCTGATTCTCGACTCGGGCTGGCATAAAGTTTTCGATGAGCAGCCGCAAACCAAGTGGGACAGAGAAAATCGTTATATTGGGGAAGCACTCAACCGGTAAGAAAACGAAGAGGAAGAGGCCCCAAAACACAAAAAGTGGGGGCGGCGAAAAAAGTGGCCTGAGGGGAACGCAGTTATAACGTAGCCAAAAGGACCAAAAAACCAAGTTAACGGAAAAGAGGGGGAGGAAAACATTTGCTGACTGTTCTCCGAAAAACGGAGCCTTTGGCGACACGGGCGAAGGGAGAACGCGCCGAAGTGGGGGGGGCAGGTTAAGATTTGAGGGAAGGGGTGGGGGGAGGGGGTAGAAAACTGTACCTTTCGCGAAAAACTCTGGGGGGGGGGCCCAGAAAGAAGACGTTCGGAATAAAAAGGAGAACTGCAATCCGCAAAGCACGGGTCCTGTGAAGAAGCAAATAGAGGAAAACTGGAAAAAAAGATACTGAGGACGGAACAAAAATAAAGGC
>Ga0179593_1625272_pt1 | contig 16721 bp, 17 predicted proteins | sample CZODoug2_1_08_16_FD_185931 | JGI IMG/M metagenome (GOLD analysis project Ga0179593, IMG submission 185931) | Vadose zone soil fungal communities from Angelo Coast Range Reserve, California, USA - CZODoug2_1_08_16fungal (PacBio error correction) | ecosystem: Environmental > Terrestrial > Soil >...
GGGGGGAAAAGAGGGATGGGGGAAAGGCAGGAAGGGCATTGTCAGGAGCAAGCGGGTCGATGTCTTTTTCATTATGTGTTCTCCGCTGGGGAAAAGAAAACAAAAAAGAGAGAAGGGAAGAAGGGAATGGTTGCGGCGCCCTTCTATTTTCGCTTCTTTATTCAATCTGCTACAGTCGTCTGAGAAAAGAGAAAAAGGAGGAAAGGAGGAGGGGTGAGGCAGTTTGTTTGTCCTCGGTCGGGGGAGAAGAGGGGAAGGGAAAAAGGGGGGAGGGAGGGGAAATTGGGTAGTGGATGATGGTGGAGACGCGGTTTTAGCGCTCGTCCCATTAGTCTTAAAAAGGCTTTGGGAAAAGGAAGAAAGGAAGAAGAGCATCGTTAGAAGAAAACATTTTCTTCATCTTTCTCCAGCGCTGAGCAGCCGCGCGTGGAGCTAAAAGGGGGGGAGAAAAGAGAAAGGGGAAAGAGGAGCGCGTAAGCCGTGAGGCATGTCTTTTCCGCGAAGCCAGGGAAAGGGAAAAAAAGAAGGGGGGGAAAAAAAAAAAAAAAAAACTCATTACTAATTCGCTGCCGTTAGTGTGTTGAGAACAAGGGGAGAAAAAAAGAAAGAGGAAGAAAAAAGAAAGGCAGATGCGCGGGAATCGAGGCGGTAGGCTATTCTGTCTCTCTCGTCGCGACGAAAGGAAAGAGGGGAGGAGAAGGGAGGGGGAAAGGGGGGGGGGAATCGCGCTCGGCGCGCTCGATCTCGTCCATCTAGCTCGGCGGCATGCCTGTGGAATCGAAGCTGAGCGACAGTTCTTGGCAGTTGGTCAAAGGGAAAAAAGGAAAAGAAGAAGAAAAGGAAAAAGGAGAAAGGCGGGTCGAAACAGGCCGAAGTGGCAGGCCTGCTCGACTTCGGCCAGTAATTTTCCTTAGTGGATAGGTGCGTGAGGAGAAGGGAAAGAAAAAAGGGGGAAGGGGAGAGGAGGCGTGAGCGCCGCAGCATATTGTCTCTATCTTTTATTATGGCCGCGCAAAAAAAAAAAAAAAAAAGGAAAAAAAAAAAAAAAAAAAAAAAAAAAGGGGGAGGGGAACAAGGGTGTGGCGGGCATCGCTTTGGCCGACCACCTCGTATTACGGCGATCTCGCTTCCGCGCCGTCAGATGCGGATGTTCACCGATGCTTGGCAGGAGGAAAAAAAAAAAAAGGAAAAAAAACAGGAAGGGGGGGAGAGGAAAGAGGAGAAGACGAGCTCGAGCAGCATCGTATACCTGTAGTCATCGCGCCATGAAGAAAAGAAGAGAAAAGAAAGAAGAGGAGAGGGTTCTTGTGGTTGGCGACACTCGCGGCCCAGGCTATCGCCTGCGGTGCAAATAGGAAAAAGAAAAGGGAGAGAGGAAGGGAATTGCGATCGGGGTGCCGACCGCTTGTTTCTCTTAATCCAAATCCCAGCGTTGCGTTAAAAAAAGAGAGGGAGGAGGAAAGAAGGGGGGGGTGTCGATGACCAGATCTTTCAGCATCCGTCCATGAAGCACTCCTCCTCGATCAGGAAGTGCTTGGAATCAGAAGAGGAAAAGAAGGGAAAAAAAAAGGGGGAGAGGGGGAGGATGCAACCCATCATACATGCTTTGCTTCGATTTTTTCTTGCTGCATCTCCGGCCGGGTTCGAAAAAAAAGAGGAAGGAAAAGAAAAAAGAAGAAAGGGGGGGGGGAGGGAGGGGAACTGAAAAGATCGTCTCCGCGGCGAGCAATTGCCTGCCCTCTCACCACTTTTGCTCCCGCGCGCGCGAACGCGTCTTCAAAGAGAAGGAGAAAGAAAAAAAAAAAGAAAGAAGGAAAGAGGGAAAGATGCTCCTGTCTCGATGGGTAGGCTGCCTCTTCTCCTCCCTTCTATTCCTCAGACTTTGGCCAGGCTCTAAAGAAGGAAAAAGGGGGGAAGGAAGAAAGGATCGGCAAAGGTTCCTACAGCCTTGACGGCGCTGGAATCCTAGAAGGTCCAAAAAAAAAAAAAAAAGGGAGGAAAAAGGAGAAGGAAATGCGCACGACACCTCTCCTGCACCTCATTATGATGGCGGGCAGCCGATCACCGGGGGGGAGAAAGAGAAAAGGGGAAAAGAAGGAAAAGCGGGAGGAGGCAAGCACTTCCCATCTCAGCGCGTGCCTTCATTTACTTTCTGCTTCCCTCTCTTGTTCACGACAACACAGGGGAAAAAAAGGGAAAAAGAAAAAAAGGGGGGGGAAAGAAAATGGAGTTGGCTTCCGCGGCCACCCTGTTTCGCCACCCCGATCGCAAGGGTGCGTATAAAAGGGAAAGGAGGGGGGGAAAAAAAGGAAAGGGGAGGGAAAAAGGAGGCGGAGTTGAAACCAGCCATGCTCTAGCCTGGTGGCCGTTAGGAGGGGAAGGGAAAAAAAAAGGAGGGGAAAACGACGCAGCTTATCTGATCGAGAAGCCGCACTTGCGGGCCGCCTGCCTGTCAGAGAGGAGAAAGGGGAAAGAAGAAGGGAGACGGATCGGTCGATCACCAATCCGTTTTTACTCCGTGCCCTAGCGCTTTCGTCGGGCAGTCGGTCCACCGTCTACAGCTCCGGCTTGTACAAGAAAAAAAGAAAAGGGAAGAAAAAAGGAGGGGATAGAAAAACCCCTTTCGCAGCACACCATCCACCCCCACGTTCAGCCGCACTCCGGCGTAAGGAGGGGAAAAAAGAAGGGGGAGGAGAAGGAGGAGCGCGCAAGCATCGCTGCTCATGGCCGCTCTGCTCGCACTGTCGCCGAAGGAAAGAAAAAAAAAAGAAAAAGGGGAAGAAGGGGAAAAGAAGAAGGGAAGGTTTAGAACCTCTCCCGTCCTTTAGACGCTCTCCTTCTTCATGTTGCCGGCGACATTTAGGGGAGAGGAGAAAAGAAAAGAGAAGAGAGAGATGAAACGCATGGCAGCCGCGCTCGATGGCGAGATCGAGCTCTCCGAGCGCGAGGCAAAAAAAAAAAAAAAAAGAAAAAGGGAGGAAGGCGGAGCGCGAACGCGAGCGCAGTGCCTCGCCTAACCTCAAAGAAAAAGGAAGAAAAAAGGAAAAAAAGAAGGGAATCAGCAAGGCGCAGATCCAACACCCTCGCCTTCCCCGACTTTCGTACGTCGTGCAGACAGGTCCCTGCTAAGAAAAGAAAAGGGAAAAAAAGGGAAAAGAAAGGAGGAAACCTAACCGTCTTCTGCTTCTACAATTCCCAGGGGAAGAAAGAAAGGAGGAGGCTTCCACCTCTCTTCTTCTCATCGCTTGAGAAGATGAATAGGAAAGGAAAGGGGGGGGGACGGAATCATGGACGGCGCTACAACCTCTTCTCACCATCATCACGACATCTCTATCTTCCCATAGTGGTAACGAGCTGTTCCATAAAAGAGGGGGGAAAGGGGGAAAAAGAGAGAGGGGAAGGAAAGTAGGTTGCGAAGCCCTTATCCCTCCTCCTTTCTCATATTCACTCAAGACGTCTCAAGGGGAAAAGGGGGGAAAAAAAAAAAAAAAGGGACGGAAACGACGCACGCATCCGTTTGCTTCATGTCCGGGCTCTTGCACCGCGGAGCCACAATCGAAAAGAAGGGGAGGAGGGAAGAATAATGAAACGATCAGTCTCTCTCCTTCTTCTATCTCTCTATTACCTCCGCGAGCTGATCGTAAAAAAAGAAAATGGGAAAAAAAGGAAAAAGAGTCAATCCCGCAATACGCCCATCTATCCTCCGTCCTTATATACACCTATCTTCCGTCCGGTGACAGTGGTAAAAAAGAGAAAAAAAAGAAAGAAGACGTTTCATCCACGGTTTCCACATTTACCAGGAAAAGGAAGAAAAGGGGGGGGGGAGGGGGAAACCGCCATTCGCGGGGCCCCCCCCTATGTACCTTGTATGAACCTGCGCACTTGAAGAAAGAAAAGGGGGGAAAGAAAAAAAGGAAGGGGGAGGGGGAGCGGTGAGGCCCATTGCTTCCGCCCCCTTCCGCCGGCCGCATCTGAAAGGCCAGGATCGGAAAGAAAAAAAGGAAAAAAAAAGGGGAGGGGAAGGAAAAAAGGGGGGGAGAGGAAGGAATGGTGACGTAACTGCGGCATGGGATGCAGGGCCGAGATTTTAATATCGTGCCCTCAATAGAAAAGAAAAAAAAAAAAAGGAAAAGCGGGGGCATCGATGACTTGCTAGGTCCTGAACATCTTTATCTTCATTTTTTCATTAGATTCCTCTTGAAGGTTTTTGTTAGGGAAGGGAAGGAGAAGGGGGGAAGAAAAAAGGGTAAAGGTACGAAGGTCACCTTGCCAGTTAACCTCAATTCTCTTCACCCAGCAAACGACATCAAAGGGAGGGAAAAAAAAGGGGCGGGGAGAGAGAAACAACACAACTGAGGGAGAGGAAACGAAGTAGATATACATCACTTTAGCATGCTTGGTACTAACCTTCTACAAGAAGGAAGGGAGAAAGGGGAAGGGAAAGTCATGACACGTGACCGGTTGTGCCACATGTCATTATCTCCTTGCCATTCCTCAGAACTCCCACCCGGCCTTGCTCAGAAGAAAGGAAGAGGAAAAAGAAAAAAAAAAAGGGGGGAAGGAAGAAGAAAAGTAATGTTGCACCATCGAGTTTTCGTATAGCTTCTTATGCGTCTCGGGCCGCCTCTGGAAAGAAAAGGAGGAAAAAAGGAAGAGGAAATCACAGCAGCCGTTACCCGTACCCATCATTTGCGATCACCCTTTCGTGTCCGAAATAATAGAAAAAAGAGGGAAAAGGAGGAAGGGAGGGAGGGAGGGAGGTGGCGAATCCCCCTGTGGCCTCAACGCTCACTAGAATGGACCCACCTTCTCTTCACCATAATGGACACCGAAAGGAAAAAAAAAGAAAAAAAGAGGGAGGAGGGGAGGGAAAGGAACAGTAAGGCGCGCGGATGCGCGTGTGTACCTTTGTACCCCTTTTTATTAACCTTGATTTTGGCCTCGCAGTGAAGCGGGGGAAAAGAAAAGAAGAGGGGAAAAAGGGAGGGAGAGCAGACGGCGGATCGTCTGGTGCTTGCCGGATTATCTTATTTCTCTGCTTGCCGTCTTTCGCGATCTCTGAAGAAGGAAAAAAAAAAAAAAAAAAGAAAAAAAAGGAAGGGGGGAAAGAAGGGAGGAAACGGCTAAGGCATTGTCAGGAGCCAGCGTGTCGCGGGCGTTTTCATGATTTTTCGCCCGCGGGGCCAGAGCCCAAAAAAAAAAAAAAAAAGGGAAGGGGGGGAGGGGGGAGGGAAAGGCGAGGTGCGCTGCTTGAGCCTCTGCTACATTCGTCGGATTCCGTCTTCGCAACGACGGGCCTTGAGAGAAAAGGGGGGGAAAAGAAAAGGGGGGGGGAGGAAAAAGAGGACAACCTGGCATATCGAGATTGGTCGTGATTATGGTGGAGACGCGGTTGTAGGCTCTCGTCCATAGGCGGAAAAGGCGGTGGGAGGAAAAGAGGGAAAAAAATAAAAGAAAAAGAAGGAGGAGGGGGGAGGAAGGAGGAGACGTGGAGCGATCCGGCGAGCGATGGCATAGAGCTCTTCAAGCAGCGCCTGGGCATTGTAGAGCGGCGACGGGTAGACGGAAGAAGAGAAAGAAAAGGGGAAAGAAAAAGAGGAGGGGAGGAACGACAGTCGAGTAGGGCCGGCTAGGGTGTTGATCTGCTCCTTGCTGATGCCCGTCTGGCGTTTCGAATGGGAGGTTGTCAGGCTGAAATGAAAGGGGGGAAAAGGGGGAAAGAGAGTCGACGACTTCCGCTTCCGAGGTGAGGCCAGCCGAAAAAGGGTGGAGGGAGGAGGGGAGAGGAGAGAGAAATCCGAGCGCGTGGCGCCAGTGCCTTTTAATCTAATCTGATCTAGCATTTCACATGAATTTGGAGGGAAGAAGAAGGGAGAAGGGGGGGGGGGAAAAAGAAGAAGTATGAGCGTCTCCAGGTCGGTCTAGTTCTAACCATTCCGTAATTGGCATTTCCTCTCTACGGCGGCCAGGAAGGGGCAGGGGGGGGGGGAGGAAAAAAATGCGCAGAGAGCCGCGGCCATTATCGCGCTGCTTTGAGCGCCGCATCAAAAAGAAAAAAAAGGGAAAAAGAGGAGAAGAGGGAGGGGGCAGGGGGGAGGTGGCGGCTCGCCCGTGCGCGGGGGTGGGATGGTGTGCGCCAGGGTGTGCGGGCATCGCGTTGCCGACTCAGCCTGCGGGGAGGGGAAAAAAAAAGGGGAAAAAAAAAGAGAAGGGAAAGGAAAAAAGGAGAGAGGGCACTGAGTAACGTATGGTGTCGACCCGAGACTAGCCCTCTATATCTACGACGCGCTCGAGAAAAGGAAGAAAAAGAAAAGGAGGAGGACTCGATCAGATAAGCTTCGTCGGGGGACAATGCCTAGCGCGCTCTTTTGCTTGTTGTTGGGACTCCGGCACCAGGAAGGGGGGAAAAAGGGGAAGGAGAAAAGAAAAGAGAAAGGTCTCTCGATCCGCCCCTTGCGATCGGGTTGTCCGACCCGGTGTGCGGCGGAAGCCAAAAGCCCAGCGTGAGGGCAAGGAAGAAAAAAAAGAAGGAGGAGGAAACAAGAAGCTGTGTTTGTCGATTAACACAGATCTGTCAGGCAGCCTTCCATTAATCACGCAGCCTAGAATGAAAGGGGGGAAAAGGAAAAAGAGGAGAAGGGAAAGGAAAAAGAAAGGAGCACGGCGCGGTGATCTTCTTGCCCGCCCTCATCATGCTTGTTCTTTCGAGGTGTCGTGCTGCATCTCCGCGCTCGGGGCGAAGTTTTAAAAAAAAAAAGGGGGAAAAAAAAAGAGAAAAGGAAAGGGAGGGGGGGAACCACGGCCGAATCGTTCTCCGCCGGCGAGCAATTTCTGCACTTCTCACCACTGTTGCCTCCCTCGCGCTCGAACGCGTCTTCGATGCCTGGCCAACGTCGGCGCTCGCAGGGCGGAAGAAAAGGGGAGAAAGGAAAGGAGAAGGGGGGGAGGGGGAGGGAAGCGTACGCCGCCCTGCGAGCCGCATAACGTTTGCCAGGCTTAAGACTCTTTCGCGCGCTCTTGCGGAAAGTGGTCTCGTGAAAAGAAAAAAAAAGAAAAGAAAAAGAAGGAGAACCCGCCGCATCTCGCGGGCGATTACCACTTCTCCCGTCTATTAGATGGCAGCACGACACCCTCGCCGCCCGAGAAAAAAAAAAAAAAAGGGGGAGAGAGTGAAGGAGGGGAATTCAATACTATCCGCCGCTTCACCCGCTTCGCTTCCCATCACTTCTTCTCGATTCGGCGTGCTTATGGACGTCTGCTGCCCGCTCTGTTGTAAGAAAAAAGAAAAGAAAGAGAATGGGAGAAAAGCGGCTTTGGCTTCCGCGCCCCCCGGTCGTCCCACCCCGATCGCAGGGCAAGGGAAAAAAGAAAGAAAAGGGAAATGAGAAATTGGAAAACCACGCCATTCTCTAGCCTTGTTCCGCGATTTCGCCAACCACAAGCAACATCGCGCGCTCGGCCAATGTCAAAGACGCATCTGGGAAAGAAAAGAAAAAAGAACTCCTCTCTATGTGCTCGAGCGGTCTTTATCTCCTCTCCGTCTACTCCTCGGTAGACAACCAACCAGGAAAAGAAGGAAAAAAGAGAAGAAGAGAGGACGGGAGGAGGGAAGGAGGGAAAGTAGGCCTTTCCATCCTCGCTGTCTTCAACTCGATTCCCGCCACACCCTGGCTCAGCACCAGCCACAACGGAAAAAAAAAAAAAGGGAGGAAAAAAAAGAAAGAAAGAAGAGAGCGCTATGCTGCGGCGCTCAAGCAGCGTCTCTCATTGCCTCTGGCTCGCGCGCCCTGCGCCGCCTGCTCGAGATGAAAAGACACCTAATTAAAAAAAGGAGAGAGAAAAAGGGGAGGAAGGGGGGGAAGGGCCGACTTTCTTCAAATCTCGATACTATTCGTGACGACGAATGCTTGACCAACTGAAAGAACGGCTAAAGGGGGAAAAAAAAAGAAAAGAGCGGGGACGAAGATCGATCGCTCCTATCTCTAGTCAACACCTTCCTCCGATCTGCCTCCATCGGCTTCTCACCGAGGAAGAGGCGTCTCAGAAAAAGAAAAGAAGGGGAATAGGGGGGAAAAATTACCCCATTTCTAACTCCATCCTGTCTCACATCAGCGCAGATCACACCACACCCTCGTCAAAGAGGGAAAGAAAAGGGAAAGAAAACGGAAATAAACATAGGGCTTCTGCTCTAATCCTTCCTCCACTTACCTCGAGAAGAAGAAAAAGAGAAAAAAAAAGGGAGGATCCAACCGCGCGGGCTGCTCAGCTCTTTAGCCAGCTTGCAGCCCCTGTTTGATCGAGAGGAGAGGGCGAAAAAAAAAAAAAGGAGAAAAAAACCGCGTCTCACCAGCATCAACTACCAATCTCGATCTGCCAGAGTGTAGCGAGCTTTTTCCAGAAAAGCCCCTCGTCTATGCACTGCTCGAAGAATTCAAAAAAAAAAAAAAAAAGAAGAAGGAAGGAAAGAAAAAAGGGAGAAAAGAAGAGCAACTCGCGGGCCTCCTCAACATACCGCCCTCCGGCACTCCATTACGCCTCAACGCTGCGCAGCCTGTTTGCGGCAAGGGCACGGGCTCGTGCAAAAAGGGAAGAAAAGAGAAGAGAAAAGGGGAGAAGGCAACGCCTACTTGACACCCGATCAGGCTCTCAGCCGTCTTCGAGCTGCCGATGACTAAGCTAGAAAAAAAAAAAAAAGGAAAGGAGAAGGAGAAGAAGATCGGCATCCGCGCACATCCTATTCAATCTGCAAGCCCCTACTATCCGCCCTTTCTGGAGAGACCCGATCTCGCCGGGGCATGGGGTGAAAAAAAAAGAAAAAAAGGGGAAAAATCCACAGTTTCCCACATGTACCCCCGCGCATAGAGTGCAAAAAAAAAAGGAAGAAAAGGAAACAACCAATAGGGAATACACTGAATATTAACCTTCGCCTTTACTCTCTCCTCGCACTTCGAGGGTCCATTCTGGTGAGCGCAGGTGGGAATTCGGGGGGAGGAAAAAAAGGGAAAAAAGAGGGAAGAGGAAAGGGGAAAAGGGAAGAGGACCCTGAACCTTCCTTATCTGGCCCCTGTTTCGAATAAGCCCGTTAAAGGCTAGAAAAGGCGTTAAAAGGAGGGGAAGGAGGCATGGGATGCCTCTTCCTATGTATTTTATATCGTTGACAGCAATGGTCACGGCCTCCACAGAGAAAGAGAAAAAAGGGAGAGAGGGGAAGGGATAAAGGTCCTGAACATCGTTTATCTTCATTCATTATTACTTCCTCTTTAAATGTTTTTGGTAGTTAAGGAAGAAGGAGAAAAAAAGGGAGAAGCAAGGGAAAAGGGGGGAAAACCCCCGGTCCCACCTGTCATAATTTCACCGTGCCAGTGACCGCAATTAAAGGGAAAAAAAAAAAAAAAAGGTGCGAACCACCTGCTAATTCTTGCTTTATCGAAGAGAAAAGGAGGAGGAAGCGGGGCTAGAACGCCTTCGACGGCCCGCGTCTTTCAGGTTTCCGTTTGCTGTGTGACGAGACGGGAGGTTCAAAAGGGGGGGAAAAAGGAAGAAGTGGAAAAGGGGAAGAAGGAACTCCACCCGGCCTTGCTCAGCCTCTCTCTTACTTCCTTTACCAACCTTCAAGCGGAAAGGAAAGAAAGGAAGAGGGAAAAAGCGAGTTTTTCGTAGAGCTTCGTAGTCGTCCTCCCCGCCTCGATGTGGAGGCCCGGGAGTGAGAAAAGGGGAAAAAAAGGGGAAATAACCAGCATTGTGCGATCACCCTTTCGTGGGGTTCCCCCCCCGAAAAAAGAGCCCTGGAGGAAAAAAGAGGAGGGAAAAAAAGGGGAGGAGAGAGGAGGAGGCGGTAAGGGGGTGCGAATCCCTTTCCTCAACTTCACTATAATGACCGCCACTGCGCCTCACCATAAGAAAAAAAAAAGGGAAGGAAAAAGAGGGGAGGGAGGGGGGAAAGGAAAACGAGTCAGGCGCCGCGATGCGCGGGGGACCTTTGGACCCCTGTGTATGAAACCTGTATGTTGGCCTCGGCGTGGAGCGGTCCGAGCAATAATGGGGCACCCGGCGTGCGGGCCAAACTTGCCAAAAAAAAAAAAAAGGGGGTGGAGACGGATTGATCGTATGCTGCTCGGCTCCTATCTTCCCGTCTTCTCTTCGAGCAGATGCGTGCCGTGTGGGAAAAAAAAAAAAGAAAGAAAGGGAAGGAAAAGAGGTCGAGGGGGTTCGTTTTCATGATGTGGCCTCCGAGTGGCACAAGAACCGTCCCTAAAAAAAAAAAGAAAGGAGAAAAGGAGGAAAGGGAGAGCTTATTGCCATCTGCTACAGGCGTCGGATCCGGGCTTCGCATCTACGGGCCGTCGATGCTGATGGTGAGGCAGTGAGGGTGAAGGGCTGTCGAAAAAGGGGAAAGGGGGAGAGGGTGGGGGAGAAGACGGGGGGGAAGCGATATCCATGAGCGGAAAATGCGTTGGCCTGCTCCGTCTTTATTGTCAGATAGCCGATCGACGGAGTAAAAAAAAGAAGAGAGGAGGCGTCGCGATGGGGCATATAGCTCGTCAATCGCGCCTGGGCATTGTAAGCTGTAAAAAAAAGAGAGAAAGAAAGAAAGAAAGAGGGCTATTCCGTTCTTGCCGTTGCCGGTCTCCTATATCATTACATTGTCTGCACTACGTACTAAGTCGAGTCCGGAGAGGGGGTTTTATCGAGAAAAAAAAGAGAAAGGAGAGGAGAGTGGAATCAGGCGGTAGGCCGAGGCTGCTCTCGCTTCGCTACGCCGCTTCCGCGTGAGGCATCCAGGAGAAAAGAAAAAAAAAAAAAAAAGAGGGGGAGGAAGGAAGGGGAGCGAAAGCGGAGCTAGCAGTTCTTTTCATTTGGTCCACTCATGCTCCGCCGCCGCGTCCATCAGGAAAAAAAAAAAAAAAAAAAAGAGGGGAGGAGGAAAGAGGGCCGTCGTATATTTGCGTTTCATCTCGCTCAGCGGCGTCCATTGCTCGCGAGCCGCAGGATGATCTCGACAAGAAAAAAGAAGAAAAAAGGGAAGGAAGAGAGAGAAGGGGGGGAGGACTCGCCCGTGCGGGGGTGGTATGTTGCTGCGCCTGGTGTGCGTGCATCTCGTTTCCGACCAGCCTCGGATGGACGCGATCTCGCTGCCGCCCGGCAGATGAGGATTAAAAGGGGAGAAGGAAGGGAGAGGGAAGGAGAAGAGAAGGAGAGATCGACACTCGCTCTACACATCGTATACCGGAGGCATCTGCGCCATGCAGCGGGCCCGCAAGGTGGGGCGTCGAAAAAAAGAAAAGGGGGGGGGGGGGGGAGGAAAAGCGCGGCACCAGTCTTCTCCTTGCGGTTTCAAATCCGTCGACGTCGCCGAAGCGTCTGCAGAAAAGAAAAAAAAAAAAAAAAAAAGATGAGAGGGGGGGGGCACGACCCGGTGGGCGCTGAAGCCAAAGGCCGCAGCGTGCTTGCAATTCCTCCCCTTTAGCGATACTTCGCCTGCACCGGCGCCGGCGGAGAAACAGTACGCGGGGGGGAAAAAGAAAGAAGAAAAAAAAAAAAAGAGGAGGGGGGAAAGAGAGGGAAAATGATTGATGAACAGCCGGCGCGAGAATGCCATCACCAGCCCTTCGCACTTCTTCTTTATCGTCTTTCCCCCATCATCATGCGGTGAGCAGGGTGTAGTCTTAAAAAAGGGAAAAAAAGAGAAGAGGGAAGGAGGAGGAGGGAGGGAGGGGGGAAACTGCGATCGTTTCTCCGCTTCGATCACTTGCTGGCACTCTCACCCGTTTCCTCCCGCTCTCGCTAACGCTGTCTCGATCCTGCAAACGTCTGCGGCCCGGCATGGAAAAAAGGATAGAGAGAAGGGGGGGGAGGAGAGTAGCGCCCTGCGCGCCGCAGACTTTTTGTCCAGCTCGAATACGGTTCGCTCGCTCTGGCTGCAACGTGGTGCTCGTGCAGCATTGACTCGCAGCGTAAAAAAGGGGAAAAAAGAAAAAAAAGAAAGGTCCCCCGCAGCGCGCGGGCGAGTCCACTTGTCAGAAAAAGGAAAAAAAAAGAGAAGGGGAGACCAGAGGGTGCTGGCCTTTCTCGCTCCGGCTGTTCATTCAATACTATCCGCAGCTTCACCGCTTCTAAAGGCCAAGCACTGAAGGATAGAGAGGCGTGAGGGAAAAAAAAGGAAAGGGAAAAGAAAAAAGAAAAAGAGGAAACGGCAGAAGAAAGAGATGCCAGGCCTTTGCCCTGCACGCATGTCTTTGGCTTCCTCTCCCAACTGGTCTGCCACCCCTATCGCAATGGGCGGATCGAGAGAAAAAAAAGGGAAAAAAAGAAAGAGGAGGGAAAAGTAGCCGATTTTAACCTCCCTGCTCTATCCTTGTGCCGCGATGTCGCAAAGGAAAAGAAGGAAAAAGAAGACAGCTTATCTGATCGAGGAATCCTCACTTCGGCCTCTTTCCTGTCGCGCTGCCTCCTGTCTATACGGGGCTCGAGAGAAAAGAAAAAAGAAAAAAGGAAAGAGGGGGGGAGGGAGGGAAGGAGGGGAAAAAGGAGAAAAGAATCCGTCTGACATCCATCCTTCCTTCTCTTCCTAGATCGCCGTCCATCCGCGGATGTCGGCCAAAAAAAAAAAAAAAAAAAAAAAAGAAGGGAGAGGGAAGAAAGAAGAGTCGAGAGAAGCTGTGCGCGGCCATCACCAGCCTCGATCTCTATGCTTGTCTGTCGCTCAGCAGAGAGCCTAAGGAAAAGAAAAAGAGAAAGGGAAAAGAAAAGGAACTCCGGCCCCCTTCCTGGCCTCCGTCGATCATTCCCTTCACTTCGTCCTGTTCTACCTCGCAATCATGGAGAAAGCTAAAAAAAAAGAAAGGAAGAAAGAGAGAAAGGAGAGATCAGCTTCGCTTCCACGGCATGCCTCCGCGCTCGATGGGCGAGAGAGAGCTAAAAAAGGAAATAAAACAAAAAGAGGAAGCGGCGTCGCTACTCGAGCGGCAGCCTCTCCTAACCTCCTCTATCAAGACGCATCTAAGTGGCTTTGGAAAAAAAAGGGAAAAAAGGGAAAAAAGGGAAGAAAGAAAAAGAGGAAGAGAAGGAGTACGTCGGGCAGACCAATTTCCTGCTTTCATCTGTCCTCCGCACCTGTCAATACCGGAATAAAGCCCTCGTCCTTCTGCTGCACTAAGCAGGAAAAAAAAGGAAAAAAAGAGAGGCACCTTGACGAGCTCTTGCCTCTCTCTCCTATCGCTCCAACCCATCCGCGCGTAAAAAAAAGGGAAAAGGGGAGAGGGGGAAGGAGAGGGGGAGAGATAACACTCAAGCCGGAGCATGCCAACTCCTTTTTCCGCTCATGGACGAGCGCTACAACCGAAAGGAAAGAAAAAGAGAAAAGGAGAAGGAAAGGACTCGACCTCCTTCAACTCACTTCATCACCATCCGCATCGACGGCCCTCTGTTGCGAACCGAGGGGGGGGAGAAAAGAAAAAAAAAAAAAAAAAGAAGAAGCACGTCCACGCGCGCGCCCGTTTTGCTGCATGGCCTGTCTCGTTCACCGCGAGCCACATCATTACACGCCCCCTCTACACGCTTGACTCCTGAAAAAAAAGGAAAAAAAGAGAAAAAAGGGAGAGAAGGGAGACAGAGGAGGGATCCGGGCTCACTACTGGCACGCATCTGCTCGACGATATCCTCCTACTATCTGCAGCCTCTGCACATCCGATAAATCAGGGAATCAACAAAAGAAAAAGAAGAAAGGGAAAAAAGAAGAGGAAAAAAGAAGAGCCCCGCCCTGTTCATCCAATGTTTCCACAGTACCTCCCTGCTCATCGCGGCGACTGACCAGCGTTGCGGGAAAAAAGAGGGGTAGAATGGGGGAGGAAAAAAAGGGACACGCACGGTGACGGTCTCCTCGGCATTCGGGTGTCATTCTGGTGAGCGCATTGGGTCCAGGCGAGGGAGAGAAAAAGAAAAAAAAAAGAAAAGAGAGAAAAAAAGAAAGAAACGGATCGGCCCCGGTGGCGAAATCCCCGTTCAAAGCTATACTTCTGACCTGAAAGGGTGTCGCAATGAATGGTTCCTTAAAAAAAAAAAAAGAAGGGTAGGAAAAAAGGTCCGGGCCTCCAATCTTAGTCTTATACACTCTCCTCTAATCTCTTCTATACTACAACTCTATTTTTTTTCCTCGAGGACTTTGAAAAAAAGAGGGGGGAGAGAGAGAAGAAGGAGGAGAAAGGCCGTTTGGATTCCTGCGTCACTTTCAAAGGGATCATGACCTTTGGCACAAAAATCCAAGGGGAAGAAAGAAAGGAAGAACAGCAAACCGACTCCTGAAAGACTCGTTCCTGTCGAAGCGTTCTAAGCCCACCTGAGAATCGTAAGAGAAAAAAGGGGGGAAGAACGACGTCGACATCCCCTCGTCTTTCGATTTCTTTTGCGGAGGGGAAAGGGAGAAAGGGGGGGAAAAGGGGTGTGCCACATGTCATTATCGCCTTTTCATTCCGCAGGAACTAAAACAAAAAAGAGAAAAAATACTCTGACTTCCTTACCAAAACCTTTCAAGCGGCCTTCCTAATGAAATGGAAGTCTCAAAAAAAAAAAAAAAAAGGAAGGGGGAGGGAGAGGACAGAAGCCCGCGATGTGGAGCCCGGACCTTGCTGTCACGGATATCCCAACCTCGGCCTCTGTGAAAAAAAAAGGAAGAAAAAAAGGGTGAAGGGGAAGATATAGCCTTTTAAACGGGCTTCTCACCAGGGTCCGATACGTGCGGTTCAGTTACGATCAGGGGCATTCAATCAGAAGGAAAGAAAGAAGAAAAAAGAGCAGAAACAAAGAATGACCCTCGAAGTGGCGGAGCCTCGTCACTGTCGCAGTTTCATCCACTTATTCTCATATGGGTGGGCCCGCGATGGAGGCGAAAAAAAAGAAGGAAAAGGGGAAGAAAAGAGAAGGAAGAGGGGAGAAGAAGGGAGACAGGAGAGGCGGATCGTCTGTGTCTTGCCGGATTTATCTTATTTGCTCTTCTCCGATCTTCGCGATCTCGTCTAGGCAGCTTCGTGCCGTAGTGAGAAAGATAATTCTAGAAGAAAAAAAAAGGGGAAAAGGGGAAAGGGAGAGGCGTTTTTCATTATTTTGCTGCCTCGTTTCCTATCCCGTCCCTGCCGCAAACGGCTGCGCCCGTGAAAGGAAGTAAGTTCTTGGAAAAAAAAAGGAAAAAAGGTAAGGGATGTAGCAACGACGTCCGTCTATTCGTATGTTGATTCATTTTTTTTGCATGCGGTCTAGCATTGCAATCGAGAAAAGGAAAAAAGGGAAAGAGGGGAAAGGAGGAGAAAAAGCGTTTGGCCGGCTCCGGCTTGAGGGTCAATCTAGCCGACTCGTCGATAAAAAGGATGTCAAAGAAGGTAAGGAAGAGAGGCAAGAAGCGCCTGGCATTGTAGAGCGGCCGCGTTTATCCTTTGATTCATTCTCGCGCAGAACACGAGGGCTAGGGACGGGTCTTTCCGGGGAGAAGAAAAGGGGGGAGGGAGAAGTGATGAGCCCGGCTGGCGTTCGATTTTAAGGTTTCAGCGTCCACCTCCCCGTCATATTCTCTTGATCGGGCGGTAGCGGGCACGGAGATCGGAGTCGCTGAAAAGGAAAAGGGGAAAAAAAAAGGAGGAGAGAGACGAAGAGAGAAAAGACACAGAAGCGCGGCTGCCTGCCGTGGAACGAACTGAGCGAAGCAGTTCTTGCCAGTTGGTCACGCCTCGTCGTCCCGCCTCGTCATCGAGATTGAAGAAGTCGCAGGCAAACGAAGAGAAAGGATCAGGGTCAAGGGAAAAAAAGAGAGAAAAGGGGGGCAGGAGGGTGTGCTTTCATCTCGATCATCTTCGCAGTTCGCGCTATCCTCGGCCATTATCGCGCTGCTTGAAGCAGACAAGAAAAGAGAGATAGATTCTTGGGAAGAAGGGGAAAAAAGAGAAGGGGGGTGAGGCAATCGCGTTTGCTCGCTACATCCTCGGATGGACTTCTATCTCTCTTCCTCGCCTGCAGATGCGATTTCAGCCGGATGATTGTAGAGGGTACCGGAAAAAAGGGGGGAGTAAAAAAAAAAAAACGGTTTTGTTCTACCTATCTTATCCTTGAGATCGACGACGCGCTCGAGCACAGAGGATAAGAAAAAGAAAAAGAAAGCGGAAGGACAAGAAGAGGCACGTCCGGGGTACATTCCTATCTCTCTCTTTTGCTTGGTGGTTGGCGACAGCCGCGCAAAAAAAGAAAAGGGAAGGAGAGAAGGGGCAAGGAAGGGCCGTCTACTACTCGAAAGTCTCTCTATCCCCCCTTTCTATCTGTTTTGCCGACCCGGTGGCGCGGAAGCAAAAAAAAAGTGAAAAAAAAAAGGGGGGGGGAGAAAAAGAAAGGGGAGAAAAAGGGAAATGAAGCACGCCGCCTCTACAGGATTGCTTGGCCTCGCAGCTGGTTAAGCTCTTATATTATTGAATGAAACGCCGTCGCGGAAGGCCCAGAACCAGAAGAGCACTGAAAGAAAAAAGAGGTAAGAAAGAAGAAGAAAAGGGGGGAAATAGGAAGGAGAGACGGGGGGTGGAGGGGCTGCGCAGTCCCTGCCTCTCTTATCCAGCGCGTAATGTGCAGTAGGGAAAAATGCAGATCGTTCAAAAAAAAAAAAAAAAGGAGAAGAAAGAGTATGAGGCCACTGGAAAACGGCCTGCGGCTCTCAGGCGGGACGCTGCCTCCTCACATCTCTCCTTATC
>Ga0179593_1344141_pt1 | contig 16719 bp, 16 predicted proteins | sample CZODoug2_1_08_16_FD_185931 | JGI IMG/M metagenome (GOLD analysis project Ga0179593, IMG submission 185931) | Vadose zone soil fungal communities from Angelo Coast Range Reserve, California, USA - CZODoug2_1_08_16fungal (PacBio error correction) | ecosystem: Environmental > Terrestrial > Soil >...
CAGGGGGAAGTGCATGGGTTTTGCGGGAAAAAGTGGTGAAAATAAGGGCCAGGAGCAGCACCGCAATATCGGTCTCCGGTGTCCGAGACGCGAAAACGGAAGTCAGAGCATGAGAAGGGGGGAGCAGGTGAGACAAACCGGGGGGTGGTATGCTTTTAAACCGCGCGGAAAAGGTCAGCCACCTAACGATGGGGACCGTTCAAATTTGGGGTAAGTTGCGGAGCGACCAGTTAAATGGTCAAGGGGGAGATTTTACCTTGTAAGAGGTCTGGAAGGGACTTTGAATACGCTCAAAGTTCAATAGGGGGTTTCAAGAGAAAGACGTCATGGACGAGAAGCAGATTTGGGGGTTAATCAAAGCCATTCTGAGCAAAATGCCCGTATGTGACGATGCGGGGTGACGATTTTGAGAGTCAAGTTTGGCAGGCGGCCAGCATGTGGTCGGTTGGATCAGTTTTCTCCCGTAGAAGGGGAAAGGTCAAAAAAAGGAAACAAAGCTTTTGTGGCGGGGATAAGGCCAGCTACGGACGCAGGTTAATCAGGAGGGGCTTGAGGAAAAGCTTCCCAAGAAGGCAGCCGTCCACCTTGTCGCGACGGATGCCGACGATCGGTCGTCTGATCGAGGTCTCGGGCAAGAAAGAGGAAGTGCACGGTTTGATGTCGGCCACACAGTGGCAGATGAATAGATTAAAAAAAAAAACTGAAGGACAGAACCTCCCCTGAGTCAGAACGACACGAGCAGGCTAATTGGATACTAACTCTTAAAGATATAAATCGTGGACGTGGGTGGAGAAAGAAGGCAAAAGGGAAACTGGACAAAGGCGACAATTCAGTTGGACTTGGCTTGACCCCCGGGGGTAGCAAATTCTTCAAGGCAACTCCTGTGGGGATGGGACTTGGGGCAGCCAATCCGACACGTGGTGGGTAGCCATAGTATGAGAGTAATTACAGACGAGTTCGAAAAGGAAAGATGTCGGGGGGTCACGCCTAACTGGGGGGGAAACCAATATGCCGTTGGGGTGTAGGATGCACTCTCGCATCCGTTAGCTCTGTGACAGTTTGCGGCTGATAATCACAACCATCGTGTACGCATGATGCCGTAGTTGGGAGATCCACTGGAATTGATTAAAACGGGCGGGGAAAGAACGTCAGCATGCTTGTAAAACGGACCTCAGAAGACGGTGAACATACAAATTGGTCCTCAATCATGTAAATCGATCAATATCACTTTACCGCGTTTCAGGCAAGGGGAAGGGTTCTAATCCCCATCAGGTTCGTAGCAATATAATCACATATGCAGGGGAGAGACACGTGTTGTAGAAGTTCAGTCCTCTTCCTGGCATGGTCGAAAGGTAATGAGGAACGTCAGTGGTGAACGACGACAGATTCACCGCGGAAGGAGCGGTTCCTTGGATACTGCCAAAGTGGCTTCGGCAAGCGTCCCCGACCGGGCGGCTTGGTTCGAAAGCGCTTTGAACGTGAGACAAAAGAAACTTTTACATAGTGATAGCAAAGAACAACTGCACAGAGGCTTGCTGGGAGATCAAAAGTGTTTCAGGAAACAGCATTGTGAGGGGAGAAGAACATAAAAGACCTTGAGCTCGAATCTACAAACCTAAGAGGGGGGAAAGAAGTCTTACTACCGAGCAGTGAAAGACACTAGCCTCCGCTGACAGGAAAGGTTGGCGAAGATTGAGGGGAAGTGACGCCGAACAGTGGCTCCGGAGGTGTATTCTCTCAACCAACGAGGAGGGAAAGAGATACAACTGTCCAAGACTCAAAGGGAACGAGACTGCGGACGACGGTCACTTAAATGGCACCCAGCACTGGGAAAAACTTACTGCACCTGAGCACGAGGGATCGGGGTAACGGCCCTCGGTATCAGACTGGGAGGTTCCCACTCAAGGGAGGAAACGTCAAAGCTTATGAAGGGGGAGGTAGGGACTAAACACCACTGGTGGACAGTGGAAAGGGTGATCGTAAGCAATCAGGAATAGGGCGGCGATTGTGAACGTAAGAACTAGCGGGGCCAAGTGGATTGTGGGGGTCCAGGAAAAAGCAGTTTGTCGAAACTAACGAGCGCGGACACTTCGGCAGGAAAAGCAAAGAGGCTGATAAACGGACGGGGGAGAAGTCGCTTGCATTAGGGAGGGGTCCGTTGTGGGCGATAAACATGTAGAAAAAGGGGTTATGAGAGAAAACGCACAAAGGTTGCGACTGAGCGGATCAAAAAGGTTGGTCCCTCCGAAAGGGGGGGGGGGGTCATGATACTCTACATGGCGGGGGAATTCGCACAACCGAAGAAGGCTCCCGGTAGTAAATGAGAGTGGTTGCATGGTGCCAGAAAATGTTGCGGGGAAAAAAGGTGATCGTCAGCGGAACATCGATGCTTAAGCTAAGAAACCTGAAAACGTATCTCTTGCGCTCGCAGGAAAAGGGCCCTGGGACGCTATCAGGTCAGTGCCAAAGACTTGGGCATCACGTGGGAACAGGGAAGTGATCCATCACCCAAGACACCAGGTACAAACGGAAGCGATGTCGGAGGGATACGAAAAAAACGTAGTGGGGTGTCCGAAGGTCCAAATGTGACAAACAAGAAAAAAGATGGGGGGCCCAGCGGGGATAAAAAGCACTCAAAGACGACCGGGTGGGGGGCTACAAGGTGGCGGGCCTTTAAGGGGTTTCCATCAAAGGGAACTGGGCCGAAAGAGACCGGAAACCGGGGCCTGTATAAGAAGGTTTGCGCGGTTTGTAACGCTGCGGGGGGCGGCTTCTTCCGTTTCCAATTCAAAGAACCGCGTTCGTGAAGAAGGTCGGGATCGAAAGCGCGCGGCGGCTTGGAACAAGCTGAGGGAGGGTTAGGGTAAGAAATCGCCCAGAACTATGTCAAAATCCGATGATGCGGACTACTTCGCGAACAGCCGAGGTAAAGCTGGGAGTGATAAGGGCATGCGGGTTAGCATCATCTATTTACATTTACGGTCTGGAAAGCTATGGCTTTGAGCCTAAACTGGCCTGGAACATTCGTGAATACTGTCGTTGTAGGAAGCGAACCCGGGGGGTCAGAAATGGGGACGGACTTCGAGTGAGGAAAAACCTATAATAGCGGCCCGGCAAAGAGGCGGCAGCGCATAAAGCACAAGAAAAGAGTGAGCCACATAGCTAACCCAGGGGCCTAAGAAAGAAACGGGATACCCACAACCAAGCATGCTACGCAAAAGAGCCAAAAAAATGTAGATTCGAAACTGGAGCTTCACATATAAAAGCTGAGCTCCACAGGGAACAAGGGGTCCAATCTTCAGAGCCCCTCGAACAGGTAAAGGCGGAGCTACATAGTAAAGTCCTCTATGTGATGAAAATTCCGCGTAGGCCAAAGACAGTGACAATAAAAGGCGTGGCTACGAATGGCACCTCAATGGACCGAAGAAGGAGACGGCCGCAGGCAAAGCGCTAAACGGCGGACAACCGGGGGGGGAATGCGTTGGGCTGACAACGAAGTCCTCGTCCAAAGTTCCGGAAATGCCCAAGTTAAATCTCATCTCACCAACAACACCGGAGAGAGGTTCTGACCGTGTGAGGGGGCGTTGCGGCACTGTGGAGGGAAGCATGGGGAGCGCACCGCAAGCGGAAAGGTGTACCCGCCCCCTGCCCGAAGCGGCAGCGCTCGAAGACACGCCACAGTGGCGCCGGTAGGGCACAAAAGTGCTGGAAAAACGCTTTGACAAGACCGAAAATGATGTCCAAAAGCGAGTGGGTGGAACGCTTCATTTGTAAATTGGTGGCTTCAAGAACCGGCACCGGGTGTGGAGTGGGGGGAATTGGTCGGATGCGAAGCTGGGGGATCTGAGCCGAGAGAGAAATGGTGTCAAGGAGCGGCATTACCAGACAGCTGTGATTGTCCGCCGGTTCGACAAATGGGGGTAAGGGGGAGCTGGTTGCGCACGGGGACGGATTTGGGTATGCCCCGGTGGTGAAGCCTTTGCGTCGCAAAAAGCATGGGGGGGGGGGGCGGTGACGTTTGGTACCCGATTCAGTTCAGGGAAAAAAGATTTTCGGATTATCAAAAAAACCTCTGTCACGCCTTGATCCATTAGTTAAAGCTAAAAACGAGAGTCGGGGTTCAAAGCCGCTTCCCTGGATCAAAAAGAGCGGTCGATGATCGAGTCCTCCACTTTAGGGAACCGAGAGGCACTGATCCTAAGTCCGTCATAAAAGCAGGGAGTTGAGGAAGGAATGATCGTCAAGGAAAAAAAGAATACTCCGTCAAGATCGAACAGCAAGCGGGTGGTCAGGAACGAACGTCGAGATACGTTCTGAGCTGGGAAGAAGGAAGCACCGTATGAAAACAAACTGGCAGGCAATCAGTTCCGAATTGAACGGACACGTGGGACTGATCTCGACCAAAGGGAAACCGTGGGGAGAATATCAAAGGCCGACGTGTGATTGAACGGCTGAGAGTATCCGCGCTGGTTCTCCTAACATCTTCGTAGTTGGTGGTCACATTATCACCCCTGACCAAAGTAAGGGTGGTTTATTAATAGGGTACTCCCAGAGAAAAAACATTCTCGTGCGACTTGGGGGACGTGACAGTTGGTCACCTTAAGGGCGTGGACATCGATGTGCGGGCTTTGAATAGCCGCCAGGAAATTTGTGTAGCTAAAAAGTCGCTTGTCGACAAGATAAGGGGACAATCGGTTCTTGGCCGAGCCAAAGGGCGACTGAAAATGAAAACACCTCGACGATCACCTTGTCCCTCAGGGATCGGATCAGACCACGTTATCATAGAAACACCGGGGATGGGGGACGTCTACCCAACAGTGAGAATCAGGCCGCAACCAACCCCCGAAGTTGCGGGGGAAAAAACCGTAGAAATAGACAGATTCCAAAGCCGGGAACGGGTTTGAATACGATAGAGGAAGGAAAAAAAAGACTTATGGATCCCATGCGGAGAACTAACAGCGGCGGGGAGTGGCTGCACACCAGTGCAAAAGCCGGGAGAAAAAAAGCATGGTTAGACGCCTCATCTGGGCCGTAAACAATCAGAAGCACGGGCACGGAGGGTCGAAACAAGCGTTGGAACTGGGGAGACAAAGGTCGGTTTCCTTGCGCATAAGAAACCTACAAAGTGAGGATAGGTCAGAAGTGTTCAAGGTTGCAACCAATGGTGTGAAAAAGGGACCTAAATACTCTACAGGAAATTGACTAGCAAAACCAAAAAGCCGAACAATAGTCTGGACTACGGAGAAGACGTTAACACTCGATTGTACTGCATGCGCTGATTAGGAGGGGTGGTTACGGATTGCGTGCATGGCAAAAAGTGACGCCGCTAGAAGTGCAGGGAGGAAGTTTCCATCTCAAAACAAACACGGGAGAGATATGAGCAAACTGCTCTACTATGGGGGGCGGGCGGAACGGTCCTGCAATGCATGGCCATCACGAAAAACCTAAGTCCTGAGAAAAGGGGGGGGGCAGAAAAAATAGGAGTACGGCCTGAGAAAGGCAACGGAGGTTCGCTTTCTGAAGGTGGCACATTCGCAATGTAATGGTGAGGTAGGGGACAGGGGAAAATTCACGGACGACAACATGATGTGAAGTGGGAAAAGGTTGCTGAGGCAAGAGGAGGGAGGGCCTAAGATAGGCCAACAGGGGGTGATCAAACAACGGGAACTAAGCCCGCCATCGGAGAAACGTCAAGGGGAGGGGAAAACAAGGGGCGTTCGAAATTGCCGCACGCGCAGCGGGGGGCATTCATTTCGTAGTGGGAGAGAAAATGAAAGTCGAATGGGGGAGAAGCAGAGACCAGAGGGACGTCGACCAGTTCACACCAAACGCGGCCCGGCCTCTTGGAGTAAATGTCCAGAGAAATGGGACGTTCGCCAAAACCGCCATCAGCAAGACCGGGGAGAAGTTGTACGCTGGACATGATGGTCAGAAGGGCGGGACAGGGCTCGTGGGGGGAGTCCGCAAGAGGCTCATTCACAAGAACACACTGATATCTATAGACGACAAGAAAAGCCGAGGCTATAAAACGTTCATGGGCAAGCTCAATCAAAACGGCGAACACGCGGGATGGGCAAGAATGGAAGGATTCCAAAAAGAAGCGCCAAACGCTTAAGCTGGAAGAACATGAATAAACACGATATTTGGCCCAAGGCGAACCTGACAATACGAAGAGGTGCGAAAAAAGAACTCACCACGTCAAGAAGGACTGAACAAAGGTAAAGTACCCTCATTCGGAGGGCATGAATTTGACGCGAAAACGAGAAATGTGGGCCAGGAGGATGACCGCGCCCAGTGTCAAGTTGGGCAAGGAAGCCACGGTTCGGTATCAACTGAAGGCATGATGAGAAAACGCGAAAAAGATACAGAAGCTTCTTTAAGGCCGTACCAAAGACAAGGGCGAGGGAGGTGGCGGTAAGCCGGGAGGAAGAGGAGGCGTGCGGTTAAAGCAAAGAATCGTTTCATTGGATCGCAGCTGGGAAACGAGCCTCCGAAGGGAGCTGGGGGGGAATACGTAAGGGAAAACGCATGTTATAAATAACCAATGGAATTTCGCTTGCTTTACCGCGACGTTAAAAAGTGGGTCCGCGCAAAGAAAAGGACCTCCTGCAGTGAATAATGGTGTGGATAGAGCCGAAACTATTTGGGGGATCAGAAAAACAAGGACGAAAACAAACGAGCAATACAAGTCACTTTGTGCAAAGAGAGGCAGAAACGGGAAAACACCAAATCCGTTCACCCGCACTATAAACAATACGGACCAGGGGGTCGAAGACGGGTCAAATAAAACCACAACTCCAATCTCTGAATCATTAAAGAAGACCGACACCAAACACCATTTGAATCGCAAAATCAGCAGGGAAAAAGCAAGGATGGGCAAAAAAAAGGTAAACTCCAGAGGACATCAAAAAAACAGGGGAAACTCTACAGAAATAGCGAACACCTCGAGGTGGGGAGACAGGAAATTCCGCGGGGGGGGGAAAAAAGCTTGAAGGGAACAGAAACGGTAGCTTAACGGAAGCAAAAAAATGCTGTCCGAAGCCGCGCCAAGCGGACGGCGAGCAAACCCGGGAACCGACGGGACGGGGGGGGGAATAAAGCGGAAGCTCGTAAAAACAGGTGAAAAGAAACAGCGCCAATTGACCCATGCAAGAAAGAAAACAAACAAAAAAAACTAAAGAGAGATAGCTGTCATTTTTGCAATTTCGGTGGGCGCAAACATGTGTACGAAGTCCCGGTGGGAGAAAACAGGCAAGAAGAAAAGAAGTTCCACGGGGGTCCTCCGCGAATGGGCGCATCAAACAGATCTATGGGGTCAGGGAGCCATTGAGTAACCGTTTATCACAAGTGATTCAAGGAAGCTTGGTTGGGGGCCGACCGAGGAGAAAGGAAAGTCAAGACACAGGGGTGCATAAAGGGTTTATGTAGCTCAGAAAAGTCAACCTGGGGGGGAGTTTGACATTGTAGGCGTACAGGCGACGGGGGATGATGACTGCAAGATTTTTGGGCTTGGAGAGAAGGGGCAATGACGCGAGAACCCCAAAAACACACAGAGATTGAAGTGTGGGTAGAGAAGCCGTCTGCGAGGGGGCTCGAGCTGGGCCAGTAGAGGCAGGGTACGGGGGGGTGGTAGCATGACCGTTTGGGGGAAAGGCAGCGCCGCAGTGTGCGTGCATCGGGGGGGGGACGCCGCGGAAAGGGGTGGGAAAAAATGGTGTGGAAAGGCTTCTCAAAAGGAAATTCAGGGATAAAGGGTTCTGCTCAGACACGTGCGGTGTCCAAGGGCCTTTCACCTAAGCGGATGCAGAATACGGGAGCTGACGAAAGATACCAGTCGCATACGCTAGTCGGCAAGGACTCAGGAAGTAGTGCAGTATCAGAGAAATAGATTATTGATGGGGGAGAACACAAGGTAACTCTGAGTGGAATCGACCGCAAGCGGGAACGCGGAAGATTAGGTAGGGGTGCACGTTCAGAAAGAGGTCCTTGAAGTTTGGGGGGCAGAAGGAAACAAAGGTTGGAACGCCGGGAGAAAGCAGGTCTTTCAGACAAGCGCGGATCTGAAGAAAAAAGAGGATCACTGGTGGGTGGAAACCAAAGGGCGCCTGTTAGGGACAGAAGGTAAACTGCGAAACGCATGGAGTGACCTCCAGCATCATAGTCGGGGGGCAACAGGACTTCCTGTGAACCATAAAAAAAAAAAAAAAAAAAAAAAAAAAAAAAAAAAAAAAAAAAAAAAAAAAAAAAAAAAAAAAAAAAAAAAAAAAAAAAAAAAAAAAAAAAAAAAAAAAAAAAAAAAAAAAAAAAAAAAAAAAAAAAAAAAAAAAAAAAAAAAACAAGTTAGACGGTGGTGTGGGGGAAGATTGCCTACCAAAACATGTAGCCTTGAAGAGGTTGGCGAACTTTGAGAAGTGGCGGGAAAGCTAGACGTCGTTAAATCGATGAGGCCGTCTGTGGATGAACCCCGTGAAGGAGAATAAAGCGCTTGCGCGGGGCGAAGTCCGAAACAGGTTTCTGCCGGAGCAAATTCGACGGACTGCAATCGAAAGAGAAAACCTAGGGAATCATTCGGCTCGTAAGAATAAAGCGGCCAACGTGCAGACGGAAAATGCGGAGGTGGGGGGAGTCCCCGGCGCCGGTAGTGCAGGAACGATCAAACAGTTCCAGGAAGGAAAACGTGGTGGGAATCATAGGCGCGACGACTGGCCTTGGTTGCGTTCTCAGGCAGTCATTCACGTGCAAGGTTGAACGAAAAAATACCAGCGGAGACTCCGTGAGTTTAGAACTGCCTTTGGGGCGGCGGAAGCGTCAAAAGAAGACGGCGCTTAGGGAGAACGATGAGTGGATCACAAATCCACGGTCCATGGAGCGCAATCAGAACGCTCTGAGTGCTTCCAGTCAGTGTAAGGTTCAAAGCAGGGTGGGACTACTCGACAGGACGGGAAAGAAATCGTGCCACACTGGGTCGAGACTACCGAGTCATTCCGGTTGACAGCGATAAAAAGGGTCCCCCGCACAGAGCGTCAGAAGTAAGGGGAGGCTGCAGTGCAGGACTGACGCAAGAGGGTATCCGGGAGAAGTTGTATATTCACAAAAACCGGATGGAAGAGGACAAGGAAGAAGAGCCAAGGATCTACTGGGGCTTCAAGTCAATGACACTCAATCCGCCGGAAAAAGAGGGGTCTGAAAGCAGAGGGGAGGAGGGCAGGGGTTACGGTAACAGAAAAAGAGTAGGCAAAACTGGGGAAGGGGGTGCTTTTCAAGGGGGAGGAGGCGACTAACAGTCCTTTATTAGGAGAATGTCACAAAAGGCGGTTGATTGACACAAAATCGACATCTCTGAGAGGGTGGCGGCTGGGAAGTGAGGAGAGAAGCAGTACCAAATGGTTGGAAACATTGACCAAGAGCGTGACTAAGCCTAAATCGGAGCGCTTCGACGGGGTGACAAAGTTGAGTTATAAAAAAACCTCACGGCGCAGGTCGCATTCAGGGGGCACTGGGTCAAATGTCGGCGGGCGAGAAAAAAGTCAGATGTGGTTATGAGAACCCATCGGCCAGGGTCGAGGGAAACACTATCGTATTAACAACAACTAAAAGAAAAGTCAAGCCGAGGAGAAAAAGAAAAATCGGGCAGGCATAACACAGGCGGTCAAAAGCCAGCAGATCCCGGCGAGGAGTGTTATCGTCTGGGAAAAGGACCGTGAAGTTTTCGACGGTGAAATCCGTAGGTAGAAGTCCGTCGAACGGTGCGGATGCAGGTTAAAGAAAAAGATGCTAGGTTCTTCGAGCGGGGTCAGCCGGGGATGCTCAGCCGGAAAAGGTGAGCTAGCAAAGACGCATCACGAACTTAAACGAAAGGGGATAAAAGCAAAAAAAAGGTCCAGAACATGGCGGGGAGAGAGGGTGCAATCTAAAAAAAAGACAAAGGGGGGAGAATTATTTTGGTGAACAAAAGGAGTGACATAATGATGCGGAACAAAAGCAAGGAATTACGCGCAAGGGCTCAAAGGGCGGCGGATGGAGGAATCTGTCCAATCGCTTCCAAAAAAAAAAAAAATAAGCTTGGGCCGGAGCAGATCAGCGCATAAAGGGTCATGCAATGAAAAGAAACGGGAATGTGAGAAGGGGTCTAACGAGCGGGGGGACGGCTGCGTCTTCAGCAAAAAGCGCAGAACCGGCTTCTTGGAAGATTGCCGTATCGGGCAAGCAGGAGGGGGGCGGAAAATCCTCATGAAGTCGTTTCGGTATAAAAGATATAAAATAATCGTTCATCGGCGGCGAATGAGATAGTCAAGCTCAGGACAGGAAGCGAAAGGCCGAGTGAAAGAGGGAAGTGGGGGGAATAGAGGGCGCATTCTTGTGAAACGGGAAGAACGAGGAAGGACGGCGAAACCGTTGCGGAAAAAAAAAATATGAGTACCGAAGTACTGCTGTTAGAAACTAGTGGGGGGTAAAACGTAAAATGAAAGATCTCGATAAACACACGCGATCAAACCGAAAACAGTTCGTTTGCCCTGAATGAGGGCTCAACACGCAGCATTAAGCAGCATAAAAGTCTACTGCGTCCACAAATAACGCAAAGATTTGGCAAGGAAGTTCGCACTACCACGCAAAACGCTGCTCGGTCAAAATGAAGAAAAAACCGACCACCATTTTATGAGGGCGTAGTAGTCGGTGGAGAGGACGACTGCAACGCCACTAGGACAGGTCACTCTACACTAACATGAACGAAAAAGGAAACAAAAAATGACGAACATGGGTGGACTAGAAAGCACGTTATTAAGCTCATTACAAAGAGGTAAAAGTACTAACAAATGTCACCTAATGGGCAACCAACATCGAGGCGGGGGCATGCCGGGAAAACAGGCGGGGCGGGGAGACGCCCGGAACCGTCATTGCGAGCAGACACCGCGGCAGCAATACAGGGGGGAAAGCATTGCAGGGGAAAAAAGCTCTCGAAAACAATACCACAAAGGGAGGAAAGAGAGAGTCTGATGGGGCTGGAGTTGCTGCAATTGGACGGAGGAAAAGCGGGGGTATCCGCACCCAAGACTAAAGGGGTACAGAAGAACGCCGGGTCTTTCCTAGTCCGGAGAAAAAGGGTTGTGAATGTCAGTTATTAAAAAGGATTGTCCAATGAAGCTTGCCTACATGAGTACTCAAAATCTATTGTGGCACTCTGGAGGGGGGTATGGTGTGACAAAGAAGTTCAACCATGGTCGAGTATGAATGAAAACTTTCTGGGCGTGCGGAGATAATGACGCTCCGGAAGCAGGGAAAAGGTGTCGATGGAGCGAAAAAAGCGAGTCAGATTGGATGTGGGGTAGAGAGAGTTCAAAATGGGTTCAGCGGTAGGCGGACAGAGATGAGGGTGAAGGATTGTAAGGGCCGGCCCTTGGGGGGCCAGACTCTGGCGCGGCCCAACGGGGGCCGGTTAGGCGTGTTGGCCCCCTCTAGATCAAAAAGTTCTCGGAAAATGGTTGGCGGCTTCGCACCCGACAAAGGCTTGGGTCAACGGCACGCGACGGTAACGCAGGTCACCGTGTAACTCTCGATGCGAAGCATCCAGGGCCGCTAAGAGAAATCCATGTTACAGGCAATCATTCGGGCTCAGGCCTGACATAGGCAAATGGGAGGGGGGGGGGGGGGGGGGGGGGGGGGGGGGGGGGGGGGGGGGGGGGGGGGGGGGGGGGGGGGGGGGGGGGGGGTGAAGGTTACGGCGGAGGAGGATAAAAAGAACATGCCTGCCTCCTGAGTCAAAAGGAGAGGCCAGAAAGCGCAGCGGCGACTTATCGGTACGGGCGGAAAGAAATACGTTCTCTGAGGAAGCAAACGCGCAACGTAGGAGACCTTGCGCAAATGCAGGTTCAAAGGTGGAATGGAGGAACACGGTGGAGGGCTCGAAAGGAAACAAACGTGGGGGCGGATGGCCAGCCAGGGCCTGGGGGCGGCCAGTTTTGATAGATCATGGACGGTAGTAACGGGAGAAGGAAGACGGGGAGTAATCAGAAACAATATGTGGGGGAAACTGAATGGTGACAACTAGAAAAAAGGTTTGGGAGATGGGGGGGGGCCCCCTAGAGCGATGCGGGGAGGGAACTTGGGGCGTCGGTGCGAGAATACCCCTTCGGTACACGTGGACAAATATGCGGGGAGCTGCTTGGGGGGAGCGCCAAGAGGTGTGAGCAAGCCAGGCGCTTAAGAGGCGAAGATAAGCAGAAATTTTTAGGAGCACAGCCCGGAAGAAATCGATGAAAGGGGGAAAAAAAATGCACAGTTTCAACGAAAACTCATGGGGTTCACGGAAGTCGACGTTCCATGAATACCGCAAACATGACTGGGCGTGTTAGATCCCGGAGCCTGTAGGAAAGGAAAATAACGGATTCGGGAAAGGACAAGAGGGGGACGGACCGAGGGGGTGTACTGTAACGACGAAATTATGCGAGGCGGTGTCCGATCATATCGACTCTCGTTTTAGCCACGAGACGAAGACGCGCAACTGAGCCGTCAGGGTAGAAACGAAAGTTGCGGCTAGAATCGGGAAGAAGGGCTGGCGGCGGAAGTGGGGGGAGGAAACGCGCATGGGAAAAGTGTACCAAAAAGAACGTTGGCGCATAGTGGTTTAGGAGCATAAAAAAAAAAGAACCTGCCACTTAGGGGAGTGCAGACGATAAGCAAGTGGAAAAGGTCACATACCCTGTGAAGTCATAAAAAGGAAAACAAAAGTTGAATGCATCAAACAGAACAGAAGTGCCTACCAGGCAGGGGGGAAAGGGGGAGTCGGAGAAAAAAGTGGAACGGCACCTATGGAGGAAGAATAAGGACAGAGATGCGTGGTCTGGGGGAAATAAGGGGTCGAATGGAAATGGAGTAAGTTGGTCAACAAAAGAAGAAGGGAAAAGAGAGATAAACGGAAAAGAAAGCGCAATGATAAAACGGCGGGCTTAAACGGGCAATGCCAACAATCCTGCAACACATTAAGTCAGGAAAGAGTATTATAACCTAGTGTAAAAAAAGGATTTGACCCGGAATGAGTCGGTAGGCAAGACTTGGAATGTCGGGGTAGGGTATGTCATATGAAGGAAAGACGCCTTTTAGAGTTGAACACTGTCACACAGAGTGAACCTTTTAACATGCTGATCGAGAACAAGACTGAGATGGCAGGAAGGGTGCAACACTAAAAACTAATGCATCACAAGGGGGGGGTTTGACAGTGAAAAAGCGAAAGAAGCCCGAGCGAGGACGACTTCAAAAGGGGTGACAAAGCGGAGGCGTGTATAATATAGGCGTCAGGAAAACTCAGCTGGGGACCAAGGTCGGGGGCGTGGCGAAGGGGTCGAGGGATTGAAAGGGGGGAACGAATCGCCAAGGTGTCCGGCGCCGCGCGTAGTCAACAAACGCTAAGGACGTGTGGATAAGGCCTGGAGACGAAAACGGGTACGGGGGGAAGGGAGGGAAAACGAGCCAGGAAGGAGCCTAGTCGAAGGTTAGATTCTTGTCCCACAAAGAAGTTGTCATAAAGTGAAGTCCCGAGAAAGGTAAGGAGAGGGAAAATTTAACAAGAAAAAAAAAGACTGAAATGCTTCGACGCGCCGACAAGCGCTGGAACATAAACTGGGCCAGAATCGAAGTCAAAAGCGTGGTACAGGGAAATGGTTAGATGGACGCAGCGCAAAGTCGCGAAGAGAAGAGGCAGGGCATGATAGGGTGATCGACACCAAAGGAGATAGAAAAGATTATGTGACCCAAGGAAAGATGAAGTGCTGGAAAATACCGTCAAATTACTATCAAACGTAAATTGCCCGCCTCCAAATGGGGGAGGGGAAACTTTGCTTTGCACGCCCAAGAAGCTTGGGAACCGGAGCATCAAAAAAGAAAAAGTGTGTTTCATGTTAGGGGGAAACATAAACTGAGGGTGCGCAAGGAGTGTTAAAGGTGGCGTGGTCTGCCTTGACTTCCAAACAGCTGCAGGAGACTAGGGGAATTCATGGGAAAAAAGGTGCCTTCCAGAAAGCGCCGCGGCCGGGGGGAGTCGATCAAGAACGGACGGTTTCGTGGGGTACAATCACCAGTAAACTGAAGGGACTCCAGGCAGGAGGCAGGAAATCCGCAGAACAGGGGTGAATGAAAGTGAGGGAAGATCGAAACGAAAACCGCAGCTGGGAGAACAGCCCACGCGGAAATGAAGTGCGGAAACTCAACGTGATAGACAAAACGGGACCTACACTGGGAAAAAAGTACGTGGAAACTGGCGGGGGATAAGCCGGTTTTCCACGGAAACTGTGAAAAGGCGACGCGTGCGGAAAAGGACAACCGAAAAATGCAAAAGGGGCATCCGGCAGGAGGCAAACGTGAAAAATTAAAAAAGTTAACCCTCAGCTGGCACAACAGAGAAACAAGCCAACCCAATTTTGGAAGCGCACGAAAATACCCACTCAAACGGAAAAAATAAAATACGGGAAAAGCAACGACACCTGTTTAAGGCAGCCTTTGAGGAGAGGGGCAACCGGAGAGGCAAAACGAATCTCGATAACTACTCCAGCCAAAAAAAGGTAAAAGGGCGGAGGAAAGCCATACAAGGGGAGGCCAACACTAGAGGCTGGACACAGTCGCGGCAGGGAAACAGCTTCAAAGAACCTGCTAAAAAGAGAAGCACCTCAGCTGGGCCCGCCAAATCGGAATGCCGCAACGAAGAGGAGGACAACGGACAAGATGCTGAGGGCGGCTCAAAAAAAACACGCGGCCAAGAGTACAACATTTTACCCAAAAAAAAAATTGGACCCAAAGTTCCAAGAAAAAAAAAACGGAGGAGTAAGAAAGGGAGATCGGTCCTTGGGGCAAGCGTTGTGGGGAAAAACTGTTTGTCATATAGGGGAAGCGTGGAGACGCCAGAGAATCAGTACGGTGTAGGCCGAGAGACGCGGGGAGCGCCGGGGGAACACAACTTGAAAGGAAGAATGTTAAGTTCTTGGAGGTACTTTTTGCATACCTCGCGGGCACAGACACAGGGGGTGGCAACGCGGAATGGTTTGATCTTAAGGGAAAAACGTTGGGTAAACACCGGGGGCGGAATGGAGAGTTTGACAATTGTGCGTGGGCTGCCGCCGGCGTGGATGAGCAGAGATAAAAATGGGGGTCATTGGGAGATCGGCAGGACGGGACAGAGGGGCTGGAGGGTGGGTAGATCGACGCGTATAGAGTGCAAATGGAGCGTGGCGAGTATAGGACGTTTGGATGGGGTTGTAAGAACCCGTGGCACGAGACTGTCGAGGCCCAACACATTTGGGCCGGGTGAGCTTTGTCCCGAAAAGAGAAGTTGTCACAGTCAGGTAAACAAGGGGGGTTTGCTGTCAATAGCACACCAGTATTAAATCATGTGTCAAAAAAAAGGATTTCGGGCTAAGAGGAGACGGTCAAACGTATCCAAAGGTGCGAAGATGGGGGGAGAAGAGCGGAGCTCACTGTCAGTCAACTGGAAAACTCGGAGGAAAAAGGAGAATGCCTTTAGAGTGCATAATCCGACATGGGGGAGCGGAAAATAGATAATCTGAGTCGTCAACGAAGCGATCCGCCTGCGCAAGAAGAAGCAAGAGGAAAAGGACGGGTCCGTACGGCCGGAGGCAAAGAGCTGGGAATCAGGGGAGCGGTTTGCGCAAAGGAAGACGCTCACCGGGATGGGCCGGCGCACATTCGTGGTCATTGAAAAAGAAACTTGAGGACGAGGATCTAAGGAAAAGAACAGGGGGGTGAAAGGCAGAATCCGCCACTAAAAGGGAGGGGAAGTAGGGAGTTCCGGGGAGTAAATTGAAAAACGCGGTAGTTTTCAAAAGAATCATCGGGTGGTGGGGGGGGGGCAAGGGACGGCTTGTGACAAACAAGAAGCCCGTTGGTGGGGATTAGAAAAGATAAACAGCATGGCTTAAGATGATTTGCAAATGATTGGCTATCACCGTCCCAGGGAGGTACTCGTGGGAAAATGGGGATAAAGAAAAACGGGTGAAGAGAGAAGTCCCCCACGCTGTGCGGCGAAGGAAAAGAAAATACGCGCCATTGTGAACCGAAAAAGGGTCGAGACTGTCACCTCGAATCATGGCCTGACAATCAGGTAAGGGGTACCAGAATCGATTACAAACGTTCTAAATAACGGGATTAGCCAGGACGGGTGGCGAAAAGGGAACGCGCCCTGGGGAGGGTAGGCCCAGGAAACCGGGGCGAGACAGATAAAAAAAAAAAAAGAGCACCTGTGGAAAAGATAAGGCGTAGGTAAGACTCCTTTGGGGGGCGGATCAGGAAATAATTGAGGAAGGGGAGAGCACGACGACAGAACACGAACGAATGCGCTGCCGGTTGTAAACGCCAAATACATGGCGGTAACGCGAAAGAAGCCACGAGGGAGGCCTTGGTTACTCGCGGGTGAAAAGTAAAAAAAATTGGGGAGAAGAGGGGTCTTAGGCAAGCCTGCAATCGGGACCGATTGCCAGGTGAGGGAACAGGGGGGGGTCACAGACAGGGGGGCAAGTGGGCAAATACTCGGACAGAAGTGGGCTCGCATCGGGACATGACACCTGAAAAAGCGACAATTCAGCTAAACAAGAACGATGAAGGGTTACAATCGAAGACACGAAGTGACGGGGCCACCGAAGGAAGAGGTGGTTGCCGTGCCGGAATTATTGGAAGGGGGGAAAAAGTGTAACGCCGCGGGAGAAGTGGCTAAGAGGG